>Ga0213876_10000749_pt1 | contig 22477 bp, 22 predicted proteins | sample BarmaccomBMRX_R9_FD_160113 | JGI IMG/M metagenome (GOLD analysis project Ga0213876, IMG submission 160113) | Root-associated microbial communities from Barbacenia macrantha in rupestrian grasslands, the National Park of Serra do Cipo, Brazil - RX_R9 | ecosystem: Host-associated > Plants > Roots... | reverse complement strand
CACCTCCTCGCTCGGGGGCGCCGCGCGCGATTTGCCAGGCGAGCCACAGCATGTAGAGTCCCCCGATGATCTTCAAGGCGACGAAAGCGCCCGGAAGGTCGCGCAGCAATTCACCCATGCCGAACCCGGCGGCGAGCATCAAGACCACATAGCCGGTCGAGATGCCGAACATGTGGGGCAGCGTTCGCCTGACGCCGAAATTCAGCCCCGAGGCGAGAAGCATCATGTTGTTCGGCCCGGGCGTGATCGAGGTGACGAAGCCGAACGTGGCGGCAGCCGAGAGGATCGCTGGCGACATCGGGGCTGGTGCCTCACATACCCTCGGGACCACGGCTCATTGCCGCGATACCGGTGCGGGAGACCTCCACGAGACCGACCACCGTCATCATGGCGATGAAGCGATCGATCTCGTCAGTCGCGCCGGTAAGCTCGAACACGAAAGAGGTCAGCGTCGCATCGAGCGTGCGCGCGCCGAAGGCGGCGGCGAGACGCAAGGCTTCGACACGATGCTCGCCCTTGCCGGCCACCTTCACGAGGGCGAGCTCGCGCTCGATTGCTTCACCTTCGGTGGTGAGATCGCGCACCCCATGCACGGGGACGAGCCTTTCGAGCTGGCTCTTGATCTGCTCGATCACATGCGTCGTTCCCGAGGTGACGATGGTAATGCGCGAGACATGGGCCGCGTGCTCGGTCTCGGAAACCGTGAGGCTTTCGATGTTGTAGCCGCGGCCCGAAAACATCCCCGAGATGCGCGCCAGCACGCCGGGCTCGTTGTCGACGGTGACCGCGAGCGTGTGGCGCGCGGTCGGCTCGACTTTGGGCGCCGCCGGGTAATGAGAGGTGCTTGTATCGGGCATTGGGTTGCTCTCGTGTCAGCTTCGGCTCTCCGGAGGCGCATCGGCCTTGTGCGGACGATGGCGCCGTTGGACGGCATTCATTTGTTAAAGGGACGGCGTGAGGAACTCACACCAGCGCCTTGCCTTTCTCGTCGATGACGTTGCCGATGTCCTCGGCCGTTTCGCCGAGCAGCATTTCGTTGTGCGCCTTGCCGGAAGGAATCATGGGGAAACAGTTTTCCTCCTTCGACACGACGCAATCGAGGATCACGGGGCCCGGCGTCGAGATCATCTCCGCAATCGCGGCGTCGAGCTTTGCCGGATCCGAGCAGCGCATACCGTGGGCGCCGTAAGCCTGTGCCAACTTGACGAAATCGGGCAATGCCGCGGTGTAGCTTTCCGCATAGCGCCCGCCATGCAGGAGCTCCTGCCATTGGCGCACCATGCCCATGTACTCGTTGTTCAGGATGAAGACCTTCACGGGCGCGCGATGCTGGATCGCAGTCGACATCTCCTGCATGTTCATCAGGACGGAAGCCTCGCCGGCGATGTCGATGACGAGCGCCTTCGGATGGGCGAGCTGAACGCCGATCGCGGCTGGCAGGCCATAGCCCATCGTGCCAAGACCGCCGGAGGTCATCCATCGGTTCGGTTCCTGGAAATGAAAGAATTGCGCCGCCCACATTTGATGCTGGCCGACCTCGGTCGTGATGTAATGGTCGCGGTCCTTGACGGCGGCATAAAGCCTTTGGACCGCGTATTGCGGTTTGATGACCTCGCTCGAATTGCGGTAGCTGAAACATTTCTTGGCGCGCCACCCCTCGATGGTACGCCACCAGCCGGCAAGCGCGCTCCTGTCCGCGCGTGCCGCCGTCTCTCTCCAGAGACGGACCATGTCTTCGAGCACGTAGCCGCAATCACCGAGAATGCCGATCTCGACCTTGACGTTCTTGTTGATCGAGGACGGGTCGATATCGATGTGGATCTTGCGCGAATTCGGTGAGAACGCGTCAAGCCGCCCCGTGATCCGGTCATCAAAGCGCGCGCCCACGCAGATCATCACGTCGCAATCATGCATGGCGAGATTGGCTTCGTAGGACCCGTGCATGCCGAGCATGCCCAGCCATTGCTTGTCGGAAGCCGGGAAGGCGCCGAGCCCCATGAGGGTCGAGGTGATCGGGAATCCCGTCAAATGGACGAGCTCGCGCAGCAGCGTCGCGGCATGGCGGCCTGAATTGATGATGCCGCCGCCCGTGTAGAAGACGGGTCTTCGCGCCTGCGCCATGAGGGCGAGCGCCGCCTTGATCTTGCCGAGATCGCCCTTGAGGCGCGGCCGATAGGTCTTGTGCTGATTGTCGCGTGGTCGCGCGTAGAGGCCACGCGCGAATTGCACGTCTTTGGGGACGTCGACCACCACGGGCCCCGGCCGGCCGGTGCGCGCCACATGAAACGCTTCATGGAGCACGCGCGGCAGGTCGACGATGCTCTTCACGAGGTAATTGTGCTTGGTGCAATGGCGCGTGATGCCGACCGTGTCGCATTCCTGGAAGGCGTCCGAGCCGATGAGATGCGTCGGCACTTGGCCGGTGATGCACACGAGCGGGACCGAATCGAGCAAGGCGTCCGTGAGTCCCGTCACCACGTTCGTGGCGCCGGGCCCGGAAGTGACGAGGAGGCAGCCGACCTTGCCGGTCGAACGCGCATAGCCTTCGGCCGCATGAGCCGCGCCCTGCTCGTGGCGCACCAGGATGTGGCGCAGTTCTTCTTGATGGAAAAGCGCATCATAGATCGGCAGCACCGCTCCGCCCGGATAGCCGAAGACATGCTCGACACCCTGGTCTTTCAATGCGCGCACCACCATCTCGGCGCCTGTCATCTCCTCCTGCATGTCCCTTCTCCGTCATTCGAGCGTCGCCCCCGCCGGTGCGGTGCGAAATTTCGGCAATAAAAAAGGCCCGCTTCGGGGCCTACATACGCGCTGGCTCTCGGGCCGGTCTTCGAGGACCGTCCGTTACCAGCGCCACCTTACGAGAATGAGTTTCGACACGTCGCAATTCTCCCAGCGATTGCGCAAGAACTTAGCCGAGGGGAGAAGGATGAGTCAAGGCAGTTAGGGCGCGCTTCATCTGGAGACTAAGCGATCTAAGCGCGATCTTTCCCCGAGCGGCAGTCCCCCTTCTCGAGTTCGCGTCTCCCGCCCGGCTCTTGCGGCGACCGACGAGGCGAATAGATTTTCTATTCCTTGATTTCCAGTAAATTGGATGATATTTCTTTCATGATGGAATTGAAGACGGCCGATATCGAAGGACGTATCGCATCGCGCCTGAGGGAGCTGCGAGCGAGGCAAGAGCTTACGCTCGACGAATTGTCCCGGCGCTCGGGCGTCAGCCGGTCGATGATCTCGCTTATCGAACGCGCCGAGAGCAGCCCGACCGCGAACGTGCTCGACAAGCTTTCCGCTAGTCTCGGCGTGACGCTCGCTTCCCTGTTTGCGCCGCAGGAGCGAGGCAACGCGCCGCCGGTCGCGCGACGCAAGGATCAGGCCGAGTGGCGCGACCCCGAGACCGGATACATAAGGCGCAATCTTTCCCCTCCCGGATTTCCTTCTCCGCTCGAGCTCGTGGAGGTGCTGCTGCCAGCCGGTGCGCGCGTCGCTTATGACAGCGGCTTTCGAGAACCGCATGTCGATCAGCAGGTCTTCGTGCTCGAAGGCGCGGTCGAGGTGACGGTCGGCGAGACGCTCCATCGCCTCGATGCGGGCGATTGCCTTGCGATGCAGCTCGACCGGCCGGTTTCTTTCCGCAACCGGGGCCCCAAACCCTCGCGCCATCTCGTGGCGCTTACGACGAGAAAGGGTTCCGTCATGACGTTGCCCACAGCACGAGGAAAGTGATTTGACCGGAAGCTCTGTCTCGATCCGCTCACTTTGCGCGGAGGAAGCGCATGCGCAAAACCGTGCGCTCTGCAGCGTGCTGATGGATTGCGTCGAAGGTGGTGCCTCCGTCGGTTTCATGGCGCCTTTGTCGCAGGCAAGAGCCCAGGCGTTCTGGACCCTTGTCGCCGACGATGTGGCGGCCGGCAAGCGCATGCTTTTCATTGCCGAGAACAGCGCGACAAAGGACATGCTCGGCACGGTGCATCTCGTGCTCGCCCAGCCCGACAATCAGGCTCATCGTGCCGACATCTCGAAGATGCTCGTGCTGCGCAAGGCCAGGCGCCGAGGCATCGGCGCCTTGCTGATGCAGGCTGCCGAGGAGGCGGCGCGCCAGCGTGGCAAAACCCTCCTGGTGCTCGACACCGTGACCGGCGGCGATGCGGAACGTCTTTACGCACGCCTCGGCTGGAAGAAAGTCGGGATCATTCCCGATTTTGCCTTGTGGCCGGATGGAAGACCGTGCGCGACGACATTCTTCTATAAGCAGCTCGCATGAGTGCGGCGCAAAGGAGTGCGGGGCGCAGGCACCCCGCTGCACCGTCGCATCCCGCAAGCGAGCTTGCGGCCGGATGGGGAGCAGGCCTTGGCTTATGGCATCGATAGCATCGCGGTTGGCGCCGCGCTTCTGAGCGCTTTCCTGCATGCGGCCTGGAACGCCGCCGTGAAAACTTCGTCCGATCCGCAAAGCGCCATGGCGGCGCAAGTGGTGGGCTCAGGCCTCATTTCCCTGCCCTTGCTGATGCTCGTGCCGCTGCCATCGTCGACGTCTCTACCCTGGCTTTGCGGCGCGGCGAGCCTGAACCTCGTCGTGCTCATCGCGCTTTTGCGCGGCTATGCGCATGGCGGAGGCTTCGGATTCGTCTACCCGCTGGCGCGCGCGACATCGCCCTTGCTGGTGCTTTTGCTCGCGAGCCTCTTGCAAGGCGAGGCGGTTGGTGTCGCGGGGATCGCCGGCATCGCTCTCGTCTCGTTCGGCATTGCTCTCTTCGCGCTCAGCGAAGGGCGCCGCCAGCCGAAAGCTTTGGCCTATGCGCTCCTCGCGGGCGCCGCTTCGGCGGCCTACGCGGTGTGCGACGCGAACGGCGCGAGGCACTCGTCCTCAGTCCTCGGCTATGGGCTCACCGCGTCGATCGTAAACGCTTGCGTCTTCGGCACGCTCCACATCGTACGACATCCCGTACCGTTGCGGCAGGCGGTGCGGTCGCATCTCGGCGTCGCAACCCTTGGGACCAGCGCCGCCCTTCTTTCGTATGTCCTCATTCTCTGGGTCTATACGCGCGCACCCATCGCCATCGGCGCGGCGCTGCGCGACACGAGCGTCGTCTTCGCGGCGCTGATCGCCGCTGGGCTCGGGGAAGGCTTGAGCCCGCGCCGCGCGGGTGCAATCGCGCTCGCCGCGGCGGGTGCCTGCCTCATTCGCTTTGCATAAGGGCCGGCGGTCAGCCGAGCGGAGCGCCGAGCTCCTCGGCCGGCCGCACGCTCTGGAACTTCGCAAGAAGCAGGAGATCATAGACCGCCTTTAGCGCGCCTCCGATCACGAGCGGCCAGCCGAAGGCCGAAACGCTCATGAGGTAACCGGCGAGCAAAGGGCTCAGCGCCGAGGCGAAGCTTCGCGGCACAGCCGTCAGGCTTGCCGCTGCCGGTCGCTCCTGCGGCGTCACCACGGACATGACATAAGAAGTGCGCGTCGGCACATCCATCTGGGACAAGGCGCTGCGCGCCAGCAACAAGCCGATCGCGGTCGCAAGATTGGGGGCGAAGGGCAACAGCATCAAGAAGATGTTCGCCGGCAAGTGCGTGAACACCATGGTGTTGACGAGGCCGAAACGTTCCGAGATCGGCACCGCGAGCAGAAACGAGATCGCCGAGAATATGCTGCTCCAGAACAAGATGGACGCGGCAGTAGTGACCGAGAGATCGAAGGTCTGGTAGAGCCAGAGCGCGAGAAGCGACTGAACGAAGAAGCCGCTGCCGAAGGAGTCCAGGCTGAACAGTGCGGCGAGGCCGTAGACGATGCGCCGTGATCGCAGCAGCGGCGCGGGTTGCGCTTCGTGCGTTGCTTCGACAGCTTGCGTCAGCGGTTGGTAAACGAAGAGCGCCAGAAGACCGAGAACCCCATAAATCGCAAACATCGCCTTCGTGCCGGCAAGATGGCTCCATCCCCATGCCTGCGCCGCAAGGTCGGGCATGGACGCGGCGACGACACCGATGCCACCGGCGAGAGTTCCGACGAGACTGTAGCGCGCGAAGAGAGCGGTGCGCCGCGTGGGCTCGATCGCCTGGGCGAGTATCGTTTGCTCGAGCGGAAGAAAGAGGCTGACGTCTCCGGAGCTCGGATTGATCGTGCCGACGAAGGCAATGATGAAAAGCGGCCAGAATTGCGTCGTGAGCGCAAACCCAACCCCCGTCGCCGCCATCAACAGGCAGGCGGCAAGTAAAAGCCGCCGACGCTTATGGCGATTGGCGAAGAAGCCGGCCCAAATCGTGAGAAATGCGGAGCCGACTAGCGTCGCGGTTATGAGCGAGCCGATCGAAAGGACGCTGAAACCGAGTTCGAGAAGGTAGATGGGCAAGAGCACCGAGACGAAGCCGTCCGCGAAGGCGCGCACGGCTCTTGCGGCAAGGATGCGGAAGACATCGCTCGTGATTCCGGGCAGAAATAGGCGCCACCAATCATCACCGATGCTTCTCGCCGGCCGCTCGCCTGTAACAGGGCTACCTGAATTCTGACGCATCGTGTTTCTTCCCCCGCCGCCGACGCGTCATTCTCACACGCTGGAGCAATGGTCATCTGAAGAATTTGCGATGCGTGTATACAGCCCGACAAAGTCGGCTGCACGCCGGGGCTGATTTCACGCGAACGGATGGGTAAGCCCGATCCACCCCGAAGCCGCCATATAGGCTGCGACGAGCAGCATGAGCGCGGCCGAGGCGTAAGGGGCGCGGCGCACGAACGAATCGAAGCCGGACCAGCGCTTGCGGATTTTATGCAGGCTGAGCGAGGCGATCACACCGACCGCAACCATGGTGATCGCAAGCCCAAGACTGAAGCACGCCACGAGCGCGACCCCGAGCGTGAGTTCTTTGACTTGCAGGCAAAGCAGCAGCACGGTGATGGCTGCCGGGCAGGGAATAAGGCCGCCTGTGAGGCCAAAGAGCAAAATCTGGCCCGCCCCGACGCTACCGCCCTGAAACCGACGGCTGATCTCGTCGGCATGCTCGCGCTCATGCGCGTCCATGAAAGCGCCGCTGTCGGCAACATGAAGCCCGCCTTGCCGGCTCGAGACGTCTGCTTGATGGTGGTGATCGCCGTGAGCATGAGCGTGACCATGGCCATGGTGATGCCGGCCATGATCGTGGTGGCCGTGATCGTTGTGGCCATGGTGGTGATGGTCATGATTATGATCATGGCTTTCGTGGCGGTGGCCCGCTTGCGCCGAGATCAGGTCGCGCCGCGTGCGTCCGAACATCCAAAACGCAATGGCGACGATGATGACGGCCGAGACGAGCTGAAGGTAAGGCTCGATCGCCTCGGCATTGAGGTTGCGCCCGAGATAATACTGCCCGCCGAGCGCCACCACCCACACGACTGCCGTGTGCGACAGCGCTGCGGAAAGGCCAAGCAGCACAGCCTGGCCGACCGTGCCGCGGATCGCGATGATGAACGCTGCCATCATCGTCTTGGAGTGGCCGGGCTCGAGGCCGTGCAACGCGCCGAGCACAATTGCGGTCGGCACGAAAAGCCACGCATGGGCCGCGCCCTGCTGGAGAAGGTCGGGAAGAGAGGGCATCGGGCGCCTTCACAGATATTTCGACAAGGTCTTGAATTCGCGCAGCGCCGCATCGACGCTCAAGCCGCCCTCGCCGAGCGCATCACCGATGCAATGCTCCATATGGTCGTGGATGAGCGTGCGCTTCGAGGTTCGGATGATGCTCTCGACGGCCTGAAGCTGCTGGGCGAGTTCGGTGCAGGAGCGCCCATCCGCGAACATGGCAAGCACGGATGCGAGCTGGCCATGCGCCTGCTTCAGGCGCTTGACGATCTCAGGGTGCGAAATATGCCTCATGCCCCCCTATACCCCAGGGGGTAGGGGAGGTCAATCGGAGCGCCTGGGCGATTTATAAGCGGCGTCTCGGCATAGGGGGCGCCGGATAACGCCCCAAACGCGAGTTCCAATAAGCCCAGGAGCGCGGATCGATGATCCCTGGAGGCGAATGGTCGAGGGCGTCTCGTAGATCGTCATCTGTCAGGTAAGTGCGCAATAGCTTCATGTCTTCATGCGTGGCGCGGGCGAAGGCATAGGCAGCAAAGCGGAAAGTGTTTTGCAGAGCCTTCTCGGGTTCCTCGAACCAGACGAGACGGCGCGCGAGAGACAAGGTGTCGGCCGTGATCGGAATTGCCTTCACGATCCCGCCCTTCCTCCGCGGTTCGGCTTTGACCCGGAAACCAGGATCGATGAGACGTGGTCGAGGTCGACCAACCGTGCGGCGCGCGCAAGCCGATGTTTCATGTCGTCGGGCAGATCGGCCAAATTGCCGTCCTCGAAGTAAGACAGGGCCTTGAGCGTGCTCTGAGGGTTGAAGCCCGCCCCGTAAATAGCAAGCCCGCTTGCCAATGCGGTCTCGAGATCGACGCGGCCATCGGTCAGCAGCGCATCGATGTCGACGTAATCTTTCGCTTCGGCGCGCACTTGCACAACCGAGGCTTTCATCCCCGCAAGATCAAGAAGCGAGGCGACCTGCAATCTGTTGTCCGGAGCCACCAGCGGTGGCTGCAATCGGGGTAGGCGAGGCAATCCAAAAAACGAAAACTTGATCGGTCCGCCGCGATCGACGATGCAGCTCAGCGTGTTGGGCTCACGCTGGATGACTTTCGCGCCGGCAAGGAACGGAATGTCGAGCAGAAGATCGGTGGAATCGAGGGGACGGTCTCCAAAGAAGTCGAAATACACGGAGGCCCGATGACCGAGGTGGAGCGCGATCGCAGTGCCGCCGTAAAGGACGAACTGCGCCGGAACTTCGCAAAGTTCACTCCAAACTCGTCGCTGGGGCTCTGGAAGGATATCGAGGCGAGGTGAAAAAGAGCTGGTGGTCATGCTCCAGAAATATCATTTTCGAATGTCCGGCACCAAGAATTTCGGCTCCCGCATTGGCCGTTCGACAACCCAGCTCCTATTGCGCAGATGAATTGTGCTCAGCACGAGGGAGCCCTTCAGCTCATCAATGCCAGAAACGTCGTGATTACGAGCGCGGCAGCGAGCGACATGTTGATGAGGCGCGAGGTCGCAGGGTCCCGTAGAAAGCGCGAGAGCGCAGCGCCGGCGAAAAGCCAGGCGAGGTGGATGATCACGATCATGAGAGAGAGCAGCACAAGCTTCACGGCAGCGTCGAGGCCGTGGTTCTGCGCGAAGATCGTGGTGCCCGCGAACACGGCCCCGATCGCGAGATAAGCCTTCGGATTGGCGATGGCGAGAAGGAAGCCTCCCGCGAATGAGGGGGCGGCCGTTCGCGCCGAGCGCGCCTCGAGCGGCGGGGCCGTCGCGATCTTGTAGGCGAGGTACAGAATATACACGGCCGCGATCGCGCCGATGAGGCGCGCTCCGTGAGGGATCGCGAGCACGAGAGCGACGACGCCGGCCGCGACCATCACGAGCACCGCGACCGTACCCGTGACGAGGCCCGCGGCGTAAAGTAGCGAGCGCCGCACGCCGAATGCAGCCCCCACGGCAGTGACGCTGATCGTCGAAGGTCCGGGGCTTCCCATGACAACGATGGAGGCGAGGATCAGCGCCAGAAGCGGCCGCCAAAGCTCAGGGTTGGGCGCGAGGCCGTTCTCCATCGAACTCTTCCAAAAAGGTGCCGGTGACAGACTCTACAAGCTTGCGCGCGAGCGGGATTGAACGATCGTGCAAGGACCGGTCTCGCCTCCCCTCACGCGCCGTTCCCGTATTTCGCCCCGAGATAGCGCAAATAAGGTCCCGCCTCGAGCGCGCGTCCGGTGGCGCGCGTGAGAAGCTCGTCACGGGTGAAGCGCTTGCCGTGACGCCAGACGTTCTCCTTGAGCCAGAGGCAAAGCGGCGCCGTATCGCCTTTGGCGAGACCGAAGGCGACGCCCTCGCCCTTCTGTTGCGCGGTCTCGAAAAGCTGCGCCGCCATCACATTGCCCAGGGTGTAGGTGCAAAACGATCCCATGGCGCCGGATGCCCAATGCACGTCCTGCAGGCAGCCTTCGCGATCGTTGGGCACGCTCACGCCGAGATGGCGCTTCATTGCCTCGTTCCAGGCGCCCGGGACATCGGCGACCTCGAGGTCGCCCTTGAGCAGCGCGGCCTCGAGCTCGACGCGCAGCATGATGTGGAAATCGTAAGTGAGCTCGTCCGCCTCGGTGCGGATGAGCCCGGGCGCGACGGCATTCACGGCACGATGAAAGGCATCGGCCTCGATGCCGTCGAGACCACCGAGCAGTTCCTTCATCCGGCCGAAATGCGCCCGCCAGAAATCGCGGCTGCGGCCGATGTGGTTTTCCTGGAGGCGCGATTGGGATTCATGCGTTCCGAGGCTCGCTCCGCCGCCGGCGTGAAGCCCGACGAGATCGGTCGTCAAGGCCGTGCGGGTGAAGCCCGGATCGACATTCTGCTCGTAAAGCCCGTGACCTGTCTCGTGCATCGCGCCGAAGAGCGAATTGGCGAAGCTGCGCTCGCCGAGCCGCATAGTGATGCGCACATCCTCGCGCGTGAAGGAGATGGCGAAGGGGTGAACCGTCTTGTCGAGCCGGCCGTGCTCGTAGTCGTAGCCGAGCACCTCGGTGAGCATGCGCGCCGCGGCCTTCACTTTCTCCTCCGGACAGGGCTCGTCGAGGAAGTCGCGCGCCGGGCGCGGACGGGCGAGCGCCGCATCGAGTATCGGCTTGAGGCCGCGCTTCAGCTCATCGAAGAGGGAGCTCAAATCGGCGATCGTATCGCCGGGTTCGTAAAGCCCGACCAGAACATCGTAGGGGTGCGTGCTCCAGCCGACCGCGTCCGCGTAATCGCGAGACACCGCAACAATCTCGGCGAGCGCCGGCGCGAAGCTGGCGAAGTCGTCGTTCGCCCTCGCATCGATCCAGATCGCGGTGCCGATGGCGCGCGCCTTCGTCTTGCGCTCGATGAGCTCGGCCGGAACGCGCCGGTGCAGCGCGATCGCCTCTTCGACCCGGAGCACGGCCCGCCGCCAGGCGTCGTCATCCGCCAGGCTCTCGACCTCGCGGCGCGCCCCATCGAGCGCCTGTCGCGTCTCATTCGAAAGCAGGAGATCGCGCGCCATGAGCGAAAGCGTCGCGAGCTGGCCCGCCCGCACCACGGCCCCTCCTTTGGGCAGCATGGTTCGGCTGTCCCACACCAGCACGGAAGCCGCGCAAAGCACGTCGTTGATCTTGCCGATCGCGGCGTTGAGGCGTGAAAGGCTCATGAGATTTCCTGGTCGCTGGTTGCGTTTTCGACATAGCACAGGCGATTGAGGCGCCAAGCCGGTCACGTCGGACGTGGCGGAGGGGAGCGACGGCGCATAATCGTAAGGAATGCGAATTTTCGCCGTTCGTCGGCCCGTCGACCCCGTATCGGGCCTCTTGCCATGGACACCCCGCGTAATAGGCTTTACTCGTCACAATAAAATGGTGGCGAGCGCGCTCGCACCGCTCATCGAGCCGCGGCACGCGCGGAATAACGTAAGTCCGGCAACGGGCTTTTGGGACGAAACGAGAGTTGGAGGATGAGATGAAACTGACGCGTCGCGGGTTTTCAGGAGCGCTCGCCGCAAGCCTCGCCGCGCCGGCTTTCATCAGCCGCGCCGGTGCACAAGGAACAACGCTCAAGCTTGGCATGTGCGCTCCGGTGACCGGACCCGCCGCGGAGCAGGGCCGCTACGCCCAGACAGGTGCGAAGATCGCGCTCGATGCCGTGAACAAGGCGGGCGGCGTGCTCGGCAAGCAGGTCGAGCTCATCATCGAGGACGACCAGACCACCAACCCCGGGATCGTGCTCGCCTTCTCCAAGCTCGCCGCGCAAGAGGACATCGTGGCTTTCCTGGGCTCGATCCGCTCGACGCAGGTGCATGCCATGGCGCCGGACGTGCTGAAGCTCGGCAAGCCGGTGATGATCGGGGGCACCGACCCTGCCCTCACGCATATGGGCAATCAATGGCTTTTCCGCTTTCGGCCGAATGACTCCTATTCCGGCCGCGTGCTCGCCGACTACGGCGTGAACACGCTCGGCAAGAAGAAATGGGCGATCGTGCACTCGACGGATGCCTTCGGCACCGCCGGCGGCAAGGCCCTCACGGAGGCTCTCGGCAAGATCGGCGCCACGGTCGCGCTCGATCAAGGCTACGCCAATCAGAGCCAAGACTTCACCCCGGTCGTGCTCGCCGTGAAGCAGTCGGGCGCCGATATCCTGGGCTCCTACTTCACCTTCGAGAACGATCTCGGCATCTTCGCCCGCCAGCTTCGCCAGCTCGGCGTTAACGTCCCTTACGTGGGTTCTCCTTCGATCGTGAACGTCTCGGCGCTGAAGCTCGCCGGACCCGCGCTTTACGGCACGTTCGGCGTCGCCGATTACGCCGAGGATTCGAGCGAGGCCGCCAAGGCATATGGCAAGCTTTACCGCGAGGCCGCGAAGCTTCCGCCTGACAACCAGTCCGCCTGGACCTATGACGCGATCACCATCCTGTGCGCGGCGATCAACAAGGCAGGCAAGACCGATCCGCAGGCGATCCGGGAAGCGATTCTCGCGACCAAAGGCCACGCCGGGGCGGAAGGCACCTACAACTTCGACGCCAATGGCGATGGGCTGCACGGCTACAATGTCGTGAAGAACGACAAGGGCAACATCCTGTTCGACAAGCACATCGATTTCAACGACTGAGTTTTATCCGAGCGTCTGGCAGGGGCTCTTCGGGTAAATGGACCTCATTCTCCAGCTTCTCTTCACCGGCATCGGGATCGGCGCGGTTTACGCGCTCGTGGCGCTCGGCTTCGTGTTGATCTTCCGCGCCACGAACGTCGTGAATTTTGCCCAGGGCGAGTTCTCGATGGTCGCCGCCTTCGTGATGGTGGTGCTCTCGGTCGACCTCGGCTGGCCATACTGGGTGTCCTTCCTCCTGTCGCTTTGCGCCATGGCGCTCGTGGGGGCGGTTTTCAACCTCGGCGTCTATTATCCCTTGCGCCACCGAAGCTTCCTGCCTGTCATCATCGCGACGATCGGCGCCTCGATCTTCCTCGCGAATTCCGTGCTCGCGCTTTACGGGCCTCAACCGCAGGTTTTGCAAGGCTGGTTCGACACGCCCGGAATCCAGCTTGGCCCGGTCTATCTCGACAGCCAATACCTCTTGATCATCGCGGTCACCATCGTGCTCGTCGCCTTCCAATACTGGTTCTTCGAGCACACGCTGCTGGGCAAGAAGCTGCAAGCCACCTCGCAAGACAAGGAGATGGCCTCCCTCCTCGGCATCCCGGTATCGGCGATGATCATGCTGACCTTCGTCTATTCGGCGCTGCTCGGCGGCATCGCCGGCATCCTGGTCGCGCCCATCCTCTTCGTTTCGATCCAGATGGGAGCGACGATCGCGCTCAAGGCTTTCGCGGCGACCATCATCGGCGGCTTCGGCGATGTCGCCGGCGCCATCATCGGCGGTCTCGCGCTCGGCGTCATCGAGACCTTCGGGGCCGCCTATGTGTCCGTTCCGTATAAGGACGGCTTCGCCTTCCTGGTCCTCGTGCTCTTTCTCATCTTCCGTCCGCAAGGCCTATTCGGCGAACGCGTCGCGGAGAAAGCATGAGCGCGACGGCACAAGCGGCAAAGCCCGTTGCGGCGCGCCGGTTCCGCGGCCCCTTTGCCGGCGCCCTCGCCTACGCCGCGATTGCCGCGCTCGCAGCCGTTGCGGCGGTCTACACGCCTTTCGACGATTACATCCTCCACATCCTGGTCGAGACCGCGACCTATGCCATCGCGGTCTTCGGCCTCACGGTCGTGCTTGGCTTGTGCGGCCAGATCAATCTCGCGCAAGCCGCCTTCTTCGGCCTTGGCGCCTACGCGGTCGGGCTCGGCACCGCCGATCTTCATGTGAGCTTCTGGCTCGCGCTCGTCGCGGGAGCGGGCGTCGCGCTCGTGATGGGCGCTCTTCTCGGCATGTCGACCTTGCGGCTCGGCGGTCACTATCTCGCAATGGTGACGATCAGCTTCCAGCAGATCCTCACCCTCGTGATGATCAACTGGATCCCGGTCACGCATGGGCCCGACGGAATCGGCAATATTGCCAGACCGGCGCTCTTCGCGTCGGGCCATGGCTTCCTCGGGCTTTGCGTGATCGCACTCGCGCTCGTCGGGTATGTTGTCTGGCATTTGCCGGAGACGAAGCTCGGCCGCTCGATGCGCGCCGTGCGCGACAACGAGCTTGCGGCCTCGGTCTCCGGCATCGACGTTTACCGCGTCAAGGTCGCCGCCTTCGCGCTCTGCGCGCTTCTCGGCGGGCTCGGGGGGGGCCTTTTTGCCGGCGGCTTCTCTTATGTAAGCCCTGACCAGTTCTCCTTCGCCGAATCGATCGTCTTTCTCACGATGGCGCTCCTGGGGGGCGTCGCCTCGCCCATCGGCGCGCTCATCGGCACAGCCCTCCTGATCGTGCTCCCGGAAACCTTGCGCTTTCTAAAAAGCGTACCGGGGCTTTATCTCGCGATCTACGGGCTTGCGGTGATCCTCATCATCCGCTTCATGCCGGATGGCATCTGGGGCTTTGCGCAAACCTATCTGCGTCGCCTGATGAGGCCTGCGCCCTTCGCTCAGGCAGCCCCGGACCTCGTTCTCGTCCCGGCAAAGATCGAAGCTCCATCAGCGCTCGAGGTCGAGGGCTTGTCGAAACATTTCGGCGGGCTCAAGGCCGTCGATGGTGTTTCCTTTTCGGTGCAACGCGGCAGTGTGCACGCGCTCATCGGCCCGAACGGCTCAGGAAAAACAACCACGCTCAACGTGCTTTCCGGCCTCTACGCGCCGACCGCCGGCAAAATCGCGCTCGACGCCCACGACATCACGGGTTTGCCGCCCCATGCGCGCACCGCTGCCGGCCTCGGCCGCACGTTTCAGAACATTCGCCTCTTTCGTTCGATGAGCGCGCTCGAGAACGTCGTGATTGGGGCGGAGCGCAAGGGTAATGAGATTCCACCCGGCGATTTGCCACGAGGCCATGCGGCGCTCGTCGAGCGGGCGCGCGCGGCGCTCGGCTTTGTCGGCCTCGAGGGGCGGTCGCGCGACCCGATCACGAGCTTCTCCTACGGCCACCAGCGCCTCATCGAGATCGCTCGCGCGCTGGCCGGAAACCCGACCTTGCTTCTCCTCGACGAACCGGCGGCCGGGTTGAACTCGACCGAGAAGCTCGAGCTTCGCGGGCTTCTCAAGCGCATCGCCGCGAAAGGCCTCACCATCCTCATCATCGATCACGACATGGCGCTGGTGAGCGATGTCGCCTCGCACATCACCGTCTTGAATTTCGGCCGGCGCATCGCCGACGGCGTCGCGGCCGAAGTGCTGCGCAACCCGGACGTGATCGCCGCCTACCTTGGAGCCGAGCCCGATGTCGCTCATCGCGCTTGAGGCGCTCACCGTCCGTTACGGCGAGATCGAGGCCGTGCACGGCATCTCGCTCGCTGTCGAGCCTGGCGAGGTGGTCACCCTGCTCGGTGCGAACGGGGCCGGCAAATCGACGACCTTGCGCGCCATCTCGGGCCTCGCAGAGCCGGCCTCCGGCGACATTCTCTTCGAAGGGCGCTCGATCGCCGGGCTCGGCCCCGAGGCGATCGTCAAGCTCGGCATTGCTCATGTGCCGGAAGGGCGGCGCGTGTTCCCCGGCTTGACGGCGCGAGAGAACATCATGCTCGGCGCCGCAAATCGCGGCCGAATGGCGCGGCGCGCCATCGCGGAGGAAGCCGACGAAATGTTCGAGCTCTTTTCGGACATCAAGCCCTTCGCGGACGCGCTCGGCTGGACCCTCTCGGGCGGACAGCAGCAGATGGTAGCCGTGGCACGAGGGCTGATGGCGAAGCCGCGCCTCCTGCTTCTCGACGAGCCCTCGCTCGGCCTGGCTCCGGTCATCGTGCAGAAGGTCTTCTCGATCATCGCCGAGATCCGTCGGCGCGGCACCACCGTGCTGCTCGTGGAACAGAACGCGCGTATGGCGCTCTCGGTCGCCGATCGCGGTTACGTGCTCGAGACTGGCCGCCTCGCCCTCTCCGGAAAACCCGAGGAGCTTTGGCGCAACGATGATGTGCGTGACGCTTACCTCGGCGGCAAGGCCGCGAAGGCGGTGTGAGGGAGGACCCCCGCTTCATGCCCGTGCGTCGGGCCGGGCATCCACGCGTTCGGATATTGCAAGAAAAGGCGTGGACGGCGAGGCAGCGTACCGCTCACGGAATCTCGTAAACCGACATCTCGTCCACAATGCCGCGCAGCGCGGCGCGCCGTAGCGTCGGCGTGAGCCCGTTGGTGCGCAAAAGCGCGGCCGCTTCCCGGTCCTGGATCACCTGCCCGGTCGCCACGATGGCGCGCGTCGCCGCGAGCCCTTGCACGCGCGCCGCGATATTCACCGTCTGCCCGAAGTAGTCCTGGCGGTCGTTGAGCGTCACGGCGAGGCACGGCCCCTCGTGGATGCCCATCTTCAGGAGCAAGCTCTCCTGCCGGCGTTGCTCGCCGAGGCCGTTGATCGCCTCGCGCATGCGGATCGCTGCGGCAACGGCGCGATCGGGTGTCGCGAAGGTTGCCATCACGGCATCGCCGATCGTCTTCACCACGGCGCCCCGCTCCGACACGATGATCTCGTTGAGCACACGGAAATGCTCCTTCACGAGATCGAAGGCCACGAGATCGCCGACGCGTTCATAAAGCTCGGTCGAGCCCTTGAGATCGGTGAACAGGAAGGTGAGGCTGATGATCTTCAAACGCTGATCGACGCTCAGCGTATCGGTGTGGAAGATGTCGCGGAAGGTCTGGTTCGTCAAAAGCCGCTTTGCGGTGAGCACCGGTTTACGCTTGCCGAGAAGGTCATGCAGCTTGTCGCCGGCGATCCAAACGCCTGGGAGCACACGCGACTCAGTGCGGTTCTCGAAGGTGAGCCGCAAGGGACCGGGCCGCATCTCCAGGGTGCCGGTCGGCGCGCGCACTCTGTTGAAGACGAGCGAGAGATTCTGGCGCTCGCGCGTCGGCTCCCCTTTCACGTCGAGGAATTGCGCCGCGTGGGTCACCGGCTCGAACACGATGAGGAACTCGGCGGGCAATTGCAGCGAGAGGATGGCTCTTTCGCCCGCCGGCAATTCGATGGCATCGAGCGACACTTCCTCCATCATCTTGGCGAAGTCTTCGGGAAGGTCGATGCCCGAGCTCCAGAAGATCTGGCGATAATATTCCGGCGCCGGGAGATCGTCGGGCGTGTGCGCCGCGATCCTGCGCACGCGCGGGCTCACCGTGAAGGTCACCTCGACCATGTCGTCGAGCGTCGTTTCGTAACCCGCGGCGCAAAGCGCGCAGCTATATTCCGCCTGGTTGAGCGTTTTCAACGTCGTGCTCGCGTCGAGCACGCCGCCGCAGCCGGGGCACATGACGTTCCACGACATCTCGAAAATCCCGAGCCGCGCGGCATGCAGCAAGGCCGCGATGAGCCGCTCCTCGTCGAGTTTTTCCTTCGCGGCGAGATCGAGCGCGTTGATCCGATTGAGCGCATGATCGGGCGCGTCGCGAACCATGCGCTCGATCGTGGCGACAACCTCGGGGTCGGCCGATTGGCGCAAGACCGAAAACAGGGCTTCGGCTTCGCTCATGCGGCAAGATTAACGTAAATCTCGCTGCGCGGAAACCCTAGCCCTCCCCTCCGCTCGTTGCCGCGAAACTATCCCCTCCGCTCATTGCGGCGAAAGCGGCAATTCAGAATTCATAAGCAGTCGCGAAAGGAAATGGATCCCCGCCTTCGGGGGGAGGAGCGGAAGTTTTATGCATGACCCCCCTTCCGCTTTTAGGGGGCACGCGCCGTCGCCTCAACCTCCCCCGCCGAAGACCAATGTGGGGAGCCACAGCGTCAGAACCGGCACATAGGTGATGATGGCGAGCACCAGCAATAGCAGGATGAGGAAAGGCAGGATGCCGCGGATCACCTCGCCGATGGGGGCGCGAGCGATCGTCGACAGCACGAAGAGATTGAGGCCGACCGGCGGGTGGACGAGGCCGATCTCCATATTATGCGTGAAGATGATGGAGAAATGCACCGGGTCGACGCCGAGAGGCTTCAAGGCCGGCGCGAGGATCGGCATCACGAGCAAGAGCGTCGCATTCACCTCGAGGAAGCAACCGAGCAGCAAAAGCAGGACATTGATGGCGAGCAGGAACTCCCAGGTGGCGAAGCCGTGATCGACCGTGAACTTCACGAGTTTCGCCGGCATGCCGGATTCGGCCATCCAATGGCCGAAGGCGAGCGCGGTCGCGATGATGAGCATGATGCTGCCCGCCCCGCGGATGGCCTCGGCGACCACGAAGAGCGTGCGCGTCCAATGAAAGCCACGATAGATGAAGAGCGACACGAGAAGCGAGGTGGCGGCGGCGAGCGCCGCCGCTTCCGTCACCGTCACGAGGCCCCCGTATATCCCGACCATCACGATCGCCGGCACGGCGAGCGCGGGAAGCGCGCGTGCCGTGGCGGCGAGCTTTTGCCTCATCGGTTTTGCCGGCTCGACCGGGAATTTGCGCCGCCGCGCGTCGTAGAGCACCCAGGCGAAGAAGGCCGCCGCCTGCAACAGGCCGGGCAGGATGCCGGCGAGGAAAAGGCGGGGCACCGATTGCTCGGCGACGATGCCATAAAGAATGAGCGGCAGGCTGGGCGGAATGACGATGCCGATCGTGCCTGCCGCGCCGACCACGCCCAGCGCGAAGGAACGCGGATAGCCGCGCTCGATCATTGTCGGGATGAGGATGGTGCCCATCGCCAAGGCCGTGGCGACGCTCGATCCGCAAATCGCGGCAAAGAGCGTGCACGCGACGACGGTGACAAGCCCGAGCGAGCCGCGAATGCCGCCGAGCCAGGCTGTTGCGAGATCGACGAGCGCCTTGGCGATGCCACCGAAGCGCATGAAGGAGGCCGCCATCACGAAAAGCGGCAGCGCCATGAGGGTCGGAGAGTTGAGATCGTCGATGACGAGCTGCGCGACGCCGATGAGCGGCTGATCGGTAAAAAAATAAAGTGCCGCGGCGCAGATGCCGAGCACGAGGAAAATCGGCAGGCCGGCAATCAGGAGGCCGAAGAAGAGGACGAGGAAAAGAAGGCTCAACACGTCGGCATCGAGGAGGCGCGGCTAGAAAGCGCCGGGCGCTCGATGGCCCCCGTGAGCTCTCCCCTCGCCTATCATGCCTTCAGGGGAGGAAGCGCCGACGGTTTCGATCGAGGGGCCATGCAAGATCGTCAAACGCAGGGAGCGGATGAGATAGCGCATCGCCATCAAAGCCGCGCCGGTCGGAAGCGAAAGATAGTAGATCCACATCGGAAACTGCAGATCGGTCGAGGAGTGCTCATCGATGAGGAGTGCCGTGTCCACGATCTGCCAGCCGTACCAGACGAGTCCGGCCGAGAAGCAAAGTCCCAAAAGGCAGTTTCCGGCTTCCACGAAGCGTTGTGCGCGCGCCGGAATCAGGCGAAGCACGAGGTCGGGCCGCACATGGCCGTCAAGGCGCACCAATTGGCTCGCCACGATCATGATCGCCCAGACGATCAGGTAGACCGTGACCTCCTCGCCATAACTGATCGATCGTCCGGGCACGACATAGCGGCCAAGGACTTGCCAAACGCCGATCCCGAGCGCGAGGAGCCCGAGAAGGCCGACGAGAATTTCCTCGACGAGATCCCAAAGCGCGAGGATGCGAGAGGGCGTCCTTCGAGGCGCCGTCTCAGCTTGCATTGCCAACATCATCCATGACGAGCTTCACGAGATCGGGCGAGACCTTGATTTCTTTGGCGAGCGCGTCTTGCTCGAGGAGCATTTTCTGTCGTTCGGCCGCCGTCTGTTGCGGCGTCGGATCGACGAACTTCACCCCATGCTCCTCGAGCGTTTGACGCGCCTTGGCCTGCGCGGCCCCCATGTTGGCGCGGTAATTCGGAATGTTTTGCGCCCATAAATCGGTCATGAGTTTCTGCAGCTCGGGCGAGAGCTTCTCCCAAAAGGTGAGGCTCACCATCGGGATGTATTCGGCCACCAATTGGTGGTCCTCGAAGCCGTATTTGACGCCGGCGTCCCAGAGCTTGGCGCTCGCAAGCGATTCATTCGTCGAGACGAGCGCGTCGAATGTGCCTTGGCTCAGCGCCAAAGGCACGTTCGGCCAGGCGGTCGTGTTCGGCACAGCGCCGACGAAGCGTGCCCGCCAAGCCTGACCGGCGCCACCGGAATTGCGGATTTTCAAGCCCTTGAGATCGGCGGGCGAGGTGATCGGTTTTCCGGCGCTGTACCAATTCTGAAAGCCGAGATCGAGCCAGGGGCCGATCACATGGGAGCGAAGCTTTTGGGCGATATCGGCGTTCACCACCGCGCCTGGCTTGCCGTCGATGATCTTGTGCACCGTCTCGATCGGCTGGCCGTAAAGGATCGGAAGCTGGAGGAAATCGGCATTCGGCACGATACCCGTGATCGTGAAGCTTCCAGGCGCCGCCATCTCGATTTGGCCCTTGATCAAGGCTTTACCCACATCGAGATCAGGAAAGAGCTGTCCGCTCGGGAAGACCTCGCCCTTGATCTGTCCCCCCGAGGCTTCTTCGAGCTTCTTCAAATAATCCGCGATCGAAACATTGCGTCCATGCGAGGGCCCCGTGTCGAGCGAGCAGCGAAGCCTGGCAGGTTCGCCCGCGGCCTTCGCTTGACGGCCAGCGACGGCGAATAACGATACGGCCGCCGTGCCGCCGAGGACGCCTCTGCGAGAAAGCTTGTTCGTCACGGTTTCCTCCCTGTCCTTCCCTTTGGGCGAAAGACCACGAAGCCCTTGATGGCCTCATGCTGATTTCGTTATCCAAGCCGGCAATGCGCGTCTATAGGGCTCGGGTCGCGCGCGCCTCTCGAGGAGAAGGCCGATATGGAAAACCGCAAAGGGCGGACGATCACCGAGAAGATCCTCGGCGCCCATGCGGGACGGGGCGTGAGAGCCGGCGAATTCGCCATCGTTTCCGTCGATCAGCTTCTCGGGACGGATGGCTCGGCCCCGATGGCGATCGATCTCTTCGACGCCATGGGCTTCAAGGCCGTGCATGAAGGCTCGCGCATCGCCTTCTCTTGCGACCATTACGCGCCGGCGACGAGCGCGCGAATCGCGGCCCTCCACGAGAAAATGCGCCGCTTTGCGGAGGCGAACGGCATCGCGCTGTTCAGGGTCGGGGAAGGCATCGGGCATCAGCGCATGATCGAGGATGGGCGCATCCGCCCGGGGACGATCGTCGCGGGCGCGGACAGTCATTGCGTCACCTATGGGGCGCTCAACGCGTTTGGCGTCGGGATCGGCGCGTCGGACCTCGCGGGCGCCATGGCCACGGGCAAGATCTGGCTCAAGGTGCCGCATACGCTGCGGATCGTCTTGACCGGAAAGCTCACGCCGCCCGCGCAAGCCAAGGACATCATCCTCGAGCTTTTGCGCAGGCTTCGGGCCGACGGCGCCGATTACCTCGCGCTCGAATTCTCAGGCGACGGCATCGCGAGCCTCGGCCTGGAAGAGCGCATCGTGATCGCCAACATGGCGACGGAAGCGGGCGCGAAGGCCGCGCTCTTCGCGTTCGATGAAATCACGCGAAGCTTTCTTGGTGAACGCAGCGTTGCTGACTGCTCGCCGGTCGCGCCGGACACGCAAGCGCACTATATCGACACGCTCACGATCGAGCTTGCAAAGATCACGCCGCGTCTCGCTTTGCCGCATCACGTCGATGCGGTCGTGCCGGTCGGTGAAGCCGCCGGGCGACCGGTCGACATGGTCTTCATCGGCACCTGCACGGGCGGACGCGCTTGCGACATCCGCGACGCGCTCGCGGTGATCCGCAAGGCCGGTCGGATCGCGCCCGGCGTCGAGCTCGTGATCACGCCCGCTTCGCGCGCCGAGCTCGAGCTTCTCATCGCCGACGGCTCGCTCGGCGAGCTCACGGCGCTCGGCGCCGTCTTGACCACCCCCGGATGCGGCGCCTGCTGCGGCACGAGCGGGGCCATCCCGCGCGATGGCGCGACAGTGATTTCGACGGGCAACCGCAATTTCAAGGGACGAATGGGCGCGCCAAAAGCCGAGATCTTCCTCGCCTCACCCGCCGCTTGCGGGGCCGCGGCGGCAACTGGCCGCATCAGCGAACCTTCGGCGGTGTCGCCAAACGGGAGAATCGCATGAGCTTCGAGCTTTCCCTGAAAGGTCGGGCGCGTATCTTCGGCGATGACGTCAACACCGATTACATCATCTCGTCGCGCCGCAAGCGCGACGCGAAGGACGAGCAGGAGATGACGCGTTTCCTGTTCGAGGACATCGACCCCGCGATCGCCGCGAGCCTCAAACCCGAGGACATCATCGTGGCCGGAAAGAACTTCGGCTGCGGCTCGGCCATGGAGGTCGCGGTGACGGTGCCGCGCGCGGCGGGCATACGAGCGATCGTCGCGAAAAGCTTCGCTCGCACCTTTTACCGCAACGCCATCAACAAC
>Ga0213876_10000748_pt1 | contig 22505 bp, 23 predicted proteins | sample BarmaccomBMRX_R9_FD_160113 | JGI IMG/M metagenome (GOLD analysis project Ga0213876, IMG submission 160113) | Root-associated microbial communities from Barbacenia macrantha in rupestrian grasslands, the National Park of Serra do Cipo, Brazil - RX_R9 | ecosystem: Host-associated > Plants > Roots... | reverse complement strand
CGTTCACGGTTTAAGAGCTGTGAACCGTAAACCGTGAACCGTGACAAGAGAGATTGCTTTTCCTCTTGTCACGGTTCACGGTTTACGGTTCACGGCACTTTCTTATGGAAACGACGCGCGTCCTCCTCGTCCGCCACGGCCAGTCACAGGGCAACGCCGAGGGCCGCTTCGGCGGCCACTCGCCGACGCCTTTGAGCGGGCTGGGGCACAGGCAGGCCGAGGCGACGGCGCGGGCGCTCGCGTCCGAGCGCGTGACGGCCATCTATTCGAGCGACCTCCTGCGCGCCGTGCAAACGGCCGAGCCCCTCGCGCGCGCGACCGGACTCGAACTCACGAAGACGCCCGCCCTGCGCGAGCGCAGCGTCGGCCTGATGGAAGGGCTCACCTTCGAGGAGGCCGCCGCCGCCCACCCCGAGGAGTACGCCGCGCTCCTCCGGCGCGACTTCGAGCACGTGCTCAAGGGCGGCGAGAGCTACCGCCAGCTCCTCGACCGCGCCGCCGCCGAACTCGACCGCGCCGTGGAACAGAACCGCGGCGGCACCGTCGCCCTCTTCTCGCACACGGGCACCATCTGCATCCTCGCCCTCCACCTCATGGGCGCCCTCGACGCCCCGCACCTGAAGCCCGTCTGGCTCTCCTCCTCTAACTGCGGCGTCACGCGCTTCTCCATCGAACACGGCGGACTCATCCGCGTCAAAGCCCTCAACGACACGCGCCACCTCGCAGGCATTTAGGCCGCGCCTCGAACGCCCGTCCTCTCACTCCGATCCGGTGGTAACGGTCGCGGCGTGGAAACGGTGCGTTAACCAACAGGGGGCCGTCATCGGCTCAAATACTTGTTGACAGAGCGCGCGCCCGCGGGTAATCTCCTCCCGCTCTAACGTCCGGAAAGCTCTTCGCGCCTCTCTCACTCTCAATCAGAAGGAGTCCAAAGATGCGGAAGCACCGGCTGCTCATCTCGAGCGAAAGCCCCCGGTAGTGCAACCTTTCAGAGCCGCCGGGCGCCGCGCGTCTGCGCGAGATCATGGATGAGCTTTCGCAGTAAACCGGAGGGCGGGTCGCCCCGCCCCGTCACTCAAACCCCAGAGGATCAAACGCCATGAAGTTCGACCGGACTGCTTTTTTCGACCACTACCGCACCGTCTTCGGCCCGCTCAAGCAGGAGCTGGTCAACGCCCTCGAATTCCTCCTCGGCAAGATCGAGTCGGACAACCGCTGGCCCCAGACCGACACGGGGCTGCGCCAGATCGCCTACGCGCTCGCCACCTTCAAGTGGGAGACGGCGCACACCTTCGAGCCCATCCACGAGTTCGGCAGCGCCGCCCGCTTCAACAAGCTGTACGGCCCGGGGACGAAGGTGGGGCAGTCGCTCGGCAACACCACGGCCGGCGACGGCGCGCTCTTCCACGGGCGCGGCTACGTCCAGTTGACCGGGCGCACCAACTACACCAAGGCCAAGCGGCTGACGGGCGAAGACCTCCTGAACGATCCCGACCGCGCCCTCGTCCCCGAAATCGCCTACAACATCGCCGTGCAGGGGATGATCGACGGCTGGTTCACCGGCCGGAAGCTCAGCCAGTTCATCAAGGACGGCCAGCCGCCCCTCTACGAGGACGCGCGGACGATCATCAACGGCCACGACAAGGCCGTGCAGATCGCCAACATCGCGCGGGAGATGGAGGAGACACTCCGCTTCGCGCGCGACTCCGCCCCGCAGAACTGACGCACGCCCCAGGCGCGTCGGGCAACAGCGAAAGGCCGCCGTTACCTAACGGCGGCCTTTCGCTTTGACAACGCGCCGACGGCCCGGCGCGGCTCAGCCCTTGATCTGCGCGACGACCTCGGCGGCCTCGGCGTCGAGGGGGGCGATCTCGGCGAGCGTCTCTTCGTCCTCTTCGGGGAGCTCGCGGCGGCGGTGGACGCTTCCGTCGGACTCGAAGATGTAGGCGGCGGGCGCCTCGCGCATGATGATCTCTTGCAGGCACATCAGCCCGTAGAGGAGGGCTTCGGGGCGCGGCGGGCAGCCCGGGATGTAAACGTCCACGGGGATGACGCGGTCAACGCCCTGCATGGTGGAGTAGGAGTCGAACGGCCCGCCCGTCGAGGCGCAGGCGCCCATGGCGATGGCCCACTTCGGCTCGGGCATCTGGTCGTAGACGCGGCGGACGACCGGCCCCATCTTCAAGGTCACGGTGCCGGCGACGATGATGAGGTCGCTCTGGCGGGGCGAGGGGCGGAAGACGCCCGCGCCGAAGCGGTCGATGTCGAAGCGCGAGGAGCCGGCCGCGATCATCTCGATGGCGCAGCACGCCAGCCCGAACGTCATCGGCCACAGCGCCGACTTGCGCCCCCAGTTGACGAGGCCCCGCACGGGCTTCGCCCCCATCACCGGCGCGGCCACGTTCCGCCGCAGCGCGTTGAAGATCGAATCGACCGTGGTCAGTACGATGCCTTCTTGGTGCTCAGCCATATTTTTGAGTGATGAATGATGAGTGGTGAATGATGAATGAAAGGCAACCGGTTTTTAATTCATCATTCATCACTCATCATTCATCGTTTCCTTTACGCCCACTCCAGCGCGCCCTTGCGCCAGGCGTAGTAGTAGCCGACGACGAGGATGCCGATGAAGACGAACATCTCCAGGAGCGCGAACTTGGTGAAGGAGAACTGGTCGCCCATGAAGATGATGGCCCAGGGCAGGAGGAAGATGGTCTCCACGTCGAAGACGAGGAAGAGCATCGCCACGATGTAGTAGCGCACGGTGAAGCGGTCGTGCGCCTCGGTCACGGGGTCGATGCCGCACTCGTAGGGGCGCAGCTTCGCCTTGCCGTAGAGGTTCGGCCGTACGAAGCGGCCCAGGACAACGGGCAGGACGGGGAAGACCGCAGCCACCGCGAGGAAGATCATCACGGGCCAGTAGGCCGTCAGCGGCCCGCCCGCGGCGGCGGCCGGTGGGTTCGCTTGCAGTAGGAGCGCGCTCAGCATCTCTCTGGTCTCGCCTTCGGTTGGTGCGCGAAAGTGCGTGCGGCGACGTGAAGAACTGTGCGGATTCTAGGCCGCGCGTCTGACGTTGTCAAAAGCTTTCTATTTATGGTCGTGTCCGGCGAGCTGCGCGACGGCGTGTGCGAGGACGGGGCGGATGACGGCGAAGCATTCGCGCACGGCCCTGGGCGAGCCCGGTAGGTTGACGACGAGGGCGCCGGAGCGCGTGCCGCAGACGGCGCGGGAGAGCATGGCCGTCGGGGTCTGTCTGAGGGTCTCGGCGCGCATCGCCTCGCAGACGCCGGGCACTTCCCTCTCGACGACGGCGCGCGTGGCCTCGGGCGTGTGGTCGCGCGGCGAAAGGCCCGTCCCGCCGGTCGTCACGACGAGGTTCACGTCCGCGCGGTCGGCCAGCGCCCGCAGGCGTTCGGCGAGCGGCCCCGACTCGTCCGAGACGACCTCCTGCGCGACGACCAGCGCGCCCGCCTCGCGCAGAAGCTCCGCCAGCAAAGGCCCCGACTCGTCCTCCCGCTCGCCCCGCGCGCTGCGGTCGCTCACCGTCAACACCGCCGCGCGAACCTCGAACGCCATAGGCATACAGTCCTTCCGACCCGTCCGCGCCTCAGCCGGCGGTGAGCGCCTGCGCGTGCAGCTCCTGCAAAGAGTAGACCTGGAAGGCGTCGGTCTCTTTGCGCGCGGCGATGGCCTCGACGATGGCCTGGGCGCCGGTCATGGTGGTGACGCAGGGGACGTTGAACTGGAGCGCGGCGCGGCGGATGGCCTGCTCGTCGAAGTGCGAGGCGCGGCCCAGGGGCGTGTTGATGACGAGCGCGATCTCGCCGAGCCGTATCTTGTCGGCGATGTTCGGCCGCCCCTCGTTGACCTTGAAGACCGTCTCGGCTTCGAGCCCCACCTCGCGCAGGCGCGCGGCCGTCCCGACGGTCGCCACCAGCTTAAAGCCCAGACGCGACAGACGCCGCGCGAGCAGCGCGGACAGACCCTTGTCCGAGTCGTTGACGCTGATGAAGGCCGTTCCTTCGGTCGGCAGTTCAAGCCCGGAGCTGATCATCGCCTTCGCGTACGCCTCGCCGAAGGTGCGGCCCACGCCCATCACCTCGCCGGTCGAGTGCATCTCCGGGCTGAGCACGGGATCGACGCCCGGGAACTTCTTGAACGGGAAGACCGGCGACTTGATGTAGAAGCGGTCGAGCCTCCCCGTCAAATCCTCGGGGAGCCCGAAGGACGCCAGCGGGCGGCCCGCCATCACGAGCGCGGCGATGCGCGCCAGGGGCACGCCCGTCGCCTTCGCCACGAAGGGCACGGTGCGCGACGCGCGCGGGTTCACTTCGAGCACGTAGACGCGGTCGTCCTTAATCGCGAACTGGATGTTGATGAGGCCGCGCACCTTGAGCGCCTGCGCGAGCGTGCGCGTGTAGTGGCGCATCGTGTCGAGGTGCTCTTCCGCGATCTTGAAGGGCGGCAGCACGGACGACGAGTCGCCCGAGTGGATGCCCGCCTCCTCGATGTGCTCCTGCATCCCCGCGACGACGCAGGTCTCCTCGTCGGCGAGCGCGTCCACGTCGAACTCCGCCGCGCGCTCCAGGAACTTGTCGATGAGCACGGGCTTCTCGGGCGAGGCATCGACGGCCGTGCGCATGTACTCGTCGAGGCTGCGCTCGTCGTACACAATCGCCATCGCGCGCCCGCCGAGGACGAACGACGGGCGCACCATGACCGGGTAGCCGATGCGCTCGGCGCAGACCTTCGCCTCCTCGAAAGAGGTCGCCGTGCCGTTCTCGGGCTGCGGGATGCCGAGCTGATTAAGGAGCGCGCCGAAGCGCTTGCGGTCTTCCGCGAGGTCGATGGAGTCGGGCGAGGTGCCGATGATGGGCGCGCCCGCTTCGTGCAAACGCACCGCGAGGTTCAGGGGCGTCTGGCCGCCGAACTGGACGATGATGCCCTCGGGCTTCTCCACGTCCACGATGTTCATCACGTCTTCGAACGTCAAAGGCTCGAAGTAGAGGCGGTCGGAGGTGTCGTAGTCGGTCGAGACCGTCTCGGGGTTGCAGTTGACCATGATGGTCTCGAAGCCCGCGTCGCGCAGCGCGAAGGAGGCGTGGCAGCAGCAGTAGTCGAACTCGATGCCCTGCCCGATGCGGTTCGGCCCCGAGCCGAGAATCATAATCTTGCGGCGGTCGGTGGGCGCGGACTCGTCCTCCTCCTCGTAGGTCGAATAAAGGTAAGGCGTGTACGACTCGAACTCCGCGCCGCAGGTGTCCACGCGCTTGTAGACGGGCGTCAGGCCGAGCTGCTTGCGGTAAGCCCTGACTTCGAGTTCCGTGCGTCCCGTCAAATACGCGAGGCGGCGGTCGGAGAGCGCCGTCTCCTTGAACTCCCTCAAGGTGTCTTCCGGAATCTCTTCGAGCTTGCGCCCCTCGACGCCTTTCTGAATCAACATCACCTGTCTGAGCTGTTCGAGGAACCACGGGTCGATGCGCGAGAGGCGGTAGATTTCCTCAATCGGCACGCCCTGTTGGAGCGCGTAGGTGACGTAGGAGAAGCGCTGCGAGTTGGGGCGGGCGAGCTTGCGCTGCAACTCGTCGGCGGGCACGTCGCGCAGTCTTAAAGGCTTGACCGCTTCGAGCGAGCGGAGCCCTTTGAAGAGCGCCTCCTTGAAGGTGCGCCCTATCGCCATCACCTCGCCGACCGACTTCATCTGCGTGCCGAGCACGTCCTCGGTGTCGCGGAACTTCTCGAAGTTCCACTTCGGAATCTTGGCGACGACGTAATCAATCGTCGGCTCGAACGAGGCGGGCGTCTTCTGCGTGATGTCGTTGTCGATCTCGTCGAGCGTGTAGCCGACGGCGAGCTTGGCCGCGATCTTGGCGATGGGGAAGCCGGTCGCCTTCGACGCGAGGGCGGAGGAGCGCGAGACGCGCGGGTTCATCTCGATGACGCGCACCTCGCCGTTCTCGGGGCTGACGGCGAACTGTATGTTCGAGCCGCCGGTCTCGACGCCGACCTTGCGGATGACGCGGATGGACATGTCGCGCAGGCGCTGGTACTCGACGTCGGTCAACGTCTGCGCGGGCGCGACCGTGATGGAGTCGCCGGTGTGGACGCCCATCGGGTCGAAGTTCTCGATGGAGCAGATGATGACGACGTTGTCGGCGAGGTCGCGCATCACCTCCAGCTCGAACTCTTTCCAGCCAAGAATCGACTCTTCAATCAGAACCTGGCTGACGGGCGAGGCGGCCAGACCGCCGCGGACGATCTCTTCAAACTCCTCCGGGTTGTAGGCCGTGCCGCCGCCCGTGCCGCCGAGCGTGAACGACGGGCGGATGATGGCGGGGTAGCCCGTCTCTTCGACAATCTTCTCGGCCTCGGCCCACGTGTGCGCGAAGCCGCCAAGGGGCATGGGCAGGCCCTCCTCTTCCATCGCCCGCTTGAACAGCTCGCGGTCTTCGGCGACGCGGATGGCCTCGCGCTTGGCGCCGATCATCTCGACGCCGAACTCTTTTAAAACTCCGGCCTCGTCGAGCGCCATCGCGAGGTTGAGCGCGGTCTGGCCGCCGACGGTTGGCAGCAGAGCGTCGGGGCGTTCGCGGCGGATGATGGAGGTGACCGACTCGACCGTGAGCGGCTCGACGTAGGTGCGGGAGGCCGTCTCGGGGTCGGTCATGATGGTGGCCGGGTTCGAGTTGACGAGCACGACCTCGAACCCTTCGGCGCGCAGGGCCTTGCACGCCTGCGTCCCCGAGTAGTCGAACTCGCACGCCTGGCCGATGACGATAGGGCCGGAGCCGATGATTAGGATTTTGCGGATGTCTGTGCGTCTGGGCATCTACTTGCGGGCTTCGCGGCGGCGGCGAAAGTTCCTTCCTGCGTGCGTGGATTCGTGGCATTATACACGCCCCGCCGACCCGCCACGAACCCGCCGGACGCGCGCCGACACGCCCGCCCGCAAGGATTGAAAACCTTTAGCGGACGGCGTACCTTAAAGGGCGCCGTGGAAAGGAAAACCATCATGGCAGCGAACCCCGAGCGGCGCTACACGCTGGAGGAGTATCTTGAATTGGACAGGACTTCGGAAGAACGTCTTGAGTTCTGGGACGGCGAAGTCTTCTGCATGAGCGGCGGCAGCGAATGGCATTACGAGATTGAAGGAAATATATTCGCGTTCTTAAAGTCACATCTGAGGGAACGCGGCTGCCGCGTCTTCACCGGAAACGTGCGCGTCAAGGTTCCGAGTGCCCCGCCGTACCGCTACGCCGACGTTTCGGCTCTTTGCGGTGAGGCAACGTTTGAGGAGATCGGCGGCGTTGACGCGCTCGTCAATCCACAGTTGATTGTCGAAGTGCTCTCGCCCTCGACCGAAGCCTACGACCGCGGCGACAAGTTCACGCACTACAAGTCCATCCCGGCGCTCAGCGAATACCTGCTCGTCGCGCAGCACCGGCCGCACGTCACGCGCCTGTTCAAGCAGGATGACGGCCTGTGGGTTCACACGGACGTTAACGACCTGGAATCGACCTTGACGTTGACTTCGCTCGGCTGCGAGTTGCCTCTGGCCGAAATCTACGCGGGCGTCAGTTTCGGCAACACACCCAACGCCTGAGTCCGAACGGCTTCAGGGCCGCCTCCCGACACAGTCTGTGTACAACTGAACGAATGAAGAATAAGGCGAGGACGAGCGCCGGAGGGGCTAGACTTTGGCGATGTCGAGCTGCTTGCGGTAGTCGTCGCCGTCGAGTTCGACGGTGCGGCACATCTCGTAGAGGCGGGAGCGGAGGCGGACGCCGACGCGGTCTTCGAGGGTCTCCTCGGCGGGATTGCGGCGGGCGTCCGAGTAGTTGGTGGTGAAGACGGTGAGCTTCTTGTCGTTGTAGCGCTTGCCGATGATCTGCATCATCGTGTCGCGCACCCAGTCGGTCGGCTTCGACGCGCCCAGCTCGTCCAAGACCAAGACCTCGGCCTGGTAGACCGGCGCGAGCACGCTCATCTCCGACGTGTTCGAGACCTTGTTGTACGAGTCCTGAATCTCCTTCAGCAGGGCGCCGAACTCGTAGAAGAGGCACGGCACGCCCTTCTCAATCAGCCCGTGGAGGATGGCGACGGCGAGGTGCGTCTTGCCCACGCCGACCGGCCCCATCAAAAGCAGGCCGCGCTCGACCGAGGGGTACTCGCGCACCAGGCGGAAGGCGTAGTTGAAGGCTTTGAGCTGCGAGCCGTTGTTGGGCGCGGGGTAGTAGTTCTGGAGCGTGCAGGCTTCGCGGCGCGGCGGCGCGGGCTCGCGGTAGCGTCTGGGGATGCGCGCCTGTTCGAGCAGCTTGCCGCGCGTGTCCTGCGTGCGGCACTCGCAGCGGCGCGCGCCGCGGCCGGGGGTGACTTCGAAGCCGGTGCCGAAGCACTTCTGACAGGCCGTGGGCGACTCGGCCCTCTTCCTGCGCGCCGGCTTCGACTGCTCCTCGGCGGGAGAGTCTTCGACGGCTTCGTCCCTCTCGGGGACGGCGAAGAGCGGCGGAATCTTTTTGCGGTTGTCCGAAGGCATGCGGGAGACTAACGTTCTTTCTTGATCCTCAGGCCGCGCGGATTATAGCACTCAAACTTTTCTTTGCAAGACGGTTTGCCGCGTTCGAGAATTTCCACAGTGTGGAAAAACGTTCGCGGCCTCAACAGCCCCCGCCGCCGCCCTTGTAGACGGGCCGCCAGTGCCCCTGCTGCCTCTTGTAAATCACGTAGTCGTTGCTCTCGTAGTAGGTGCCCGCGGCGACGATTTCGCCCACGCCGTCGCCGTCGAAGTCCAACTGATCGACGAAGTGCCGGTCTTCGTAAGCGTCCTCTGCGCCCTTGTGGAACCACTCCCAGGCCGTCTTGAAGGCATCGCCCGAAGGCTCCATGATGAGGAAGAGCGTGTAGGACATCGCCGACGCGTCCTTACTGCCGGCGACGAAGCTGCCGACCAGTTCGAACTTTCCGTCGCGGTCGAGGTCGGTCGCCGTCAGGTTCACCACCTCCATCTTCGCCGCGAGCGCGGCACCGACGCCGTTCTTCGCGTAGGCCGCGCGCGCCAGCTCGACGGCGCTCGCGCGCTCCGCGTCGGTCGGCGCGCGCCGCGAGGGGGCGCCGCGGCCGAGCGCCTGCGAGTCGGTCGCGAGCACCTTCACGCGGCCGCCGAGCCGCGCCGGCGTCTCGACCGTGGCGTCCGCGACCAGCCCCACGCAGCCCGGCTCCTGGTACTTGACGATGGTCAGCGTCCCCGCGTCGCCCCCGCCCGAGACGATGCGGAACTTGCGCCCCGGCCGGAAGTAGTCGCGCGCGAAGGTCTTCGACCCGTCGTCGTTGTCAATGGGCGGGGCGACGTACGCGCCGTTCCTGTAGATGACGACCGGCTCGGCCGTCACGCTCGACTCGTACTTCGAGACGGCGAGGACGACCGTGCCGCCGCCCTGCGCGGCGCCCGCGCCGGCGGGCTTCTGCCGCGCGCCCGTGCTCACGCACACGACGAGGGAGCAGACGAGGAGCGGGAGGGCAAAGACAGGCAGTCGGGTACACGTCTTCATCGTCCGGGGGCCTTTCCGTCTCGCGCGCGGGCGGAGACTATTTTGTTAAGGGGGGCGGCGTCAGGTAGCTCATGAATTCGAGCAGGCCGTAGACGGCCACGAGCGCCACCATTATCAGGAAGACGACGTGCCAGCGCCGCAGCACGTAGCGGCGGCATGCTCGACACTTGAGGCCGCCCATGCGTAGGGGCCTGGCGCAGTATGGACATTTTGGCATCAGTCGCTTATGGGTGGGGCTAATGCAAAATGCCACGACTCGGCCCCCGCGTTCAAGTCCGGAGGCGTACCAAAGGCTAAAAAGCGCGGGCCGAAGGGGCGCGGGCCGGCCCCGGGCACTCCCCGGCGGCGAGGGGGCGTGTGATATATTTTCGTCCGAGCATGAGCATCATCCAGGGGCTTCTGAACAAGATCGGGCTCGGGGGGTCGTACGGCCGCCCCTTAAGCGTCTTCCTCCTCGACGACGACAGGCTGCGGCACGGTTGGTTCGCCAGGCAGTTCAAGGGCGAGCGGCTCGACGTGGCCGAAGACCCGTCGCACGCCATCGAGCTGCTCTCTTCGAAACACTACGACGTCGTCTTCCTCGACCACGACCTTCTGCCCGAGCACTACTACGCCGAGGGGTTCGACGACGAGCGGAGCGGCTACGCCGTCGCGCGCTGGCTGGCCGAGACGCCGGCGCGGCTCGCCGCCGCGACCATCATCGTCCACACGCGCAACGCCGACGGCGCGCTCCGCATGGTCGAGCTGCTGCGGCGCACCGGCCGGCAGGCCGAACACGTCCCCTTCCACATGCTCGCCCCCAGAATCAAGCAGCTCCGACGCGGTTGAAATTTATGCGGACGAAACTCTCTTTCAACTCTTCCCTGCTCGCGCTCTGCCTTTTTCTCTGCTGCGCCACGACCACGCGCGGGCAGACCGGCGCCGCGCCCGCGCGCGCCGAGCAGAACGGCGCGGGCCAGCCTTACGACGAACGCGTCCGCGGCCTGCTCGCGCGCGGCGACGTGCGCGCGGCCTTCGCACACGTCGAGCGCGAACGCGAACGGATTCTCAAAGAGTGGATTGCGATTACCGAAATCAACGCGCCCTCGGGCAAGGAGGCCGAGCGCGCCGCCTTCATCGAGGGGCTGCTGCGCGGCTACAAGTCGCTTGAGGTGAGCCGCGACCCGGCGGGGAACGTCGTCGCCACGCGCAGGGGCACGGGCGGCGGCCCCACGGTCGTCATCGACGCGCACATGGACACGGTCTTCCAGGAGGGCTTGAAGATCAAGGCCGAGGTGCGCGACGGGAGAATCTACGCGCCCGGCGTCGGCGACGACACGCGCAACGTCGAGGCGCTGCTCGCGGCCGTGCGCGCGCTGGACGCGGCGAATTTGAAGACGAAGGGCGACATCGTCTTCCTCTTCACGGTCGAGGAGGAGACGAGCTTCCGCGGCGTCGAGGAGTTCGTCAAGGCGAACAAGGGGCGCATCGGCCAGTACATCGCGCTCGACGGCGGCTACGACGGCTTCACCTACGGCGGCATCGGCATCAACTGGTACCGGCACCACTTCATCGGGCCGGGCGGCCACACGCGCTCCTCGACCCCGCCCTACTCCGCGACGCTCCCCGCGGCGCGCGCCATCGAGCGCATCTACCAGTTGCCGCTCCCGCAGGGCGTCCCCGCCAACCTCAACATCGGCATGCTCGGCGGCTCGGACGTGGTCAACGCCAAGGCCGCCGACGCGTGGTTCACCGTTGACCTGCGCTCGACGAGCAACGAGGTCATCGCCGACCTGGAGAAGAAGATCGCGGCGATTGTGAAAGAGGAGGCCGAGCGCGAGCGGATGACCGTCAGGACGGAGCTGATCTCTTCGACGCCCGCGGCGCAGATACCGGGCCACCGCGACTCGCCGCTCGTGAAGACGGCCGAGGCCGTGCATTACGCGATGGGCTTCAAGCCGTCGATTACGCTCTCGGGCTCGAACAACGGGAACGTCGCCCTGCTCGCCGGCATCCCCGCCATCTCGACCGGCGCCGGCCCTTGCAGCAACTCGCACGCGCTCACCGAATACTGCGAGATCGAACCGCTCTACAAAGGCATCCAGAAGGTCATCCTCCTCCTCGCCGCGACGGCGGGAGTTTGAGAGGGGGAGACGGGGTGACGGGGTGACGGGGAGAAAGCTACCTTCTTCTCCCCGTCACCCCGTCTCCCCGTCTCCCCTTCTTCCCTTCCTTAGTGGATTCGCTTGTCGGTCGTGCGGATGCCGACCTTCGCCAAGGCCCAGGCGGCGGCGACGACCGCGACCTTGCCGAGGCTGAAGCCCTCTTCGTCGGCGTGGACGCGCCGGACGCGGCCGTGCGCGGCGCGGACGCGGGGCCGCTCTTCGAGGGAGGACGAAGTTGAGGACGAAGTTGATGCGGTTCGTTCTCCTTCGACGGCCCGGGCCTCGCCGCGGCGGCCTTCCGCGACGCGCGCGGCGGCGCCGCCCGCCTCCTTCTGCCCCGGCGCCTTCTCGCCCTTCTCCTTGGCGTCGGGCGCGCCCTGCCGCGCCATCTCGTTCTCGATCTCCGAATTGATCTCGCCGCCGACGAGAATCGCCGTGCCCGTGAAGTAGAACCAGAGCATCAGGATGATGACCGCGCCGAGCGAGCCGTAGGTCGCGCTGTAGGAGTTGAAGTAGCTGAGGTACGCCTTGAAGGCGAAGGAGATGAGCAGCCAGAGCGCGACGCCGACGACCGCGCCCGGCGTGATCCACTTCCAGTCCTGGTCGCGCGAGTCGGGGCCGAAGTAGTAGATGAGCGCGAAGGCCAGCAGCACGAAGACGAGCACGAGCGGCCACTGCAAAATCTTCCAGGCGGTCTCGAACGCCTGGCCCATCCCGAGCTTGCCTGAAACGATCTCGGCGATGTCGCCGCCGTAGAGCACGAAGACCAGCGCCGTCACGATGAGCAGCGTCAGCGCCAGCGTCAGCCCGACGGCCGTCAGGCGCACCTTCCACCACGGCCGCGACTCCTTCAAATCGTAGGCGGCGTTCAGCGAGTCGCTGATGGCGCCCATGCCGTTCGACGCCGCCCAGAGCGTCGCGAGGATGCCGAAGGAGAGCTTGCCGCCGCCGCTCGACTGCGTCACGTCGGTCACGGTCTCGGCCACGAGCTTCGAGGCGTCGCCGGGCAGCACCGTCGCGAGGTATTTGAAGAGCCCCTGCCGGAGCTGGCCGTTCTCGCCCGCGAGGTAGCCCAGGAGCGACGTGAGGAAGAGCAGCGCCGGGAAGAGCGCCAGCAGGAAGTAGTAGGAGAGCTGCGCCGAGCGCCCCAGCACGTCGTCGTCCATCACCTCCGCGTAGACGCGCTTCCCCAGCTCCTTCCAGCTCAAGCCGGCGAGGCTCATTGACTTGAACATGACTTATGCTCCTCCGCTCCGAAAGTGTCGGGCGCAGTTTTACCGCGCGCGAAGGCGAAACCGTCACGATTTCCTCAAGAGTTGTCCACGAGGAACCCGCCGCGGCTGGACGCCGGAGTGATTTCGGAGTACAGTACGCGGCGCTTTGCCCTCCTCTCCGCACCTTTGGTCACGCGAGAAGGAGTTTTTTTGTGAGTTTTATTTCCCTTGTGTCGTCACCCGCGGCTAAAGAACGCGCGGCCGGCTCTCTCTCCCGGCCCGTGCGTGCCGCCTTCGCCCTATGCCCCTTGCGCCGCCCCCTTACCAAACCTTTTCTAAACCCTGACGACCGCGCCGGACGTACTCCGTAGGGTGCGCGACGTGGTCGAAGACGCGACTTAAGAAAAAGCGGGAGGCTCGCGGACGGCCTTCCCCCCTCGAAACTGCTTGTTCGACGAAAGAAGGAGTTTTTCGATGAGGACTTTACGCTTTCCCTCGCTGCTGGCGCTGGCCCTGTTGACCTTCGCGGCGGCGCAGACGGCCGCGGCACAGTCGGCCGCCTCCGGCAGCTACCAGTTCACGCTAACGGGCGACAAGTATCTGAAGACCGTCGAGTTCAGCGCGCAGACGAACGCCGACGGCAGCGCGACCGGCTCCATCTACTTCACCGACCAGGCCGACATCATCATCCAGGACGTGGACGGCTCCGGCGAGAAGGGCCGGTTCGCGGGCTACGACCTCAAGGTCGATGTGGACGGCATGGTCGTCAACAAGAACCAGGCCGTCCTGAGCGGCACGGTCAGTTCCTCCAGCGTCGTGGATTTCGTCGGGCAGCGCGTGCTGCTCACGGTCGAGGACAACGGCGACAACACGCGCGTGCCGGACAGGCTGACGTGGGGCGTCTACAAGCAGATCAAAAGGGACTGGGTGCCCTCGGACGCCGAGTTGAAGGAAGACCCGGGCGTCGGGCTGAAGTGGTGGGCGACCGACTACGAGGTGAAGGGCGACCGCGGCTACCAGATGCCGCGCGACGAGAGCATCACCGCGCAGACCAACCCCATCATCGCCTACGACTTCGCGGACGCCGATAACACCGCCGGCGACATCCGCGTCACGCCGTAGCGCGACGGCCGGGCCGACCGGTGCTTAAAAAGCCTGCGGCCGCCGGGAGGCGAGTTCCCCCTCCGGCGGCCGCAGGCTTTTTTAAATGGTCGGCGGCCTATTTGACGAGCGTGCCCGTGCGGCGCCAGCGCGTGTTCCTGAAGAAGTCGATCAAGTAGTTGACGGGGGTCGGGGCCTCGCTGGGCGGCAGGCTCTCGTCGAAAGACCAGTAGACGAACATCGCGCGGCCGATGATGGCGCTGCGCGGGACGTAGCCCCAGAAGCGGCTGTCGAGGCTGTTGTCGCGGTTGTCGCCCATCGCGAAGTAGAAGCCCTCGGGGACGATGAACTTGCCGTCGCCGTCGCACGCCCCGCGGTGGCACATCAGCTCGTGCTGCTCCGGGTCGAGGTAGACGGTGTATGAGCCGTCGGCCGGGGGGGCCTGCTCGCCCTGAACCTTCAGCGGGGCGCCGCCCTCGTTCTCCGGCGTCGAGGAGTCGTCGCCCGGCGGGTTCTCGGCCCGGACGATGTGCTCGTCGAGCGGCTGGCCGTTGATGAAGACCTTCGAGTCGCGCACCTCGACCACGTCGCCCGGCAGGCCGATGACGCGCTTGACGTAGTTCGTCCGGTAGGGCGTGTTGTCGGGGCGCGCGTCGTCCACCTTGGTGCTGTCGCGGAAGCGCTCCTCGCCCTGGTACTTGCCCGGGTACTTGAAGACGATGATGTCGCCGCGCTCGATCTCGCGCTGCGGCAAAAACGGCAGGCGCGGGCCGGGCGCGAAGATGAACTTGTTGACGAGCAGGTGGTCGCCGATGTTGATCGTGTTCTGCATCGAGCCGGTCGGCACCTTCACCGCCTGCACGACGAACGTCATGCCGAAGAGCGCCATCACGGCGGTGACGACCAGCGACTCGAAGTACTCGCGCAGGACGCTGTGCGGCGGGGCCGGCTTCCGCGGCGCCTCGGCGGGAACGCCCGCGCCGTCGCCCGCGCCCGCGCGGGCACGCACCCGCCCGCCCTCCGCCTCCGCGGGCGGCTCGGCCACCCCCGCTCCCCTCGACTCATTACTCATATTGCACTCATCCTAGAGAACCCTTCAGACAATGGTCAAGCGGGACGCGGGCCGGACGGTTCTATCTTCACCCTAAAATAATTTCTGTTTCACGCACGAAACGCCGTTTCATCTCCGCGGATTTTGTGGTAGAATCCTTCTCATGAAAACGACGGAGAAAAAGCGTGGGGCGCGGGTCGAGCAGTTCACGCCGGCCGAGCAGCGTTCGGCGCGCGCCGCGCGGGTCAAGGTCTTCGAGGCCGAGCCCTACGGCTGGATCGCGCAGTCGGAGTCGGGCGTCGAGCGCGGCTACCACCTCTTCCGCGACCCCGACACGCGGGCGCTCGCCTGCACCTGCGCCGACTTCATCTTCCGCGGCAACGCCGAGCCCGGCTACGAGTGCAAGCACGTCGCCGCGGTGCTGAAGTTCATCGCGCGCCAGTACCTCAGGTTCGAGTACGACCCGCGGCGCCAGATGTCGCGCGTCGCGTAAGAATTTCAGGAGACGGAAGAGAAGATGAGCAGCAAGACTTTCAAGTGCGAAGCCTGCCGCACGGCGTCCGAGAGTTTGCACATGCGCAACTCGGACGGCAAGTGGGTCTGCGCCCGCTGCATCCCGGCGGCGGAGCTGGACGCCTGCGAGGGCCTGCGCGCGCGGCTCGGCCTGAAGCCCTCGGCCGCGCGCGTGCCCCGCCGCAAGGCTGCCTGAAGATTCAGACTTTCACCTCACCCCTCAAGCCACGCGGGCGCGGAGGAGTCCGGGAGTTCGCCTCCCGGGCACTTCGCGCCTTCGTGTTTCTGCCTTAAGCTCTCCGGTAATCATGAGCACTTTCGAGACGAAGGAGCAGGTCTCCGCGGGCGGCGTCGTCTACCGCCGGCGCGGCGGGAAGACGGAGGTGGCTTTAATCTCGGTCGGCGAGCCCGCGCGGTGGCAGTTGCCGAAGGGCTTGGTCGGGCGGGGCGAGACGCCTTTGGAGGCCGCGCTGCGGGAGGTTCGGGAGGAGACCGGGCTCGCCTGCGAGGTCGAAGGCGAGCTTGAGCGGGTCGAGTACTGGTACTTCTCGAAGGGCGGCGGGCGGCGGGTGCGCTTCCACAAGTTCGTGCACTTCTACCTGATGCGCTTCGTCTCGGGCGACGTGTCGGGGCACGACGACGAGGTGAACGAGGCGCGCTGGGTCGAGGCGGAAGAGGCCGAAGGGATGTTGGCTTTTAAGGGCGAGCGGAAGGCTCTGTCTGAAGCGCGGGAAATGCTCGCGGCGGGCGCCGTGGATTGAAGTCCCGTGCGCCCGCGCCGACTCTCTTGGTCGGCCGTCTCAGTGGACGACGCGGCTGGCGCTGAGGCGCTGCCAGAGGGATTCTTCGTCCGGGTAGGCGATGCCGTTCTCCGAGCGCATGGCGAAGGCCGTCTGGACGATGAGCTTCAGGTCTCGGAAGACGCCGTCGCAGTCGGAGCAGGTGCTCAGGTGAGTTATCACGAAGAGCTTGTCGTCGTCGCCGAGCAAACCGGCGTCGTAGTCGCTGAGCAGTTCGATACTTCTGGCGCAGTCCATTGGCCGTTCCTTCGAGGGTGGAATAGAGTCCGGCCTTCCGGGTGAATCCCGGAAGATTACTTAGATGCGGCTTGCTCCCGGATTAATTGCCTCAGCTTGAGCCGCGCCTTGTGCAATTGCGACTTGGAGGTGCCTTCGGCGATCCCGAGCATGCCGGAAATCTCGTAGTGCTCGTAGCCCTCCACGTCGTGGAGGACGAAGACGGTGCGGTAGCCCGGCGGGAGCTGTTGCAAAGCCCTCTCCAGGGAGATGCGGTCGATGACGGGCATCGTGCCCGGGTTCTCCGTCCCCTTGACGATCTGGATGGGGGTCTCGCCCTCCTCCGTGAGGAGTTCGGAGCGCGTGCTCTTCTTGCGGAAGTGCATCAAGACCTGGTTGACCGTCATGCGGTGGAGCCAGGTGGTGAAGGCCGACTCGCCGCGGAACATCCCGATCTTGTTGTAGAGTTGGAGGAAAACGTCCTGCGTCATGTCCTCGGCTTCCGTGGGGTTGCCCATCATGCGCAGGGTGAGCGCGTAGACGCGCCGGTAGTGGCGGCGGTACAACTCCTCGAACGCCTTCCCGTCGCCCCCGGCGGCCTTCTTCGCCAGCTCGAAATCAGACTCCTGCGGTCTATCCACCTCTGCTACAGTCACTTCTTTATTCAGTCCTTTATTAATTTTCTTCGATTATCCACCAATTCCCGACAAATGGGAAACAGAGGCGGAAGCCCGATTTACTTCAACGTGTCCCAACTCCCGAGCGCGCGCAGCTTCTTATAACGCTTGGCGAGCCGCTCGGCCGGGTCGAGCGCGGAGGTCTGCCGGAGGCTCTCCCAGAGCGCCGCGTCGAGCAGGCGCGCCGCCTCGTCGTAGTCGTTCTGCGCGCCGCCCGAGGGCTCGGGGACGACGAGGTCAACGATGCCCGCGCGGTAAAGCTCGGGCGCGGTCAGGCGCAGAAACTCGGCGGCGCGCGGCGCCTGCGCGCTGTCCTTGAAGAGAATCGCGGCGCAGCCCTCGGGCGTGATGACGGAGTAGACGGCGTTCTCAAGCATCAAGACCTGGTCGGCCACCCCGATGGCGAGCGCGCCGCCCGAGCCGCCCTCGCCGATGACGACGCCGACGACGGGGACTTTCAACCTCGACATCTCGAAGAGGTTGCGGGCGATGGCCTCGGCCTGGCCGCGCTCCTCGGCGTCGATGCCCGGGTAGGCGCCCTGCGTGTCGATGAAGGTGACGACGGGGCGGCCGAACTTGTCGGCGAGCTGCATCAGCCGCAGCGCCTTGCGGTAGCCCTCGGGCTTGGTCATGCCGAAGTTGCGGTAGCGGCGCTGCTTGGCGTCGCGCCCCTTCTGCTGCCCGACGACGCCGACGGGCACGCCGCGGTAGCGCGCGAAGCCGCAGACGATGGCCGGGTCTTCCGCGTAGCGCCGGTCGCCCTTGACCTCGACGAAGTCCTCGAAGAGGCGTTCGACGAAGTCTAAGGTGTACGGGCGTTCGAGGTGGCGCGCCAGCTTGACGCGCTCGAACGCCGACATGGAGCCGATCCTGTCTTCCATCCTTTACGAATTGACCTGAACTTTGATTGAGACGACCGTGGAAGGATGTACGTTTATCCCCCGCCCGTCAAGCTCGCGCGCAAAAGGTTAAGAGGCTTGCCCCATTTCCCCTCAAGTAGAGGGAGCGAGCAAGCCTCTGACCGTCGTTTAAGTTTGTCCGCTTACTGCAAGCTGTCGGTGAACGCCTTGAGCAGGCGCGCGCGCGACGGGTGGCGGAGCTTGCGGAGCGCCTTGGCCTCGATCTGGCGGATGCGCTCGCGCGTCACGTCGAAGTTCTTGCCGACCTCTTCGAGCGTGTGCTCCTCGCCCGCGGGGCCGAGCCCGTAGCGGAGTTTGATGACCACCTCTTCGCGGGGCGAGAGCGTCGCCAGCACGGCGTCCGTCACCTGCCGCAGGTTGGTCGTGACGACCGAGTCGGCCGGGCTCACGCGCGACTTGTCCTCGATGAAGTCGCCGAGGTGCGAGTCCTCCTCCTCACCAATCGGCGTCTCCAAAGAGATGGGCTGCTGCGCCAGCTTGAAGACGCTGCGCACCTTCGGCACCGGCATGTCCACCTTCGCCGCGATCTCCTCGGTCGTCGGCTCGCGCCCGAGTTCCTGCACGAGGGCGCGGGAGGTGCGGATGAGCTTGTTGATGGTCTCGATCATGTGGACGGGGATGCGGATGGTGCGCGCCTGGTCGGCGATGGCCCGCGTCACCGCCTGCCGAATCCACCACGTCGCGTAGGTCGAGAACTTGTAGCCGCGCCGCCACTCGAACTTGTCCACGGCCTTCATCAGACCGATGTTCCCCTCCTGAATCAGGTCGAGGAACTGGAGCCCGCGGTTCGTGTACTTCTTCGCAATCGAGACGACGAGGCGGAGGTTCGCCTCGGTCAGCTCGCGCTTGGCCTCCTGCGTCTCGGCCTCGCCGGCGACGATGGCCTGGTGCGTGCGCTTGATCTCGACGACCGAGATGCTGTGCTCCTCTTCGAGCTTCTTCAGGCGGCGCTTGGCCGCGAGGAGCTGCCGCTTGTACTCCTTCTCGGCGTCGGGCTTGATGCGCCTGTTCTCGAGCTTGTCCGAGAGCTTCTTGATCTCGCGCTCGGCCGAGCGCACCTCTTTGTGCGCGATGGCGATGGCGTCGATCAAGCGCTGGCGCGCCGACTCCTTCAGGTTGAGGTTCTTAATCTCCTGCGAGATTTCGAGGCGCGTGCGCGCGACCTTGCGCTTGAGGCGGAGGAGCTTCTTGGTCGGCTTGCCGCGCGTCAGCTTCTGCTCGGCGGCGAGCTTCTCCCACTCCTTCAGGCCCTCGCGGAAGTGCTTGCGGATGTTCTCGACGCCTTCGAGCGTCCACTGCAAATACTCGTCGGCCTTGTCCTCGGCCTCGGACACGTCGGCCTGGTCGGAGAAGTTGACGATGTCGCGGATGGACAGGTCGCCCGTCTGCAACTCGTCGCCGATGCGGATGAGTTCCTTGACCGCGATGGGCGAGCGCGAGATGGCCTTGTGCGTCTTGATCTGGCCGCGCTCGATGCGCTGCGAGATGGAGACTTCCTGCTCGCGCGTCAAGAGCGGCACGGTGCCCATCTGGCGCAGGTAGACGCGGACGGGGTCGGCCGACTTCTCGTCCTCGCCGGCCGAGAGGTCGAGGTCGTCAACCTCGTCGAGCGTGCCCTCCTCCTCCACGTCGGTGGCGAGCGAGGCGACTTCGGAGATCAACTCCTCGTCCGATTCGACCGCGCCGATGGTCGCCGCTTCCAACTTCTGAAGCACGTCGTCGATGTCGCGGTCTGCGACCGGGTCGCCCGAGACGACCTCTCCGTAACCCTCGTAGAACTTCTCGCCGCCCGTCTCCAACAGATCCAGCCCCTGCTTCTTCATCTTCTCGCTCAAATCGTCGCCCCCCCGTTAGACGCCTTAGCCGCGGAAAGCGTCTCATACGTGGCTTCAGACATTAATGTTTCCGCCCTCACGCCGTCGGCCGCCCCACCTCGCACACAATTAAGTCGTTGATGCGAGGGACATTAGATGTCTGACACTCTTTTCCGGTTGTACTCGCGCCTCCGCCCCGGCGGCGAGCAGTTAAAGGGAGGTTCAAACACGGACACGCCCCTGTGATGCAGCAGACAACGCCCCGGTTCGTTCGCACGGCACCAAATCCGAAGCCTTAACCCCGAAGAAATAGCATAATTTACACATATATTCCAGCCTTCGGCGCGGATTGGCCGTTTTCCCTGAAAACTAGACGCTTTCGCCGCCCGCCGGTTCCACGAACCGCCCGCACGGAGGGGCAAAAGGAGTCCCGAGCCCCGACTTTTCACCTCCGAGGCTAAAGGGTGCGTCTCAGAGGCGGAAGGATGGCTCTCGGAGAGTAAAATTTGGGTCTCCAAGACTGATTATTCGGTCTCCGAGACCCGACGTTCCGTCTCGGAGAGTCAACGTTCCGTCTCGGAGAGCCAACGTTCCGTCTCGGAGAGCCAACGTTCCGTCTCTGAGAGCCAACGTTCCGTCTCCGAGACCCAAATTTCACTCTCTGTGACGGAACGTTGGGTCTCGGAGAGTCAATCTTCCGTCTCGGAGACTCAAATTCCCCTTCTTGAGACTCAAAGTCGGAGAAAAAAGCTCAAAGTTTTTTCCTCGGGGGACGAATGTTCGGGTTTCAGACCGCAAGGGCGAGCCTCGGGGCATGAAATCCGCTCAAAAAATGGCTTGAGTTTGTGATAAAAAGGGGGTCGTCAGTCCTCTTCCCACAGAACAGGCGGGATTCCAGGGGCAACCATAGTGATTACGGCTCTGCTGATCTTCTTCTGGGGGGTTGTGCCCGGCCTGATAACGGGCTGGATGCTCAGGGAGCGCGGGCGCAGCTTTCTGCCGGGGCTCCTTCTGGGGGCGGTCTGCGGCCCCCTCGGCATCCTCGGCGTCCTGACCTTTATCTATATCTCCGACCGCAGGCAGGGCGGGCGCCGGCGCGCCGTCCGCGTCTTTTACGACATCCCCGTGGTCGGTCGTCTGCACGTCTCGACCGTCTGGATGCTGGCGGGGGTCGCAACCTTCCTCTGCCTCTGGATGATCGGCGGCATCTCCTACGAAGTCTACAGGGCCGAGCCGAGACCCGAGCCCTCGCCCGAACAGGCGCGACAGACGGCGGGCGAGCCCGCGCAGCCCAAAGCGCTCCTCCCGACGAACGGCCCTTCGGAGAAGCAGCCCCCCGAGACGCGCCTGTCGGAGCAGACGCCGCAGGGCAACCCTACGAACCAGGCGCACTCGGCGCTCGTCGGCAACTTCTCGGGCCAGCCCGCCTCCTTGCCGCCGCCCTCCGGCAACTCCGCGACGAACTGGCAGCCCGCGCCGCCCGCCGGCAACGGCACACAGCCCGCGTCGGCCGCGCCCGCCGCCGCCCCACCCCAGCCGAACGCACAGCCCGCGCCGCAACCCCCGAAGACTCCGGCGCCAGCGCGCGCCGACGCCATCGCGGAGGTGACGCGCGACCTCGCCGCCAACGGTCACAGGGTGCACGCGGCCCTGAGCGGCAACGCGCAGAACGCGACGCTCTCTTTGACGGGCGAGACGCTGACGCGCGAGGCCGGCAACCAGCTCCTCGGCAACGGCCGCCTGCGCGGCGCGCTCAAGGCCGCCGGCGTCCGCATCGTCGTCCTGATGAACGGCGAGCAGAGCTGGACGTACATGCTCTGAGCCACACCGCCGATTTGGTTAAGGCCGTGAACCATTTCGTCACCCGTCTCAGAGGCCAGCGCCGAACTCCCTTCCCCTACCGAAAGAAAAAGGCCGGAAACGCGCCGGACTTCGTCCACCTTCCCCCGCCTCGGACGTGGCACGCAGGTTGTTTAGCTGAATGGCGTCTCCTAAACGAGACTGGTTACGGTGCCGATGCGCCGGCAACCACAAAGTCGAGGCCCGGCTGTGAAGGGGAGAGCGCAGCCGGGCCTCAGCTTATTTACGACCGCCGTTCAAGGGTTTCGGTTTTCGCGCGAGTGGGAGATAATGCCGTTCATGACCGCCGAACTGCCTCAGGAGAACGAGACCGGCCAGACCGTTCTGGTCGTGGACGACATGAGCGACAACCTCATCCTCATCAGCCTCTCGCTCCAAGACCTCGGCTACCGCGTCGTCACGGCGACCAACGGCGCCGACGCGCTCAACGTGGCGAAGCTGGCGCGCCCTGACCTCATCCTGATGGACATCGCCATGCCGCAGCAGGACGGGCTCGCCGCCACGCGCCGCATCCGCGAGGAGCCGGAGTTGCAGGACGTGCCGGTCGTCGCGCTCACGGCCTTCGACACCGACGGCTTCCGCCAGGCGGCCTTCGACGCGGGCTTCAACGGCTACCTGACCAAGCCCATCGACTTCGACCGCCTGCGCAA
>Ga0213876_10000747_pt1 | contig 22517 bp, 13 predicted proteins | sample BarmaccomBMRX_R9_FD_160113 | JGI IMG/M metagenome (GOLD analysis project Ga0213876, IMG submission 160113) | Root-associated microbial communities from Barbacenia macrantha in rupestrian grasslands, the National Park of Serra do Cipo, Brazil - RX_R9 | ecosystem: Host-associated > Plants > Roots... | reverse complement strand
TAAGCCGCCATGCGCCGCGATGGCTTGTTCGAGTAGGTCGCTCACTTGCTGCTCCTTCTACGCTTGTGCCGCTTTATTACCCTGGGTTGCCGTCGCAGCCTCCATCGACACGTGTCACAATACCCAACTCGTTCCGGGCTTGACTGCTTTCCGGTGTCCTCGACGGTGCCAGAATGCGCCGTTGACCTGCGGGCGTCTATTAGACGTTGGTATTGGTCTGCGACTGATACCAACGTCTAATAGACACAAATCTACGCCCGTGATGTACTAGCCCGTCGCGGGGGAAACCTTTTCACCCAACTCCGGCTGAGGCCGAAGCAGCTTCGAACGTGAAACTCAGAGGGAGAGTGGGCACGCGATGGTTCCACCGGCGAACTGACGACAAGCAGTCGCACCACCGTTTGCGTTGACGTTGGCACTTTTTTCATTACCGCGTAATCCTGCGATGGACACAGGGCATACAGAGCTGAGTATCGGCGAGTACCTGCGTGAACGTCTCATGCCGGTGGAAGGGGCGATTCCGCGGATACCCGGTATCGAGATGTACGGGAATTCCGTCCCCGCCGGGAGTGTCGGCGGCGACCTGTTCGAATATATAAACTTCCAGCAGCGTTACGACCTCGACGCGCGCACGGGGCAGGCCCTGAGCTTGTCGAGGGAATTTCTCGACCCGCTCCCGCCGGGCCTGCCGCCGCGTAATTCGGTGGACGATCACGTGGAGTGGCTGAAGTCCAGGCCCGACTACAGGCCCGAAATGGAGGCCGCATACAGAGAGGCGCGAAGCTCCGAGCAGGTGCGTGTCGCCGAAGCCCTCCACGAACTCTACAGCACGGCGGGAGTCCTGCTGGTGGACGCACAGGGGCACGGACTCATCTCGGCGAAGATCGCCTCGACCGTCCACGACACATTTCACGCCTTCATGCTCTCCGAGCTCGACCATCACGGGAGGACGACGCCGGAGCTGTTCGAAAACATCAACCTGCGCCTAGCGCACTCGGTCACGGCCCGTAACGCGCTGGCGATCAGCGAGGGGGACAGCGCGCGCGAGATCGCGACGATGCTTTACGGCGAGGTGCACCCTTACGGCTATTTCCGGTTCGTGAATTTCGGGCACCCGCCGCCGCTCGTGTTCTCCGCCGAGTCTCAGAAGTTCGTCGAGTTGGACAAAGATCGAATGGTGCAATTCCTGCCGCTGGGCTTGCAGATACCCGCCAATCATCCGGATCGCAAGCGGTATTTCTCGATGCGGTTTCGGCCCAGGCCGGCCAACTCATCCGACGTTGCCGAAATCACGCTGATAAGTCCGGGCGACATTCTCTTCCTGTATACCGACGGCGTCTATGACGGGAGCAACGCGGAAGATCGCCGGCGCCTCGAAGCCGTGATGCGGGAGCGCTACGAGGAATCGGCGAAGGACATCTGCAACGCGCTGCTGGAACACGCCACGCAAGAGGACGACCGTCTGCGGCAGATCGGGGAAGAGGAGCGGATTGACGACAAAACAGTCTTCATCATCAAGCGGGGGAATGAGCCTCTTCTCTAAACTGTCGCGGCAGTCTGCATAGGCCAAGTCATCCTTATTGCCTTGCGGAGTCGAGCGTCGAGGTTGCGATGTTAGGGCAACACCACCCCCGCGGAAGTGTTGACGCTGGAGCATGCCATCATGAGCGATGAGAACGATGGAGTCAGACTGACGCTGCCCGTCCACGACCGCGACCACGTGCTGGGGACGGAGTCGGCGGCCGTGACTCTGGTCGAGTACGGCAACTACGAATGCATCTACTGCCGTCAGCTACACCCCAATATTAAGGAGGTGTTGAGGCGCGCCGAGGGGTTACGTTTCGTCTTCCGCCACTTCCCGCTTCGGCAGGTGCACCCGCACTCGACGAGGGCGGCGGAGGCGGCGGAGGCCGCCGCGGCGCAGGGCCGCTTCTGGGAGATGCACGACCTGCTGTTCAGACAGGAGGGGAAGCTCGACGACGAACAGCTTGCTCGTTGCGCGGGTAAGGCCGGGCTCGACCTGCGGAGGTACCGGGAAGAGATGGCGGCGGGCGCGTACGCCGAAAAGATCGATCGGGAACTCATGGAGACGACCTTCGTGGGGAAGGTGTCGGGCACCCCGACGATCTACTTGAACGGCGTGCGCCGGAGTGACCTGCGGGGGCTCGAAGGTCTGCTCGCGGCGGTCGAAGCGGCCGGGGCCACTCTCCGTGCGGGCCCCGGCGCATGGGCAAAAACGCTGAACCGGCTGCGTAAACTGCGCCTCGTGTGACTCGCCTGCGCTTGTGGAATTATTAGATCAAGCAGCCATGGCATTCCGATAGAAGCCGCGGGACGGCTAGGCGTCGGCGGACAGGAGCCGCGTGACCTCCCTGTGCGCGAGCACGACCTCCGGCTCCTGCTGGATGGCTTCAAAAGTACTTCCGCCCGAACCCGCCGCCCGCCTCCGACGGCTTGAGCAGCGCACGGACCCCGGCGAGCAGCGACTCGGCGTCGTGTCCGGTCGCGGGCTCGACCGCGTCCGAATGACCGGAGCTATATCCTTCTTGAAATCCTGAATGACTCGGCAATAAGGCATGGGGTTTATGCCATCGGCTAATTCACGCGCTCAGGCGACGCGGAGCACCTCACCGAGGCATGTAGTATAACGCCGTGAGCGCCGCATAAATCTCATCTCCCACCGCCTTCCAGGACGCGCAACGCTGAAGCGCACCGTGTCTCGGCCGTATTTGCCGTTGATCTCGTCGAGCGCCTTCATGAGAGGGGGTGTCGATGCCATCACGCCGATGACAGCAGACCCTTTTGTCGGCCGGATAAAAATTTTCTCACCCGCCGGTATTTCCGCCGCCCGGAACCACACTGTCCCCGTATCACCGTAAAAAGGCCCGCCTCCCGACGGCGGCCCCGTCGTCGTCTCTTCCAGTGGAGCAAACGAGTCATGGGTAGGAAACTGAAACTCTTCGCAGCGGCCTCTTTCCTCGCCGCGTTCGCGGGGTGGCTCCTGTTCGCCGCCTCAACCACCAGGGCCACGCGCGCCAACCAGACCTTCTCCGCCGCCTTCCAGCGCAAAGTCCTGGAGACGGCGCCCGAGGCGCCCTTCGAGCTGCGCATGTTCGAGACGGCCGTCAAGACCGACTCGAAGGGGCAGATCATCACGGGGCCGACGAGCGACCCCGTCAAGAACGTCGTGGGCGCCGAGAGCGCGGGCGTGCGCGCGGGGCTTGAGCGCTTCACCAAGGTCATGTACGGCGCGAGCTACATCGACGGCCGCCCCGACCCCGGCACGCGCATCGACCCGAACAACCCGGCAGTGAAGAGCGGCAGCCAGTACTGGCCGCACCGCGACCAGCCCTTCCGCAGCCAGCCGCGCTCGCTCGCGCTCTCGCAGGACGGGAAGAAGCTTTACGTCACGCTCCCGGGGCGCGAGGGCTACCCCGACTGGCGCGTGGCGGTCGTCGATACGAACAGCCGACAGGTCTCGCGCTGGATCGACCTCCGTCCGGCGGGCGAGTCGAAGGGTCTGCGCCCCATCGGCGTGAAGGCCGCGCCGGTCAACAACTCGATCAGCCAGTTCCCCTACGTCGTCGTGCTCAACCAGTACGGCAACTTCGCGAGCGTGATTGATGCGAGCACGGACACGGTCGTCGGCGAGTTCGAGACGGGCTTCTACGGCGAGAAGCTGGTCTTCAACAAGGCGGGCACGCGCCTCTACATCACCGACCGCTACAAGGATGCCGTGCGCGCCTTCCGCATCGACCCCGGCCCGACCTTCACGCAGATCGCTTTGATACCGACGGGCAACACACAGCTTGAGCGCACCAACCCGCGCGACTTAGACATCTCGGCCGACGGTAAGACCTTGTACGTCGCGAACACTCTGGGGCACACCGTCGCCGCCATCAACATCGACGGCGACGCGAACGCGTTAACTAAAGTCATGCCGCTCGGCGGGCTCGCGACCGACGTGAAGGTCGCGGGGCGCTGGGGCATCATCTCGGGGCAGGAGACGAACACGGTCTTGAACGGGCCGGAGTCGGGCCACGGCCTGCCGACGAAGCGCGCCGACGGCGTGGCGATAAAGAACTCGGGCGCGCCGCTCGGCTACACGCCCGTCATGACCGACGCAACGAAGGCGACGACCTTCGACGACATCGGGAGCGAATTAAACGTCTTCGACACGACGACCAATCGCTTCGTCTTCCGCTACGTGGACGAGGGGCGCGACGTGTCGCAGCTCGTCACCCCGGGGCAGTACGTTGACCTCGGCGACCACACGTCCGCTCAAAAAATTATTAAGGGGAGCGGCCCCGAGCAGATGTTCGTCCGCGGCGACCTCCTCTTCGTCACCTACGCGCACTCCGAGCAGGTGCAGGCGTTCCGCATCGACCTCTCGGCCTCCGACCCCTCACAGGTCTTGAAGCCGCTCGGCGTCCAGTACACCGGCGGCATCACGCCGCAGGGCGTCGAAGTCTCGCCGGACGGCAAGACCGTTTACGTCGCCAACTTCCAGACCGAGGACGTTTCGTTCCTGGGCGTTGACTCGAACGGTAACCTTTCGAAGCAGAACTACCTGCCCGTCGGCGTCACGCCCACGACGCCCGACCCGACGACGGGCGGGCACGGGCAGAAGCTCTTCGCGACCGACGAAGAGGTCGGCCTGCGCTGGTTCTTCTCCTCGGCCTACTCCGACGACGGGCAGAAGTCCTGCGGCTTCTGCCACTGGGACGGCCGGCAGGACGGCTGCCAGTGGAACGTCGCGGCCAACGCCGTCGGCGGCACCAAGGTCTGCCCGCAGAACAAGGACATCTCCGACAACTGGCCCGAGTGGTATGAGGGGCTCAACAACGACTTCATGGCCTACGCCTCGGCCTGCAACGGCGAGGTGCTGTTGGGCGAGCGCAACCCGACGCCGCTCTTCCCGCAGGCGAACGCGGTTGACCGCTTCAAGGCGCGCGAGGATTACGTGCTGAAGAAGACCGAGGAGAACTCGAAGGCCATCGGGCGCAGCGACCTCTCGGGCAAGGCTGAGAAGGTCGGCTACTACGACATGGCCTACCTGCAAATCCTCTGGTCGGCGAACGACGTGCGGCGTCTGCCTTCGCCACTCGGGCAGTTCCCCGAGACCGACACGGAAGCGGCGAAGGTCGAGCGCGGCCGCGACCTCTTCACGAAGTCGGTCGGGCAGGGCGGCGCGGGCTGCGCCGAGTGCCACCACAACGGCAACAAGCTGACGAACGGCGTCGTGGACGACACCTTCCAGGACTTCAACATCCACGAGCCGGGGGTGGTGAGCGAATCGACTGTGGACGGCGAGGGGCCGTTCTTCCGTCCGACCAACGACTACTTCTTCACGCGCTTCGGCCCGCCGCAGGACGTGGGTACGCCGCAGAACTTCTCTTCGCGCAACACGAAACACCTGCGCACCTTCTGGGACGCCGTGCCGCGCTACCTGCACTACGGCTTCGCGCACACGGTGCGCGAGATTCTGCTGGCGCCCGACTCGCCGCTCCTGCGGCCGGGCGAGCGCGGCTTCAACTTCCGCACCGTGCGCGCAGACCAACGGCGCGGGCCGAACAACCTCCCGACCGAAGTGCCCATCACCGTCGCCGACCGGACGGGCGCGCTCGCGGGCGACGGCTTCGGGCAGATCATGGTGAGTCTGGACAGCCCCACGGCCGTCGAGAACGGGCGCGCGCAGATCGACAAGTTGGGCACGTCGAACCTCGCGCCGCTCGTCTCGGGCGGACAGATCAACCCGCAGCTCGCGGCCGCGGGCGTGCGCGTCATCAAGGACACGCACGGAAAGACTTCTCAACTCTCTTCCGACGAGCTCGATGCGCTTGAGGCGTACCTGATGTCGCTCTCGCTGTCACGCCCGCTCAATTCATCTTCGGGCGGTTCGGGGGATACGGGCGCTGCGACGAACGTCACGAAGGCGCTGTTCGCACTGACGGACGTGCGCGTGGACGAGGGCGCGGGGAGTTGCGAGGTCGAGGTCGTGCGCACGGGCGACGTGTCGCGCGAGGCCGCCGTCGATTACACGACGAGCGACGTGTCGGCCGACTCGCGCTCCGACTACACGCTCGCCCGCGGCACACTCCGCTTCGCGGCGGGCGAGACGAGCAAGCGCATCACGCTCCTTATAACGGACGACTCGGTCGCCGAGGGCGACGAGCAGATCAACCTCTCGCTCAACAACCCTTCGGCGGGCTGCGCGCTCGGCGAGGCGGCCGCGGCGACCGTCACGGTCGTCGATAACGACGACGCCACTTCGACCGCGAACCCCGCGGACGATTCGTCCTTCTTCATCCGCGAGCACTACCACGACTTCCTCAACCGCGAGCCGGACGCGCCGGGCCTTCAGTTCTGGACGGGCGAGATCGAGAAGTGCGGCCCGGACGTTCAATGCCGCGAGGTCAAGCGCGTCAACGTCTCGGCGGCCTTCTTCCAGTCAATTGAGTTCCAGCAGACGGGCTACTTCGTCGAGCGGCTCTACAGGACGACCTACGGGCGCAGGCCCGCGCTCGTCGAGTTCATGCCGGACACGCAGGAGGCGGGGCGGGGACTCGTCGTCGGCGCGGAAGGTTGGACGGAGAAGCTCGAAGCGAACAAGCGGGATTTCGTCGCGCAATGGGTCGCGCGCCCCGCGTTCAAGGCGGCCTTCGACCCGCTCACTAACGAGCAGTTCGTCGCGAAGCTCTACGCCAACGCGGGCGTCGAACAGGGGACGGAAGGCGCGGAGCTGGTGCGCGCTTTAACCGAAGGGAAAGAGACCCGCGCAGGCGCCGTCCGCCGCGTGGCCGAGAACGCCGAGTTCGCGCGGCGCGAGTACAACGCGGCCTTCGTGCTGATGCAGTACTTCGGCTACCTGCGCCGCGACCCCGATCAGCAGGGCTTCGACTTCTGGCTCGCCAAGCTCGACCGGTTCAACGGCGACGCCGTCGCGGCCGAGATGGTCAAGGCGTTCATCTCCTCGACCGAGTACAACCAGCGGTTCGGGAGCTAGGGAAATCGACTCCACGACCCTGCGCTTATGTCGTAGCGGCGAACTGACACGGACTATGAGGGCGGCCCGGCGCTTGGCATCTTAGGCCATCGCGCCGGGCCGCCCTCGACTTATGGCAGACGCAAAAGAAAGAAAATCCTGCCGAGCAGGTATAGTTTCTCCCCGAGACTGGCTCTTATCCTATGCAGGCCGTCCCGCGCGTGGCGGGCGGCACCCGAATCCTGTGGTGGAAGAGACTCGCCTACTGATTAACAGGGTGGTTGCAACCGGTAGCGCTCCCGCCGAGCGGCACGCGGCCTTCGGCGAGTTAATCTCGCGCTACCAGGACATGGCGTTCGCCTGTGCATACTCGGTGCTCGGAGACTTTCACCTCGCCGAAGACGCGGCGCAGGAGGCATTCATCACGGCGTGGCAGAGGCTCGGTCAACTGCGTGAGCCGGGCGCGTTCGCCGCCTGGCTCAGGCGGGTCGTGCTCACGCAGTGCAGCCGCATGACGCGCGGCAAGCGGCTGAAGTTAGTGCCGCTCGACGCCGGCCTCGGCGTCAGCTCGGCCGACCCGGGGCCGCACGCGGACGCGGAGAGGCGCGAACTGCGGGAGAGAGTACAGGCCCTCGTCAGGGCCTTGCCGGAAGGCGAGCGCATGGTGGTGGCGCTCTTCAAGGGGTCGGCGACCTTCTGTTCGACCGCCTCGGCGACGACCTCGCGGAGGCCGACGCCGTCACCGTGTCGGCGAGGGAGCACACGTCGCGGGCGGAGTTCATCGACTTCCTTGCGGCGCGGGGCTTCGTCGAAACGAGCCGCGTGTCGGACATGCGTCTCTCCCTAGACGAGGTTGACCTCACGCCCCACGCGCCGGCCGCCGAGCGGGTCGCGGCGCAGGGCATCTCTATGACGACGCTGGCGGAGGAGCGTGGCCGCGACCCGGGATGCGTCGAGAGGCTGTACGACTTCCTGAATCTTCTCGGCGCGGACGACCCCGCCCGCCCGCGATTCGCGCCCCCCGCTTACGACCCGCGGGAGGCCCGAATCTGGTTCGGCAGGCCCTACGTCATCGACGAGGCGTTCTTCATCGCACGGGGCCGCGGCGGGTACGTCGGCGTCACCTGTCTGAATCTGTTGGAAGCGGTGCCGGGCGGCATCAGCCAGGGCTGCACTGGAGTCGCCCGAGAGCACCGGCGTCGCGGCGTCGCGACTGCGCTGAAACTGCGCGCCTTTGAATACGCGCGCGGGCAGGGCTACCGCACCGTCCGCGCCTTGAACCGCACCGGCCACGCCCCGCTCATCGCCCTCGACGAGAAGCTCGGGTTCCGCCGCCGCGCAGAGTACGTCACGATGGAGAAGTGTCTGAGGCGGGTGGCGGAGGTGGATACGAGTGTTTACGACGCCTTCGCCGGGAAATACCGAGACGGAGAATCCCGCCCCGACTTAGTCATTACCGTCAGGAACGAGGGCGGGCGTTTGACTGCCGAATTCGTCGGGCAGAAGGTCGAGCTGTTCCCGGAGTCCGAGTCGAGCTTCTTCGTCAAACAGTTCTACGGCCGGGTGACTTTCGTCAGGGGCGAACGCGGAGACGTGAGCCACCTGATCTGGCGCGAACACGGCCGGGACGGCGCGGGTCGAGAGTCGAGGGCGGAGAAGATCGAGTGACGCGCGGGCGCGAACGACCGGATGAGGAGCAAAACAGGAGGCGGGATACTGATGAAGAAAAAGTTAAAGCTCGTCGCCCTTACCGTCTTCGCCCTTCTTTGCGCATACTCCGCGCTCGTCGGCCGGGGCGTGCGCGGCGCAGACGCTTCCACGGAGCCGACGCCCAACACGGCCCCGACTCAGGCGAAGGCCGCCGAGCAAGTCTACAAGAACATTCAGGTGTTCAAGGGGCTCCCGGCCTCGCAGCTACAGGGCGCGATGTCTTTCATGGCGGACTCACTCGGCGTCGGGTGCGGCTACTGCCACGGAAAGGCTTTCGAGAGCGACGAGAAGCCGACCAAGCAGGCCGCCCGCGGAATGATCCGCATGGTCTTCGACCTGAACAAGAGCGGCGGTGACCTCTTCCAGGGCGCGGCCGTCAGTTGCTACACCTGCCACCGAGGCAAGCCGGGGCCCGCTTCCGTCCCGGCGATCACTCAGCGGGAGCAGCAGCCGGACGCGCAGGCGCCGGCCGCGAAGGCAGACGCGCCGCTCCCGACGGTCGAACAGGTCGTAGAAAAATATGTGCAGGCGCTGGGCGGCAGGGAGGCGCTCGCGCGTGTGACGACGCGCGTCGTCAAGGGTTCGCGCGTCGGGGCGGACGGCGTCCTCGTGCCCGAGGAGGTGTACCAGAAGGCGCCCGACAAACTCTTCGTCACGACGAGCTACCCGAACGTCACGTTCCGTTCCGGGTTCGACGGCTCGCACGCGTGGGCGCGCGACAGCAAAGGCGCAGACCAGCTCAACGACCAGTTCGCCGAGGCACTGAGGCGCGAGGCGGAGTTCTTCGTCGGCGTGCGGCTGGGGGAGCTGTACCCGAACGTGAACGTAGTCGGCCGCGAGACGTTGGGCGGGCGCGAGACCTACGTCGTCGGCGCGCCGGCTTCCGACGACGGCGGGGAGAAGTTCTACTTCGACGCGCAGACCGGCCTGCTCGTCCGCAGGTACTTGGAGTTCAAGACGGCGCTGGGCCGGACGCCAGTGCAGGTGGACTACGGAGACTACCGGGAGGTGGACGGCGTCAAGCTGCCCTTTCAACTGCGCTGGTCGAACCCGCGGTATAGCTGGGGCCGCAAGGTGGACGAGATCAAGCAGAACGTCCCCGTAGACGACGCGAAATTTAACCCCCCGGCCTTAAAGCAGTAGGAAGGCGACGGGGCGCGCCTTCCCGTTCACAGTGCCTGGGCCATCAGCGCGATTTGTTGGCTAGCGCCACCAGGCGCGTATACTGTGATCAGAGGCGGGCGAACTAAATGGCTGCGCCCCGGCGGGCACAATCCGAATAATCTATGGGTCAGTTGAAGGCCGGTGACCACAAGGGAGGAGGCCGCGACTGGGACTACCGTTTGCACAGGCGTTGGCGCTCGTCGTGTGTTGCGCCTGTTCGGGCCTTGCGTTCCCGCGTGCCGCCGGCCGCGCAGGACGGCGGGCCGACGCCCGCGCGGCGCTGCTGAACCCGGGTGACTCGTGGTGGCAGCACAAGGCGCCCGCCGTCTTCCGCGTGAGGTTCGAGACCGGCAAGGGCGACTTCGTCATCGAGGCCCACAGGGAGTGGGCTCCGCAAGGCGCAGACAGGCTCTACAACCTCGCCCGCGCGGGCTTCTTCGACGACTCCCGCTTCTTCCGCGTCCGCGCGGGTTTTATCGCTCAGTTCGGCATCCCCGGAGACCCGGCCGTCGCCGCCGTCTGGAGGAGCCGGACGATGACCGACGACCCCGTGCGGCAGAGCAACACCCGCGGCACGGTCTCCTACGCCATGACCGGCCCCGACGCACGGACGACGCAGTTCTTCGTCAACCTGGGCGACAACTCGCGGCTGGACAAAGAGGGCTTCGCGCCCGTCGGCAGAGTCGTGGCAGGGATGGAGGTGGTAGACCGTCTCTACTCCGGCTACGGCGAGGCGGCCGGCGGCGGCATGAGGGGCGGGAAGCAGTCGCCCATGTTTGAAGGCGGCAACAAGTACCTCGACCGCGAGTTCCCCCTGCTCGACAGGCTGCTGCGGGCGAGGGTGGCGGCACGAGGCAAATAGTCCCGGAGCATACTTGGCGAGCAGGAAAGAAGCTATTTAAAAGCCGCGCCGGGCGCGTATTCCTTATCCAGAAGGTGTATCCGGAATGAAGAAGACCATGCGTTTCGCGCAAGCCCTTTCGCTCTTGTATTTGCTGACGGCGCTGTCCGGCCCCGCCGCGGCGCAGGGCGCGACACAGGCCGCGCCGGGCGCCCGCAATTACCCGGAGCCGGCGCAGGGCGATTTCGTAATCCGAGATTTCAGGTTTAAGAGCGGCGAGACGCTCCCGGAGCTGAGGCTCCACTACGCGACGCTCGGCACGCCCTCGCGCGACGCGGGCGGCGTGGTGCGCAACGCCGTCCTCGTCATGCACGGCACGGGCGGCGCGGGGACACAGTTCCTCACACCGCAGTTCGCGGGTGTCCTCTTCGGCAAGGGCCAACTCCTCGACGCGACGAAGTATTTCATCGTCCTGCCCGACGGCATCGGGCACGGCCGTTCGAGCAAGCCCTCGGACGGCCTGCGCGCGCGCTTCCCGCACTACACGTACGACGACATGGTGCGCGCCCAATATCAACTCATAACGGAGAAGCTGGGAGTCAACCACCTGCGGCTGGTGACGGGCACCTCGATGGGCGGGATGCAGACGTGGGTCTGGGGCGAGACTTACCCCGACTTCATGGACGCGCTGATGCCGCTGGCGAGCCTCCCCGTCGAGATCGCGGGCCGCAACCGCGTCATGCGCCGCATGATCATGGACGCGATTAAGTCAGACCCGGCGTGGGCCGGCGGCGAATACAAGGAGCAGCCGCGCGAGGGCCTGACCGCGGCCCTCAACATCCTGCTGCTGATGGGCAGCGCCCCCTTGCAGTGGCAGAAGCTGTCGCCCACGCGCGACGCGGCCGACAGCTTCTACGCGGAGCGTCTGAAGGCGCAGCTCGCGCGGACGGACGCCAACGACATGCTCTACCAGTTCGACGCCTCGCGCGAGTACGACCCTGCGCCGCGGCTGGAAACCATCAAGGCGCCGCTCGTCGCCATCAACTCCGCCGACGACCTCATCAACCCGCCGGAACTCGGCATCATGGAGCGCGAGATCAAGCGTGTGAAGCGCGGGCGCTACGTCCTCCTCCCCGTCACGGACGAGACGCGCGGGCACGGCACGCACTCGCTGCCGGCCGTCTGGCAGAAGCACCTCGCCGCGCTCCTCGAAGAGTCCGCGCGTTGACGGGGGCTGCGATTTAAAAGGTCGGCATGGGTGAAGCTCTCAACAGTGTCGCCGAAACAACTCACGCGAGGCGGCGGCGCGTCGCGGAGTACCTCGGGCTTGAGCGCAACGTCGCGCTGGCCTCGGCCGCCGTCTTCCTGCTCGGCTTCGGCGAGGAGCTTTGGAAGAAGTTCCTGCCCAAGTATCTCGAACGGCTCGGCGCGGGGACGGGCGTCATCGGGCTCTTCGGCACGGCCGAAGACTTCTTCGACGCCGTCTATCAATACCCGGGCGGCTGGCTCGCCGACCGCGTGGGCCGCCGCCGCGCCTTCCAACTCTTCATCGCGGTCGCCTCGGCCGGCTACCTCGTCTACATGTGGAGCCCTTCCTGGCCGTGGGTCTTCGCCGGGCTCGCGCTCTCGATGGCGTGGCACAGCATGGCGAGCCCCGCGGTCTTCGCCGTCATCGGCGACGCGCTGCCACGCGAGAAGCGCGCGATGGGCTTCACCTTGCAGTCCATCCTGAAGCGAGTGCCGATGGTCGTCTCGCCGCTCGCGGGGGGCGCGTTGATAGCCGCCGTCGGGATACTCTCGGGCGTGCGGGCCGGGCTCGCCGTCACGCTCGCGCTCTGCGCCGTGACCGCGCTCGTCGTGCGCGCGATAAACATCCCCGTGCGCGCCGCCGACGCGGTGAACATCCGAGGCGTCTGGCGCTCATTCCACTTCGCGCTCAAGCGCCTGCTCGTCTCGGACATCTTCATCAGGACGTGCGAGGGGATGGCCGACATCTTCGTCATCCTCTACGTGACGAACGTTCTGGGCGTGAGCGTCGCGCGCTACGGCCTGCTGGTCGCGATTCAGATCGCCACGTCCATCGTCGTCTACCTCCCGGCCGGGCGCATCGCCGACCGCGTCGGGAGAAAGCCCTTCGTCATCGCGACCTTCCTCTGCTTCGCGCTCTACCCCGTGGCCGTCGCCCTCTCGACGGGCTTCGCCTCGCTCGTCTGCGCCTTCGTCGTCGGGGGGCTGCGCGAGATCGGCGAGCCGTCGCGCAAGGCGATGATCGTGGACTTCGCGCGGGAGGACTTGCGGGCGCGCACCGTCGGGCTCTACTACCTCGTGCGCAGCATCACCATCACGCCGTCGGCGGCCGTCGGCGGGCTGCTCTGGAAGCTCTCGCCCGAGGTGCCGTTCTACACCGCCGGGGTCATCGGGCTGGTCGGAACAATCGTCTTCGCCGCCACCGTCGAGGAGCGGTACGCCAGTTAAAAAGGAGTGACAGGTTATGAGGAAAGTCTCAAGGCGTGAGGCCATCGCGCAGTTCCCCTGCTACTGCCACTGCGACGAGGGATTCGGCCACACACCTGGTTAGTTCACGCGCAGCGCCACTTTGTTGCTCTCGACGCCGCGGACTGCGACGGAGACGCTGAGGTCGCCGGCGCCGGCGAGTTCCGCGGGAAGAATGACGTTGACCTGCGAGAGCCAGGTGAGGTTCTTCGCGCCGCCGACGGCCTCGACGGGCAGGTCGTGGACGCGCAGTTGCGCGTCCACGGCGCGCGCCGTGACAAAGGCCGCGTCGCCGGGCGCGTCGAGCCTGACGCCGACGACGAAGAGCGTGACGCGCGTGCGGCCGTCCGAGGCAAGGTTGCGCGTCCGGGGCGTGGAGGCCTCGAAGGGCTCGACCGTCAGCGCCACCGAGTCGAAGGCGGCGGCGCGCCCCGTCAGCGCGTCCGTGAGCAGCAGCGGCGCGGGCGGCTCGTTGCCCGCGCGGCGCTGCCCGAAGGAGAGGTTGTCGAGCAGGACGTTCGGCGTCGGCTCGGGGAAGTCGAGCGCGAACCGCAGCCACGCGACGGGGGCGTCCGTGACGAAGCCGACGAAGTGCTCGCCGTCCGACGCCGCCATCGTCACGCTCTCGCCCGTCGAGGTCGAGACGTTCATCGGGCGCGAGAACTGTTCGCAGCCGACGGCGGTCGTCCCCGGCGGCAGGTAGATGGTGAGCGTCGTGATCTCGCCGGCGCCGCCCGCGTCCAGAAGGTTGTTGGAGGAGCCGGGGGCTTTGACGACGCTGGTCGGCCCGAGGAAGTTCTCGAACCTGACGCCGTCGATCTCCGAGACTGCCGGCAGGTCGCCGCGCGCCTGTGACTCGAAGTCGATGGTGCGCACGTTCTGCGCGGCGGCCTCGAATGAGGCGCGGTCGCGGAAGGCAGTAGCGTCGGCGCTGGCCGCCGAGCCGGCACAGAGGTAGAAGAGTAAGAGGGAGACGAAGGGTAGAATGCGTTTCGCCGCGAGGGGCATGACCGCTGACCTCCTGCGTGCCGGGAAGTCTACCCCGCGGCCTTTCCGTCCCGCAAGATAATGGCTCACGCCCCTTCAGCGCGGCGATTGCTGCGGAGCGGAGCCTCGCACTCAGCACGGCAGGAGAGCTGCGGAACGGATACGAGTTCACCGGGAAGGGGAGGGCCGTCCGGTCTGCAAAGACCGGGCGGCCCTCCCCTTCCCGGCGGGTCGCAACTACTGTCCGAACCTGTTCCGGTACTCGATTGATTCGAGGAAAGCCTTGACCATCTCGGCCTGGATGAAGTTGCCGTTGAACTCGTCGAGCTTTCCGAGCCAGAAGTTAAAGCCGGAGAAGTCCTTGTCAGGCGCGCCGTCCGGATTCCTCCTCAGGTAGCCGAAGAACTGCATTAACACGAACGCCCTGTTCTTCTCCGCCTTGTTGAGTTCCGGGTTCTCCGCCACAGACCTGAGGACTTGTGCCCGCGTCTTCGCGCCGTTCTTCAAACTGGTGACGAGCACATCCCTCTCGGCCTGCGAGAGTGCCCCGTCGGCGTTGACGTTCAGGGCGTCAACGTACGCCTCGGGGGTCATGGACTGCGGATAGAGGGTCTTGAAACGCTCCGAAGCCACGAACTGGTCGAAGTATGCCTGCTTGTTCTGCTCCAGCTTCTGCTCCCACCCCTGCGCCCCGACGATCAAGCCGCTAGCCACGATCCGCACGTCGTCGAGCATCTCCTGCCGTGTGACGGGCACGGGCTTGCCCGGAAGGTTGCCGAAGGCAGCCTTGTGTACCCGGTAGGCCAGATACCCGGTCTCCTGGAACTCGATGGAGAGGAAGAAGGCGGCCGAGACGTTGATGCGCTTAACCTCGCGGCACACGGCGTCCGCGCCGCACGACTCGACCTCGCCGACCCAGAAGTTTAGCCCCGACGCGTCCGGCTCGCGGTTGAGGAAGTCGCGGTAGTGCTGCGTCACGAAGTCCGCGCTGTCTTCGAACCGCGGCATGACGGCGAAGTCGGCCGCCGTCACGTCCTCTTTAAAGTCCTTGAGGGTGTGGGCGGCAGGCGTCAAGGCGAGGCCGGGCTTGGAGGCGGTGACGGTGTAGTCGCCGCGCAGTGTGACGCCGCCGAACACGAAGGCGCCATCAGGGCCGGTGGTCGCCGTCGCGGACTGCGGGCCGCTGAGCGTCACGGTCACGCCCTCGACCCCCGCGCCCGAACTGGTGATGCGCCCGCTGACAGTCCGCGGCGTGGCGACGAAGTCGGCGTCGCTCACGTTTCCGGCGAGCCCCACATACAGGCGTGGGCTGGTGGGCGAGAAGCCGTAGGCGTAGGTGAAGTCCTCGGGGAAGACCTGGCACGTCTCGCCGGCCTCGACGGCGCCGAAGCTGTAGCGGCCGTCCGCGTCGGTCGTGCGGTACTGTGTGCCGACGACGCGCACGGTGTCGAGCCGCACGCGCAGGCCCGCGAGCGGTGCGCCCTTGTCGTCCAAGACCCTCCCGGCGACCGCGTAGGTCGCGGCCTGCGGCGCTCCCGTGAAGTCGGCCGTCTGCTCGGCCCCGAGGTTCTCGAAGGTGCGGAAGTTGGGCGCGAAGCTGTAAAGATTCCTGTAAGGCTGGACGGTGTATGTCCCGCCCGGCGCGAGGTTGGCGAAGAAGTAATAGCCGTTCACGTCCGTCGCCGTGGAGGCCGTCTTCGAGCCGCTCAGGTTGACCGTCGCGGGGAAGATGGGGTTCCCGCCCGCGTCCCGGAGGTAGCCGCTGACGCCGTAGCCCGCCCGCGTGGCGGTGAAGTTCTGGCCGCTCTTGTCGCCGGCTATCGAGGTGAAGGTCAGGCTCTCCGGCGTAAAGCGCCAAGCGCCCGGCTCGGGCGTGACGGTGTAGGTGGCCCCGGGCTTGAGGCCGGAGAAGCTGTAGCTGGCGTTGAACCTGACGGCCGTCGTCACGTACTGCGGCGCAGTGCCAGCCGGCCCGTCGAGGCGGAGGCGGACGCCCTCGACCGCGGAGCCGCGGTCGTCGAGCACCTGCCCGCTGACGCTGTACGCGCTCGGCTCCACGTTGACGACCTTCGCGGCCGAGACGGTGGCCGCGCCGGCGCTGTCGGTGCAGCGTGCGGTCAGCGTGTGCGAACCCGAAGCGGGGGAAAGGTAGGTGTAGACCCACGGCGCGGTGTAGGTCGGCGCGGAGTAGGAAGAGACGACGGTGCCGTTGTCGAGAAACTCCACCGTCGCGATGGCCCGGTCGCGGTTGGCGCCCGCCGCGGCCTCCATCCGGACGGAGGAGCCGTAGGCGTAGGAGGCACCGTCGGCCGGGCTCGTGAGGGAGCAGGCGGGCGGGACGGTGCTGGGCGTGACCGTGATGTTCACGGAGGCCGAAGCGCCCTCACCGCCCGCGCTATCGACGGCCACTGCGGAGAGCGCGTAGCCGCCGCCGCGCACCTCGACCCAGTCGAAGACGTACGGCGCTTGTGTGGTTGACCCGATGAGCGAGCCGTTGGCGTAGAAGCGCACCGCCGTCACCGAGCCGTCGGCGTCCGAGGCTTCGGCCGTCAGGCGGACGGTGTTGCCCGACTGGTAACTCGCGCCGGCGGCCGGGGCAGTCAGCCGCACCAGGGGGAGGCCGTTGCCGGGTTCGGCGCCCGCCGCGTTGTAGAGCGCGCCGTCGCCGAAGCCGTCGCCGCGGCTGGTCTTGCCGCCCCAGACGATCATCTGCTTGCCCGTCCAGACCTGCACGTGCGAGTTGCGGCGGCTCGGCGCGCTCTGCAAGCTGGTCGGCGTCCAGACGTCCGACGCGGGGTTATAGCGCGCGCCGGTGTTGGTGTCATCGCCGTTGCTGGTAAACGTGACGGGGACGAGCCCGCCCCAGACGATCATCTGCGACCCTGTCCAGACGGCGCGATGGTGCGAACGGGCCTGCGGCGCGCCGGCCGTCGAGGTCGGGCTCCACACGTCCGATGAGGGGTTGTAGCGCCCGCCCGTGTCGAGGAAGCGCGACCCCTCGTTCGAGTAGACCCAGCCGCCCCAGACGATCAACTCGTCGCCCGTCCAGACGGCCGAGTTGTAGATGCGCGCCTCGGGGGCGCCCGCCGTCGAGGTCGGGCGCCAGGTGTCGGTCGCGGGGTTATAGCGCCCGCCCGTGTTGAGGTGGGAGCCGGCGAAGTACTGCGTGCCGCCCCAGACGACCATCTCCGAACCCGTCCAGACGGCCGAGTGCAGGTAGCGCGGGGCCGGGGCGTCGGCCATCGACATGAGCTTCCAGGTGTCGCTCGTGGGGTTGTAGCGCCCGCCCGCCGAAGGGATGTTGTCCGGGTTATTGTTGCCGCCGCCCCAGACGAGCACCTCCCCGCCCGTCCACACCGCGGAGGCGTACGCCTTACCTTCGGGCGCGCCCGCCGTCGAGGCGTGGCCCCAGGCGTCGGCCAGCGGGTTGTAACGCGCACCCGCGGCCGTGCCCGCGCCCCAGACGAACATCTCTTTGCCCGTCCAGACCGCCGCGGCGCCTGCGGCGTTGTCACCGGCAGGCGCGCCGGCCAAACTCATCGGCCGCCAGACGTTCGTCGCGGGGTTGTAACGGCCGCCGACGCTCTCGCAACCGCTGCTGCACAGAGGGGCCTTCCCCCAGACGAGCATCTCCGCGCCCGACCACACGCCGAGTTCCGTCGCGGGAACCTGTTCGACCGTGCCGGCCGCCGCCCAGGTGTCGCTCGCGGGGTTGTAGCGCGCGCCGCTCCGGAAGACGAGCGAGGTGGCCGAGCCGCCCCAGACGACCATCTCGGAGCCCGTCCAGACGGCCACGTGGTTGAGCTTGGTCGGGGCGTTGACGGTGGAGGTCGGCTTCCAGGAGTCGGTCGAAGGGTCGTAGCGCCCGCCGCTGTTGAGGTACACGTCGGGCTGGTCGGCGACGGGAGCCAGCCTGCCGCCGTAGACGATCATCTCGGAGCCCGACCAGACGGCCGTGTGGAAGTAGCGCGGGTCGGGAGCGCCGGCCGTCGAGGTCGGCGTCCAGGTGTCGGTCGCGGGGTTGTAACGGCCGCCGGAACTGACCGTGACGAAGTTCCCCTCGTAGCCGCTCCAGACGACGGCCTCCGTCCCCGTCCAGACCATCGTGAAGGCGCTGCGCGCCGAGGGCGCGTTGAAGGTGTTGGTCGGAGTCCACGTATCGGTCTCCGGGTTGTAGCGCCCGCCCGTATTCTTCGGCCCGCTGTTGTCGCTGCCGCCCCAGACGATCATCTCGGAGCCGGCCCAGACGGCCCTGTGCCCGACGCGGTTGGTCGGCGCGTTGACGAGCGAGGTCGGCTTCCAGGTGTCGGCGGCAGGGTCGTAGACGCCGCCGATCCTGCACCCGTCGCTGCCAGCAAGGGTGCAGCCTCCCCAGATGACCATCTTCGAGCCTGTCCAGACGGCCGTGTGACGGTCGCGGAAGACGTTCCCGTTCGCGGTGGGCCTCCAGATGTCGGTCGCGGGGTTGTAGCGGCCGCCCGTGTTCACGCGGCCGACGCCGTTGCTGCCGCCCCAGACAATCATCTCCGTCCCCGTCCAGACGGCGCTGTGGTTGAGGCGCTCCTCGGGCGCGCCCGTCGTGCTGGTGGCAGTCCAGGTGTCGGTCGCGGGGTTGTAGCGCGAGCCGGTGTTGGTGCGCCCGCCCGAAGAGGTCGTGCCGCCCCAGACGATCACTTCCGTCCCAGTCCACACGGCCGTGCCCGTCGCAACGGGCAGCCAACTCGTCGGCGTCCAGGTGTCGTCGGCGGCCGCGGCGCTGATCTCCGGGAGCCGGTAGTCGAAGTTCGAGGTCGGGGCGCCCGCCGAATAGTCGGCACTCGCGCCCGACCACCACGCGTCGAAGCCGACCTTCGGCCAGGATATCCGCGCGACCGTCAGGCCGTTCGCCGCGTCCGCCACGACCGACTCGACGTAGAAGCTTTCTCCGGCCTCCTGCAAGCCGCTGACTTCGCCCAACGGCAACGCGCCGGATGCTGCGGCGCCGAACCCTTCGGCGAGCCGGTCGCGTTCCGCCGCCCATTCGTCAGCGGGCAGTTCTTGCGCCCCGGCTACCTCAGAGGCTGAGGGCGCCTTCCGCCCCGTTCTGACGAAGTCGGCCTTACTGAAGCTCCCGCCCGCGGCGCGGAGTGCGGCGAGCGACGGGTTCTGACGCAGCTCAGTTTCGACGCGCTCGCGCAACCCCCCGTGGAAGCGCTCGTCGGCGTAGTAGAGTGTGCGCGCCTGCCGGTCAACGAGCGCGGGGCGGGCCAGCACCTCCGCGATGACGAAGGGGTCGTCGCCGAGCGCGCGCCACAGCTCACGCAGCACTTCGGGTTGCCGCGTCTCGCGCGCCATCCGCGTCACCTCGGCCTGAAGCTGCTCAGCCGTAACGGGGCGGCCCCACTGGCGCGCCAGCGCGTCGGACTTGCGCAGCGTCTCCTCGACCTTCGCGCGCGTCGCCTCCAGCGGCAGGACTTCGTCGAGGCTCGGCTTCGGCCGATTGTTCTCCGCCGGCCAGACCGTACGCCGCCAGTAGACATCCTCGACCGCGCGCTGGTACGCGACGCGCTCTTCGAGCGTCAGGGTGCGCGAGGCCGAGCGGGCCGCCGCGGCGTGGGACGTAACCGGCACGAGGCCGGCCGAAAGGAAAAACAGTGCCAGTAGGGCCGCGGAGGCTAGGAGGCTTGAGAGAAGGCGAGATTCGACCGCCTCCGCCCGCGGGGCGGAGTTGCGAGGGTTGTGCTGGGGCATAAACTACTAGCTCAGAGAAGTAACCAGATTAGGCGCGCTTCCGCGCATTAAATCAATCCTACACTGCTATTCGGTGACCTTGACGAAGATACCTCAACCACAGTGCGCGCCGGGCCCGCAGAAATACATAGCCGGGGGCACGGCAGAGATGAATCACACAGCATTACGCAGGCGATTCGCGGACTGCGGACGAAGTGAAGCACACCTGAGTGCGGGAAACCGAATGAGATGTCTCGATTCCCCGAGCAGTTGCTTGATTTAATGCCGCGTAAGGAGCGATTTAAGTAAACACTTCTCCCCGGCCGGCGGTAGGGAGTTTTCTGGTCGTGTTGCGAGAAATATTTTGAGGCGAGAAGAGGTTGTTTAGAGGATTCAGTTAAGCAGCGACACCGAACCGGCTCTCGACGAGCTCCGCCCGTCCTACCCCATCCCTGCCGTCAAGCCTTTTGACCTGCCTCTTCCTCATCCTGTGTAAGGATTATGTCCCTTCCGGTGTACGCCATTTAGCAACACGGAGCTCCGGCGGGGCGCTTTTGAACAGCGAGACAGTCCCGGTCTGAACGAGTCGTCTTCGGTTGCCGAAATGACACGCCTGCCGGCGCGGTCTCCGACTACTTGGAGGTATAGAGTTGCGGGAATTGCCGGCGGAGGTTTTCGACCTTCGGCAGGTCGTTGTACACGATGTAAGAATCGTCCGGGTGATGCGCCGCGTAGTCCTGGTGATAAGCCTCGGCCGGGTAAAAGGAGTCGAGCCGAACGACCTGAGTGACGACGGGACGCGCGAAGACTTTCGCCTGGTTGAGCTGGGCGACGTAGGCGAGCGCGACGCGCTTCTGCTCCTCGCCCGAGTAAAAGATCACCGAGCGATACTGCGGGCCGCTGTCCGGCCCCTGCCGGTTGAGTTCCGTCGGGTCGTGGGCGACCGCGAAAAAGACCTTAAGCAGTTGGCCGTACGTGACCTGCGAAGGGTCGTAAGTTATCTCCACCGACTCGGCGTGCCCGGTCCTGCCCGTGCTGACGGTCTCGTAATCGGCCGTCTTCGCCGTCCCCCCCGAATACCCGACCTTAACGTCGGTGACGCCTTTGACGTGTTCGAACACGGCCTCGACGCCCCAGAAACATCCCCCCGCAAGAACAAGCTTTTGCTCACTGCGGGCGGCGAGGAGGGGCGCATCCAGAGTCGGGTCCGGCACTGTGACACGCGGCTTATCTGTCGCGACGGCCGCCCCGCATGCCAACGCGGCACCGAGCAGCAAGATTGAAAGAGTAGACGATAGAAAGCGGCTCATAGATATTCCCCTCGCGATAAACCTATTGTTACGCGGGTTAGATGCGCCGAGCCGGTGAATGTATGTGCTTCACGGGGTGAAGAGCCTCATAAATTGATCGGCGCGAGTCGTTACCGGCCGCACGGCCGAAATATTTTTTTGCGGCACTACCTGAATGAGTTGTCGGGCGGCGGCAATGTAGGGCGCGCCCTCGCCATGAGCACCCCGGCTGTAATTAGCCATACCGGCAACGTGTACGCCGCCACGCGTTCCAGACCGGCTACGCCCAGACCAAGACCGTATCCCTGAGCGAAAAGCGCCGTCGCCAGTAAGCCGGTGAAGCCCAGAATGATCGAGAATGCGCGGAACGCACGCCAACGCTTCACCCGATGCGCGGCGACGCCGAACACGATCGTCGCGGCATTCCCGGTGACGAACTGCGTGCCGGCGCTGAACACGTGTGCCCCGTTATATACGTCCTCCGGGAACAGCCCCACGCCGACCATGCCGAGCGCGGTCACGACGAGCAACGGGAACACGAGCACCACCCGGCGCGGCCCCTCGAATGCCGCTCGGGCGAGCGCCGCGCCGGCCAGGATGATGACGCCCTGGAGCACGAACGAGACGTTCATCAACGTGTGCCAGGGCGAGCAGACGTACTTACCCGTGACCGCCGGGTACACCCCGCACGTCGTATTACCCAGATCGCTGATGTAGTTCGTCGCTAAACTGAAAGGAGTCGTCCACCGGGATTGGGCAACAACCTGGGCGAGGAAGAACTGTGCCGCGCAGACCCAGACGGCGCCCGCGACATTCATCCTGTTCATATGGCCCGCGGCGGGCTTGTTAATTATCTCCCGGGACTTTGTCATGAGACGGAGTATAGTCAGCCGCCCTACGCCGCGCATCACCCGCCCGCCGGCCCCGCGGGAGGTATAGGCCAAATCTCCTATGGCGGGTCGCGTGCCTGTGCTTGTCAGGCCACGACGGACTCTCCGCCATCCTTTACCGGGGCGGTAGGCCTTGTGTGCCAATAAGCCCATGCGATTAGCAGGAGTTGAAGCGGCAGCCTCGCCCGGAGTGTCGTCTCACCATACTCCGGGAACAGGCCGGGATTGGCCGCCATGTGAAGGTTGGCGGGAAAGACTGCGATCAACAGCGCGACCAACCCCCAGGCGGCCGCCCGCGCAAAGTGGGGGATAAGGAGCAGTCCGCCCAGGATGATTTCCGCCAGGCCGCTTAAATAGACGAGCAGTAGGGGCCGTGGTAGATATGGCGGCATGATATGCAGGTAGAACGAAGTGCTGAAGAAATGGTTGGAGCCCGCCGCGATGAAGAG
>Ga0213876_10000746_pt1 | contig 22540 bp, 15 predicted proteins | sample BarmaccomBMRX_R9_FD_160113 | JGI IMG/M metagenome (GOLD analysis project Ga0213876, IMG submission 160113) | Root-associated microbial communities from Barbacenia macrantha in rupestrian grasslands, the National Park of Serra do Cipo, Brazil - RX_R9 | ecosystem: Host-associated > Plants > Roots... | reverse complement strand
GCGGAAGCCCAACTGCGCCATGTATTCCCGGACTTCTTCCGCAATGAACAGGAAGAAGTTCTCGACGAACTCCGGCTTGCCGGTGAATCGGGCCCGCAGCACCGGGTTCTGGGTCGCCACGCCGACCGGACAGGTGTCGAGGTGGCACACCCGCATCATGATGCAGCCGGCCACCACCAGCGGCGCGGTGGCGAAACCGAACTCTTCGGCGCCAAGCAACGCGCCGATCATCACGTCGCGGCCCGTCTTCAGCTGGCCGTCCACCTGGACGACGATACGATCGCGTAACCCGTTGAGCAGCAACGTCTGCTGAGTTTCGGCCAGGCCGAGTTCCCAGGGTGCGCCGGCGTGCTTCATCGACGTCAACGGGGTCGCCCCGGTGCCGCCGTCGTGCCCGGAGATCAGCACCACATCGGCGTGCGCTTTGGAGACACCGGCGGCTACCGTCCCCACCCCGTTCTCGGAGACCAGCTTGACGTGCACCCGCGCGGACGGGTTGGCGTTCTTCAGGTCGTGGATCAGCTGCGCCAAGTCCTCGATGGAGTAGATGTCGTGGTGCGGCGGGGGTGAGATCAGGCCGACGCCGGGTGTGGAATGCCGCACCTCGGCCACCCACGGGTACACCTTGTGCCCCGGAAGTTGGCCTCCCTCACCGGGTTTGGCACCCTGGGCCATCTTGATCTGGATGTCGGTGCAGTTGGTCAGGTAGTGCGAGGTGACACCGAACCGCGCCGACGCGACCTGTTTGATGGCGCTGCGCCGCCAGTCCCCGTTGGCGTCGTGGTCAAACCGCTTGACGTCCTCGCCGCCCTCACCGCAATTGGATCTGCCGCCCAGCCGGTTCATCGCGATGGCGAGCGTCTCGTGTGCCTCGGCGGAGATCGAGCCGTAGCTCATCGCGCCGGTCGAGAAACGCTTGACGATTTCGGTGGCCGGCTCGACCTCCTCCAGGGGAACCGGGGGACGCACGCCCGCACGGAATTTGAGCAAGCCGCGCAGGGACGCCATCCGTTCACTCTGGTCGTCGACCAGCCGGGTGTAATCCTTGAAGAGCTTGAACTGGCCGGTGCGGGTGGCGTGCTGCAGCTTGAAGACGGTCTCGGGGTTGAACAGGTGGTACTCGCCCTCGCGGCGCCACTGGTATTCCCCGCCCACCTCGAGTTCGCGGTGCGCGCGCTCATCCGGACGGTCCAGGTACGCCAGTCGGTGCCGGGCCGCGACGTCGGCGGCGATGTCGTCCAGCGTGATCCCGCCCGTCGGGCAGGCCAGGCCGGTGAAGTAGTCGTCGAGCACGTCCTCGGAAATCCCGACCGCCTGGAACAGCTGCGCGCCGGTATAGGACGCCAGCGTCGAAATGCCCATCTTGGACATCACTTTCAGCACGCCCTTGCCGGCCGCCTTGATGTAGTTGGTCAGCGCCTTGTCGCGGTCGATACCGTCGATCACGCCGCGATCCAGCATGTCCTCGATCGACTCGAACGCGAGGTAGGGGTTGACCGCGGCCGCTCCGAAGCCGATCAACGCCGCCATGTGGTGCACCTCGCGGGCATCGCCGGATTCGACCACCAGGCCCACGTGGGTGCGGGTGCGGTCACGCACCAGGTGGTGGTGCACCCCCGAGACCGCGAGCAGCGACGGTATCGGGGCCAGCGTCTCGTCAGAATTGCGGTCGGACAAGATGATCACCCGGGCACCGTCGGCGATCGCCGCCGACGCCTGTGCGCGCACCTCGTCCAGCGCCGCAGCCAGCCCGGCGCCGCCCTCGGCGACAGGGTACAGACAGCGAAGCACCTTGGACCGCATGCCATGCGGGCGTCCGTTGATCTCGTCCTCGGGGTTCAGGTTGATCAACTTGGCCAGCTCGTAGTTGCGCAGGATCGGCTGCGCCAACATGATCTGGTGACACGATTTCGCGGTGGGGCTGAGCAGGTCCTGCTCGCCGCCGGTGGTGCCCTGCAGGCTGGTCACCACCTCCTCGCGGATGGCGTCCAACGGCGGGTTGGTCACCTGGGCGAACAACTGCTGGAAGTAGTCGTAGAGCGACCGCGGACGCTGCGAGAGCACCGCGACCGGGGTGTCGGTGCCCATCGACCCGAGCGGCTCGGCGCCCGTGCGCACCATCGGGGCCACCAGCAGATTGAGTTCTTCGTAGGTATAGCCGAAGGCCAACTGCCGCATGACAAGTCGATGGTGGCCCATCCGCGCGTACTTGCCCGCGGGCAGCTCGTCGAGCGGGACCAGCCCGTTGTCGAGCCACTCCTGATACGGATGCTCGGCCGCCAGTTCGGCTTTGATCTCCTCGTCGGACACGATCCGGCCCTGCTCCGTGTCCACCAGGAACATCCGGCCCGGCTGTAGCCGCATCCGGCGCACCACCGTCGACGGATCCAGGTCGAGCACGCCGGCCTCGGAAGCCATCACCACCAGGCCTCCGTCGGTGACCCAAATGCGGGACGGGCGAAGGCCATTGCGGTCGAGCACGGCACCCACGACCGTGCCGTCGGTGAACGTCATCGATGCGGGACCGTCCCACGGTTCCATCAACGAGGCGTGATACTGGTAAAACGCACGCCGCGCCGGGTCCATCGACTCGTGTCGTTCCCAGGCCTCGGGGATCATCATCAGCACCGCGTGCGCCAGGCTGCGTCCGCCCAGGTGCAGCAGTTCGAGCACCTCGTCGAAGCGCGCGGTGTCGGAGGCACCGGGGGTGCAGATCGGGAAGAGCTTTTCCACGTCGTCTGGCGAACCGAAGACGTCCGTTTTGATCAGCGCCTCGCGCGCGCGCATCCAGTTCTCGTTGCCGCGGACGGTGTTGATCTCTCCGTTGTGCGCGATGCGCCGGAACGGGTGCGCCAGCGGCCAGGACGGGAAGGTGTTGGTGGAGAACCGGGAGTGCACGATCCCCAGCGCGCTGGTCAGCCGATCGTCTTGCAGATCGAGGTAGAAGGCCTTCAGCTGCGGCGTGGTCAGCATGCCTTTGTAGATCAACGTCTGGCCGGACAGGCTTGGGAAGTACACGGTTTCGCGACCCGGACCGTCCTGCCCGGGGCCCTTGGTCCCCAGTTCGTGCTCGGTGCGCTTGCGAACGATGTAGCAGCGCCGTTCCAGGGTCATGCCGGACGCGCCCGCCAGGAACACCTGGCGGAAGGTGGGCATGGCATCGCGAGACAACGCGCCCAGTGACGAGTCGTCGGTGGGCACGTTGCGCCACCCGAGCACCTGCAGCCCTTCGGATTCGGCGATCTTTTCCACCGCGGCACAGGCGGTCGCGGCGTCCTTGGACGATTGCGGCAAGAACGCGATGCCGGTCGCGTAGCTGCCGGGGGCGGGCAGCTCAAAATCGACGACTTCCCGCAGGAATTCGTCGGGAACCTGGATCAGGATGCCCGCGCCGTCGCCGCTGCGCGGTTCGGCGCCCTGCGCACCGCGATGTTCAAGGTTGAGCAGCGCGGTGATCGCCTTGTCCACGATGTCGCGGCTGCGCCGGCCGTGCATGTCGACGACCATGGCTACGCCGCACGAGTCGTGCTCGTACGCGGGGTTATACAGCCCGACGCGCTTAGGCGTCATTCCCACCTGCCCCTCCAAGAGACTTGCTGCGCGGCCTTCAAATCTCCGCTCCGACGGGGCCGCACCCATTGAGGTTGCGGGCTAAGCCCCTTCGGTCTTGTCGATAGGCTGTCCGCCAAACGGCGATGATCCGGTCTGGGATTTGCCCGTGCAGCGCTGAACGGTGGTCCTGTAGTCGATCTCGACAAGTCGTAAAACGATATGACAAAACCCGCCTGACATGCCAACTTCCCCCAATACTAACCCGTCGAGCGGCTGCGCTCATCCGCAGCGCGGTGAGCAGCTCGCCCCGGACCGGCGCCGCCGTTTCGCTGCTCACCTGTCGCCGCCCGAAACCGCGAATCGCGACAGACCGGGCTGAATCAACTTTGCCGGGATCGCACTTAAGCGCCCGCATCGCCCGTCATGCACCCGGTGTCTGCCCTACCACGACGGCGGCAGCCGTGCGATAACGCGTGGCAGCAACCCCGGACGGATTCGGCTGTCGGGACTCCGAGCCATGCCCACCACCGCGCAGCGCAGCCCGCGCGGAGTCCATTGGAGTTTGCACAATAGTAATAGGAGTCTAAAACCAGACCGGGCGGACTTTGCCCGTTCGTCGGCTCGACCGGTGACCGATACTGGTCGGGTATCCGGCATTCGGGCTCGACGCCCGGCCGCCTGGGAGCTGAGGAGCCCATGAACGAGCGCGACGAATTTCTGCGAGACCGGATGCGGCCCAGTCAGCCCACGAAAGCCCCCGCCCGCGTCGCGCGTCCGCCGGGCCCGCAGGCCCCCGCGCCCCAGCCGGGTCCGCCACGGCCGCCAGCCCCAGCTCCGCCACGCCCGCCGACACCCGCCCCGCCCCCACCACGGCAAGCTGCACCTGTCCCACCCCCGCCACACCCCGCACCCGTCCCGCCCCCACCACGCCCGGGGCCCCCGCCGCGCCAGCACCCGGGGCCGCCCGCGCCCGTCCCCGCGGCACCCCCACCGGGGCCGCGCCCGGTTCCGCCGCCCGCACCCCACCCCGCCGGTCCGCTCCGGCCACCGCATCAGCCGGTGCCGCCCCCGGCGGTGGCTTCCGCGCGCCCGCAAGCTCCCCCGCCAGCCGGACGCGGCTGGCGGCGTCTCGTCCGTGCCGCCACCTTCGGCCTGCTCAACCCGGGCCCATCGGCGGTGCAACGCGAAGAGGCCGAGCTCGAGACGGCCGTCAGGATCCCGTTGCGCGGCAATTACAAGGTCGGTGTGCTCGGCAAGGGCGGCGTGGGCAAAACGTCCGTCGCTGCCAGCGTCGGTTCGATCCTGGCGGAACTGCGCCAACAGGACCGGGTGGTGGCGATCGACGCCGACACCGCCTTCGGCCGACTCAGCAGCAGAATCGACCCCCGCGCGACCGGCTCGTTCTGGGAATTGACGGCCGACAAGAACCTGCAGACCTTCGCCGATATGACAGAGCGCGTCGGGCGTAACGCCGTCGGCCTGCACGTGTTGGGTGGCGAACCGGCGTCGGGTCCACGCAAGGTGCTCGATCCCGCGATCTACCGGGAGGCGGCGCGCCGGCTGGACCGCCATTTCTCGATCTCAGTAATCGATTGCGGCTCGACGATGGACGCCGGGGTCACCCAAGAAGTTCTGCGCGATCTGGACGCGCTGATCGTGGTGTCCTCCCCGTGGGCCGACGGAGCCTCGGCCGCCGCCAAAACCATGGAATGGCTGTCGGATCGGGGCCTGACCACCTTGTTGGAACACAGCATCGTGGTGCTCAACGACTCGGACGGGCACGCGGACAAACGCACCCGGTCGCTGCTGGCCCGCGAGTTCGTCGACCACGGACAGCAGGTGGTCGAGGTGCCGTTCGACCCGCATCTGCGGCCCGGCGGTGTCATCGACGTGCGTGCCGAGATGGCGCCGGCGACGCGGCGCAAATTCGTGCAGATCGCGGCGACGGTCACGGGATATTTCGCGGCCCGGCCCGAGCGACGGGGCGCCGCCGCTGACCGGTGACGGTCACCCGGTTCGCTCGACGCGTGCCGAGGGATCGGCGATCGCCTCGATCTTGCAGATCAGGCCGTCGCGGATGAGCAGCACGATGACGGCGAAAAGCCGCCGCTCGGCTGCTACCGGCCCGAACGCCAGCACCACCGGCTGCCCGGCCGGTCCGCTGACCAGTGTCGCCCCCGGCCCCACGTAGCGCAGCAGGTTGCTGGCCACCGCGCGCGGGCCGTGGTTGATCTGCGGCGGCGGCGCCGGCTCGGCCAGGACGGTCCCCACTCCCCAAACCTTGGGATCCAGCACCGCGGTCAGGCCGGCGATGTCGCCGTTGGCGCAGGCCGTGATGAACTTCTCGGTGACCCGCTGGTGTTCGACGGGGGCGACGTCGCTCAACGTCGTCTGGGCAGTCGGTTGCGCAGCCGCGAACCTGGCCCGCGCCCGCCGCGCCAGCTGGCGGCAGGTGCCGACGGGGCGTCCCACGGTTTCGGCGATCGTGTCGAACGGCACCCCGAAGACGTCGTGCAGCACGAACGCCACCCGCTCCCCCGGACTGAGCCGGCGTAGGACCTCCAGGAGCGCGCTGCGGATCTCGTCGTCGAGGGTGACCCGGTCGGCCGGATCCAACTCGCGCGATTCGTCGGACCGTTCGACCCCTTCGGTGTCGCCCGGACGTTCGTAACGGGCCCGCGCTGAACGCAGCTGGTCCAGGCAGAGCCGACTGGCCACCACCGTCAGCCAACCCCGGATGTCGTCGATCTCGCCGGGATCGGTGCGCGACAACCGCAGAAACGCTTCTTGCGCGACGTCTTCGGCGTCACCGACGTCGCCGAGGATTTGGTAGCCGAGGTTGACCAGGTACGGGCGGTGCCGGCGCCACGCCTCGGCGATGTGGTCGTTTGGTGACTGCGGTTGGTTCATAAGTCGTCGACGATCTGGTGCCCGGAAAAGTTACTGCTGTCCGGTAGTAACTTTCCCACCCTCCGGCCCGTCCTTGGTTGAGGAGCTGGAAAGGAGCCACACCATGACCATCGTGGTAACCGGAGCGACCGGCAATGTCGGCCGTCCCCTTGTCACCGAACTGGCGGCCGCGGGCGCTCGAGTGCGCGCGGTCACCCGCGAGCCGGACACCGCCGGATTTCCCCCGGGCGTGGAGGTGGTCGGCTCGGCCGCCGACGCGCTGCCCGGAGCATCGGCGGTGTTTCTCAATTCACGTGCCCTGGGCACCGAACTCGCCTCGGTGATCGCCCAAGCGTCCTATGCCGGAGTGACCAAACTCGTTGCGCTGTCGGCGATCAACGCCGACGACGACTTCTCCCGGCAACCATCCCGGTTCCGCGGGGACCGCAACAAGGAAGTCGAACAACTGGCCATCGACTCTGGCCTGGCGTGGGTGAGTCTGCGGCCCACGGTCTTTGCGACGAACTTCGCCGGCATGTGGTCGGCGCAGCTCCGCGCCGGCGACGTGGTGGCCGGGCCGTACGCGCAGGCCTGCACCGCACCGATAGTCGACAGCGACATTTCGGCGGTCGCGGCGCGCGCGCTACTCACCGATGACTTTGTCGGCCAACAGATCCCGCTGACCGGCCCCCAATCGTTCACCAACTCCGAGCTGGTGGAGGAGATCGGTGCGGTGCTGGACCGACCGCTGCGGTATTTGGAGGCGCCGCCGGACGTGGTGCGGCAGCGGTTTATCGACCTGGGCTTCGGCGCGCAGTTCGGCGACGCGTACATGGCCATGCTCGCAGCGACACTCGGCAAACCCGCGCTGGTCACCCATGACGTGGAAAAGGTCCTCGGCCGCCCGGCGCAGACCTTCGCGCAGTGGGTCGTTGAACATCGTCACCTGTTCGCGAGAGGAGCCTGAGATGGCCGAGCCACGTCCGCCGCGATACCTCAAGCCGATGAACAAATTGATGATCGCGGTGCAGAAGCTGGGCATACCCACCGGCCCCGCCATGGTGTTGACGGTGCCGGGTCGGAAGTCGGGTCAACCGCGCAGCACCCCGATGACGCCGTTCGAGTTCGACGGCGGCCTCTATGTGATGGCCGGCTATCCGGGTGCGGACTGGGCGGCCAACGCCCGGGCCGCGGGCACCGGGACGCTGTCCCGGGGGCGCCGGTCGCGGCGGGTCAACATCGTCGAGCTGAGCGCCGAGGAAGCGCGCCCGCTGCTGCGGGTGTTTCCGTCCGAAGTGCCCGTCGGGGTGGGGTTCGCCAAGCGTTCCGGGATGGTCCGCGAGGGAACCCCCGAGGAGTTCGAGGCGCTGGCGGGCCGGGTCGCGGTGTTCCGGTTCGATCCGATCGCATAGCGCGGAGCGCTCTTCAGTCAGATACGTTGACCGAGACTGCGTCCAGGGTGCCCGACCCGCCCTTGGACGCGCCCTCAGCGCAGGCTCGACGCCACCGACGCAGACTCGGCGCCCGGTCAAAGTTCGATCGGCACATGCTTTTCCGCGCACGCGTCGGCGACCGCGGCGATCACGTCCTGCGAACGCAGCGACTGCAGGTCCTCAATCGTCACCGAGCCCCTACCGCTGCGGTGCTGAGCGGCGACCCGTGAGTCGCGCAGCCGCTCGGCCCGTTCGACGACATTGCGCGCGAAGCGGCCGTTATGCATCACGTCGATGCCATGCCTGCCGTCCGGCGCGTGGTAGGCCCGCAACGTCGCGCACGCGTGGTTCAGCGCCTCGGCGGCACCTGGCTCGAGCACGGTAGCGCGAGGATTGCCGTAGCGCACAGCGATTTCCACCAGCTGGTCGGGAGTGTAGGACTCGAACCGCAGTTTGCGGTTGAACCGGCCCGCCAGACCCGGATTGACGGTGAGAAACTCGTCGACCTCCTTCTCGTATCCCGCGCCGATGAAACAGAAGTCGAATCGGTGCACCTCGAGGGCCACCAACAGCTGGTTGACCGCCTCCATCCCGATCATGTCCGGGCGGCCGTCCTGGTGGCGTTCCACCAGCGAGTAGAACTCGTCCATGAACAGGATGCGGCCCAGCGAGCGGTTGATCAGCTCGTTGGTCCTGGGGCCCGAAGCCCCGATGTGCTCGCCACAGAAGTCGGCTCGCTTCACCTCGATAATCTCGGGATGGCGCACGATGCCCAGGCCGGCATAGATCTTGCCGAGCGCTTCGGCCGTGGTGGTCTTGCCGGTGCCCGGCGGCCCGACCAACAACATGTGGTTGGTCTGGTTGGCCACCGGCAATCCGGCCGCCAGCCGCAACGCCCGCACTTCGATCTGGTCTTCCAGTTCGGCGACCGCCCTTTTGACTTCGGCCAAACCAACTTGGTTGTCCAAGAGCGCCCGCCCCTCTTGCAGGAGTTGGCTACGGCGCTGTTCGTGCTCCTCCTCGGTCCGCTGTTGCGCAGACCTTTGGGTATTCACGTCCCACTTGTCGGTGCGAGTCCCGATGACTTCCTCGTCGGTGACGACCAGGTGGAGTGTGGGGTCGGCCAATGCCTTTTTGGCGGACTCAATTAGCGCGCCGTTGATGGTGGCCTTCGACAACCAAATCTGCGCGGTGTGTTCCTCGCCGAGTTGGCGGTGCGCCATCCCTCGCACGTACGCCAGGTCGGCGGCGATCAGCGGGAAGTCATTGGGATCGATTGCGGTGACGGCGGTTTCGAGACGCTGACGGTGCCTCTCCGTCGGCGCCCCATGCCCCGCCCGGACCTCGACGCGATCTGCCCAATCGAGCGCAACCCGAGCCTGCCCGAGGTGCGCCGCGGCGTGGGCGGCCAGCGCGCTGGTGGCCGCGGTGACCGCCGACATGATGATGGCCTGCGGCGGCAGGACGGTGGCCGCCACCGAGATCACATCCGGCCAGCGCTGGGCGGCGAACATCAAATAGGCTTCGATGTGCTGCTGCCACTGGTGGTTCTCCCAGGAATCCAGCAGCGCCGAATCCGCCAGTAACGCTTCGGCTTTCGCGTACTGTCGGTCATCGATGAGTGCGCTGGCCAGTGCCAGCCCAGCATGGGACGCCTCGGTCACCGAAATCGACAAGTACGGTCCGGCTTTGATCGGCGCCGAGAGGCGCACGCCGAGCCGGTTGGTCTCGCGGTGTAGCCGGGAACCATACGCGTAGAGTTGCTGGACCGTCGGCAAGCCCTCGTCGCCGGTGGCGATCCGGCCCAGCCACGCATCCGCCATCGACGGATCGATCTCGGTCGCTTCCCGGAAGCGTGCCCTGGCGGTGCTGGTGTCGCTGTCCAGCGACGCCATCGCCTGGTCGAATCGCTTGCGCGCGGCGGCCGTCGCAGTGCTGTTGGTCACGGTGTGTCAACCGATTCGAGGACAGCGGTGCGCAACGTTGTCGGCTCCGCCGATACGTAGCGGTTCTCTGCGCGGAACAATTCGACCTCAACCGTGTGGACCTGGCCCGCGGCGAAGACGTCCACCGTGGCAGGGCCGGTCTGGGTGATCAAAACGTCGGCGCTTCCTCGGTACTCGGTTCCGGGATCCCCCACGGAGATCAGCGTGTTCGGGCGCGGCGCCGGAGTGAGCGTGCCGTCGACCACACTGACGGTGGTACCCGAGATGGGCTTGGTGTGGTTGATGACCGTGATGTCCGGCATCCGAACACTGTTCCAGCGCTGCAGGTTTCGCGTGTGCACGGTGATCCGTTCGCCGGTGGCGGCCAACCGGATGACCAACCGCTTGGCCAAGGAGTCTTCGGCCGCGATGTGTACGCGACTGAATTCGCCGGCGTCGTCCAACGGCAACATCATCCGGTTTCCGGCACCGACCTTGCCGAGCAGGACGCCCGAGGGCCCGATCGGAATCGGCAGCGGGCCACGCAGCGCCCCGCGTCGAATGCCACGCAACAGGGGCATGGGACCACAGAAGCTGGCCGCAACAGCGTGCGCCTGCTCACCCGGCAACGTCCGCAACATCGTGTTGGGCGGAGCCGTAGGTGGCTGTGCGGTGCGCATTGTCACTGTGGCGGACGCAGTGACCCGTCCCGTCTCGGAGCTGAAAAGCGTTACGTTGTGGATGATCCCATCCGCGCGCCCCGTCCAAGCCTGCGCCAACTTCTCCGCGGTGACGTCGGCGGGTCGATACCAATAGGTAGTCAGCCAACCGCTCCCACTTCGGACGGAGTGCCAGCGCCGGTTCGGTGGCTCGAGTGCATACTGCCCGATCCGTCGCTCCATTTCGACGACGTCGGTGGCGGTGGCAACCCGTGCGCGAATTCCCTGCTGGCGCATGGCCGCACTGATTCGTTGTGCGGCCGCCAACGTCGCGCTACCGACGGAGGTTCGCCACCGCAGTGCCTCGGCGTTGTCGAGGGCCGCGGCCCGCACGATGAGCCACGTTTGCCGCTGCCCGGCGTACGGCGGCGTGCCGATCAACGTGTCATACACCCGCGGGTAGTCGCCGGTGCTGCGCCGCCGCGACCCCACGCTGACCACGCTGAGCGAAGCTATTCGCAGGCCAAGGCTCTGATGCAGTAGCGGGATCAGCTCGGTGATGTCGAGGGCGTTCTCGGTGTACGTGGACATCGATCCGGTGAACAGCGTCGGCACGTGCGCCTTGCCGAGTATCTGCACCGCGGCGACCGCGACGCCGTCCTGGTATCGGACTCCGCCGCCGGCGCGGTCGTTGGCCACCGTGATCGGCTCCGCCAGGACGATGGGCCGACGACGCCGACACCACAGGATCAGCCACGACCACAGCGGCCGGCCCCGCCAGGTCACCACGCCGGCAGCAATGCCGATCCCCAAACCGGCTGCGGCACCGACGTATCCGTCCATGGCCCAGCCGAACAGAGCGCACCCGAACACGGCGACAATGATCGCCAGCGAGGTCGTCGCTTTCATCGCGCCCGCCGCGCCCGGGCGATCAGTCCGGCCAGCGCAACGGCTGCCGCTACCGCGCCGGTAAATTGCAGGGCCACTGTGCGTGCCCGGTGGTCCGGGGCCGGCGGCGGCGCGGCGGGTGTGATTACGCGGCTCTGCGCCCCTGGTGGAAGTCGGTCTCCCGCAGGCACATCGAAGGTCAGCGCGGCGACTGGGTCCACCACGCCGTAGCCGACCTGGTTGTCGACTCCGCGCGGCGGATTGTGGGCCGTCTGCAAGATCCGGTTGATGATCTGGTGAGCCGACAGGCCGGGATACTTGGCCCGCACCAGGGCGGCCACCCCGCTGACATAGGCCGCCGAAAAGCTGGTGCCCCAGATCGGCATGTTCTTTTCGCCCGGGTGGATCGGCGGGTAGGCATTGGCCGGTCCCCCCGTCTGCGGGGACAACCCCATGATGCCGACGCCGGGCGCTGCTGCGGCCACCCACGGCCCGGCCAGGCTTTTGCTGATCGGAGCCCCGGTGTTGTCCACCGCGCCCACCGATAACACGTAGTCAGAGAACCATGACGGCGACGACACAGTCTTGACCTGGTGCCAATCTCGCGGATCGGACGCGTTCAACGGGTCGAACGAGGGGTTTTGCGCGCAGCCGTCTTCGCTGTCGTTTCCTGCGGCCGCGACGATCACTGCGTCCTTGACGGTGGCGGCGTACCAGACGGCGGCGCCGATGGCGGTTTGATCCAGCGGATCGGCGGCTGACACGCACGCCGTCACGCTGACGTTGATCACCTTGGCGCCCATGTTGGCCGCGTGGACGATGGCGTTGGCGAGCGTCGCAACGGTGCCCGCTTTTTTGCGGCCCTCTGTGTCGCCGGGCGCCGGGTTCACCGGTTCGTACGCTCGCGACGACTGCCGGATCGAAATGATCACCGCGTGCGGGGCGACACCGACGATCCCGTCCGGCGCGCCCGGCGCGGGTGGGGGCACCTCGGGATCGTCGGCCTGCTCGACCGTGGGGTCGCCCGGTCCGTTTGAGGGAACATCGGACGGCGGAGGTGGCGGCGGAGCGGGCACAGTTTGGGTAACCGTGACCGGCGTGGGAGGCGGCGGAGGCGCGGGTGGGGGCGGAGACCCGCCGGGCGGCGGAGGTCCCGAGTCGGTCGCCGGCGGACCCGCCGGCGCCGGGAAGGCCGGCGCGCTCGGCATCGCGGCCGGCATCGGAGTGCCCTGCGGAGCGGCGCCGATGACCGACGCCACGACAGTTCCATGCGCGTCGCAGTCCGTCAGCCCGTCGGCTCCCATTATGTAGTCGCCGCCGGCGACCACGCGCAGCCGCGGACTCGGGTTGATGCCGGTGTCGATGACTGCCACTGGTACCCCGTTGCCGGTGGAGTACTGCCAGGCTTTGCTGATGTTGAGCATCGTGAACCCCGGAGCGGTGGCGGCCACGCTGGGATCGGCGACGGTGATCGTTCGGGCGCACGCGAAGCTCTGCCGCATCGGCTGATCCGGAGCGGGTTTACCGTCCGCCGGCACCCGGCCGGGGTCGACGCTGGGTGCTGGAATCGCCTGTGCCGCAGGAAGACTCGCCCACGCCGAACCGAGTAGGGCTGCCAACGCTAGCGTCGCCGCGCGCTGCATTCGGATCATCGCATGCGTACCCAGGTGAACAAGCCGCCGATCCAGGCGGCGAGCGGCAGCGCGGCGATGATTGCCGCAATCTCCACCCACTCGGCGATCATCCGTACCAGCGGAGTGAAGCGGGTAATCGGCACCAGCAACGCTGCTGCCAGTCCGGCTGCTCCGAACCCGGCCAACACCATGGCGCTCCACAACACGGCGTGCCCCGATGTAACGGGTTGGTGCAGAACGTATTTGGCGACGCCTACGCATACTGCCGCGGCCGCGGCGCACACCAACGCAACCGCCTGGTGCTTGTCGGCGAACACACGCCCGCGACTGATGAAGATCACCACGAATAACGTGCACAGCAGCGCCGCCGCCGCACCGCGGTCGTGACCCGGCATCAGGGTGGCCCAGACCGCGGCGGGTAACGCCAGCCCGGCACCCACGCAGATTCCCGTCAGGACGCTGTTGGCACGGATCGCTGCGGCAGCGATCTGCGCACCACGTGGCGTCGTATCCGGGTTGGCTTCCTCCTCGGGGCCCTCGGTCACCGGAGAGACTGCGTCGACCGGCAAACCGGCACTGCGACGGAACAGATCGCGGCCCGTGATCGACCCGAAATACGGTGGACGGATCCGCGCCACCCACAACGCAACCGTCGGAGCCATGGTCAGCACCAACAACAACACGGCCAAAGTGCACATCCCGAGCCACTGCGGACGGATCGGCCACCACATCCGGGCCGCGGCGACCGTCCCACCGAGGCCGCACAGCGTCACAATCGTCGCCGCGACGTTCAGATGGCGACGTGTCATTCCGGCAACCCCGCACGTGAGCACCGATGCTGCCAGAGCTGCGATAAATAGATGCGCCGAGCCAAGCCGCCCGGGCGCGGCGCCGGCGAGGCTCACCGCGAGCAGTGGCACCGCCAGCCAACCCAGACCGTCGATCATGTCGCGGCGATACGGCCACCATCGCCAGACCGTCACGGCTCCACCGGCGGCCAACACACCGGCGACCCCGGTCACGCTCGAGGACATCAGCGAGTCGGTCGAAGTGCGTTGACGTAGCGCCAATCCCAGGATTGTCACGGCCGACATCGCCAAGATGAACAGCGCGGTGTGCGACGCGGTTTGAACGGTGACCGATTCGAACAGCTTCTTGCCGATCCGAGCGAGCCCCGTGGACAGCGACTCGTATTGCGGTTCGAACGATTCGCCCGCAACAGCGGGAACCAGCGCCAGCGTGGCGCCGTCCTCCACCCCGAGTTCGTCTAGGGTCTTGGTGATGTCCAGCCGCACACCGTTTGCCTTGTGCAGCTCGTATCCGACACCGGGTTCCAGCCCGGCTAAGCCGCGGCGCTTCAGTTCATCGTTGAGCAGCTCGACGACATTGTCGAGGAAGACCTCGATCGGGACCGACGCCGGATACACCTGCGACAGCAGGTGTTCACCACAGACGACGGCAACCGCACACCGCGCCGGAAACGAAACTTTGGCCATTAACGCGGCCTGTCGGCATCCGGAATGTACTTGTCCGCCAACGCCGCAGTGATCTCGAATAGCCGCAGTCGGGTCTTCTTAGCCAACTCATGCTGGACGTCGATTATCCCACCCTTCGCGAGAAACGGGTCGTACGGCATGAATTCGACTGATGCTCCTGCCTGCCCGAAGCGCTCCGTGAGATACGTTCGCGCTTGCGGATCGAATTTATTGCGGCTGTCGTTCAGAATCACCATGCTGCGGGACACCAATTCGTGAAAACCCATCGCCCGCAACAGGTCAATCGAGCGGGTGACCGGCAGCGAAGTATCCGCCGTCAAGCCGGACACGAACACCAGCGCGTCACACGCGTCGAGCACCGCCTTCATAACCGGGTGCTCCAGGTCGTCGGAAGTGTCCACCACGATGACGGTGTGCGTGCGGCGCAACCGCGACAGCACTCCGCTGAACATCGAGGGCACCAGTGGCCGCGGCTGGTCCGATGCCCGATTACCGGCGAGCACATCCAAGCCAATGCTGTTCTGTCCCAGATGTTCTCGAATATCGGCATAACCTTGGACGTCGGTGTCGTTGAGGACAGCCGCATAGTCACCCGGTGGCGACTCGTCGATCCGGCCGGCGAGCGTTCCAAAACCGGGAGCCGCGTCAACGGCCACCACGTTCTCGGGTCTGCACTCCCGGAAGACCGCGCCGATGCACGCAGTCATCGTGGTCTTCCCCACGCCACCCTTCCCCGAGACCACCCCGATGACGTACTGCTTACGTATGTGACGCCGTATCCGCTCCTGCAATTCGCGGTAATGCCGTTCAGCGGGCGACTCGCCCAGATTTATGGTTTGGAAAGAGGCTCGGTAGAGGAACTTGCGCCATCCCCCGCCGGGCGGGATTTTACGCGGAGCGACCATATCGGAAATGCGTAAGGTCCCCGAAACGGAATCCTGGTGCTGGTAACGGGCGGCCAGCGCGTCTCGCCCCGCCGCTCCGCCTTGCTCCGCCGGAGTCGGCGGAGCGTTCCACGGATTCGTCACGATCCCCTCACTAACATTTGCGTGATACCTCTCGACTACACGACTCTTCGGTACGAATACCATTCCTGATCGGCGGGCAGACGCCGAACCATGCGGTGAATGGCAGAAGCGATATTGCCCTGCGAGCCGGGGGCAACGATCAGCCATTTCTTGCCGCCCGAGTGGACGTTCTCGGCGACTAACCGTCCTTCGGTGGTATCGATGATGGCCACCGCGGTGTCCTCGATATGTGTGCGTCGGGACCGACCCGTCTGCACTCCGCACTGGATCGCAACAATCGAAGCTTGGGCTGATCGGCTTGGATCGGCAGCCAGCAATAGCGCGCGCAGCTGGTCGGCCTCCAGCCCCTGGTCGCCCAGGAACTTGGCCAAGGCGCCCTGGCTGCTCGAGGCCGCCCGCATGGCGTCGGCGTCCAAGGTGACCGGCCGCACCGACGACGGAGCATTCGCGCCACACAGTCGGTCAATCTGTGCGGTCAGCACCGCACTTGCCGAACCTTCGGCAGTGGCGGTTCCCGCGCCGCTTATCCGGACGAGATCCTCGGAACGCTCCATCACTACCCACCACTGCGCGAATCGAGCGAGCAGCACGCGGGCCGGGTCCTCGTCGGGCGTGCGTATGTGCGCCAGCAGCGCGATGTCGCGGCGGGAAAGCACGGTGAGCCACTCGACCACGGTGCTGTCCACCGCGTCTGATTCGCCCAAGACGCCGGCGGCCCGAAGGTCGGCGGTGATCGGATGTTGCAGCGCCAACCGCTTGGGCTCGACGCTAGGCAGGTGAGGCCGCAGCCCCAATTCGGGGGCCACGACCTCGATGCCGGTGAGCACTTGCAGCACCCACAGGCCATCGACGGTGGTGGTTAACACGTTGTCCTCAACACCGGCGTTGGGGGGCGCACCCGCGACGCACGCCCGCCAGGCCGTTCACAGCAATTAGGCGAATAGGGTCCCTATCTGGGCGTCGCACGCCTGCGCCATCTCATCGACGTTGTGCACGGTGTGGCCGTGCCGGCTGACGGTCTGGATCAGGTCTTCGAGCCCATGCAGCATCTGCTGCTGCGCATCGAAGAATGCCGTTGCTCCATGGCCCTGGAAAAAGTCGGCGAGCGCCTGGGTGAGATGGAGGACATCCGAATGGATCTCCATCAGCTGGGCGGCCTGCGAACCTACTTCGCCGGCGAAGCCGATGACGGCGCCGTGGTTGTACACGATCTGGTCTGACATGGCAGTTATTCCTTACTGAGATAAGCGTGTGGGCTGGGTTCGATGGTCGCTGGGTTCAGACGGACGCGGTCCCGCCAAACAGGCCGGTGAAACTGTGGGACGAGTCGGCTTCGTGGTTCTCCATCAGCACTGCCGCCTGACCGAGTCCGTGCGCCAGCCGCTGACCGCCTGACATGATCTGCTGGAGATCGTGGTGGATCTGGCCCGCGGTATTGAGGGAGGTTGAACCTGCATCGCCAGCCCACCCAGTGGCGCTGATGATGTCCTCGTGACCACTCAGGTACTGGTTGGCGATTGCAGCGGCCTCCTGTAGTCGCGTCTCAATCTGCTGCTGCGTGCTTCTGAGCAGTTCCGGAGTGACGACGGTCGCGTTTGCCATATGACTTCTCCCTCGTTAATTACACTTCCCGCGCCGGGATCCGAACAAAGCTAAAACAGCCGTCACCGACTGTCACTTCAGTCCCCCACAAGGCCCGCAAAAGGGCCGAACACGCTGAGTGCACACCAGAATTATTCATGTGTCAAACGGGCGATCAGCGCTGCGATGGCCTGTGCTGTTCATCGCTGCGGTTGACAAAGCCGCCCAGTGGTGTGCAAGTGGCGCGAGTGGTAGCTGAGCCTCTGCTGCCGTCACAGGACGCTGGCGCCGTCGGCCAAGCCGTCGCCGTTGCTGTCGGTCAGCCTGACGTTCCACCGGCCGTCGCCGTCGGTGTCGACATACCCGGTCACGCCGGTTTCGTCGGTGCACAGGACCCGGTCGGCCGTCCCGTCTCCATCCGTATCCATCAATCGGTCGTCGGTCCGGCCGTGCCCGTCGAAGTCGACCAGCGGCCCGCCGGTGTGCTCAACGCCGTCGAGGCCGAACCACCGCAGGTGGCCGCCCTTATCCACCGCGACCGACCACGTCCCGGACCCGTCGTCGGTGAAATAGCTCTCCGGAGTGCCGTCGTTGTCGAGGTCCAGCACGGCCTGATCGGCCAGCCCGTCGCCGTCGAGATCGGCGAGCGCGTCGTCGCGCATCCCGTCGCCGTCGATGTCCAGGCCGACCGCATCGAGCCGGCCGTCGCCGTCGAGATCGAGGTCAAAAGGGCGGTTGAAGATGGTCGCGGTGCCGCCGTCGCCGATGCAGTACTCCATACATCTTCCGACGCCGTGCCGCCGCTACTCGTTCCGCTGCTCTGCCCACCACGCGAGCAACTCCGCGGTCGCCTCGTCGGTACTCAGCGGGCCGCGGTCCAGCCGCAGTTCCTTGAGAAATCGCCACGCTGCGCCGACCTGCGGGCCGGCCGGAATCCCCAGCAGCTCCATGATCTGGTTGCCGTCCAGGTCGGGGCGCACCCGTTCCAGATCCTCCTGAGCGGCCAGCTCGGCGATCCGCTGCTCCAGCCGGTCGTAGCTGGCCTGCAGTCGGGCCGCGCGGCGCTGGTTGCGGGTCGTGCAATCCGCGCGCACCAGCTTGTGTAGCCGCGGCAGCAGCGGCCCGGCATCGGTGACATATCGGCGCACCGCCGAATCGGTCCACTTGCCGTCGCCGTAGCCGTGGAACCGCAGGTGCAGGAAGACCAGCTGCGAAACGTCGTCGACCATCTGCTTGGAATACTTCAGCGCCCGCATCCGCTTGCGGACCATCTTGGCCCCGACCACCTCGTGATGGTGGAAGCTCACCCCGCCATTGGGCTCGTGCCGCCGGGTGGCGGGCTTGCCGATATCGTGCAGCAGCGCCGCCCAGCGCAACACCAAATCGGGGCCGTCATCCTCCAACGCGATGGCCTGGCGCAACACCGTCAGCGAATGCTGGTAGACGTCCTTGTGCTGGTGGTGCTCGTCGATGGCCATCTGCATCCCGCCGACCTCGGGCAAGACCACCTCCCCCATTCCGGTCTGGACCAGCAGGTCGATCCCGGCGACCGGGTCGGCGCCCAGCAGCAGCTTGTCCAGCTCGGCGGCCACCCGTTCGGCGCTGATCCGGGCCAGTTGGGGCGCCATGTCCTCGATCGCCTCGCGCACCCGCGGCGCCACGGTGAAGCCCAGCTGGGAGACGAACCGCGCGGCGCGCAGCATCCGCAGCGGATCGTCACCGAAGGACACCTGCGGCGCCGACGGGGTGTCCAGCACGCGGGCGTGCAGCGCCGCGAAACCGCCCAGCGGATCGAGGAACTCGCCAGGCCCGGCGGCCGTGACGCGAACGGCCATGGCATTGACGGTGAAGTCGCGGCGCACCAGATCGCCGTCCAGCCGATCGCCGAACCGTACCTCCGGATTGCGCGAAACCTGGTCGTAGCTGTCGGCGCGGAACGTGGTGATCTCGAGGCGGTAGTCGCCCGTGCCGACCCCGACGGTGCCGAACTGGATTCCGGTGTCCCACAGGTTGTCGGCCCAGCCCCGCACGATGTCCTGCACCAGCTCGGGGCGGGCGTCGGTGGTCAGGTCAAAGTCGGGACTCAGCCGGCCCAACAGCGCATCGCGCACCGAACCGCCCACCAAATACAGCTCGTACCCGGCGGCATCGAACAACGCGCCCAACTCGCTGAGCACCGGCGCGTGCCGATTCAACGCGACCGCGGCGGTCAGCAGTTCGGCATCGTGGCGGGGGTCGGGCACGTTCGGTAAGCCTAATGGCGTGGCGCGCTCGGCGACGCGCGTGTCGAGTCCGCGTCCGGGCACCCGGACAAAAGCCACACCCCCACCCGCCCGGGACCCACGCGGCAGCTGGGATGTTCCGCGGAAGGACGCCCACTCACTCCCGATGCTGCTCGGGCCCGCGACAGACCCCATAAACGGCGACAAGCCCAAGAACGGCGAGTACATCCAGCGGGCCAGCCCGTGCCAGCTACTATCGCTTGGGTGTCCGACGGCGAACGAGCCAAACCGCGTCGGCGCCGCGGGCGGCGTCGCGGCCGCGGCGCGTCCGCGTCAGGCGAGAACCGCGCGGAGAGCCCGCCCGCCGGCACCGGATCCCCGGCCAAACCGGCCACACCGGCCACACCGGCCAAACCGCATCGGACCCGTCCGTCGCGCCGCGCGCCGGAACGCCTGCGCACGGTGCACGAAACCTCGGCTGGCGGCCTGGTTATCGACGGTATCGACGGGCCCCGTGAATCGCAGGTCGCGGCGCTGATCGGCCGGATCGATCGCCGGGGACGGATGCTGTGGTCGCTACCGAAGGGCCACATCGAGCAGGGTGAGACCGCCGAGCAGACGGCCATTCGCGAGGTCGCCGAGGAGACCGGCATTCGCGGCAGCGTCCTGGCCGCCCTCGGACGCATCGACTACTGGTTCGTCACCGACGGCCGCCGCGTGCACAAGACGGTGCACCATTACTTAATGCGATTCTGCGGCGGCGAACTGTGCGACGAGGACCTCGAAGTTGCCGAGGTGGCCTGGGTTCCCATCGGGGAACTGCCGTCGCGGCTGGCCTATGCGGACGAACGCCGGTTGGCCGAGGTTGCCGACGAACTGATCGACAAGCTCCAAAGCGACGGGCCCGCGGCGCTTCCGCCGCTGCCACCCAGCTCGCCCCGCCGCCGGCCACAGACGCATTCGCACGTCCGCCACGCCGGCGATTTCCCTGCGGGCCGGAAGAACGGTGACGGGCCGGCACCGTGATCGCGCCACGACTCAGGTGGGCCGGCTTCTTGCTGCGCCTCGCCGCAGTGGTCGGCATCGTGGCTGGTTTCGCGGGCGTGCTCGGCACACTCGGCGCTCTGCCGCACGCGGCCGCGGGCGAGCCCGCCGCGACGCCGTTTGTCCGCGTCCGCATCGACCAGGTGACGCCGAACGTCGTCACCACCGGCAGTCCGCCCGTCGTCACCGTGACCGGAATGGTGACCAATATCGGTGACCGTCCGGTCCGCGATGTCATGGTCCGGTTAGAGCACGCGGCTGCGGTCAGCTCCTCGGCGGGCCTGCGCACCTCGCTCGACGGCGGCACCGACCAGTACCAACCCGCCGCGGATTTCCTGACGGTGGCCCCCGAATTGCAACGCGGGCAAGAGGCGGGGTTCACCCTCTCGGCGCCGTTGCGGTCCCCGTCCAAGCCGTCGTTGGACGTCGAGGAGCCCGGGATCTATCCCGTGCTGGTCAATGTCAACGGAACGCCTGACTACGGCGCGCCCGCCCGGCTCGACAACGCGCGATTCCTGCTGCCCGTCGTCGGGGTGCCGCCCGACCACGCCGCCGACCTGAATGCCGACATCGCGCCCGACACCTCCAAGCCCGTATGGGTCACCATGCTATGGCCCCTGGCCGACCGACCCCGGCTGGCGCCCGGGGCGCCGGGCGGCACCATCCCGGTCCGGCTGACCGACGACGACCTGGCCACCTCACTGGCAACCGGTGGCCGGCTGGACATCCTGTTGTCCGCGGCCGAGGTCGCCACCGGACATGACGCCGATCCGGACGGCGTCGTCGGCCGGGCGCTGTGCCTGGCCATCGACCCCGATCTACTCGTCACCGTCAACGCGATGACCGCCGGCTACGTGGTGTCCGACGCACCCGACGGGCCCGCTCAACTACCCGGCACCCCAACCCACCCGGGCAGCGGCCAGGCCGCCGCGACCATGTGGCTGAGCCGGTTGCGCGCTCTGGCGCGCGGGACCTGTGTTGCCGCGCTGCCCTACGCGCAGGCCGATCTGGACGCGTTGAGCCGTGTCAACGACGCCGGGCTCAGCGCGATCGCGACCAACACCGCCGCCGACGTCGTCGACCGCATCCTGGACATCACGTCCATTCGGGGGGCCACCCTGTTGTCCGACGGCCCGTTGACCAACGGCGCGGTCGACTTGCTCGGCGCTACCGGCAGCACCGTCGCGATCGCGGCCGCCAAGTATTCGGCCCCGACCCAGGACGCGACGGACTCCCCGCAGCCAGGGACCTTCGCCGACACGCAGCCGCAACGGTTGTCCCCGCAGGTGGTGTCCGCGCCGTTCGACCCGGCCGTCGGCGCCGCGCTGGCGGCGGCGGGGACCACCCCCATCATCCCCACCTATCTGGACCCATCGCTGGCGATTCGACTGGCGCATGACTCCGACACCGCGCGGCGCCAGGACGCATTGGGCTCCATGCTCTGGCATGGCTTGGCGCGGGACGCCACGCCGCGCACCCAGCTCCTGGTCCCCCCCGCCACCTGGACACTGCAGAGCGACGACGCGCAGGCTCTGCTGACCGGGCTGGCGACCACCATTCACTCCGGCCTGGCGGTGCCAAGACCGCTGCCCGCGGTGATCGCCGACGCCGGCAGCATCGGGTCCCCCATCGGGCCGGAGGTGCCGCAGGACACCTCTACCTCCCGGCGCGGCCGGTTCAACGACGACGTGACCACCGGCGTCGCCGGCCAAGTCGGTCGACTGTGGAAGCTCACCTCCGCGCTGACCGCCGACGACCGCACCGGGTTGACCGGTGTGCAGTACACCGCGCCGCTGCGCGAGGACATGCTGCGCGCCCTGAGCCAATCCGAGCCACCCGACACCCGCAACGGCCTGGCTCAACAGCGGCTGGCGGTCGTCGGTAACACGATCAAAGACCTGTTCGGCGCGGTGACGATCGTCAACCCGGGCGGGTCCTACACGTTGGCCACCGAACACAGCCCGCTCCCGCTGGCGCTGCACAACGCGCTGCCCGTTCCGATCCGGGTCAAGCTGCAGGTCGACACGCCGCCGGGGATGGCGGTCACCGACATCGGCGTGGTCGAGCTGCCGCCGGGCTACCTGCCACTGCGGGTGCCGATCGAAGTGAAGTTCACCCAGCGGGTCGCCATCGACGTGGCGCTACGAACACCCGATGGGGTCCCGTTGGGCGAACCGGTCCGGTTGTCG
>Ga0213876_10000745_pt1 | contig 22568 bp, 25 predicted proteins | sample BarmaccomBMRX_R9_FD_160113 | JGI IMG/M metagenome (GOLD analysis project Ga0213876, IMG submission 160113) | Root-associated microbial communities from Barbacenia macrantha in rupestrian grasslands, the National Park of Serra do Cipo, Brazil - RX_R9 | ecosystem: Host-associated > Plants > Roots... | reverse complement strand
CGCGACCCTACACGCCGTTTGCGAAGGACGCGCCCTTCGTCGAGGCGAGCGGAACGACGCTGCGCTGGGATCCGCGCGAAACGATCAATCCGCTCCTAGGTAGCGTTCACGATCCGATCTATCAGGGCAGCCGCCGCGAGTTTGCCGATGCCGGCGTCCCCGAGCCGAAGCTGGGAATGGTGACGCGCGCGCACGGGGGCGTGCTCTTCATCGACGAGATCGGCGAGATGGATGCGTCGCTCCAATCGCGTTTGCTCAAAGTGCTGGAAGACAAACGCGTGACGTTCGAATCGTCGTACTACGACGACAGCGCGCCGAACGTGCCCGAGTACATCAAGCGGCTCTTTCGCGAAGGCGCGCCGGCCGATTTTATCTTGATCGGCGCGACGACGCGCGAACCCGACGACATCGATCCGGCAATTCGCTCGCGGTGCGCGGAGATTTTCTTCGCGCCCCTTACCGCGCATCAAATCGTCTCCATCGTCAGCGGCGCGACGAAGCGGCTTGGGGCTAAAGCGGCGCGCGGCGTGGCGCAGCTGATCGCTTCGTACACGATCGAAGGTCGCAAAGCTGTGCAGGTTCTCGCCGACGCGTACGGCCAGGCGCTCTACCGGCTCTATCCTGGCCGTCAGGCCGAAGTCGCGAAGAATCCGACGATCGTCGAAGACGACGTGCACGCCGTGGTGCGCGCGAGCCGCCTCGTGCCGCACACGTTGGTGAAAGGACGCGCGACGCGCGAAATCGGCAAGAGCTTCGGCTTGGGCGTGCTGCACCACCTAGGCAGCATCATCGAGATCGAAGCGGTCGCCTTTCCGGCGGCGCAAAGCGGTAAGGGAACGATCCGCTTCAACGATACGGCGGGCACGATGGCCAAGGACTCCGTGTTCAACGCGACGAGCGTGCTGCGAGCCATCACCGGAAAGGACGTCGCCGATCTCGATCTGCACATCAACGTCGTCGGCGGCGGAAATATCGACGGCCCGTCGGCCGGACTGGCGATCTTCCTGGCGCTCTACTCGTCGGTGACGAAGACGCCGTTGCCGCAAGACCTCGCGGTCACGGGCGAGCTTTCGATACAGGGAAAGATTCGCGCGGTGGGCGGCGTCGTGGAAAAGCTCTACGCCGCGCGGCAGGCCGGCATGCGCCGCGTCATGCTGCCGAAGGAGAACGTTCGCGAAGTTGACGCAAAGCTTGCGGGCCTGGAGGTCGTTGCGGTGAACAGCGTCGAGCACGTCCTGCGAAGTCTGCCCAACAAGCGGCGCCGCCGCTGAACAGAGTGCCACCACGTGTGGCACACTATCCCCGTAAATTCGAAGCTATGCACAGCCCGTTCACAAGGCGTCCACCGCGGCTGCGCCGCATGGCAGCACGCGCATGAGCGCACAACCGCTGCCGGCCACGATCGATCGCATTCCGCCGAACAACCTCGAAGCGGAGATGGCCGTGATCGGTTCGATTCTCGTGGATCGCGAGATGCTCGCGGCCGTGGGCGAAATCGTCCGGCCGAGCGATTTCTACGCGCACGTTCACGAGGCAATTTACTCCGTCTTGCTCGAGCTCTACGAACGCGGCGAGCCGCTCGACAAGATCACGGTCGCGGAAGAGTTGCGGCGGCGCGGCGTGCTCGAGCGCGTCGGCGGCCTGCCCTACATCGGCGGACTGATGGATACGGTGCAGAGCGCGGCGTCGGCACGCTACTACGCGACCATCGTACGCGAGAAGTCCGTGCTGCGATCGCTGATTCACGCGGGCACCGAAGTGAGTCGCCTCGGGTACGAAGGAGAAGAAGACGTCGCGGCGTCGCTCGACCGTGCCGAGCAGCTGATCTATACGATCGGGGAGCGCCGCGGCATCACGGAGTTCATGCCTGTGAGCCGGCTGATGAAAGACGCGTTCGATCACATCGACCGGCTGTTCCACATGCGAGGCGACCGCACCGGGCTGACGTCGGGCTTCCGCGACATTGATGCGATGACCACGGGCTTCCAACCCGGGAACTTCGTGATCATCGCCGCGCGGCCGGGCATGGGCAAGAGTTCGTTCGCGCTGAACATGGCGGTGGCTGCGGCGCGCCTGGAATCGGAGCCGATCGCGTTCTTCTCGCTCGAGATGTCGAACAACGAGCTGATACAGCGCCTCATCTGCGCCGAGGCGCGCATCTCCATGAACGACATGCGCCGCGGCAACATCAAGCAGCATCAGTGGGAAGAAATTTCCCGCGCGATGGGGCTGCTCAACGAACTGCCGCTCTACCTCGACGACCTCGGGGCGCTCACCGTCAGCGACGTGCGCAGTCGCTGCCGCCGCCTGAAGTCCATGGGCGGGCTCGGCGCCATCTTCATCGATTACCTGCAGCTCGTTCGCCCCGGCGTATTGGCGCGCAACACCAATCGTAACGAGGAGCTCTCCGAGATATGCCGGTCGCTCAAGATGACCGCGAAAGATCTCAACGTGCCGATCGTTGCGCTCGCGCAGCTCAACCGCGGCGTCGAGATCCGCAGCGAGAAACGCCCGATGCTTGCAGACTTGAGAGACAGCGGTTCGTTGGAGCAAGAAGCCGACGTCGTGGCGTTTCTCTATCGCGACGGTTACTACAATCCCGAGACCAACGAGCCCGATCTTACCGAATTCATTATCGCCAAGCACCGCAACGGACCGACGGGTACCGTAAAGCTGCGGTTCCAACGCGAGTTCACGCTCTTCTTACCCCACGGCGACGAATCGCACTTCCCGTCCGCGTAGCGTAGCGGCCTAGAAGGCCTCAGCCGCTTCATAGTTAACCATGGTTTACGTTAACCATGGCTAACGCTGCATCGCGCGAACTGCTTACCGTCGGGACCGACCGCTCGGCAATTCGGGCGCGCGAGGACTACGTGAAGGCGATCTACCAGCTCGGCGGCGGGGCGCCCGTTCGCGGCGCGCAGGTGGCACGCTACCTTAGCGTCAGCCGCGTCTCGGTGAGCAAGGCGAAGCGCCTGCTGGAGTCGCAAGGCTTGATCGAAGCCCAAGCCTCGTCGTCTGCGCCGATACAGCTCACTGCGCGCGGGCGCAAGCTCGCCGTAGCGATGGTGCGCCGCCACCGCATTCTCGAAACCTTTCTCCACGAGTCGCTGCGCGTTCCGCTCGAGCGCGTCCATTCGGAGGCCGAGCGTATCGAGCACGTGATCTCCGACGACGTCGCGCTCCGGATCGCGGCGATGCTCGGACATCCGCGACGCGATCCGCACGGGCATCCGATTCCCTACGGCGACGCGCCTACGCGAGTGAAGCCCCTGCCGTCGCTGGCCGGAGTTAGCGCCGGCGAGAAGGCGCGCGTGCTCAGCCTCGACGATCGCGACGATCGTGCGGTGGCATCGCTCGCCCGCGACGGAATTTTGCCGGGCAGCACCATCAGAGTGGAACGGAACGATGGCGGCGGGGTGCGCGTTCGGGTCGGCAAGCGCGCCTTCGTGCTCTCACCGAAGCTCGCGGAGCTCGTGCGCGTTGAGCGATAGCTACGGCATCGGCGTCAGCAGCCCGCGAGTCGTCGCCGCAGCGCGGGACGTGTTAGCGGGGCGCCGCCGAGGATGGCGCGCGCTCTTGCCGTTTACGGGCCCGGCATTCGTTGCATCGGTCGCCTACATGGATCCGGGAAACTTTGCGACCAACATCCAGGGCGGCGCGGCGTACGGTTATCGCCTGCTCTGGGTCGTGGTGTTGGCAAACCTAACGGCGATGCTCTTTCAAGGGCTGTCGGCGAAGCTCGGCATCGCGACGGGGAAGAATCTAGCGGAGCTCTCTCGCGAGCACGCGCCTCGGCCGGTGGCGTACGCGATGTGGATCGTCAGCGAGTTCGGCGCGATGGCGACGGATCTGGCGGAATTTCTCGGCGCGATTATTGCGCTCTACCTGCTCTTTCACATTCCGATGCTCGTCGGCGCGGTCATCACCGGCATCCTTACCTACATCATTTTGGCGCTGCATCGATTTGGCTTCCGCACGATGGAGAGCGCGATCGGCTCGCTCGTCGGCGTGATCGCGATCTGCTACGTCGTCGAAACGGTGTTGGCGCGGCCGAACTGGGGCCAAGTTTTCTACCATTCGGTCGTGCCGTGGCTCGGCGGTTCGCCGAGCGTCTTACTCGCCGTCGGCATTGTCGGCGCGACCGTGATGCCCCACGCGATCTACCTTCACTCCGCGCTCACGCAAGACCGCGTCGTCGCCGAATCGAGCCTCGAGGTCAGGCGGATCGTGCGCTTCTCGTACCTCGACGTGATTGTCGCGCTCAGCATCGCGGGGCTGGTGAACCTGGCGATGATGTTTATGTCGGCGGCCGTCTTTCATTCGACGGGTCATGCCGCCGTTGCCGACATCAGCACCGCGTACCGCACGCTCGAGCCGCTGCTCGGCAACTTGGCCGCGCTGGTTTTTCTCGTCTCGTTGATGGCCTCGGGAATTTCGAGCTCCGTCGTCGGAACGATGGCGGGACAAGTCATCATGCAGAGCTTCGTCGGCTTCACGGTGCCGATCTGGGTGCGCCGATTGATCACGATGCTGCCGGCGATGATCGTGGCGGCCATCGGCCTGAATGTGACGCAGACCCTGATCGTCAGTCAGGTTGCGCTGAGCTTCGTCTTACCGGTGCCGATCGTTGCCTTGGTCTGGCTGACGTCGCGCCGGGAGACTATGGGAACGTTGGTTAACCGCCGCGCGGTGACGCTGCTGGCGATCGCCGCGGCCCTCGCAATCCTCACGTTGAACGGGATTCTGATTTGGACGTCGCTCCATCCGGCGTAGGCACGCCGATGGTCTGTTCGAGGTACGCCCGCGAGAGCGTCACGTAGACGTCGGACGAGACGTCGATCCACGCGGCCGCCTCGCCTTCGAGCGCTTTCTTTACCGTAGCGGGCGCGCCGGCGGCGACGACCCGGGCGGGGATTGCGCTGCGCTCTCCCACCACGCTGCCCGCGGCGATCAGCGCGCCTTCGCCGATGCGGCAGCCGTTGAGCAGCGTCGCGTTGCTGCCGATCAGCGCCTTCGGTTCGATCGTGCAATCTTCCATGACGGCGCAATGTCCGACCGTGACGTCGTCGCCGACGATCGTCTCGCCGCGCTCGCTCACGTGCACGACGGCGTTGTCTTGGACCGACGTGCGGGCTCCGATGCGGATCGGCCCGTTGTCGCCGCGCAGCACGGCGCCGAACCAGACGCTCGACTCAGGGCCCACTTCGACGTCGCCGATGAGCACGGCCGTCGGGGCGATGAATGCCGTCGGCGCGATCTTCGGCTGCTTTCCGCGATATTCGATGATCATGCGCGATGCTTCGGAACGTGCCGGCGCGAACCTGGCCCGCATGCATCGTCACCGCACACCCTTGCGCGGCGTCAAAGCGACGCCGCGGCCGAAGCCGGACGATCCGAACTATTCGGAGATCAACTACTCGTATGCCGGCCAAACGGGCCGAATCCACGAAGTCGTCGAGATCGATGGGCGGCAGCTTGCTAAGATCGGCTTTGACGATCGCAAAATCGTCTACTATATGCTCGACGACGTGGACCTCGACGACTCGGGCGACCGTCGGACTTTCCACGACGATGCTTGAAGGGCCGCTGCGCACGCCGTGGAAGCGGACCGCGGTGCCGACGTAGCTCAACGGTAGAGCAATCGCTTCGTAAGCGATAGGTTATCGGTTCAAATCCGATCGTCGGCTTTGACTTCAAAGGAACAACGATGAAGTGGTTGCGCTTAGGGTTGGCGGCGGTCGGCGTGGCGTTCGCCGTTCAGAACTTAATTCGTAGAATTCGCGCGCTCTCCGAAGAAGAGTAATTCGCGCCGTCAGGCCTCGACGTAAACGTCGTCGCCTTCGACCGTCACCTCGAAGGTGAGGAGCGGAACGACCGCCGGTAGCGTAACCACGTCGCCGGTCTTCACGTCGAACGTCGCTCCATGGCGCGGGCAAACGATGCATTCGCCCTCGAGCGTTCCTTGCTCCAGCGGACCGCCATCGTGCGTGCAAACGTCTTCGATCGCGTAGATCTTCCCGTCCACGTTGCACAGCAGCACGTGCAGTGAGTCGGCGACGACTTGCCGCGTCGTGCCCGGCGCGATATCGGAAAGCTTGGCGACTCGATGTTTCGCGGTCACTGCATCGGGGGGAGACGCACCGTTACCGGCGGCTCCCGAAACGAAAACGCGCACGACTGACTGACGTTCGCTTCCACCACCGTGCAGCGCCACTCGTACCGTCCGGGCTGCAGCGGCAACGGTCCGATGTTGATTGCAAGCGGCGAGTCCAGCGGCGTACCCGGCGTCATTCCCGGAGGGCGGCCTACCTCGAGATCTGCCTGTATGAGCATCGGCTGCGGCGCTTCGGGCCCGGGAAGCAGCACCGGACGGCCGTCGCTGTCGAGCAGCTCGATGCGCAGGTGGTGCTTGCGATTCGCGGCCTCCCAGGGAACTTCGAATTTGATCGCGATCGCGGATGGCGTCGGCATGGGTCCCGTCGCGGACCACCCACCGCCCAAGATGTAGAGCTTTCCCTCAACGGCTTGTGCGCTGTCGGCAAGCAACATGATGATCTTCCAAGCGCTGGGCGGTGATTCCATGGCCTCAGCGTGATTGGGGGCCGCGGCGCAGTGCGCCTTCTCGCGTTTGTCCCGGGAGAGGCCGTGTATTTGCCGAATCGAGCGACCTTCCGCAAAGGAGGCGCGATCGATGCCGACCATTCCCTGGGTTTCCGATTACAACGCGGCGCTCGAGCAGGCGAAGTCCGACCGCAAATTCGTTTTTCTCGACGTGTTCAACCCCGGTTGAGGGGGATGCCAAGCGCTGGATACCGTGACGTATTCACAGACACCCGTCGTCGAGACTATTCTCTCCCACGGGGTCCCCGTTCAGTTCGACAATTCGAAATCTGAAAACAACAAGTTTCTGCACGACATTCATCACATCTGGACGCCGGACATCCGGATACTGAATCATGACGGATTCGAGCTCTATCGCTGGGACGGCTTCTTGCCGCCGCCGGAGTTCATGGCGCGAACGCTGTGCGGTTATGGCATGGCCTACTTGCGGCTCAAGCGCTTCGATCAGGCGGAAGCGATCTATGGCGACGTGCTGCGCCGCTTTTCCACGACGTACGCGGCGCCGGAAGCGCAATACTATCTCGGCGTCGCGCGATACCGTCGCGATCCGGATAGCGACGAGCTATTGACCCAGTGGGCCGCTCTCCGCTCGCGCTATCCGGCCAGCGAGTATCGCGTCAAGCAGTCATTTAAAGAGCTGCCGGAGTGAGGTTACGCTTGTAAGACCGCCTCGACGTTGAGCTCGATGCGAACTTCGTCGCCGACGACGACCCCGCCGGTCTCGAGCGCCGCGTTCCAGGTGAGCCCGTAATCCTTGCGATTGATCGTGGTGTGCGCGCTGTATCCGACGCGCACGCCGCCCCACGGATCCCTCGTGCGCCCCTCGAAGCTGCCCGCGAGCGAAACGTCGCGCGTGACGCCGCGGATCGTTAGCTTGCCTTCGATCGTAAACGCATCGGGGCCGCCGGCGATGCGCGTGCTCTCGAATGCCAACTCCGGATACTTCTCGACGTCGAAAAAGTCGGCCGAACGCAGGTGCGCGTCGCGCTGCTCCTCACGGGTATCGATCGAGCCGGCCTCGATGTGAGCGGCCACGGCGAGCGGCAGGTCGCTGTCGGGCGCAAGCTCGACTTCCCCGGTGAAGGCGGTGAAGCGGCCTCGGACTCGGGTGATCATCAGGTGACGGACGACGAACTCGACCGTCGTGTGCGCCGGATCGAGCGCGTAGACGGCCTTCTCTTGAACGTGGCTGGTCATGGGTTTCCTATTCTCCTTTAGTTGCGCTTGGCGCCATAGTGTGATAATCTTCTACTAGTAACTTTTACATACTAGCATTCACCCTTCAAGTACGCACTCGAAAGTAGCCTAGGAACCTCATGGAAACCATGCAGCTGCCGCCGCTCCCGGTCGATGCCGACGTCTACAACCAGGCGCAGTGCCCCTCGCGGTTGATCCTCGACCGGATCGCCGACAAGTGGACGACGCTCATCATCGGCATACTCTCGCAAGCCGAGCATCGCCGCTTCAACGAGTTGCGCCGCATGATCGGCGGCATCTCGCAGAAGATGCTGACGCAAACGCTGCGCGATCTCGAGCGCGACGGCTTGGTGAAGCGAACGATCTATCCGGAGATTCCCCCCCGCGTCGAGTACCAGCTCACGCGGCTCGGCCGAACGCTCTGCGGTCCCCTCGCGTCGCTCACTCAGTGGGCGCACGATCACATGGAAGAAGTCAAAGGCGCGCAGGCGGCGTTCGATGCCGCCGTACGTGCGTGAAGCCTTAGCCTACTCGTCGAAGTTAAGGAGGCGTGGGCCGGGCCCTTCGGTAGCGAGTTTGTCGTTTGCGTTGCGAAGCCAGCATTTGTTCAAAGAGAGACAGCCGCAGCCGATGCACTGCCCAAGCTGATCGCGCAGCGCGGTCAGCCGCGCGATCCGGTCGTCGAGACTGCCTTTCCAACGCCGCGACAGCGCGGCCCAACTCTTCGCCGAGACCGCGCGGTCGGCGGGCAGCGTGTCGAGCACGTCGCGGATCTCCGACAACGGAATGCCCGCGCGCTGGCCGATCTTAATGACCGCGATGCGCCGCAGCTCCGGACGTGCAAAGCGCCGCTGATTGCCATCACTTCGAAGGCTACGGATTAGGCCTTTCGACTCCCAAAAGTGAATCGTTGAAACGGGCAGCCCGCTGCGTTGGGCGACCTCGCCGACCGTAAGATATTCCATTGCGCTTGACCTCAACTATACTTGAGGTTGTAGACTCGTTCCACTATGAAATGGTTTCAAGAGGGACACGTCGCGATCGTGACCGGCGGCTCGCGCGGCCTCGGGTACGCCCTGACGCGCGAGTTATTGGCGAAGGGGTTGACGGTCATCGCCGACGGCCGCGACCCCGTCGCGCTCGATCGGGCAGCGCGCTCGATCCGCAGCGAAGCCCCGGCCGTTGGTCCGCGGCTCATCGCAATCCCGGGCGACGTCGCCGATCGCGACCATGCGCACGCGCTGATCGCGGCGGCGCAGCGCGTCGGGCGCCTCGACCTTTTAATTAACAACGCATCCACCCTCGGCGCGACGCCGTTGCGCGCGGTCGCTGATCTCGACCGCAAAACGCTCTCGTCGCTATTCGACGTGAATGTCTTCGCGCCGATTCATCTCATCGCACACGCGCTCGAGCTGATGCACCGGTCGGAGATCAGCACGGTCGTAAACGTGACGTCGGACGCGGGCGTCGAGGCGTATCCGGCGTGGGGTGGATACGGTGCGACGAAGGCCGCGCTCGAGCTCGTCTCGCGCGTGCTGGCGGCTGAGCTCCAGGGAACGTCAACGCGAGTTTTGCTCTTCGATCCCGGCGACATGGACACGGCAATGCATCGCGACGCGATCCCCGACGCCGATCCGTCCGAGCTGCGCGACCCGACAGATTCTGCGCGAGCCTTGCTTCGCGCGATCGCCGAGATGAAGCAGCAATTGGAACGCGCACGCGCCGCGGAGCTCACGCCGGCATGACGGTTGCGCCGGCATTCGCGCGCGGTTTGATCGAGGCGACGGAGCCGCCGGAATATCGCGGCGTTCCCCGCGACGGCGTGCGGATGCTCGTCACGGATCGCCGCTCGCGGTCGCACTCACATATGCATTTTGACGACTTGCCGCAGGTGTTGCAGCCCGGCGACCTGCTCGTAGTGAACGACTCGGCGACGCTACCGGCCGCGATCGTCGCACGGCGCCATGACGCAACTACCGTTGCCTTGCACGTCAGCACCAAAATAGACGAGCGGTTGTGGATCGTCGAACCACGCGATCCGGTCGTCGCGGGCGAAACGCTCGCGCTTCGCAACCGCGGCACGGCCGTGATGATCGCGCCGGTGGACTCGCACCGCGCGCGCCTGTGGTACGTGGCCTTTGAGCTGCGCGTGCCGATGTACGCATACCTCGCAGATTACGGAAAGCCGATCGCTTACGGGTACGTCGCTGCGCGCTTTCCGCTCTCGGCGTATCAAACGCTGTTCGCTCGCGAGATCGGTTCGTCCGAAATGCCGTCGGCCGCGCGCCCCTTCACGAAGGGGGTCGTCACCCTGCTGAAAAGGCGCGGCGTCCAAATCGCGACCGTTACGCTGCATTGCGGGGTGGCCAGCTTCGAAGCTCCGGAACTCCCCGGCACGGAGCGCTTCATCGTCGGTCGCGCGGCTGCGGAAGCGGTGAACGCGGCGCGCCGGGAAGCGAGGCGCGTGGTCGCGGTCGGCACGACCGTCGTTCGCGCGCTGGAAAGCGCGGCGACGAACGACGGCGTGGTCCCCGCTGCGGGCTGGACGGATCTTTTCATTGACGACCGCCACGAGCTCAAGGCCGTCGATGCCCTGCTTTCCGGCTTCCACGACTCGAGTTCCACACATCTCTCGATGCTGCGCGCTTTTGCCGATTCGGAGCTTCTGGACGATGCGTACGCGAACGCCGCCGACCGCGGCTATTACCGCCACGAGTTCGGCGACGTCCACTTGATCGCGTAGCCTCTTAGACTTTCTCTGCTCTTGCGCCACGGCCGGCAAAGGGGCACGCGGCTATGCGGTCTTAGCCTACCGCGCCTTCCATCTCCATCTTGACGAGGCGGTTCAGCTCGACCGCGTACTCCATCGGCAGTTCCTTGACGAAGAAATCGAAGAAGCCGTTGACGATCATCGCCGTGGCATCCGCCTCAGACAACCCGCGTGACATCGCGTAGAAGAGCTGCTCTTCGCCGATCTTGCTGACGCTGGCCTCGTGCTCGACGGTCGAGCGCTGCTCGTGGATCTTCATCGTCGGCTTCGTGTCGCTCGACGACTGCTCGTCCATGATCAGCGCGTCGCAACGGACCCGCGTCTTGGCGCCGACCGCGCCGGGATGGATCTCGACCAAGCCGCGATATGTCGTCTTGCCGCCGTGCGCGCTAACGCTCTTGTTGGTCACGACCGACGTCGTCCGCGGCGCAACGTGAATCACTTTCGCGCCCGCGTCCTGATGCTGCTCTTCGCCGGCGAACGCCATGGACAGAATCTCTCCACGCGCGCCCTCGCCCATCAGGTAGATGGACGGATACTTCATCGTCAGCCGCGAGCCGATGTTGCCGTCGACCCACTCCACCGTCGCGCCGGCGTAGGCCATGGCGCGCTTGGTGACGAGGTTGAAGATGTTGCGGTACCAGTTCTGGATCGTCGTATACCGTATTGAGGCGCCGTCGAGCGCGACCAGCTCCACAACGGCAGAGTGCAACGACGACGTCGAGAACTTCGGCGCGGTGCAGCCCTCGATGTAGTGCACCTTCGCGCCCTTGTCGGCGATGATCAGCGTGCGCTCGAACTGGCCCATGTTCTCGGCGTTGATTCGGAAATAGGCCTGCAGCGGCATCTTCACTTCGACGCCCGGCGGCACGTAGATAAACGACCCGCCCGACCACACGGCAGAGTTCAACGCCGCGAACTTGTTGTCGCCCGGTGGGATTACCGTCGCGAAATACTTGCGGACGATCTCCGGATATTTCTTCACCGCGGTGTCCATGTCGCAGAACAAGACGCCCTGCTCTTCGAGCGCCTTGCTCGTGTTGTGATATACGACTTCAGACTCGTACTGCGCCGAGACGCCCGCCAAGAATTTGCGTTCGGCCTCGGGAATGCCGAGACGATCGAACGTGCGCTTGATGTCTTCCGGCACGTCGTCCCACGAGCGCTGCGTCTGGTCCGTGGATTTCACGAAGTAATGAATGTCGGCGAAGTCGATCTCGCTCAGCAATTTCGTGTCGCCCCACGTCGGCATCGGCTTCCCGGTGAAGATCTCGTACGCTTTCAGGCGGAACTCGCGCATCCACGCGGGCTCGTCTTTCATCGCGCTGATGCGCTCGACGATCTCGCGGGTCAGCCCCTTGTCCGACTTAAAGACGTAGTTCTCGGGATCGTGGAAGCCGTGCCGGTAGTCTTCGATGAGCTCGGCCGGCTTGACGGGCGCTTGCTGCAGATTCAGTGCCATTCTACGTTAAAGCGTACCCGTTCGGGCCCGATATTTCAAGATAGTACAGTAGTAGCTTCACTATTGAGAGCGGCTAAGCCGCGGCCGTGAGGATTAGTTGCTTCCACTATGCGGTTCGGCCTCTGGCGGCCAAGCTGTGGGCAAGCTGTGGGCAAGGTCTTTACAGCAGGGGAGCAAGGGGTTATGATTGGCGCCGGTTCTTCTTTGGGGTACAAGGGGAACCACGGTTTGAGGGAGGCGCGCCCTTACGCGCCAACGCGGCGAGTCGCTCGCGCACCGCTCAAAAGCGCCGGCAAGAGTTCGCCGATAGGTCGGGGGAGGAGGCTGCGGGGCAGCCCAGCCGACGAAGTCCGGAGGTGGGATTCCTCAAGGGTCAAGGAGACCTGGAACAAATTGAAGGCACTCGGCAGGCACATCGTGTGCGAGCTTTCCGGCTGTCAGCCATCCTTGCTTTCCGATATCAATGGCATCGCCGCCATGATGATCTCGGCCGCGAAAGCGGCTCGCGCTACCATTATGGAGAGCGCATTTCACCGCTTTGAGCCTCAGGGCGTCTCCGGAACGGTCATCCTGGCCGAGTCCCACATCTCCATCCACACCTGGCCCGAAAAGGGCTACGCCGCCATGGATTTTTACACGTGCGGCGACCATACCGATCCCTGGCTTGCTTGTCAGTACGCGGCGGAAACATTGCACGCCAAGAGCGTCTTGGCGACCGAGCTCAAGCGCGGAATCGAGAAGAGCGACGGCGAGTATACGCACGTGTTAAGTCGCAACCACGACGCGCGCGCTCTCGTACGCAGCGCTTAGCAAGCGGAAACTTAACCGTTATCATCAGCAATAATCACCTTTAAAATCCGCAATTTCGGCAGGCGCTATGCGCTTCGGTCTCCAATTCTGTCAGTGCAAAAACGTCACTGCTTTTCTCGAGTCGAGGTGAAAAAGAACAGACCATGCGTTTACCTATGATAGGTGCCGCCGTTACGAGCGTCGTGTGCACCATCGCACTTGCGGCCTGCTCCGGAAACGGGATGGTGCCGTCGTCGTCCCCGATCGCGGCGCCGGAATCGCAGAACGCCGGTGCGGCGCCCGATACCGCGGCCGCGCCCGACACTGCAGCGGCGCCCGATACCTCCGTGGCGCCGAACAACGCCGCATCGCGCGACGGCAGCGATCTGACCAGCACCGGTAACGACTCGATCGACGGCAAAGTCGTTACTTGCGCCACGAGCCCGCCGCAATACGAGTGGATCTTCGAGGGCACGTGCACGAAGATAACGTTGACGAAGCTCGGCGCCAACTTCGCGCTCGGCAAGCACGACGATATCACGGTCAGCGGGTCGATCGGCGAAAACAACCTCAAAGCCAAGGCGATCGTATACATCGCCGACGCGACGAACAACAAAGACATCTTGACCTACAAAGGCAAGAAGTTCCCGGCCTACGTCGCCCGCGGAAAGACGTTCATCTACGCCACGGCCATCAATCAGAGCAAGTACGTCATCATTCCGAAGGCCAGCAAGGTTCCGGTGCTGCAATACGTGATCTCCGACGGTAAGGGCATCCCCGGAAAGTCGTGCGCTGCCGCCGTCCTGACGTTCTCGCACGGCAAGCCGCAGTGGAAACCGCTGCCGGTCCACGCGAAGGTCAAGGGCAAGACCGTCACGATCACTCAATATAACGCCCCGCCGAACTTCCAGCTACCGCCGCAGACGCCGCTGTACTTCGGCGTGAACTGCTTCTAAGTTAGGAGCGCGGAAATTGCAAGAGCCCCGCTGACCGGCGGGGTTCTTCTTTTGAGCCGCTAATGTACGGCCGACATGCCGAAAACCGAGCGCTGGCAGTGGTACGTCGAAGAGTTCGCGCCTTCCGAGCAGCACCATCATGCGATCGAAGAGTTGTTCGTTGCGACGCGCTCGGAGTATCAGCAGGTCGCCGTGCTGCGCTCGCCCGTGTTCGGCAAGATGCTCGTGCTCGACGGCGATACGCAGAGCTCCCAAGCCGACGAACGCATCTATCACGAGGCTTTGGTCCATCCGGCACTCGCGGCGGCGGAGGACCGCAGCGATGTGCTGATCGTCGGAGGCGGCGAGGGTGCGACGCTGCGCGAGGCGCTGCGCTGTCCCGACGTGCGCCGCTGCACGATGGTGGACATTGACGGCCTCGTCGTCGAGCTCGCGCGAAAGTACCTGGCCGAATGGTCCGCCGGCGCCTTCGACGACGCGCGCGCAAACGTGGTCGTCGGAGACGCGCTCGAGTACCTGCGCTCGCACGACGAGCGTTACGGCACGATCGTCTCGGATCTCACCGAGCCGCTCGAGGATTCGCCGAGCAATCCTCTCTTCAACGACGACGTCTTCGCGTTGATAAAGTCGCACGTGCTCGACGGCGGCGTCTACGTGCTCCAGGCGAGCACGGCGGCCGTGCACAACGCGTCGCTGCATTGCAAGATGGCGCGGACGCTGCGCCGGCACTATCGGCACGTCGCATCGTTCAGCACGCACGTGCCGGCGTTCGACACGGAGTGGGCCTTCTTGGCCTGCAGCGACCGCGTCGATGTTGCGCGCCTCGACAGGGCCCGCATCGCGGAGTATTGCAGCCGGCTCTCCGGAGAGAGCTTCTTCTACGACGCCATCACGCATCGGCGGCTCTTTTCGCTGCCGCTCTACCTCCGCCGCATGCTGGACGCGGGCGGGGATACCTTTTAACCTCCCGAAGAAGCGAAGCGATGGCCATTGATTTTTCGCGTGCGCCGCACGCGTGGGAGAAGGAGAAGAGCAACTTCGTTGCGCTGCTCGACTTGAAACTGGAAGAGGTCGAGCGGGGCAGAGCCGTGATGCGCATGCCGTATCGCCCCGAGATCACGAACGGAACGGGCGCGGTGCATGGCGGCGCGATCGTAAGCCTCTGCGACACGGTCTTTTACGTGGCGCTGGCTTCTATTTTTGGAAGGGAGCAAGACACCACCACGGTCGCGCTGCAGTGCAACTTTCTCGCGCCGGCCGGGCCGCCGCACGATCTCGTCGCGGAAGCCAAAGTGCTGCGCGCCGGCCGCCGGATCGTCTATGGCGAAGTGTACGTGCGCAGCGGCGAGAAGATCGTCGCGCACGCGACGCTCGACTTTCTCAACAGCTACCCGGACGAAAAACCCCCGAAAGCGTCGACCTGAGCATCACCGCCCTCTACGACGAGCACGTACGCGCCGGCGCGCGATTGGTTCCCTTTGGCGGTTTCCAAATGCCGGTGCAGTACTCGAGCATCCTCAAAGAGCACGATGCCGTGCGACACCGCGCCGGACTCTTCGATCTGTCGCACATGGGACAGTTTTGGCTGACCGGCGATAGCGTGGCGCAGTGGGCGGATACGCTGACGATCAATGCCGTGGCCACGATGAAGCCCTGGCAGGCGCGCTATAACATCTTCTGCAACGACGACGGCGGCGCGCACGACGACACGATCTTCTATCGCGTCGGGCAACGGTGGCTGTTGGTCGTCAACGCCTCGAACGCAACGAAGATGTGGCAGCATCTCAACGCGCATCTGCCGCCCGACGGCGTCGCGTTGCGCAACGACCACGGCCGCGCCGCGCTGATCGCCATCCAAGGGCCGCGCTCGGTCGCCATATTGCAGCCCCACGTTGACGTGGACGTCGCGGCGCTCCGCTACTATTTCTGCACCGAAGGGAACGTCGATGGCGTGCCCGCGATCATCGCGCGAACGGGCTACACCGGCGAAGATGGCTTCGAGCTCTTCGTCGCCGGCGACGCCGCTCCGGAGCTCTGGCGCTCGCTGCTGCGCGACGGGGCAGAGGCCGGGCTCGAGCCCTGCGGTTTGGGAGCTCGCGACGTGCTGCGGCTGGAGGCCGGGATGCCGCTCTACGGCCACGAGCTCACGGAGGAGATCACGCCGGTGCAAGCCGGCCAGTCGTGGGCCCTGAAGATGAGCAAGCCCACGTTCATCGGCAAAGCGGCGCTCGCGGAGCAGATCGAGCGCGACGACTTTTCCCGCATCGTGGGACTCATGATGCAGGACCGCGCGCCGGCGCGCGAAGGTTACCGCGTGACGCGCGACGGAGCGGCCGTCGGCGAAGTGCGCAGCGGGTCAATTGCGCCGTCGGTCGGAAACAAGCACATCGCGACGGCGCTCGTCGAGCGCAGTGCTGCAACTCTCGGGACCGTCGTCGAGGTAGAGATACGCGGAACGGCCCACGCAGCGAACGTTGTGCCGCTGCCGTTTTACAAGCGGGAAAAGTAAGTCGAAAGGAATTTACACGAGGTGGCGCAGCCGCAGGGCCTTCTCTTCAGCAAAGAGCACGAATGGGTGAGCGTAGACGGCGATCGCGCGACGATCGGCGTCACCGATTACGCGCAAAATTCGCTCGGCGACATCGTCTACGTCGAGCTGCCGAAGGTCGGCTCGACGATCGCGCAGTTCTCGAACGTCGGCGTGATCGAGTCGGTGAAGGCAGTCTCCGATCTGTACACGCCGATGTCGGGTGAAGTGCTTGAAACCAACGGCGCGCTGGAGAACGATCCGTCGGCAGTCAATCGCGATCCCTACGGCGCGGGTTGGCTCTTCAAGCTGCGTCTCACCGGCGCCGGCGAGGCGAGCTCGCTGCTTTCCGCCGACGAATACGAGAAGATCGCAACGGAGTAGGCATGTACACTCCGCATACCGAGCGCGATATCGCGGAGATGCTCGAAGCCGTCGGAGCTACATCGCTCGACGAGCTATTGAGCGTCCCGGAGGCGGTGGCGCTCCGCGGCAAGATCGAGATGGTTCCGGCGCTGCCGCAGTATCTGATCGACCGTCGCTTCGACGAGCTCGCGCGCAAGAACGGCGGCGTCGCTTACCGTTCCTTCTTGGGGGCGGGCGCGTATCGCCACTATGCTCCCGCGGCGATTGCGGCGCTCGCGATGCGCGGCGAGTTCTTGACCGCCTACACGCCGTACCAAGCCGAAGTCTCACAAGGATATCTTCAGGCCATCTACGAGTGGCAGACCTATATCTGCTTGCTGACCGGCATGGACATCGCGGATGCGTCGGTCTATGACGGCGCCACCGCGCTGGCCGAGGCGGCGATTATGGCGCTGGGTGCTACGGGGCGCAAGCGTATCTTGGTTTCGCGCGCCGTACATCCCAACTACCGCGCGGTGCTCAAGACGTACTGCGACGGTCTCGACGTCGCGGTCGACGAGATAGGGTTCACGCCCGACGGTACCACCGGCCTCGAACAATTGGCCGAAGCCGTCGCCGGCAAAGACTATGCGGCGGTCGCGCTGCAGTCGCCGAACTTCTTCGGCAACGTTGATACGCTCGCGCCGCGCGCTCTCGACGCGATCCGCGCGAGCGAAACGATTCCGATCGCGGTTGTGGCCGAGGCGCTCTCGTTGGCGGCGCTCGCGCCGCCCGCCGCCTGGGGCGCGCAGATCGTCGCGGGCGAAGCGCAGAGCTTCGGCGTCGCGGCTGCGTACGGCGGTCCGTACGTCGGATTCATCGCCGCGGCGCAGGAGCACATGCGCCGCATTCCGGGGCGCTTGGTCGGCAAGACGACGGACGCCGCCGGCAGGACGGCCTACGTGCTCACGCTGCAGGCGCGCGAACAGCACATTCGGCGCGAGCGAGCGACGTCGAACATCTGCACGAATCAGGCGCACTGCGCGCTGATTGCCACGATCTATCTGGCGTTGATGGGAGCCAGCGGCCTGCGCAACGCGGCCGCGCTCAATCTCGCGCGCTCGCGCGAGCTCGCGAGCGCCGTTGCAAACGTGCCCGGCGTGCGGCTAAAGCACAACGCGCCGTTCTTCAACGAGCTGGCCGTAGACGTTGGCCGCCCGGCCGGCGAGGTGTTGCGCGAGCTGCAGACCCGAGGAATCTTGGGCGGCGTTGAGGTCGGCCGCTTCTATCCCGAGCTCGCGACGTGCATCTTGATGACGGCTACGGAGATGACGACGTCCGGCGACATCGCGGCGCTCGCAGCGGCGCTCCAGGAGGTGCTGCGTGCAACCGCCGCCGTCTAACTCGGCCAACGGCATTCCACTGATCTTCGAGCTCGGTCAAGCAGGTCGCGCCACCGACTACCTGGAGCACGCCAAGCCCCTCGAATCGTATCTGCCCGCCGCGGCGTTGCGCAGCGGCCTGCCCCTGCCGGATAACAGCGAGCTCGACGTCGTGCGTCACTATACGCAGCTGTCGCACCGCACGTTCGGCATCGACCTAGGGTTCTATCCGCTCGGCTCGTGTACGATGAAGTACAATCCGCGCATTAACGACGCCATCGTCGCGCGGCCGGAGTTTGCGGATCTCCATCCCTACACGCCCGACGAGCTCGCGCAGGGCGCGCTCGAGGCGATGTACGAGCTGGAACGGTCGCTGAGCTCGCTCTTCGGCATGGCGGCATTTTCCCTCAACCCATCGGCGGGCGCGCACGCCGAACTGGGCGCGCTGCTGATCGCGAAGAAGCATTTCAAGGAATGCGGCGAGGCGCAGCGGGACACGGTCATCGTCCCCGATACCGCGCACGGCACGAATCCGGCGTCCGCGACCATGTGCGGCTTCAAGGTGCTCACGCTGCGCAGCGATGCGCGCGGACGCGTAAGCCCCGCCGAACTGCGGCGCGTGCTCGGGCCCGGGACGGCCGTCTGCATGATGACCAATCCCAACACGCTCGGACTCTTCGAAGACGACATCGCCGAAATCGCGTCGGCGGTGCACGATGCGGGTGGGCTGATGTATTACGACGGCGCCAACGCTAACGCGATCATGGGGTACGCGCGGCCGGGCGACATGGGATTCGATCTCATGCATCTCAATACGCACAAGACGTTTACGATTCCGCACGGCGGCGGCGGAGCCGGTCACGGTCCGCTCGGCGTTGCGCCGCATCTGGTCGAGTATCTGCCGGTACCCGTCGTCACGCGCGACGCGCACGGCCGCTACGCGCTCGATTTCGATCGCCCGAAATCGATCGGACCAATGCGCTCGTTCTGGTCGAACTTCGCGCACGCGGTTCGCGCGCTGGCCTATCTCTACGCGAACGGCAGCGACGGCCTGAAGCGCGTCTCCCAGTTGGCGGTGCTCAACGCCAACTATCTGCGCGTCAAGATCGCGGAGTTTTTAGCGACGCCCTACCCGGAGCGCTGCCGCCACGAGTTCGTTGCATCGGCCCAACGACTCAAACGCGAGCACGGCGTGCGTGCGCTCGATCTTGCCAAAGCACTGCTGGACCACGGCTTCATGGCGCCGACCATGTATTTTCCGCTGCTCGTTCCGGAGTGCCTGATGATCGAGCCGACGGAGACCGAGTCGAAGGAGACGCTCGACGCGTTCATCGAGGCGCTTCGAGCGATCGTCGCGACGGCAAAAGAGAATCCCGACGCGCTGCTCCAGGCGCCCGTCAGCACGCCGGTCGGCAGGGTGGACGAAACGACGGCCGCCCGCCGCCCGGATTTACGGTGGAGGCCTCCGCCGTAGGGCCACGCGTGAGAGAAGCGAAAAGGAAAAGGTGACTGCGGTCACCTTTTCCTTTTTATTGACGTTGGGAGGAGTCTCTGTGGATTCGGGAAAAGGTGACTTTAGTTATTGACCCTGGTTTATTTTTTTATTAAGAGGTGCCGGTGTTTCGACAACTCGTGGAAGAACTTCGTGCCAAGCCGCCTTTGGCGCGGACTGCGCACGAAATCGGTCAATTCCTGGGCCGCGCCGCGAACGGGTGGGGCGGCGGGCCCCGGCTGATCTCGCGTTCCGACACGTACACTCGCACCTGCGTCCATTCCGACGAGAACTTCGAGATGCTGCTGCTCAATTGGGCTGCCGGCGCGGCCTCGCCGATTCACGATCACGGCGATCAGCACTGCTGGATGCTGGTTTTGGCCGGGCAGTTAGAGGTCGAAGACTACGTCCGCCTGGACCCGGGCGACGTCCCCGGGTACGCGCACGTTCAAGAGGCCGGCGCGCGACTGCTGGCTGCGGGCGGTGTCGATGCGCGATCCGGCCGTTTTGATCTTCACCGAGTCTCCTCGATGCCGGGGGTCCCTGCGGTGTCGTTGCACGTTTATTCCGGCCCGCTGCGCCGATATTTGGTGTACGACGCGCTGAGCCGCCGGTGCGAAACGGCGATCGGGACCTACGACGACGTTCTCTCCGTTTACTCGGGTGCGCACCTGTAGTGATTCGCGTCGACGTGGCGGTAATCGGCGGGGGTTTCAGCGGGTGTGCCGTCGCGGCGAATCTCGCCAAATACGGACCGCCGGAACTTTCCCTGGCGCTTTTCGAGCCCGACGAACTCGGCCGCGGCGCTGCCTACGGCACGCGCCATCCCGAACATCTCTTAAACACCCGGGCACGCGCGATGAGCCTATATATTGAGGACCCCGACCACTTTACTCGGTGGCTGAACGGTCGTGCCTGTCCAGACGATTTCGTTTCGCGGCGGCTGTACGGCCACTACGTTGGGGAGGTGGCGCGGCCGCTCTTTGCGCGCGGCAGATTCATGCACGTGCACGAGGCGGCCGCGCGGATCCGGCGCATCGGCGACGGGTTCTCCGTTCAAGTCCGCGGCGAACCGACGTTTTACGCAACGCACGTCGTACTTGCGACGGGCAATCCGTCGCCGAACGAAGAGTTTCTGCCACTCGAACTACGTCTTCACCCTGGCTATATCGGAAATCCATGGCGCTACAACTTCGGTGTCGTCGGCGGTCACGTTCTTATCTTGGGGTCGGGTCTTACGGCGCTCGACGTCATCGGCGCGCTGCATGCCTCGCGCCATCGCGGCCGCATTACGGTGGTTTCGCGGAAGGGGCACTATCCGGAAGTGCATGCCGACGTGCTTCCGTATGACCTCATCGTGGCGCTCGACGCGCATGATGCTCGCTCACTGCTGCGTAGTTTGCGGCGTCACGTGGACACCGCGCAACGGCGCGGATTCGACTGGCGCTCGGTTATCGATGCGCTTCGTGCCGAATCTGAAGCGCTGTGGCGGCGGTTGCCTGTTGCCGAGCAACGGCGCTTCGATCGTCACTTGCGTTCGCCATGGGATCGGCGGCGACACCGCGCGCCCGTCGCAGTTAACGAAGCCCGGGAAGTCTATGCGGCCACCGGACGATTGCAGACGTATGCGGGCCGCCTTCGCTCGTTTCGTAATGGCGAAGCCACGCTCTCATTGAAAAATGGGACGAAGGTGCGGCTCCATGCGGATTGGATCGTCAACTGTACGGGTGTCGGCCGCGGTTCGATGCTGGCACAGAACGCCGTGATACGGACCATGCTGGACGAGGGCATCGTGGCACTCGACGAACAGGGCGTCGGGCTTCAGGTCGATGCCCAACTCTGTGCGGTCGGCTCCGATGGAGCACCGGTTCCTGGGCTGTGGCTGGTCGGTGCGATTGTCCGCGGGTGCCGCTTCGAAGCGACCGCAGTTCCGGAACTGCGCACGATGGCCCACGACATTGCGATCGGAATTTCCGCGCGCCTACGGGATGACGCCGTTTCCGGGCCGGTTTTGGCCGAGGCGTGCAACTGATGTGCCGGCGCCGAGGGGATGCGCAAAAAGCATTCCGCTTGCGATCGCGCTCGCGATCACTTCGATTTCCGGTCGGGCCAAGGCCAGGCCGGCATACCCACTTCATGCTCTTCACTCTCAATGAAGGATACTCACATGAAACAGAGCCTCGTCACCGCGGCCTTGGCCGCCGCGCCCGCGCTGTTATTCAGCGCTTGCAACGGAACAAGTGCTTCAGGACCCTCAGCGGTGGCCCCTTTGCCCAACGCGCCGGTGGCTTCGAACCACAGTCGCATTCGCCACAATGACAACGGCCCGCAAGATCTTCACGCCGGCGGCGCCGATTTTCCGGCATACGCCTACAATCTCGCGAGCCAACCGGTCGGCACGTACAATCAGACGCAAGCCGGCCCCGCGCCTGGGTCGCTCTTCTATTCCGCGCCGACGAAAGGCACGATCTATTACTGCATCACGGGCAGCGGCTTCGGCCGCGCGGAGTTCATTCAAAACAACGGCACAGCGACCGTCGCCTGCGCGCAGCTCGGTCAAACGCCGACGGGTTTCGGCGGACGTCAAGATCCCCTCGACTTCGTCGGTACTTCCGTAGCGCTAAAGTCGTCGGAATACAACACGTACAAGACGAATCGCGAGTCGGGAAGCCAGACGTGGGGCGAACCGTTCGAATTTCCGGAAATCGGCGGACCGATCGTCTTCCCATATCGCTCCGGCGACTTCTCAGTTTCACCCGTCAAGCTCTCCGCGTGGACGTACTGCGCCATTAGCAACGGAACCGTTAGCGATTGGAACGATACGGCGGTGACGGCGGACAACGGCGCGTCGGTCACCGGCGGTACGTCGCAAAAGATCACGTACTACTTCCGGTCTGACAGCAGCGGAACGACATTTAACTTCGTCAATCATCTCAATACTGCGTGCAACGTCGCGTGGAAGAAGCCGTACAACAAGCCGCCATATCAAGGCGGAGGCCGCACCGCGGCGTGGACGTACGGGGT
>Ga0213876_10000744_pt1 | contig 22584 bp, 20 predicted proteins | sample BarmaccomBMRX_R9_FD_160113 | JGI IMG/M metagenome (GOLD analysis project Ga0213876, IMG submission 160113) | Root-associated microbial communities from Barbacenia macrantha in rupestrian grasslands, the National Park of Serra do Cipo, Brazil - RX_R9 | ecosystem: Host-associated > Plants > Roots... | reverse complement strand
TCGGAACTGCCTTTTGGAGGGAATGTCGAGTCCATTGGTAGGCTCGTCCAGTATCAGGAGCTGTGTATTTGCTGCTATGCCCAGCGCTATCCAGGTCTTTTTTTTCTGGCCGTAGCTCATTTGTTTCAGGCTCCGCAACGGCACATCGAAATCGGTAAGCAGTTGCCGGAACTGCGCCTGGTTGAAATTTGGATAGAATGGCGCATAGTCCTCCGCAAAACGGATCACGTCCACATCGGGGGTCTCGATCTCTTCCGGTATCACGAATATTTTCTGAAGAAAGGAAGGCTGCCTTTTCGATGGATCGTAACCCAATACTTCCAGTTTGCCTGAAACAGGGAAAACCAATCCGGCAACCAGTTTCAGCAGGGTAGATTTGCCTGCCCCATTTTTCCCAAGCAAACCGTAAATATGACCGGCTTCCACCTCCAGTTTCAGGTCACGGTACAGTGGCCGTTTCTTTTTATAGCCGAAATGAACCCCTTTAAACTCGATCATAGAAAGTGTATTAGTGTGATAGTACACTACAAATGTATAAATCGGATTTGAATTACCAAATAATTTTTATTTTTGGTTAATGCAACGCTGCAATCCCTGCGGCGTTGTATTTTTTTTGACTCTGCTAAAAGATAGATTATGAGCGACGCTAATATGTATGTGACAAAAGAGACATTTGATAAAATGCGAGAGCAGCTCCAGCACATGAAAGGTGTGGAACGGCCGGCAGCTTCCCGGGCCATCGCGGAGGCACGCGAAAAAGGCGACCTGAAAGAAAACGCAGAATACGATGCGGCCAAAGAGGCGCAGGGTATGCTCGAAGCCAAGATCAAGCAGCTCGAAGGGGCTATCGCCAACGCCAAGATCGTAGACACCAGTTCTATCGACACCAGCAAAGTAACCATCCTCACCAAAGTAACGATCACCAATATCGCTACCAAGAAGACCGTCACTTACCAGATCGTTGGCGAAAAAGAAGCGGACCTGAAACAGAACAAGATCTCTGCCGGCTCGCCTATCGGCAAAGGACTGATGGGTAAAGCAAAAGGCGAAGTTGCCGAAGTACAGGCGCCTAACGGGGTTTTGAAATTCAAGATCGAAGATATAACAGTGTAATTATGGATTTTGGAAATTTTGAAATTGAATAAAATTTCGAAATTTCCCAATTCCAGAATTTCCCAATCTGATGACCATATTCAGCAAAATAATCAAAGGCGAGATCCCTTCTTATAAGATCGCCGAAGACGAGAAGTTCTTCGCGTTCCTGGATATCTTTCCGCTGGTGAAAGGCCATGTGCTGGTGGTGCCGAAAACGGAAACGGACAAGCTGTTCGATCTGCCGGCCGATTATTTATCCGCATTGCTGGTATTTGCGCAACCCATCGCCAAAGCCATTGAAAAAAGTTTCGACTGTAACCGCTGCGGCATCAGCGTAGTGGGACTTGAAGTGCCGCATGCACATCTCCATCTCATCCCCATCAACAGCGCCGACGATCTGAATTTCACGCGCGGCAAACTCAAGCTCTCACCTGATGAACTGAAAGAAGCGCAGGAAAAAATTATCAGCAATCTTTAAAGAAGGGTTCTCTGCGTAAACTCTGCTTCTCCCGTTCTCTGCGGTGAAATAGTTTCGAACATCGATATTGTGAAACAGTTTTTTACCGCAGAGAACATGAGTTACATGAGGTTGCGCAGAGGATGGTTATTTCCTGATCTTCTCCGGATTTTTTGCGATAAAATCTTCCCAGTTTTTTAGGCCTTTGGCAGCTTTTCCGATGGGGGAACTTGTCTGGTAATGATGGCATAGCGCAACCGCCAGTGCATCGGTGGCATCGAAGTATTGCGGTTTTTTTTCGATGCTGAGGATCAGCTGCAGCATACGCCATACCTGGTCTTTATCGGCATTGCCATTGCCGGTGATGGATTGTTTTACTTTTTTGGGAGAATATTCGGTTACCAGCATCCTGGCCTGCATGGCTGCAGCGATGGCAACGCCCTGGGCTCTTCCCAGCTTAAGCATACTCTGCACATTCTTTCCGAAGAACGGCGCCTCGATAGCGAATGTGGAAGGCTGATAAAGTTTGATGAGTTCGCATACTTTGGAATGGATCAGGTCGAGCCGCGCATAGATATCTTTTTCTTTCGTGAGTTTCAGCACATCCATCAACAATACCTGGGGCTGATTGCGCTGTATGCGCAACAGTGCGAAACCCATCAACTGCGTACCCGGATCGATGCCCAGGATGATCTCATCTTTCATCGCTGTGAAAATACTGCGTTCCGGCCGATATTTATCTGGACGCTATCCCCGTTCTTTGTAAAGCATCAAACTCCTGTTCTGAACAAGAAAACCAAAATATTTCTTAACTATATTCTCGGTCCTGTCATTTTCCTGTGGCTGAGCTGGGCCATTTACCGGCAGATCAGACAGCAGGCCGAACTGCAACAGTCATGGGATTTTATCCGCCATTCTTTTACCGGGTCCGGCAGCTGGAAGATCATTGCGGTAGTGCTGTTCATGATACTTAACTGGGCGATCGAAGCGTGGAAATGGCAATTGCTTGCGCGGCATATACAGCCGGTATCTTTCGGTGGCGCCTATCGCTCGGTGCTGGCAGGCCAGTCGCTGGCTTTCAATACGCCTAACCGGATGGGTGAACCAGTTGGGCGGGTTGCATTCCTGGGCGAGGGTAACCGGCTTCGCGGTATTGCTTTAGCGGTTACGGGGAATATCAGCCAGTTGCTGGTCACTTTCTGGGGCGGACTTGCCGGGCTGTTGTATCTGCGCTGGAACATTGCAGGATCTGCCGGCCAGCTGCGGGGTATGGAATGGCTTTACAACGGTTTCGTGTTCGTAGCTACCATAGCCGCGGGGTTGCTGCTTTTACTGTATTATCGCTTGTCATGGGTCACGCAAAAACTGGAACGCCTTAAATTTATTGCCAAACATCGTTACCTGATAGCGGAGCTGGAAAATTTCCATCGGTCAGAATTAACAAGAATTTTGGCACTTTCTGCATGCCGGTACGTTGTATTTATGGTACAGTATGTGTTACTATTGCAGGTATTCGAAGTGCGGGTATCGGCAGCGGATACAGTATGCATGGTGAGTGTGATGTTCCTGGTGATCACCATCATTCCCAGTGTATCATTTGCGGAGCTGGGGTTCAGGGGGCAGATCAGCCTGCAACTGTTCGGACTGCTGAGTGCGAATAGCCTGGGCATCATCGCCACTACTGCGGGTATCTGGGTTGTAAATATGGTGGTACCGGCTGTAGCAGGTAGTTTATTTTTGCTCGGCCTGCGGCTGTTCAGAACAAAAAAGGAAGACAACAAGTGAAAAAACTTATACCGGTAATTTTATTATTGACAGGGCTGGCCTGGAAACCCGTTGAAACCGGCGATGAATTCTGCGGAATCCGCAACCTGGCTTTCGACGCCGGCGAGAATATCAGCTACAATGTTTTTTATGCGGTGATGGGCCTCTATGTAAATGCCGGCTCCGCCAATTTTGTGGTAACACAGGATCATGTCAATAACCGGCCTGCTTATCATGTGGTGGGTACCGGAAGCTCCAATCCCAGTTATGACTGGATATTCAAAGTGCGCGACCGTTACGAGACTTTTATCGACACAGCCAGCATGCAGCCGCTGAAGTTTATCCGCGATATCAATGAGGGTGGATTTAAGAAATATGAGAATGTGACTTTCAATAACCAGACAAACACCGCAGTTACCACCAATGGCGTGTTCAAAGTGCCCAACTGTGTGCAGGATGTAATGAGTTCGATCTATTATGCCCGCAATATTGATTTCAGCAAATACAATCCGGGCGATAAGATCCCTTTTACCATGTTCCTCGATAACGAAGTGTACAATCTGTACATTAAATACATGGGAAAGGAAACGGTTAAAACAAGGTACGGTAAGTTCCGCGCCATCAAATTCAAGCCATTACTGGTGAAGGGCACAATGTTCGAAGGCGGTGAAAAGATGACGGTATGGGTAAGTGATGACATGAACCATATACCGCTGCGCATCGAAAGTCCGATCGTTGTAGGCAGTGTAAAAGTGGATATGATGCAGTACCGGAACCTGCGATACCCGCTTAGTTCCATGATCAGCTTCCGGTAAGAACGGATGACTGGCCGGGATCAACTTTTGACTGGAAGGGCCTGTAAACATGCTCGGTATGCATCCTGCTCAGTTCCGAGTGCCGGTACGCATACCTGCAGATGAACACGATGATCAGCGTGGCGAGCCCCAGCCCCGTAAGCAATCCACCTAAAAAAGACTGGTAATTTTTCTGCCCATAGTAGGTGCAGAGCACGATACAGGCGGCGGATACGCAGCCGGATATGCCGGCGATCAGTGCATTGGCGTTACGGTTGGAGATCTCCATGCGGGTATTGCAGGAGTCGCAATTGGTAGCGGAGAAGTTGTTGAGCATCACGAATTTCTTAAAAGAAATCGGCTCCCCACACCCCGGGCAGCAGGCGTTCTGGTTCTTGGACATAGGATATTGGATTTATAACCGACTCTAAATTAGGCGGCCTGAACGGAGTGACCTATTGTTCAAAATATGAGTTTTTTGTAGGGGGATCACGAGCTGAGGTAGTTACCGGGCGTGGTTATCTCAACTGGGGTTCCACTATCGAACAGCTACAATTCGGCCAGTTTGAAGCAGTCTTTCTGCCTGATCCCCTTGTCTGTCAGCTGCAGGCTGCAACATTCGTAGTCCTTATCGTGCTCAAAAAACAGCAGATAGTCTCCCTCCACGGCTTCCTGGAGAAAAGATTTTTTTTCCTGCAGTGAAGTGAGCGGGAACATATCATAAGCCATGATATACGGGATGGGGATATGCGCTACCGAGGGGAGCAGATCGGCCATATAAACGAGGGTGCGGCCTTTATAACTGATCTGCGGCAGCATCATTTTATCGGTATGACCGCTTACAAAGCGGATCGAGATATTTTCCGTAAAGCCGGTTGAACCAGGCCGGCCTGTTTTCGAAGCATGAGGAACTTCTGCAAACTGCAGCTGGCCGCTTTCTTGGATAGGCAGGATATTCTCTTTCAGGAACGAAGCTTTCTCCCTGTCATTGGGCTGCGTGGCCCATTGCCAGTGGTCGGCATTGCTCCAGTACACTGCATTGGGGAAAGCGGGCGCCAGTTTATCGCCCTGCCGGATGATGCTGCCCCCGCAATGGTCGAAATGCAGATGGGTGAGGAATACATCGGTAATATCAGACCGGTTAAAGCCGTGCAGGGCCAGGGAACCATCTAGCGAATCATTGCCATGCAGGTGATAGTGGCCGAAAAATTTGGCGTCCTGTTTATCGCCCATGCCATTGTCGATCAGGATCAGCCGGTCGCCGTCCTCGATCAGCAGGCAGCGCAGGGCCCAGGAGCACATATTGTTATCGTCTGCCGGATTGAGTTTGTTCCAGATACTCTTGGGTACCACACCGAACATGGCGCCGCCATCAAGCTTAAAATAACCGGTGTTGATCGTATACAGGTCCATGCAGGTGATTGTTGATCCGCGACAAAAATAAAGATTTGATAGTGAGGGACTATGGAAATATGAAGTAATAGTACAGTTTGAATACTGAAACTAGGTTTACCGCAAAGACGCCAAGACGCAATGATACGCAAGGGGGTTTTCACCGCGGGTTTTCTTCGCGTTGCTTTGCGCCTCAGCGTCTTCGCGGTTAAATTCAAACTGTACCATTACCAAATATGAGGTGGAAATGCATAACCGATGCTCCTTTGCATTCTTTGCGAGACTGAATGCCCGCCGATCTGTAACGCAGAGAACTCAAGGGAACGCAAAGGACGCAGGGATTTAGTTGATGACGTTGGATTGAAAGGAACTACGCAGTTGCAGAAGCGTTCTTTTTCTGCGCGGACAATGCCGTCATCAATAGCACCAGCCCGATCACGAAGAAGACGACCAGCGCCAGCACCGAATTGCGCTGCGAGCCGCTCCACTCGTTGATATAGCCGAAGCTAAGCATGCCGATAACGATCGCGATCTTTTCGGTTACATCGTAGAAGCTGAAAAACGAAGTAGTATCACGGGTTTCGGGCATAAGTTTGGCGTAAGTGCTGCGGCTGAGCGATTGTATTCCTCCCATTACGAAGCCGACCAGTGTGGCCAGTCCGTAAAATTCATAGATGCCATTCCGCGGCAGCAGGTAACCGATCACGCACAGCACGATCCAGAACGCAACAGTGAACATCAGGGCTTTGAAATTGCCCAGCTTCTCAGACAGTTTCGCCACCAGGTATGCGCCGGGAATGGCCACCAGCTGAATAATGAGTATGGCGATGATCAGGTTAGTGGTAGGGATATTCAGTTCGCTTTTTCCGTAAAGCGTGGCAGCCAGCATTACGGTCTGTACCCCCATATTGTAAAAGAAAAAAGCGCCGAGGTATCGTTTCAGTACCGGCATCTGTTTTACCTGCTTCCATACCTTGCTCAGCTCCTTGTAGCCATGGGTAAGCAGGCTGCCGCGATCCCCGGTTTGGGCGATAGGCGTACCCTTGGGCAGGCGGCTCAGGGAGAACTGGCCGAAGCCCCACCACCAGATACCCACCAGCAGGAAGGAGATCTGCGAACCCTTTCCTTCCGTGATCCCGAAAAGGGTATGCTGCAGTACGAATACGAAACAGATGATCTGCAGGATCACACTGCCGATATAACCCATGGCAAAACCTTTGGCGCTTACCCGGTCCTGGTCTTCCGGCGAAGCGATCTCGGGCAAAAAAGAATTGTAAAATACCAGGCTGCTCCAGAAACCGATGCAGGCTACGATCATGCAGAGCAAGCCATAGCCAAGATTCGTTTTATCAAAAAAATAGAGGGCTGCGCATGCAATACTGCCCATGGTACAGAAAAAGAACAGGAATTTTTTCTTGTTGCCTTTGTAATCCGCGATGGATGAGAGCAGGGGCGACATGATGGCTACTACCAGGAATGCCACTGCCAGCGCATAATTGTACAAAGAAGTATTCACGAACTGCCGCCCGAAAAGTGTGACCGTATCGTTGAGGGTCTCGTCTTTTCCGTCGCCGGTCACCGCTTCAAAATAGGCAGGAAAAATGGTGGATGTGATTACCAGGTTGTAAACGCTGTTGGCCCAGTCATACATGGCCCAGCCATTGATGACCTTCTTCGAAGCAGTTTGCATGCGATGGGTTTTGGTGTTTTAAAGATAGGGAATTCACCAGAAGCCATAGGCTGTGGCGATCCTGCTATGAGAGGTATCCAGTCAATACTAATACCAGTAATGTGGCGCCTACGATAATACGATACCATCCGAACAGCCTGAATCCATGTTTTTGCAGGTAGCCGATAAAAAACCTGATCGCAAGCACCGCTACCAGGAATGCGACGATATTGCCCACGGCCAGCAGCATCAGGTTGTGTTTATCGGTAAGCAGCTGCGGAGTTTCTTTATATGCCTTCAGTAATTTATAACCTGTGGCGGCAGCCATGGTAGGCACGGCCAGGAAGAACGAGAATTCCGCCGCCAGCCGCCGGGTCAGTTGCTGTTGCATACCGCCGATGATGCTCGCGGCGCTGCGGCTGGTACCCGGTATCATTGCCAGGCATTGCCAGATACCGATGACGAAAGCTTTCCCGTAGCTGATCTGCTCTTCTTTATCAACCTTGGGTTGTCTGAACAGGGAATCGACGAACAACAGCACAATACCTCCCAGCAGCATGGTAATGGCCACCGTAAGCGGGCTTTCCAGCAAGGCATCGATCTTTTTTGAAAAAACCGCGCCCAATACCAGTGCAGGAATAACTGCCACCACAAGCTTGATATAAAAACCCAGCCTGTTGGCCGCAAAGAACCGCTTCCAGTACAATACCACCACCGAAAGGATCGCACCCAGCTGAATGGTGATCTCGAACAGCTTGGTAAAATCGTCTTTTGCAATACCCAGCGCCGAACTGGCGATGATCATATGCCCGGTGGAAGAGATCGGCAAAAATTCGGTAACACCTTCGATAATGGCGATGATGATGGATTCGAAGAAAGACATGGGGAGAGTTGAGAGTTAGGAGTTAGGAGTTGCAATCCGGGGCTAATGTAAGCATTGGGATCTGTAAAATAAAAAAAGCGGGCAGGCCGCTTTTTGGGATGAAATGTGATTGCGGGATTATTTACCCTTTTTGAAGATGGCATATATTTCCACGCCCAGGCCCAGCAGGATGAGAATGGGGGCAATGGTGATGCGCACGGTACTATAGACCTGGTTGGTGTCGAACACTTTCGGATCATTGCTTTTGCCGCCGCTCATCAGGAACATGCCCAGGGCCACGATCGCGCCGCCGATCAGCATCCAGGTATAATTATCTTTTGTGAAAAGGGGTGCGTTGGTTGCGGTCTTTTTTTGCTCAGCCATGTGGAGGGTTTAGAGTTATGAGTTTAGAATTCTGAGTTTGGAGTTATGAGTTTAGAGTTATGAGTCTGGAACTGTTTTACAACTCTGAACTCATAATTCTCAACTCTCAACTAATAAAGGTCATCGAGTTTCATTTTAAGGTATTTCATTACGCTGCGGTGCGTGCTGAATACCGAGATGCCTACGCCGAGCATGATCAATCCCAGCGAGAGCACCAGCGTAAGTTTGATATCACGGATCGCTTTCAGCTGGGGGAACTGGTTCTCCGCCCAGCCGATCAGGCCGAACAGCAGCATGATGGCGATCAGCGAACTGATCAGTCCGTTCACAACAGCACGCAGCCCGAGCGGCCTGGCTATAAAGCCTCGGGTAGCGCCCACCATCTGCATGGTCTTGATCAGGAACCTGCTGCTGAACATGGCCAGTCTGATGGTATTATCGATGCTGAAGATCACGATCACACAAAGCGCAACAGCGATCACCAGGAAGATCAGACCTATTTTGGAAGCCCGCTCATTCAGGTTCGTTACCAGGCTTTTCGGGTACTGCAGATCAGTGATCTGGTTGCCGTATGCGCCCATCAGTTCGGCAGAGATCCTGCGCAGACTGTCGGCATTCACATAATCGGCCTTTGCATAGAAGTCGATGCTTTCGGGCAAGGGATTAACGTCCAGTATCGTTGCCCAGTCTTCATTGTTCTCTTTGTTCCAGATCTGTTTGGCAGAATTCTTGTCAACATAGGTCACATTCTTGGCATAGGGCCTTGAAGCGATGAACTGCTGGATCTGGCCGATGGTATCTTTGTTAAGCGTGCGGAGGTACGCGCTCATCCGGATATCTTCCTTGAAAGCATTCCCCACCGAGTTCAGGTTAAGGAAGAACCAGCCCATGATGCCAAGTATCAGCAGCACCAGCGCAACGCCTACGATGCTGTATATGTAGTTGGGTTTGCTTCTTTTCAGGGATCCTTTTCCGCTTGCTGCCATAATTGAAGATTTATTGCACCCTCCGTAATTGTGCGAGGGCCGGGTGACGCAAATGTACGGTTTTTGGTCTCTAAACACTTACATTTGCAACTACGCTAACGGTCCACTTGCCAGTGAAAAATAGGGCATTCCGGGCCGAATTGGGTTAAAGAAAAGTTAGGATTGGGAGCGAGCGGTATGAAGGCCGAAGCGGGAACGGACCGCTTCAATTTACAAACCACTCTTACCATAACCTTGCAGCTTAACGGTGAATCCGGTCGGGCCCGAATCAGAAAATTATCATCCACATAAAATCACCGGATCGCCCTGGCGGATCGGGCAGCAGATCATGGAATACAATTTCAGAGAGATAGAGCAGAAATGGCAGGCATACTGGAAGCAGTCGGGGGCCTACCGCGTCAGCAACAGCAGCAACAAGCCGAAATATTATGTACTGGACATGTTCCCGTATCCCAGCGGGGCCGGACTCCATGTGGGTCATCCCCTGGGGTATATCGCTTCAGATATCTTCAGCCGCTTTAAAAGACTGAAAGGCTTCAATGTACTGCACCCGATGGGTTACGATGCTTTCGGGTTGCCGGCGGAGCAGTATGCCATCGAGCACGGTATCCATCCGGCCGTTAGCACGGAGCAGAACATCAATACTTTCCGTAAGCAGCTCGATAATATCGGTTTCTGCTTCGACTGGGACCGCGAACTACGTACCTCCGATCCCAAATTCTATAAATGGACGCAGTGGATCTTTTTGCAGTTGTTCGACAGTTACTATGACCGCGGAACGCAGAAAGCTGAACGCATAACGCGGCTGGTGGCTTCGTTTGAAAAGAATGGCAATGCGGAACATGTTTGTCCGGGCGATGAATCCCTTCATTTCAGTGCCGCCGAATGGAGATCGTTCGGTGACAAGCGGAAGCAGGACATCCTGATGAACTATCGCCTGGCTTATTGCGGTTATGGCGAAGTAAACTGGTGCGAAGCCCTGGGAACGGTGCTTGCAAACGATGAAGTGGTGAACGGCGTGAGCGAACGCGGCGGGTTTCCGGTAGTGAAAAAGAAATTACGGCAGTGGTATCTCCGCATCACCGAATATGCGGACCGGTTGCTGGAAGGACTGAAAACAATAGAGTTCAGCGAGGCAATGACCGAGATGCAGTCGAACTGGATCGGTAAAAGTTTTGGAGCAGAAATTGATTTTGAGATTGTGACCGGCGAAGCGGGTGCCAGGATCCCGGCCGGCCAGCCCTTAAAGGTTTACACCACCCGGCCGGATACTATTTTCGGTGTAGATTTTATGGTGATCGCACCGGAGCATGAATTGATCGCGGAGATCACGTCCGATTCGCAAAAAAAAGCTGTTGACGAATACATAGCCTATGTGAAGAGCCGTAGCGATCGTGAGCGTCAGGCGGAGAAGAGGATCACCGGCTGTTTTACCGGATCCTACGCGGTGAATCCGTTCAACGGAAGGCAGATCCCCATCTGGATTTCCGAATACGTGCTTGCAGGTTACGGCACCGGCGCCATCATGGGCGTGCCCTGCGGCGATGAGCGGGATCATAAGTTCGCAAAGCATTTCAATATACCCATCACTAATATCATCGGTGAACATTATAATGGCGAAGAGGCCAACCCGACGAAAGATGCGATCTTAAGCAACAGTGATTTCCTGGATGGAACCGTAATGCGCGATGCCATCGATATTGTGATCGGCAGACTGGAAGCAATGGGCATCGGCAAACGCAAAGTGAATTACAAGATGCGGGATGCCGCTTTCAGCCGCCAGCGTTATTGGGGTGAGCCTTTTCCGATCAAGTGGAAGAACGGGGTAGCTGTTCCATTGCCCGAATCGGAACTGCCGCTGTTATTGCCCGAAGTAGAGAGCTACAGTGCCGGACCCGATGGCGAGGGGCCATTGGCGAATATCCCCGAATGGGTGGCGCAGGAACTGGAAACGAATACCATGCCCGGTTATGCCGGCAGCAGCTGGTATTTTCTTCGCTATATGGACCCGCACAATGAAAACGAGTTCTGCAACCGCCAAGTGAGCGATTACTGGAACCAGGTGGATCTGTATATCGGCGGAACAGAACATGCGGTGGGACATTTGCTTTACAGTCGCATGTGGACCAAAGCCCTGTTCGACCTTGGCTATATTGGCTTCGACGAACCTTTCCGGAAATTGCTGAACCAGGGAATGATCCAGGGGAGCAGCCGGTTTGTATACCGCAAACGGGGCACCAACCTGTTTGTTTCCGCAGGCAAACTGAAAAAGGACGAGGAATACGATCCGATACGCGTGGATGTGAATTTTGTGGATGGAACGGAAATGGACTTGACTGCTTTCAAGAACTGGCGCAACGGCGAATATGCGGATGCGCAGTTCGAACTGGAAGACGGGAAATATTTCTGCGGTGTGGAGACCGAGAAAATGTCCAAGTCTAAATTCAATACGGTGAATCCCGATGATCTTGTACAGAAATTCGGCGCCGATACTTTCCGTATGTATGAAATGTTCCTCGGGCCGGTAGAGCAGAGCAAGCCATGGGATACCAAGGGCATTGAAGGCGTACACCGTTTTCTCAAAAAATTGTGGCGGCTGTTCTTCGATGAGAACAAGGGAAAGATCTGGGACGAAGCACAAGCCAGCCCCGAAGAATTAAAAATCCTGCACCGTACTATCCGGAAGATCGAAGAGGATACCGGCCGTTACAGTTTCAACACCGCTGTCAGCGCCTTCATGATCTGCGTGAATGAGCTCAGCGATCTCAAATGCAATAAAAAGCCGGTGCTGGAACAGTTGCTGATCATGCTCACGCCTTATGCTCCTCATATCAGCGAGGAATTATGGCAACAGTTAGGCAATACGGGTTCGGTGCTGGACGCTTCTTATCCGGTATTCGAGGAAAAATACGTAATCGAATCTTCCAAGGAATACCCGGTAAGCATCAACGGGAAGGTTCGTACCAATATCGATATTTCGCTCTCTGCCACCCAGGACGAAGTAGAGTCGATCGTGTTGGGCAATGAGCTGGTTCAGAAATGGCTGGAAAGCAAAACGCCTAAGAAGATCATCTTTGTGAAGGGAAAGATGATCAATATAGTAGTCTAGCGTGAGCCACAGATGGCACGGATGACCGCGGATTTGATCTGTGAAAATCTGTGTAATCTGTAGCCATTCTCCGCACATGTATTTTACGCAGGCCCAAGCATTCAAATTCTTATATTACAGGTCCATTCAAACTACCTGTATGAGAAACTCGATTTTGGGCGGCATCCTTATTTTATTTGCTCTTAACGCCCAGGCTCAGAAGCCGGAAACCTATTTTTTATCCTCTCCCGTATTAACGCCCGACGGCGCAACAGTTGTTTTCAGTTTCGAAGGCGATCTCTGGAAAGCCAATATCAAAGACGGGCAGGCCATGCGTTTGACCGCCATGCAGGGCTATGAAACAAATGCCCGTATTTCACCCGATGGTAAATGGATCGCTTTCACCGGCCGGCAGTATGGCAACAGCGATGTGTACCTGATGCCGCTGAACGGCGGTGAGATCAAACAGCTTACTTTTCACAGCGCAGCCGACGATGTGAACAGCTGGAGCTGGGATTCGCAGAAGATCTACTTTACCTCCACCCGCTCCGGTCAGTTATCGGCTTACGCCGTAGGGATACAGGGCGGTACGCCTCAACATTTATTCGGCGATCATTATTTCCTGCTCGACCACGGTATTTTCGAGCATCCGAGCAACGGCGAGATATTTTTCAACGATACCTGGGAAAGCAGTAACCAGATCGCGCGCAAGCGTTACAAAGGACCATTCAACCCGGATATCCAGTCGTACAATCCCAAAACCAAGCAGTACAGGAAATACACAGACTGGGTGGGAAAGGATTTTGGCATGAGCATCGACAGGAACGGTAATGAATATTTTATCTCCGATGAAGCCAATGGCGAATACAATCTCTATTCCTTTGTGAACGGTAAAAAAACAGCGCTCACACATTTCAATACTTCCATTAAAGCGCCGCTGGTGAATGCCAATGGCGGTAAGATCGTTTTTGAAAAGGATTATCAGCTCTGGTTGTACGATGTTGCCACGGCAAAAGCAGGTAAACTTGAATTGAACCTGCTGCGGAATAATATCCTGCCGGCTGAAAAGGATTTCGATGTCAGGAACAATATCACCAACTTCGATGTCTCTCCCGATGGCAAGAAGATCGCTTTTACTTCGCGTGGTGAGATCTTTGTGAGCGACCCGGATGGCAAGTTCGTTCAGCATATCAATAAGGGCAATACCGAACGGGCCCGCGAAGTGCACTGGACCAGCGATAATAAAACGCTTCTGTTCAACCAGACGAAAAACGGCTACCTTAACCTGTACAGGGTAGGAGCCGATGGAAGCAGCCCAGTGGAAGCGATCACCAGCGATAATAAGGACAACCGTTCCATCGTGCTGAACAAAGCCAGGACCAGGGCGGTTTACCTCAGTGGCCGGGATGAAGTGAAGCTGCTCGACCTGAAAACGCTGGAAAATAAGACGCTGGTAAAAGACGAGATCTGGGCATTCCAGAATTCGGATCCCGGGTTTTCGCCGAATGATGAATATGTGGTGTTCACCGCCATCCGGAATTTTGAGCAGGATATCTTCGTGCACCAGATCAAAGAGGGACGCACCATCAATCTTACCAATACAGGCGTAACGGAATCGAGCCCGGTATGGAGCCCTGACGGAAAGTATATTTATTTTGTTTCCAATCGCACCAAGCCTTCCTATCCTTTCGGCCCGCAGAACCCGCGGATCTACCGCATGCCACTGGATAAGATGGATGACCCGTACCGCAGCGATAAATACAATGATCTTTTCAAAACTGAAAAAAAGGAGCCTGAACCTAAAAAAGATACCAGCGCCGTAAAAAAAGATACCGCGAAAAAAGCGCCCGTTGTAACTGCACCTATTTCCATCAATGTCGAAAATATTATGGACCGGTTAGAACAGGTTGGCCCTTCTTTCGGCACCCAGTTCCTGCTGACCGTATTGCAGCGCGGCGAAAAAACAATGGTATTGTATGTAAGCGATCATGCTGAAGGACGGTTCAGTCTCTGGAAGACAACGCTTGAACCTTTTGAGGCTACCAAAACAGAACGGATTGCCGGTGCAGACGGTGGAAATATTGACTATGAGGAGGGTGGCGACAAGACCATGCTGCTCATCAATGGTAATCTCGCCAAACTGAACCTCGATGCCAATCGCGCAGATCCTGTGAATATCAGCAGCACCTTCCGCCGTAACCTGGCGGCAGAGTTCTCCCAGGTATTTGAGGAAGCCTGGGCGCAGGTTGAGGAAAATTATTATGATGAGAAATTCCATGGGCTCGACTGGAATGCGACAAAGAAGAAATACGCGGCTTTCATTCCTTACCTGAATAACAGGAACGACCTGCGGATCCTGCTTGCCGATATGCTGGGTGAGCTGAACTCTTCGCACCAGGGATTCAGTACCGGCGGAGACGATGAGAATGTAGCGCTGGCCAACCGCACCATGGAAACGGGCATCATGTTCGAAGACGCCGATCCCTACAAGGTGAAATATATCGTGAAGGGCAGCAATGCAGATAAAAAGTCGATCGATATCCGGCCGGGAGATGTGCTGGTAAAAGTGAATGATGAACCGGTGGACAAGAATATGGACCGATACTATTATTTCAGTAAGCCGTCGATAGACCGTGAGATGAAGCTCGCTTTTCAGCGCAATGGTGAAGCGATCCAGGTAAAAGTGCATCCCCAGGCCAGCCTGGCATTAAACCTGTACGACGAATGGATAGACAACAACCAGAAACGCGTTGATCAGAAAAGCAATAACCGCATCGCCTATCACTGTATGAAGAACATGGGCCTGCCCGAGCTCGATAAATTTCTGGTGGATATGACGCAGGATTTTTACAAAAAGGATGCGATGATCCTCGACCTGCGGTACAATACCGGCGGTAATGTGCACGATGAAGTGCTCAAGTTCCTGAGCCAGCGGTCTTACCTGAAATGGAAATACCGTGATGGTAAACTCACCAGCCAGCCCAATTTTGCGCCATCGGATAAGCCAATCATCCTGCTAACGAATGAGCAGTCGCTCAGCGATGCGGAAATGACTTCGCAGGGTTTCAAGGCGCTGAAGCTGGGCAAGATCGTGGGTACAGATACCTATCACTGGATCATTTTCACCAGTGGTGCCGGATTGGTGGATGGCTCCTTCGTGCGGCTGCCCAGCTGGGGTTGCTATACCCTGGATGGAAAAGACCTCGAGGCAACAGGCGTGCAACCCGATATCTATGTGCCCATGAACTTCGAAGACCGCCTGAGCAAGCGCGATCCGCAGCTGGACCGGGCCATTGAGGAGATCATGAAGCAGTTGAAATAGTGCTGAACCTTTTGGAACGCTGATTGTTTGAATCACCACAGAGTCACAGAAAGCACGGAGTTTCACAGAGGCCCTCCGTGGAATTCTGTGCGCTCCGTGACTCTGTGGTAAAACCTCCATGCCTCTATCACCTCTAAAAACCCGCCATGAAACTCATTCTTACCCTTAGCGCCCTCCTCGCACTGAGCTGCGGTTTCGCGCAGAATGGAGCCAGCGTTTCGATAATAGATTTCAAAGTGGCGGAAGGCAAACTGACAGGCTGGCTTAGGTATCTGGACTATTCTTCAAACAAGCCGTTCTCCATGCCTGCAGAAGTTGAGTTGCGGGTGTCGGGCCCGGATAAGATCGTTCTGGCTATCAGTTACCCGAAAGAACCGAAGGCGAATGGAAATGATATCCTCACCATCACCGGCAACGGAACCGTACTGAATGGCGCGCCGCTGGTAGAACGCTCGATGACGGAAGATGGTGCGATAAAGCTGGTGACAGAAACCAGCGGCGAGGATGGTAACCAGCATCGCAAAGCGCTGATCCGGCATATCTATTTTGTAGGCAGGAACATTTTTCAAAACCGCAAGGAAGTGAAGTTCGAGGGCGAAGACAAATGGATCATGCGGAACGAGTTTCTTTTTATTCGCTGATGGTCATGAGTACACTACACTTCAAAGAGCAATTACCTGCTTGCAATCCCGTTGTAGATTTTCAGCAGGGTACGGACAAATTATTGCTCCTGGATTTTACGGACGCGAATAATAGCCTCACCGAGGAGATCATCGATGATACCCGGCTCTTTTCCCGCTATATTGGTCGGCTGCTGAAAGAAGCCGGCGCCCGCTATGGCATCGGAGGCTACAATGAACACCGGACCGTATACAGCCGCAGCAGCGTATTCGATGCAGCCGAAGGGGAAGATGAGCCGAGGCGACTGCATCTCGGTATCGATATCTGGGGAGCGGCCGGCTCAACGGTATATACGCCATTGACGGGAACCGTACACAGTTTTGCTTTCAACAATCATTTCGGCGATTATGGCGCCACCATCATCCTGCGGCACGAATTGCCGGGAATTGTGTTTCACAGTTTATACGGACATCTGTCTCTTAATGATCTGGACGGGTTGGAGGAAGGACAGACTAAAACCGCCGGCACTGTGCTCGCTCATTTCGGCGAACCACAGGAGAACGGTCACTGGCCGCCGCATCTGCATTTTCAGCTGATATTCGATATGGAGGGAAATAAGGGCGACTATCCCGGCGTCTGCAGGTATAGCGAAAGGGAAAAATACTTATCGAATTGCCCCGATCCGGATCTTGTACTGGGGATGATGCAGTATGCAAAAGGCTCGTGATCTTAATTCCCTACAACATTGCTTTTACGATCTCCTCCCATTCTTTTTCCAGCGGCAGTTTGCAAACCGGCTTATCTGCGCGGTTATACCAGTAGCGTGCATTGCCGGCATCGCCTTCCTTCCGGTGAAGATATGCATGTATCCAGGCGGCTTTCTGTCCATCCATATCGTCGATTAGATCGTGGGCGGCATTCCAGTCGCCACGGGCATCATACCAGAGCGCGAGCAGATGTACCGAAAGGGCAGGAGGATGGTCTGCGGTCAGGCTTTGGCGGAACAAATTCAGGTCCATGACCAAAAATAAAAAAATCCGGAAAAGTATGGAACGAAGACGGAAGGGAAGAAGACATTATTAACGACGGCTTGCTAAAGCGCAGAAACTGTAATGGTTTCGCTAAGAGTTTAGGAGAGAAGGAGGGTAGCCGGAATACTATCTCCTGCGCTCTTTTGCTCTTATCCACTCTTAGCGAAACCCTAAAAAGTCTAATTTTTTTTCAGAACCGAATGTGTAGTTTTGGTCATGCCCAATCCCAATCTCAACAATGATGCTTCCGGCCTGAGCGCTGCCGAACGGGAATTCGAGAACACGATCCGGCCAAAAGAGATCGACGAATTTGCCGGGCAGCCGCAACTGATCGAGAACCTGGGCATTTTTATCAAAGCCGCCCGCATCAGGGGCGAAGCGCTTGATCATATTCTTTTTCATGGCCCGCCGGGGCTGGGCAAGACCACCCTCAGCCGGATCGTTGCCAATGAACTCGGGGTCAGTATTAAAGAAACCTCCGGTCCCGTGATCGAGAAGCCGGGCGATCTTGCGGGTTTGCTCACCGGGCTTCAGCCGAATGATGTATTGTTTATCGACGAGATCCATCGGTTGAGCACGGTGGTGGAAGAATACCTGTACGCGGCCATGGAAGATTTCCGTATCGATATCATGATCGACAGCGGTCCCAATGCCCGGAGCATTCAGATCAATCTGAACCCGTTTACCCTGGTAGGCGCTACAACCCGCAGCGGTTTGCTTACAGCGCCACTGTTATCCCGTTTCGGGATCAAATCCAGGCTTGAATATTACCAGGCCGATGTGCTGCAGAAGATCATTGAACGAAGCGCCGCGATACTGCAGGTGGGCATCACCAAAGAAGCAGCAGGCGAAATTGCAGGAAGAAGCCGCGGCACGCCTCGTATTGCAAACGCCTTGCTCAGAAGGGTACGCGATTTTGCGCAGGTGCTCAATGATGGGGCCATCGATATCGGGATCACACAGCATGCACTGAAAGCCTTGAACGTAGATGCGCACGGACTTGACGAAATGGATAACCGCATCCTGCTTACCATCATCGACAAGTTCAAAGGCGGACCGGTGGGCCTCACAACGATCGCCACTGCCGTGGGTGAGGAAGCCGGTACGATAGAAGAGGTATATGAACCTTTCCTGATCCAGGAAGGTTTTCTGCAGCGTACACCCAGGGGCCGTGAAGTAACGCTCAAAGCCTATAATCACCTGGGCCGAAAAGCCTCCAAAGGCAATCTCCCCGACCTCTTCAGCGAATAGACTATGTGTCTATGTGCCTAAGTGTTTAATGGTATACGCGTGATGGAAGGGTATCATATTAAACACATAGGAACATAGAAGGATAGGGGCACAATAGCGCATAAAAAATGCTCCGATTTCGCGCGGAGCATTCATAATGACTTTGTCGCTGCGTTTAAGGCGCTACCAGCCGGAAACCGTTGCCGTGAATATTCACGATCTCGATGGTGGTATCGTCTTTCAGGTATTTGCGCAGCTTGGCTATATACACATCCATACTCCGGCCATTGAAATAGGTATCGCTGCCCCAGATCTTTTTCAGGGCGCGCTCGCGGGGGAGCAGGTCGTTCTTGTGTTCGGCCAGCATCTTGAGCAGTTCATTCTCTTTCGGAGAAAGGGTCTGCGTCATATCATCATGCTTCAGCTCCCGCAGTTTGGGATTGAAATGATAGCGGCCCAGATCGAACTCAATATTGTCGTTGACCTTATTTTCTTCTTCGTTGCGTTTCAGGATGGCGCGGATCTTCAACAGCAGTACCTCACTGTCGAAAGGCTTGGTGATATAATCATCCGCTCCCAGCTTGTAACCCTGGATGATATCATCCTTCATGGTCTTAGCGCTGAGAAAAAAGAGTGGGATATCAGGATCCACATCGCGGATCTCTTCCGCGAGGGTAAAGCCGTCCATATTGGGCATCATGACATCGAGAAGACAGATATCAAACTTTTCCCGCTGGAAAGCTGCAAGGCCTAAACGGCCGTCTCTTTCCAGGGTGACATCAAAGTCGTTCAGCTCCAGGTAGTTTTTCAATACCATGCCGAGATTGGTATCATCTTCACATAAAAGGATCTTACTTTTTTTGTCTTCCATGTGGTTTATATTTAATGTAAGTATAGATAATTAGAAGCTAATTCACGTAATCTTACGGCAATGTTTTGTTAAAAACGAATGCCATCTTACGTTTCATTTGAAAGTTAATCAATTCTTTAGACACTCCTGAAGGGATAATTATACTGCCACACAGTTCTATTGCATTGCGAGAAGCAAAATAATTGTGCCAGCTATTTGTGGAACAGTTTTTCATAGCTTGGCTCATCCATGTATTCCAGCAGATCGCCTGGCTGGCATTCGAGAATGCGGCAAATCTCTTCGAGTGTTGAAAAGCGGATGGCTTTGGCTTTGCCACTTTTGAGGATGCTCATATTGGCGATGGTAATGCCCACTTTTTCGCTGAGTTCCGTCAGGCTCATTTTGCGGCGGGCAAGCATTATATCCAGGTTAACTACAATGGGCATAGGGGGGAGTTATACCGTGAGTTCAATTTCCTGCTGCAATCTATAGCCTTTTTTGAAAGCCCTCGCAATGGCCAGCAATACCACCGCGATCAGCAACATATAAACATGATCCATGATCCGATTGCCGAGAGAGGGCAGTTCAAAATCTCGGGGGATCAGACGGCTGTAGAATGCACGGATAATATAAGGCAGGAAAATAGTCAGGGTTGCGTGAATCACCAGCACCAGCGTTATCGTATGGAGGGCCCTGATATTTTTTTCGGTAAATGCATAACCGCTGGAAATGCTCAATAATATATGTATCGGCAAACCAATGTAGACATAGGCCATGCACATCGCCAGCAGCAGACCCAGTACCGGAATAGCGACCCTCCAGAAATCATACCCGGATTTGGAAACAGGAATAAGGATTTTTTTCCTGTCCGGGATATAGCGGACAGCGAGCGGCTTGCTCAGATAATGCCCCGAAATGGAGGTATCACCATTCCTGACTATCGTGTCCCATTTCAGATACGCCAGATTGTAGGTTTTGTTACGGATAAAAAATTTGGAGTCGGGATCGAGGCTGTAGTTGCCCATAGCCAGAAAATGCAGGTCAACATCCTGTTGTTCGGTCTTTAGCGCCGAGTCCATCAGCATCTTGAACATCGCCGACTGCCGGTCGGCGAGTTCATGCAACCTCGTTTCTGCGGCACTTGAAAAACTATCGCTGGCGTTGAGGTCTTTGATTAACGCCGACACCGAATCGTGGAGGCGTTTCTGGGAAGGCAGGTTTTCGATCTTTCGCGTCAGTTCCTGGGAATTGCGATTTCTCAGGATAACTGCAAAGCCAAAGTCCTCATATCCGCCCATGATCGCTCCCTTACTATTGTGTTTTGCCTTCAGTTCTTCCCTGATTTGTCTGATGCTGTCTTCTGCATGGGCTAATTGGCTGTTTAGCTGGTTCGGATCTATCTGGTCCAGCATGAAAATGCCACCGAAAGCTGTATCGCTATGATCCGGCCAGGACCAGCTTTTCGAATCACGCCAGTTTCGGATTTCAGGCCTGAAATGGAATGTGAGCACCGTGATCACAAGATAGCCTGCGAAGAGCGTGGTCACGGCCATAGCGATCAGGTTCATATTCTGGATGCCCAGTCTTTTCATGCATTTTTTGTTTATCATACCGTCAAGTCCTGCTCCTGCTGAAGCTGCACGCCGCGCCTGTACCATGTTGCGATCGCAACGATCACAAAGCCGGCGTACATTTCACCCCAAAGCAGTATCGGGAACCGTGAGAGGGGATTAAATGTCTGCTGCGTGGCTTCCTGTACTATCCGATATTCATAAGTGTTCAGGAAGGTCAACGCAATACCGTGAAAGATCACCAGATATCCTAAGATTCTGATCAGGCCCGATGCGTCCTTTCTGAAAAGATTTTGATCATTGAATTTAGGCGTCATTACGATCACGATAATGCTAGCTGCGGCGATCAGCATAAGCGTAAACAGGCTCGTGCCCGAACGGCCATTCAGGAAAAAGCGCTGGGCGGGCGTGGGATGTTGGATCACCAAATTCCCGGCAAAGATCTTCCCCTGGGCATACACTGCAACAGGCCTGGCCGCTGCACTGGACGTGTCAGCTGCTTTTACAGCGATATGCATACCCTGATCATCTCCCAGATCGATCATTATCGTCAGCAGCGTAAAGGATAATAAGCCCCAAAAACATCGCCTGATCCGTGGAGCGAATGGGAAACGTGAAGACAGGTTGCGGGACACAGAATGGAAAAGCGATGCCATTTTCAAGCTGATTGATAATCATCGTGAAAATAGGAGTATTTATTGAAAAACAATAAATAGTAGCCTTTTTTTGATAATCCCGTTAGGCGTGCTTCCTCGTTACAACCCCCTGCTCATCCACTGCGATCAGTTGCTCCCCTTCCAGAAATTCAAGCAGTACCCAGATCTTTTCCTGGCTGTATTGCCGGAAAGAAGCAAGCAGTTCTTTAACCGTAACAGGGCTATCTATTCGATCGATCAACAACTGGCGCAGGGTGTTGAATTCTTCCGGCGACAAGGTCTTCCGTTTGTTTGCGAGACAATTATCGCAAACGCCGCAGATGCCAGACCGGTCATCGCCAAAATAGTGTGCGATGAATTTGCTGCGGCATTCTTTTTCCAGTTCCAGGTACCGGATCATGGTATCTACGCGCTGCTGGTATTGTTTTTTTCTTTCAAGGTAGCTGTCCTGCGCGATATGCAGGTACTTGGCCGGCGCCCGGTTAAGCAGGTAATGCACCTGTGGTGTTTCCTTTTGCGGTAGCCATTCGATGATACCGAATGCCGCCAGCTGCCGCAACTGTTCGTTTACCTGTTGCGGTTCCATCCGGCAGATCCGGGCCAGTTGTTTTTCTGAAACGGAAACCCTGTTGTCGATAATGCCTTCATAAGTCCGGAGCAGGTATTTTATCAAAGCCTCCAGGCCGGGATGCGCCGTTTCAAAATCCCTGAGCGCTTCAGCAGACACCGTGAAGCAGATCTTGGTGGGAAGGAAAATATTTTCGGCGAACGTAATATGGCCTTCCTGCTCCAGCACTTTCAGGGTATTAATG
>Ga0213876_10000743_pt1 | contig 22586 bp, 21 predicted proteins | sample BarmaccomBMRX_R9_FD_160113 | JGI IMG/M metagenome (GOLD analysis project Ga0213876, IMG submission 160113) | Root-associated microbial communities from Barbacenia macrantha in rupestrian grasslands, the National Park of Serra do Cipo, Brazil - RX_R9 | ecosystem: Host-associated > Plants > Roots... | reverse complement strand
GCCGGTGACGACGAAAACCTCGGCCGGCAGTTCATCGCCACGCGCGAGGTGATCCGCAAGAGGCTCGCCGATGAAGGCAAGTCACGCCTCGTCGAGCCCTTCGACCCACAGCGCTACAATTCGAATTCGACGATCGGCGAGAACCTCCTGTTCGGCGAGCCGGTGGGCGAGGTTTTCGCCGAGCACAACCTCCCCTCGAACCCTTATGTGAGCAAGGTCATCGACGCGGACGGGCTCGCGACCCGGCTTGCCACCATCGGCTTGCGGCTCGCCGAGATGATGCTCGAGATGTTTGCGGGCGTGCAGGCCGGAAATCCGCTGTATGAGCGTTTCTCGTTCCTTGCGGCAGGCGATCTTCCGGGCTTTCAGGAAATCGTGAACCGCTCGAGATCGCGGCGCCGCAGCGAGACCTCGGCCGATCGCGACAGGCTGATCTCGCTCGCGCTCTCTTATATCGAACCGCGCCACCGCCTCGGGCTTCTGGACGAGCCGACCCGACAGGCTATCGTGAGCGCCCGTTTGCGCCTGCGCGAGATGATCCCGCAGTCGCTCGCGAGCTCCGTCGAGTTCTATGATCCGAGCGCCTACTGCAATGCCGCCCCGGTGCGCGACAATCTTCTCTTCGGCCGCGTCGCCTACGGGATCGCCAATGCGCAGGAGCAAGTCTCGGCGGTGATGAAATCCGCGCTCGCCGATAGCGGCTTTCTCAACACCGTCTACCGCATCGGGCTCGACTACCAGATCGGTTCGCATGGCCGCTTGCTTTTCCCGCGCCAGCGAGCAGCGGTCGATCTCGCGCGCTGCCTTGTCAAAAACCCGACGATCCTCGTGCTCGATGATGCCCTACGTGCCTTCCCCGCCATGGAAGCGAAGGCCATCCTCGAGCGGCTCAGCGACGAGTTCAAGCACCGTTTGTTGATCACGGCGCTCCCCGGATTGGACGATGCCGTCGCTTTCGATCTCAAGATCCGCTTCGACAAGGGTCGCCTCGTCGGCATCGACAAGGGCGGCGAAGCGCCGGCCCCGACCGGCGAAGTCAACCTCTCCGCCCGCGACGCAGCGGCTGAAAAACGCTCGGCGGCGCCGTCACAAGAGGGCGAAGCAAGCGAGCGGCCGAAGCCGAGTGAGGAGCCCGGCCAAGGCTCGCCAGACGAAGCGCGGGACGATGATGGCGCGGTTCAGAGGCAGGTGGCCGAATGACGATCGAATCGGAAGTGCAGTCCTTGCGGCAGGTTTCGATGTTTCGCGACATCGATCCCGCGAAGCTGAAGCTTCTCGCCTTCACCAGCGATCGCCTCTCCTATGACAAGGGAGACGTTTTGTTTCATCAACATGAGATCTCGGACTCGACCTACGTGATCGTGGAAGGCAAGGTCGAGGTCTGGCTCAGTGCGGGCCAGGAGCGGATCAAGGTGACGGAGCTTGGGGAGGGGGCCATGGTCGGGGAGATGGGCGTGCTCATCGATCAGCCGCGCTCGGCGACCATCGTGGCGGGTTCTCACGTGGTCGCGCTCAAGATCGCCCGTGAGGTTTTCTTCGACCTTTTGCGCCAGTTTCCGCAAATGTCCCTCGCGGTGATGCGTGACCTCGCACGCCGGCTCGATGCGACCAACGCGAAGCTCTTAGCGGTCACCCGGTAACACAGGATCATGGGCAAGATGGATACACGCTCGCCCGCAGCCCTTGACGTCGCACCGCTCGCGACGCGCGGGATCAGCGTGCGCTTCTTCGGCGTCAGAGGTTCGATCCCCGTTCCGGGGCCAGGCACTCTCATCTATGGCGGGAACACCGCTTGTGTGGAAGTCAGGGTCGACGGAAGGCTCTTCATCGTCGATGCCGGAAGTGGCCTCGCCTCCCTCGGAAACACGCTGATCGATGGACCCGAACGCTCATTCGATATCCTGTTGAGCCATCTGCACCAGGACCACATCGTCGGGCTTCCTTTTTTTGCACCGCTTTATGAGCCGGACCGTCACATCAAGATCTACGCAGGCAATCTGGGCGGACGGACGCCGGAGGCGGCACTGCGCACCATGTTCTCGCCGCCTCTCTTTCCCATCGAGCTCGACCACAAGGCAAAGCATCTCGATTTCGTCGGCTTCCATTCCGGCGAGACCTTGCGGTTCGAGGACGGTTTCAGCGTGCGCACCACGCCGCTTCGCCATCCGGGCGGCGCGACCGGCTATCGCTTTGACGCTCATGGGCACGCTATCGCTTACATATCCGATTTCGAGCATGCCGGCCCGGCCCCCGAGCCCGAAATGATCGATTTCGTACGCGATTGCGATCTCGTCATCTACGACACGACTTTCACGGTCGAGGACTACGTGGCGTGCAAGGGATGGGGGCATTCGACGATCGAGGCGGGGCTCGCGCTTTGCGCCGCGGCTGGCGCAAAGCGGCTCGCGGCCTTTCATCACAACCCTGATTACGACGATGCCAAGCTCGCCGAGATCGAGGCGAAGCTGGAGAGGGCATCGCCCGGCTCGTTCTGCGCGCGCGAAGGCCAAGTGCTGCAATTGAGCAAGGTTGCCCTGTCGCGTGCGGGACCCGTCACCTGACGACGCTCTGCCTCTGCAATTGGGATCGAGCGCCGTCTTGCCCGGGGAAGTAAGAAGGCAGGGAAACGATGGCTGGTTATCTCATCGCGAATATCCGCGTCCGCGACCACAAGGGATTTGAGGAGTATCGAAAGCAGGTCGCGCCGCTTATCGCCCGTTTCAAGGGGCGCTACCTCGTGCGCGGCGGAGAGCTTTGCCCGCTCGAGGGCAATCCGATCTTCGAGCGCCTTGTGGTTCTGGAGTTTCCCTCGCTCGCCGAGGCGCAGCGCTTCTATGACAGCCCCGAATACGCGCCCCTCAAGGAGCTTCGTCTCTCGAGCGCTTCAAGTGATGTCATTCTCGTCGACGGCTATTCCGCGTAGATGCTGATCGACGAAGCCGAACATTCGATGCGAAGTTAGCTCGATCGAGCCATGCCTTGTTTGCAATAGAACGGTAATCTCCATCAGGTCGACATCGTGCCATTCGTATTCGCTGCTCTCGCGCAACCATGACATTTCTTCCAGATACACGCGCTCTGCATCTTTCTTATCGATCCTCTAGGCGATTCTTTCTTTTTCTTCGTTGATTTTCGAAAAAGAACCTGCCTCAATGGGTCCGGCCAGCCGGCCGGAGCGGCGCGCGGCCGCTGGCGAGATCCGTGAGAGGGAGGTCTTCACGATGTCGTTGACGCGCAGGGCTATCGTGAAGCTTGCCTCGGCGGCCGTGCTCTCGGCGCCGATCGCGAAGGGCTTCGCGCAAGAAGACGACGAAGAGGCTTATTTTGCCGGCACAGTGCAAGATAACGGCTACGTCTATCGCCGCACCAACATGGACCGCATCGACCCGATCTGGCGAAAGCAGCTCGTCAATTATGTCCACAACGAGCAGCCCGGCACGATCGTGGTCGATACCAAAGCCCATTTCCTCTATGTCGCCTTCGAGAACAACACCGCATTGCGCTACGGCGTCGGGGTCGGCAAGGAAGGTTTCAAATGGTACGGCCGCGCCCAAGTCGAGCGCAAGGCGATCTGGCCGGGTTGGACGCCTCCGCCGGAGATGCTGGCCCGACGCCCTGACCTGCCGCACCACATGAACGGCGGTCCGGACAATCCGCTCGGTCCGCGCGCCATGTACCTTTATCGCGACGGCCACGATCTCGATTATCGCCTGCATGGAACGGTAGAGCCTTGGAGCATCGGCTCCGACGTGTCGAGCGGCTGCATCCGCCTGCTGCCGGAGCACGTCATCGACCTGTTCCAGCGCACGCCTGTCGGGACGAAGGTGCTGGTTCTCGAGCATCTCGCGTAAGGCCTGACGTTCAGCCGCAACTCAGTGGGGGACTTGGGAGAGGGGTCTATTCTCATGGGCAGATCGAAGCGGGAACTTGGGACGGCAACGCGCTTGATCGCGCTTGCGCTTTCGCTGGCGCTGGCGGGTTGTGCTTCGGAGTTGGCGCCGCCGAAATCGGCCGCGAACGATACGGCCGCCGGCGCGGGCCTCGATGTCCCTCCGGGATCGAATGAGGATTTCATCGTCAATGTCGGACGGCGCGTCTTCTTCACCGAAAATTCGGCGGCGCTCGACGATACGGCGAAAGCCACACTCGACAATCAGGCCGCGTGGCTTTCGAATTACCCCGCCTACAAGGTCAAGGTCGAAGGCTTTGCCGACGAGAAGGGCAGCACCCAGTTCAACATGCAGCTCGGGATGAAACGGGCCGAGGCCGTGGCCGCCTATCTCGTCTCGAAAGGCGTGCCGGCCGCGCGCCTCAAAGCGAAATCCTTCGGCAATGCGCCGAATCGAAAAGTGAAAGCGTGTGACGACATCTCGTGCTGGTCGCAAAATCGGCGCGCCGTCACTGTCCTCGTGACGGATGTCGAGACCTGAGTCGCGCCGCTACTGAGCCCATATTTCCCAGGCGGGTGCGGTTCATCTCGGGCGCGTCCAAGGCGCGACCCGGGATGAGGTTTGCCGGGCGTCGCCAAGGGCGGTTCTCGGGGACATTCAATTCCGAGCGAAGCCGCGATACACGAAAGCGCCGGCCGCGATGCAGATGACCCCGAACGCGGTGATCACAAAGGGCGCGATGATCCAAAGCAAATAGCCGCCATTGAAGAACCAGGCTTTGGCGCCCTCCAGCACGGCATTGCGCTTGCGCGCCGAGGCCACCGGATCGTCGAGGCATTTCTGCAGGTCGAATTGCGCCGTCGTCTCTCGCTGGATCTGGCAGTCGGCCGCTTGGCCTTGCTCGACATGAGCCGCCTGCCGCGCGAGGATGAAGACCCCGCAAAGCAAAGTCCATGCGACGAACACCACGAGAAGAAGCCGGACCGATCCTTGCGCGAGATTCATTCGTCAAACCAGGGCATTGGCGTCCGCGAATATGGCATCCTCATCTGAACGCGCGCTTAATGTCGGGGCTTTGTGACGCAAGGCACGCTCCTGCTTCGCCTTTTGTGTCGGCCACGCTCGTGGAGCGAGCCTCGGGAATGCGGCCACAAGCGGCGGGGCCGTAACCCTCTTTCCTCGCACTGCTCCGGAGTGCTCGGCCCGCATGACAGGCCCTACCTCGTGCGAGCGTAGGCGGAACTCATTAAGGCGAGCCCCTTCAGCTTTCCTTTTCGCCCGAGGACGATTCAGCCGCAGTCTCGGCCGCGTCGACGGTTTTCAAGGCTTCCGGATGCGGCATGGAGACGATGTTGTAGCCCGAATCCACGTAATGGATCTCGCCCGTGACGCCGCTCGACAGATCGGAAAGGAGGTAAAGCCCGGCGCTGCCGATTTCCTCGATCGAGACCGAACGGCGCAAAGGCGCGTGCCTTTTCTGGAAATTGAACATCAGCCGCGCATCGGCGATGCCCGCTCCCGCGAGCGTGCGCACGGGTCCGGCCGAGATGGCATTGACGCGAATGCCCTCAGGGCCGAAATCCGCCGCGAGATAGCGCACCGAAGCTTCGAGCGCGGCTTTCGCAACGCCCATGACATTGTAGTTCGGCATGACTCTGTTGGAGCCGTCGTAGGTGAGCGTGAGGAGTGCACTGCCCGGCCGCATGAGCGGGACGGCGCGGCGCGCAATCTCCGTGAAGGAAAAGCAGGAGATCAGCATTGTGCGCGCGAAATTCTCGCGCGTCGTGTCGGCATAACGACCCTTGAGCTCGTTTTTGTCGGAGAAAGCGATCGCATGGGCAACGAAGTCGAGGCCGCCCCAAGTGGTTGCGAGAGTAGCGAAGAGCGCTTCGATAGAACCTATGTCTTCGACATCGCATGGTTCGACGATCGAGGAGCCGAGGGAAGCGGCGAGCGGGCGGACGCGTTTTCCAAGCGCATTGCCCTGATAGGTGAAGGCGAGCGACGCTCCTTCGGCATGCAGCATCTTGGCAATGCCCCAAGCGATCGAATGATCGTTCGCCACGCCCATGACGAGGCCGCGCTTGCCCGCCATCAAGCCGCTGCCACGGGAAGGAGCGTCACTGGGAGCTGATCGCCTCGCGGCCGTGCTCATCGCGGCGCCGTTCTTGCGGGCGAGCGCGGCCAACGACAATTCGGCGTCGTCCATGATCCTAATCCCCGATTGCCAGAACGCGTCCCCATCCCAAAACGCGTCCTTCTCCCGAAGAGCGCTGCCGACGAACCCTTTCCGGCCGTCACCAATCGATCTCCAGACTTCATGCAGTCGTGGTCCGGCCAATTGCGATAACCGCAACGGTCTGCGGGGCCGGACCACCATGCTCCAATCACTCGATCCGACTCGATCGGATGAGATTAACCATCATATCGTTGCAAAATTATTGTCGCATTGGTGCCGCCGAAGCCAAAGGAATTCGACATCACGCAGTCGATCTTGGCGTTGTCGATGCGGCTCGTGACGATCGGCATGTCGGCGAAAGCGGGATCGAGCTCGTCGATATGGGCGCTTTCACAAATGAAGCGATTGTTCATCATCAGCAGGCAATAGATGGCTTCCTGAACTCCTGTCGCCCCCAGCGAATGCCCGGTCAGCGATTTCGTCGCGGAGATCCTCGGGCATTTATCGCCCCGGCCGAAGACCTGGCGGACGCCCTCAATCTCCTTCAAATCGCCGATCGGCGTCGAGGTCGCGTGAGGGTTGATGTAGTCGATGGGCTCCTTGACGGTCGCGAGCGCCATGCGCATGCAGCGCACGGCTCCTTCTCCCGAGGGCTGAACCATGTCGAAGCCGTCGGAATTTGCACCGTATCCGGTGATCTCCCCGTAAATCCGCGCGCCACGCGCTTTGGCGTGCTCGAGTTCCTCGAGCACCAGCACGCCCGCTCCGCCCGCGATCACGAAGCCGTCGCGCCCCTTGTCGAAGGCCCGCGACGCGCGCGCGGGCGTGTCGTTGTATTTCGTGGACATCGCGCCCATGGCATCGAACAGCGCCGACAAAGTCCAATCGAGCTCCTCGCAGCCGCCGGCGAAGACGATATCCTGCTTGCCGACCTGGATGCTCTCATAGGCGTTGCCGACGCAATGCACCGAAGTGGCGCAAGCTGAAGAGATCGAATAATTGACGCCTTTGATCTTGAACCAGGTGGCGAGCGTCGCGGATGCCGTGGAGCTCATCGTCTTCGGCACCGCGAAAGGTCCGACGCGTTTGGTCGAATGCGTCTCGCGAAACTTGTCGATCGAGGCGATCATCGTGCGCGTCGAGGGTCCGCCGGACCCCATGATGATCCCGGTCCGCTCGTTCGAGACCTCATGCGGCTCGAGACCGGAATCGCGGATCGCCTGATCCATGGCGACATGATTCCAGGCCGTGCCGCCGCCATGGAAACGCATGGCGCGCCGGTCCACGTAGTCTTCCGCGTTCAAGGTCGGCGAGCCGGCCACGGCACAGCGCATGCCGCGCTCGGCATATTCGGGCTGGAACGTGATTCCGGATTTCGCTTCTCTCAGCGAAGCCAGCACCTCCTGAGTATTGTTCCCGATGGAGGAAACAATCCCCATCCCCGTCAAAACAACGCGCCTCATGTCACCGAACTCCCCGCCGCTGTTTTTTTCTATCGCGGGGTTCCGCAAGACGTTCTCGCCTCGCCGGCGAGGCGAACCCCCACCAGAACACCACCGCTCCCATCCCCCTCACGCCGCCGGGCTCGCATTGGCCTGCTGAAACAATCCGACGCGCAGATCCTTCGCATCGTAAATGCGCCGGCCGTCAGCCTCGAGCCAGCCATCGGCGATGCCGAGCACCAGCTTGGTGCGAAAAACGCGCTTGAGATCGACGCCATAGACGACCTTTCTGACCGTCGTCAGCACCTGATCGGAAAACTTGACCTCGCCGACGCCGAGCGCCCGCCCTCTTCCCGGCGCGCCGAGCCAGCCCAGGAAGAAACCGCAAAGCTGCCAAAGGGCATCAAGTCCGAGGCACCCGGGCATCACCGGATCGCCCTTGAAGTGACAATCGAAAAACCAGAGGTCCGGCCGAACGTCGAGTTCCGCCAGGATATGACCCTTGCCATGCGACCCGCCGCTTTCCCCGATCGAGGCAATGCGGTCGAACATGAGCATCGGAGGCAAGGGCAATTGCGCATTGCCGGGTCCGAACAGGTCACCCCGCGCGCAGGCGAGCAAATCTTCGTAAGAAAAGCTATTGCGGCGAGACATACGCGTGGTCCGGCTCCCTGCAGCCAATCCTGGCCGAAAACGGCGCCCCAATGCCGGTTTGTTTCGGCTGCCTCGTAACACAGTCAGCGTCGAATTGAAAAGCTCAGCGCCCTCGTGGACTCCTCGTGGACCGGGCCCGAAAGCCTGACCACGACCAAATGAGATCGTCGGCCGATTTTCCGGCGAACAGGCGCCATCCCTCCGAACCGAAGCCGCGCGCCGGGTACGTGGCCGAGACCCCTGCGCACCCACCTCGAACCCTCTGTTGCAGCCGGCCCCGTAAGCGCTTATGTCATTAGAGGAAAGCGATTTTCAAGACCGGTTGGACAAGATGACGACGCTCAATCCAAGCTTCACGCTGCGGGGGCCGGGCCTGGGCCAGGCAGGGGGCGCCTGCGTGGTGCGGGATCTGCGAGAGCGCCTGCGAGGTGCTGGCCTTCGTCCTACTCGTCAACGCCTGTCCCTCGGATGGCTTATCTTCGCGAAGGGCCACCGTCATCTATCGGCCGAGGCGCTTTTCGAGGAGGCCTCCCGCTCGCGCCTGCAGGTCTCGCTCGCCACGGTCTACAACACGCTCAATCAGTTCACCGAGGCGGGGCTTTTGCGCGAGATCGCCGTGGATGGCACGCGCACCTATTTCGATACCAACATCGCCGAGCATCATCATTTCTTCATCGAGGACGAAGGTCGCGTGATCGACATCCCCGCTTCGGCGGTCGAGGTGAGCGACGTTCCGCCCGCGCCCGAAGGCTTCGAGGTCGCACGCGTGGATGTCGTCGTGCGCCTGCGTCGCAAAAGCCCGATATAGGATAAGCCGATCACGACAGTTTGATCGCTTGCCTCGCCTCAACGCGCGAGTGCCGCGATTGGCCGGTCAAGTGAACACCCGCGGCGCGCATCCACGCCTCTCTTCGGGCCCGCAAAGGGCGAGCGAGGTTCGCCCCGCGATGCATGACCGCGCAGCATGGTCCCTCTCTCCACATGCAATTCGGGAAGGCTTCTGCAAATGACGATCGAACTTTTCGCTTGGGACACCCCCAATGGGCGCAAGATCAGTGTCGCGCTCGAAGAGATGGAGCTCCCTTACAAGGTGAATCCGGTCAACATCACCAAGGGAGAGCAACATGCGGAGGATTTCCTGCGTATCAGCCCCAACAACAAGATTCCGGCCATCATCGACTTGCACGGACCCGATGGCGGCCCGATCAGCATCTTCGAATCTGGCGCGATCCTTTTGTATCTGGGCGAGAAGACGGGCAGATTCTTGCCAAAAAAGCTCCGCGACCGCGTGCCTGTGCTCGAATGGCTGATGTGGCAGATGGGAGGCTTCGGCCCGATGCCCGGACAAGTGCATCACTTTCTGCAAGTGAAGGATGAGGCGGATCGCCGCTATGGTCTCGAGCGCTACGCAACCGAGACGCGGCGCCTTTACGCTGTGCTCGACAAGCGCCTCGAGAAAGTCGAATTCGTCGCGGGATCGCTATCGATCGCCGATTTCGCCATTCTCGGCTGGGCTTGGCGGCATGAACGCCATCAGGTGGAGCTTGGCGATTTTCCCCACGTCGAACGGTGGTATCGCGCGCTCTCGGCGCGGCCCGCCGTGCAGCGCGGCTTGAGCGTCAAGCTCAGTTGAGGACGAAGCGGATGCCGATGGCGTGTTCGGTCACTCGACCGTCTCACGCGGGTAAACCCCCCAGAGCTTATCCTCCTGGATATAGCCGTCGAACTTGTCGCTTTTCAGCCGGCACCAATTTCGCGAGCAATCATGCACCGAGGCGAGCACGCGTGGCTGGAGCTTCGCCACCGTGGCGGAGCTCGCATCGGGGCGCTCGAAAAGGCTGATCGCCTCTTCCTTGGACCACGGCGCGATGAGCACGGTCCGTCGCCCCGACAGAAGGTTTTGCAGCACCCATCCTTCAGTGCCTTCCGAGTCGCGAATGCGTCGCCATTGCTCGAACTCGGCCGTGATCTCGACAGGCAGCCCGGCGCGTTTGAAAATCCACTTCACCGGGTGATCACGGTTCGGCCCCTCGCGCAGATTGACGCTGTCTGCCTTCAGGCTGACGAAACGGGGCATGGGGAGCTTCGTCACCGGCCCAACGCTGGAGTCGTCACCGGCCTTCGCGCCGGCCGAAAGGCCAAGGCAAGGACCCAAGACGATGAGCCCTGCGAGCAGCGCGCGTGCCGCCCGCCTTGGCCGACGCCGAGCCCCCGGCGGCTTCCCTCTTGCATCCTCATTCGGGGTCCGCATGCGAAGCTCCTTCGAAGCGCGCAAACTGCTTGCCGCTGAAACTTGCCAAAACGACGGCGGACCCGAGCCACGCATCGTCGTCTTGCGATTCGGGTGCGGTCTTGAATGAATGAGGTGGCAGACTTAACAGCGCGTAAAGTCGAAGAGCGGCGCATGACCGGCGAAATGGGAATTGTTTTGCGCTAGGATGTTCTGGAGAGTCGAAGCCGCGCTTGCGAAGGCGCAGACGACACGACATCGGGTGGCGGAACGCTGAGCACCGACATTTCCTGAGTTTGACTTTAAAATCCGGAACGGGATTGAAGGGAGCGGGTGGCGCAATGGCGAAAAAGAGACCTGTGGTCGTCGTGACCCGTCGCCTGCCGAGCGTCGTCGAGACCCGCTTGCGCGAGCTCTTCGAGGCCAAGCTCAACGCCGATGACCAGCCGATGACCCGTGAGCAGCTGGGCGAGGCGATGGCATCATCCGATGTGCTCGTGCCGACGGTCACGGATGAGATCGATGCCGACCTCATCGCAGCCGCCGGACCTGCGCTCAAGCTGATCGCCAATTTCGGCAATGGCGTCGACAACATCGACGTGCCGGCCGCTTCCACGCGCGGCATCATCGTCACCAACACACCACGCGTGCTCACCGATGACACGGCGGATATGACGATGGCTCTCGTGCTCGCGGTCGCGCGGCGCCTGGTCGAGGGGGCACGCACCCTCAGCGACGGGGATTGGAACGGCTGGTCGCCGACCTGGATGCTCGGCCACCGGATCACCGGGAAAAGGCTCGGCATCGTCGGCATGGGCCGCATCGGCCAAGCGCTCGCGCGCCGCGCTCGGGCCTTCGGTCTTGCGGTGCATTACCATAATCGAAGGCGAGTAGACCCTCGCATCGAAGACGCGCTCGAAGCCACCTATTGGGAAAGCCTCGACCAGATGCTGGCGCGCGTCGACATCGTCTCGGTCAATTGCCCGCATACGCCCGCGACTTTTCATCTGCTGTCGGCGCGGCGGTTGAAGCTCATGAAGCCCGGTGCCATCATCGTGAACACGGCACGCGGCGAGATCATCGACGAGACCGCGCTCATCAAGATGCTCGAGGCCGGAGAGATCGCGGGCGCCGGGCTCGACGTGTTCGAGCACGAGCCATCGGTGCCGCCGAAGCTCGCCCGTCTCGCCAAGGCCGGCAAGGTGACGCTCCTGCCGCATATGGGATCGGCGACCAATGAAGGGCGCATCGATATGGGCGAGCGGGTCATCGTCAACATCAAGACCTTCATCGACGGCCACACGCCGCCCGACCGCGTGCTGCCCTCGATGATCTGAGATCGCGCCGAAACAGGGCTCCGGCGCGCCCGATGGGCGCGCATCGAGGCCGGCGCCGTTCTACTTCAGCGGGCACTCCTTGCCGTGCGGATCGACATCATCCTTGAACACGGTCTGGACGATCTCGGTCTGATATTTGCCGTCGGCGCGCTTCGCCACCTTGGTGATGTAGAAGTTCTGGATCGGATAGCCGTTGTTGTTGAACTTGAACCCGCCGCGCAGCGATTGGAAATCCGCTTTCTTCAATGCGGCGCGCAGCGCGTCCTTGTCGTCGGTCTTGCCGCCCGTCGCCTTGAGAGCGGAATCGATCAAGAGCGCCGCATCGTAAGCTTCGAACGCGTAGGAGCCGGGCACGTAATTGTAAGCCTTCTCGAAATCGGCGACGAAAGCCTTGTTCTGCGGCGTATCGAGATTGGGCGCCCAATTCGAGCTGCCATAAAAGCCGACGGCGGCATCCTGCTCGGCCGGTAGGGTCGATTCGTCGACCGTGAAGGCCGAGATGAAGGGAATGTCGCTCAAGCCCGCCTGCCGGTATTGCTTGACGAGATTGACGCCGAGTCCGCCCGGCATGAAGGTGTAGATCGCGTCTGGCTTCGCCGCGGCGATCTTCGCGAGCTCGGCCGAGAAATCGAGCTGGGTCAAGGGCGTGTAGACCTCATCCACGATCTCGCCCTTGAAGGTGAGCTTGAAGCCCTCGATTGCGTCCTTGCCGGCCTGATAGTTCGGCGCGAGGAGGAAAACGCGCTTATAGCCTTTCTCCTGCGCGTAGGTGCCGCTCGCCGCGTGAATGCGGTCGTTCTCGTAAGAGGTCACGAAGAAAAAGGGATTGCACGCCTTGCCGGCGAAGCTCGACGGGCCGGCATTGGGGCTGATCAGGAAGATCTTTTGGTCGGTCACCGGCTTGATGATCGCCTGGAGAACGTTCGAGAAGATCGGCCCGACCACGAAATCGACCTTGTCGCGATCGATGAGCGCCTGCACCTTGGTGATGGCGAGATCAGGCTTGAGCTCGTCGTCGACCACGACCGTCTCGACTTCGCGGCCGCCGAGCTTGCCGCCGAGCGATTTCAGACCGAGCTGAAAGCCGTCGAGCGCCTGTTTGCCGAGCGCAGCAGGGGGTCCGGAAAGGCTGAGCACGATGCCGATTTTCAGTTTCTCCTGGGCTTGCACCGCGAAGCTGAGCGCGAGCGCGCCGGCGAGTACGAAAAGGCCCAAAATCCGCTGCATGAGCTTTCACCCTCCCTGTCGCCGGCTCGGGCGAAGCCCTTCAAAACAGACGGCGTGTGGGGGGAGAGTTAAGCTTGAAAAATCACGCTTGTGAAGGCGCATGTCGAAGTGGCTCGTCTTAATCCTGTTGCGGCTTGCCGCTTGCGGATTGTGGAGACCCTGTCCATTGTCGCGGGCCGGAAGTGCGCAAAAAGCGGGGAGATGACGAGATGAAGGCGGAAACTGGCGGCGTCACCAAGGCGAACACCGGAATCGACGGCATCTCCTGGAATATTCTGGGCCAAACCTATGTGCCGAAGCAGCTTTCGGAAGGCTCCTTCGCCTGGCATGCGACCTTGCCGGCCGGAACTTTCGTGCCGCCCCACATCCATCCGACACAGGAAGAATTCATCTACATGCTCGAAGGCCGCATGGAGCTGGTGCTCGACGGCAAGGATTATGTGGCGAACGTGGGCGATTTGATCCGCCTTCCCATGGGGGTGCCGCACGGCCTCTTCAACAAGAGCGAGCAGACGATCAAATGCCTTTTCTGGGTGGCGCCGACGCGCAAGCTCTACGACCTCTTCTGGGGCATTCACTCCATGAAAGAGCAGAAGCCCGAGGAAGTCGTGGCGTTATCGGCGAAGCACGAAGTGATGTTCCTGCCGCCTCCCGCGTGAGCCGCTCAGGCCGCCTCGCGCGCGCCCTCGACGGCCCGGCGCAAAGCCGCTTGCGCCAAGAGGCGGGTGGTGTCGAGGGTCGGCAGCGGTGAATTCCCGTCATTCATGACGAGCGGGATCTCGGTACAAGCGAGCGCGGCGGCATCGCAGCCCTCGGCCTTCATGCGCGCGAAGACGCGCTGGAATTCCGCAACCGCCTCGGGCTTGAACACGCCGTAAGTGAGTTCGTCCATGATGATGCGATCGACTTCCCGACCCTCGGCGGCGTTCGGCCGCATATGGCCAATGCCGTGCGCGGCAAGCTTGTCAGGGTAGACCTCGCTCTGCACGAGCCAGCGCGTGCCGACGACGCCGACGCGCCGAAATTCGCGGCGCGCCGCCTCCGCGGCGGTGACTTCGGCAATATGCAGGAAAGGGAGCGGGGAACGCGGCTCGAGATAGGAAAAGGCGCGATGAATCGTATTGTCGGGGCAGATGAGGAAATCCGCCCCGATGCGCGCGAGCTTTTCGGCGGAAGCAAGCATGAGATCGCCCACACCTTGCCAGTCGCCGCGTTCGAGGCAGGCCACATATTCGGCAAGCGAGGGCGTGTGCATCGAGACTTCAGGATGCGCATGGCGGCCGAGAAGCGCGGCACCTTCGGCGCAGATCGTTCGGTAGCAGAGAGCCGCGCCTTCCGCCGAGCAGGCGACGATGCCGATATGCTGAACCATGGATTTCGAGAGGGCTGCTGATCAGGCCGCGGCAGCCGCGCGAAGCTTCGCCTTGGCGGCGGCGGCGCGCGAGGATTGGTTTTGCTGGAACATCTCGAGCGTCTCTAAATCCGCATCCGCCACGGGCGTCAATGCAAGGTCGCGATAAAGGCGCGCTTTCGGATCACGCTTGATGGCACGGCGCGTGCGGCCCATGCGCCACACCATGCTGGCGATCTTCGCGTGTTTGACGACCAGCTCGGCGAAATATTTCGGATAGAACAGGAAGGGGCTCTCGATCGGCATTCCGGGACGCCGGTCGCGACGCACCTTGCGTCGCAGATATCCGCCCTCGAGCGGATGGATCTTCTCGATCGTCACGCAGCCATAGAACCAGATGAGGAGGAACATCATCTTGCCGGGGCTGATGCCGGTCGCATAGGCGCGCCGCATGATCGTCTGCATGTGCGCGGGCGTGTAATACACCTCCCAAGCTTTTCGATAGACGCTCTCCCATTCGCCCTTCGACATCTTCGGATGTCCGGTCGTGACGTGCTCGAGATCGTATTTGTTCATGTCCGGATCCATCGGGATGCCGGCCTTGAGCAGCTTCTGGTGATCCTCCGAGCCCGGCAACGGCGTCAGGCAAAAGAATTCCAGAAGATCGAGCGGCAGCTCGCGCTGAATGATCTCGATGTCACGGATGATCGAGCTCGGTGTGTCGTTCGGAAAACCGAGGATGTAGCCCGCATAGGTGAAGCAGCCGACCGCCTTCCAGGCGAGCAGCATGGTGCGGTATTCGGCGATGCGGTTCTGCTTCTTCTTGGCGGCGAGCAGGTTGTCCGGGTTGATGTTCTCGAGGCCGAGAAAGACGCGTCGCACACCGGCCTTTGCAGCCTTCTCGATGAAATTCGGAATGCGGTGGCAAAGCGTGTCGACCTGGATGACGATCGAGAAGTTGACGCCGGTATCGGCTCTCACCTCGATGAGGCGATCGAAGATCGGCTCCCAGTTCTTGTTGCGCGCGAGATTGTCGTCGGTGATGAAAAAGGCGCGCACGCCCTGCTCGAGATTGGCGCGCACGATCGCCTCGACATCATCGGGCGTGCGGTAGCGCGATTTTCGCCCCTGCACATTGATGATCGTGCAAAACGAGCATTGGAAGGGGCAGCCGCGCCCGGCATCGAAACTCGTCACGCGCCCCCCCGTACGCCCGATGCGTTCGGCCGGCAGGAAGGGCGTCGGGACCGCCTCGATCGAAGGCAGATCCTTCATGAAGTCGTAGAGCGGACGCAAGCTTCCGGCGGCCGCATCGCGAAGCACCAGCTCGAGCCTGTCCTCGGCCTCGCCCGCGAACAGCGAGATGCCGAGCGCTTGCGCCTCCTGCAAGTCGTCGGGCATCTGCGGCAACATGGCGAGGCAGCCGGAGACGTGAAAACCGCCCATCGCAACCTGCGCGCCCGCAGCTCGCAATTTGCGGGCGATGTCCATCGCATGCGGAAATTGGTTCGACTGCACGCCCACGAAAGCGACCATGCCGAACCCGCCATTGCGGGCGAGCGCAGCGCTGATCCGCTCCGGACGGATGCGCGTATTCGTCTCGTCGAACGCCACGATGTCGAGCTCGACATCCGCGCCGAGCACCTGGCGCTCGGCGCAATCGCGAGCGAGCCCGTAGAGAACGGCAAGCGTGTTCGACGGAATGGCCGAACGCATCCACTGGATGACGTAGCCGTCATCGTCGTAGTGGGAAGGCTTGATCAGATACAGCTTGAACCGGCGCTTCGCGGAAGCTTGCGCCTTCGTGCCGATGGCCATCATCATCGCGAAATCGTCATCAGGAGCCGGCGACGGCCGGAACCGGTGCCGCGGCAGCATCCGCTGCAAGGCTTGGCACCTCTCCCGGATGCAAGAGCTCGGCTCGCTGGCGCGTCTTCTTGACCGCGGCGCGCCCGCCTTCCGTCGCGGTGAATATCTCGAGCGTGTCCATCTCGCCTTCTTGCACCGGTGTGAGCGCCAAGTCCATATAGTCGCGTCGTTTGGGATTCTTGAGAATGCGCCGGCGGCTGCGATCAAGCCGCCACAGCAATGCCGCGATCTTCGCCATCTTGCGCGCGGTCTCGGCGAAATATTTGAAATGCCAGAGCACGGGCGCCTCGATGGGAAGGCCGGAGCGGCGGTCCTTGCGGTATTTGAGCCGCAAATACCCGCCTTGGAGAGGATGCAGGCCCTCGATCGATACCGAGCCTTGAAACCAGGCGAGGAAGAACATCACTTTGATGGTCTTCATGCCGCAAGCAGTGGCGCGGCGCATCACCGTCTCCACGTGCTCGGGCGTGTAATAGGTCTCCCAGGCAAGTCGATAGATGCGCTCCCAGTCCTCTTTTGACATCAAGGGATGTGCCGTCGTCGCGTGCTCGAGATCGTATTTGTTCATGTCCGGGTCCATCGGAACCCCGGCGAGATGAAGCTTCTTGTGATCCTCCGACCCCGGCAGCGGCGTGAGGAAGAAGAACTCCAGAATATCGAGCGGCAATTCGTGCTGGATGATCTTGATGTCGCGCAAGATGCTCTCGACCGTGTCCTTCGGAAAGCCGAGGATGTAGCCCGCGCAGGTGATCACACCCGCGGCTTTCCAGGCGAGCAGCATCTCGCGATATTCGCAGATGCGGTTCTGCTTCTTCTTCGCGCCGACGAGACTATCGGGATTGATGTTCTCGAGCCCGATGAACGCGCGCTTCACCCCGACGCGTCGGCACTTCTCGATGAAGTTCGGGATTTTGTGACAGAGCGTGTCGACCTGGATGACGAAGTGACAGCGTATGCCTTCCTTCTCGCGCAGCTCGATCAGCCGATCGAAGATCGCTTCCCAATTGCGGTTGCGCGCCAAATTGTCGTCGGTGATGAAGAAGCTTTTGATGCCTTGCGCCACATTGGCGCGCACGATGGCTTCAACATCGTCGGGCGTGCGGTAGCGCGACTTGCGCCCTTGCACATTGATGATGGTGCAGAACGAGCATTGAAACGGGCAGCCGCGTCCGGCATCGAAGCTCGTTTCCCAGCCGCGCGTGCGAGCGATCTTTTCGGCTGGCAGGATCGGCATCATCGCCGCCTCGAGGCTGGGCAGGTCGTTCATGAAGTCATAGACGGGCTGCAAGCTGCGGGCGGCCGCGTCTCGCAGCACGGCGTCGAGCCGCCCTTCCGCCTCTCCGGCGAAGAACGAAATCCCAAGCGCTTGGGCCTCCTTCATGTCTTCGGGTATCTCGGGGAGCATCGCCAGACATCCCGACACGTGGAAGCCGCCGATGCAGACCTGAATGCCTTGCGCGCGCAAAGGACGGGCGATGTCCATGGCGCGCGGAAATTGGTTCGACTGAACCCCAACCAGGCCGACAAGACCGTGACCGCCATACTCGCGGATGCGTCGCGCGACGCGTTCAGGCCGAATGCGGGTGTTGGTCTCGTCGACGGCCTCGATTTCGATCTCGACATCCTCACCGAGGACGGCGCGCTCACGGCAATCGGCGGCAAGCCCGTAAAGGGAAGCAAGCGAATTCGAGGGGATCGACGACCGCAACCATTGAATCACATAGCCATCGTCGTCGTAATGGGACGGCTTGATCAGGTAGAGCAAGAACCGCTTGCGGCCTGTCTCAGCCATCCGACCCTCACAAGCTGCCTTCACGCCCCCGCGGAGTCAAGCCTTAGGTAGACGCCCGCACGGCCTTGCGGCAAAAGAGAGCATGGATCGCATGCGGGTAGCGGCGACACCTTCTTGACAAATTTCGGGCCCGAGCACAACCGCGAACATTATCCGCCATCCTGCCGAAGAAATCCTAAGAAGAAGTGGACCTTCTCAGGTGCCGGGCAGCCGTCGCCTCTTCTGCTGCAGCGGTGGCGCGGCTCAATTTATTGGAATTGTGGTCACGAGTTCTTCGAGGAACGCCAACGATCATGCCGGACCACTACGCCGCTCGATTGCTGTTGGCAGGCGCGGGCGGCGCCATCGAGGCCGACCGTGCCACCTGCTCCTTGGCGAAACCCGCGGTCGACGCGTAACCGCGCACGATCGCCATGCGCCGCTCGAAGGAGAGCACATCCTCGATGCGCTGGAAGCCTTCGGGCGCGATTGCTTCGACAGCATCGATCACGCCCTCGGGGCCGCCCTTGCGGTTGAGCCGCACGATCTCAGCGGTCATCGGCGCGCGTTCCTGCTCATAAGCGATGAGCGCCTGAGCGGGATGATCGGCGCGCACCAGCCAATCGGCGAGAGAGCGGGCATCGAGCACCGCCTGACTCGCGCCGTTCGAGCCGACCGGGTACATCGGATGGGCGGCATCGCCGAGCAGGGTCACGCGGCCTTGCGACCAGCGGGGCAGCGGATCGCGGTCGCACATCGGGTATTCGTAGAACTCGCTCGTCGCCTCGATCAGATGGGCCACATCGACGCCCGGAATGGCGAATTTGCGCACATGCGGCAGCAGCTCCTCGAGCCGGCCCGCGCGCGACCAATCCTCCTTGCGCGGGGAAATGCCGCCTTCGCCGATCTTTGCCGCGACGGCCCAGTTGGTGAGGCGCGTGTCGCCACGCTCGCCGAGCGCGATGGGATAGAGGACGAGCTTGGCGCTCATTCCACCAGCCACGATCATCGAGTGGCCATCGAGAAATTGCGGCCAATCGAGCGCGCCGCGCCAAAGCATGATGCCGTTCCAGGCCGGGGGACCTTCATGCGGTGCGAGCGCGGCGCGGACGGTCGAGTGAATGCCGTCGGCCCCGATCAGAACGTCGCCCGTGATGGTGCGAACATGGGCGCCGTCCCGATTGAAGAAATAGGCCGTGACGCCGCCCTCGTCCTGGCGCCAGCTGCCGAGCCGGCAGCCGGTATGGATATGCGAATCACCGATGCGCGCGCGCAGAGCCTGGTGCAGCACTTTCTGAAGCCGCCCGCGGTGGATTGAGAATTGCGGATAGGGAAAACCCGCATCCGTGCCGCGTGGCTCGCGCCAGATCTCCTGGCCGAAGCGATTCGCATAGGTGAGCTCGTGGGTGCGGATGCCGACGTGATCCAGCCGTTCCAAGAGGCCGATCTCGGCGAGTTCCTTGATGGCGTGGGGCAAGGTGTTGATGCCCACGCCGAGCTCGCGGATCTCGCTGCCCTGCTCGAATACATCACAGGCAATGCCACGGGCATGCAACATGAGCCCCGCCGCGAGGCCGCCGATGCCGCCCCCGGCTATGATGACATGCATGGACCCAACCCCGTTTCATCCCGAAAAGTCGAGAAGACAGACCGTTTCAAATGCTAGAGCACGCTTCGGAGAAGTGGAAGCCACGCTCCGATAGGCCATGCCTAACAGGAATTCAGTCCGTACTTCGCCATTCCTCTGCGGAGTTGGTGTATGCGTGAGCTCGCACGGCCACAAGGCCTGAGACTGCGGGCAGCCCAGAAAAGTCAGTTCAAGGTGAACGGCGGAACGAGAGCCGAGCAACCGGCTCGCTTTTCGTCACCTTCGGGAGAACGATCACCGAGGGGGCCGTGCTCTTTTCGCCGAGGGAGGAGAGTCGCAGGCGGCGGTCGGCGATCGTCTGGCGACATTCGTCCATCGCAAGACTGAGCGCTGCGAGACCGGAATCGTCGATGCGGCCGTCGCGCGCATGGCGCAAGGTCGAGATCGACAAGCTCGTGACGGCTGCCTCCGCTTCGTCGAGCGCAGCTTGGTCCGTGGCCTCGCGCGCTTTCATTTGAATATGGATGAGCTCGTCGATCGCGCTCAACGTTCCGCGACGGATCCAGGCGCGCGCCGAGGCGATGAGAGCCGCAAGCCCGGAGATAAGCCCGCTGATTCCCATGGCGCCGAGATAGAACCAATCGTCGTAGCGATCGAGGAAGGATTTCTCGTTGCCGTCGAAATAGGCCTCGGCACCCGGATGCACGGGCAGCGCGGTCTCGTTGTCGGTATCGGGCTTCTCGATCCGGTCGGCGAGCGCCGAGCCGGGGCTCAGCGCCATGCGCAAGGTGAACAATCGTCGGGTGAAATCGGAGACGACGTAGTCCTCGAGAGAGCGGCTGGCGACCAGCCGATAGGTGATCGCCATTGTGTTGAAGCTGTCCTTGGGACGCGGCGGATTGCCGCCAAAAAGCCCATTCACGATCTCGTGGGATTCATAAACAGGCTTGCGCTGGGCGATCGCCTCCGCCTCCTTCACGTCGACGAACACGGGCTCGCCATGGGATGCCTGTGCGATTTGCGTCACGATGTTGCGCATGAAATTGCCCGAAGGCGGCGCGACCGCCATCACCGCATCCACCCGCTTGTCGGCAATCGCGGAAGCGACCCCATCGGGATCGAGCGACACCTGCGTCACGGCGGGAGGGTCGAGGCCGTATTCTGCAAGGAGGTCCCCGAGAAGATGCGCGTTCTCAGGGGTCGCGCGAATGATGCCGAGCCGCTTCTTGTCGAGGTCGGTGATCTTGTGCACGCGTGATCCGTGCGGTGCGAGGAAGATGACGGCATTGCGATGCAAGACGGCGACGGTGAGCCCCGTCTCCGACATCGACACGTCGCTGCGGACCACGGCGAGATCGGCTCTGCCGGCATCGAGCTCCGCCGCGCTCGCTTTTGCATCGTTCGTCTTCACAAGCGTCAGCCGCAGGCCATGGTTCTCGTCGCGCGCCAATTGGCTCGCGAGCTCGGAGACGAGCTTCACGTCGGCACTGCCCTCGGGTCCAACGGCGACGCGCAGCTCCGTCGGTTGGACGACAAAGCGCAAGCACCAGACAACGAGCCCGGCGGCGAGCGCCGCGACGGGCACCCAGACGAATGGAGAGCGCAACAGGCGCGTGAACCCGGCGCGCCGCCGAATTTGGCGTTCGGGGGTGATGATCGAACCTCCGCCTGCGCAGCGCCGCCCCCGGTCTGCCCACGGATCACCGAAGAGAACTCACCCTTCGGTAAGATCAATCCACGTCTTCAAGAACTCGTGATCACCGACGCCGAAGACTTCGGCGGATCCCGAGGTGGTCCACAGGATATCCCACAAACTTTACAATGCGTTATTCGCGATTATGGGCGGGTTTGCGGCAAAATCACAGTCGAATAGCGGAAGACTGGACCGAGCATGCACGATGAGCAGGCTGCTTTCGTGCCCCAACGCGAGAGGCGATCGTCACCGCGCGATGCGGATGAGAGGGGCAGTCGAAGCTACGCGGACGCGACCTCAATCCGCGATATCGCTGGTCCGATCGAATTCGAGTGATGTCCTTACAGCGCAAGCTCCGCTGCGGCGGTCGCGCCTTCATGGCGCAAGAGCCAGCGCTTGCGTTCAATCCCGCCGCCATAGCCCGTCAAGGAGCCGTCCGAGCCGATCACGCGATGGCAAGGCACCACCACACTGACCGGGTTCGCTCCATTGGCGAGGCCGACGGCTCTCACAGCGCTGGCCTTGCCGATGCGTGCGGCAAGCGCGCCATAGCTCATCGTCTCGCCGACCGCGATGTCGGCGAGCGCACGCCATACAAGCTGCTGGAATTCCGTGCCTTGCGTGCGCCAAGGGATTTCGGAAAGCGCCGAAAGCTCGCCGGCGAAATAGCGTTCGAGCGGCAATCGAACGGCCGCGGGCGCCGGGCCTCGCCCAAGGGCGACCGGGCCGTATCCTCGGCGCAAGAGCACGCGCATGCGATCCTCGTGATCCTCCCAATCGAGAAGACGCAAATTCCCGTCATCGTCGGTGACGAGGAGTGCGGTGCCGATCGGCGTGTCGAGGCGGTCGAGGATAAAACGGTCTGACGATGACATATATGTGGTTCCCGGCGAAAAGCGTGTTCCTCTCACTGCTGCAGGGCGTCGACGACGCTGGCAACCGCCCCTCGCCCGAGACGGCGGCCGCCTATTGGCAAAGCCCAAAAGCATTGCCGGGCGCGCCGGCAGCTCGGACATTACCTTTGTAGGCGCAGAGCGGTTCGACGCCAATCCGGCGCCGGCGCCCTTCTTGCGCCGCGGCGACCCGGATGTCTCGCTATATCGGAGCGGACGCCCTCTCCGCGGGACAGTGCCCGAGGCGAACGAGGCCTCGCTTGCCGTCAGCTCCGGCGCGTTACAGTAAAACGCCAATACGTCGCCTGCACGCGACAATTTGGAGAACTCGAATCCCTCACACGCGCCGCACGCCAGGCTGCGAGGGATCGCTGAGCGCGTAGTTCACCGGGCCTATGCCGCAGATCGCGATGATCACCGGCTCGGAATGGCCGCGGATCACACCATCGTAATGCGGCGTGA
>Ga0213876_10000742_pt1 | contig 22592 bp, 15 predicted proteins | sample BarmaccomBMRX_R9_FD_160113 | JGI IMG/M metagenome (GOLD analysis project Ga0213876, IMG submission 160113) | Root-associated microbial communities from Barbacenia macrantha in rupestrian grasslands, the National Park of Serra do Cipo, Brazil - RX_R9 | ecosystem: Host-associated > Plants > Roots... | reverse complement strand
TAAGCTCGTGGTGAAAGGGGTCCTCGACGTCGAGGATGCAGGACGCCTTGCCGATGCTGGCGTCGATGGCATCATCGTCTCCAATCACGGTGCGCGGCAGCTCGATGGATCGGTGTCGCCGATGGACGTGCTCCCCAAGATCGCGGAAGCGGTCGGCGGGCGCTTATGCGTGATGGTCGATGGCGGCTTTCGGCGCGGCACGGATGTCGTGAAGGCGATCGGACTTGGCGCGCACCTCGTCTTGCTTGGTCGAGCCACGCTTTATGGATTGGCGGCAGGAGGAGAAGAGGGGGTCAAGCATGCCCTCGGCATCCTTCGCGAGGAGATCGACCGTACCGTCGGGCTTCTCGGGGTGACGAGCCTGAGCGAATGCGCGACGAGATTGAGGCCGGCCTCCTACTGACAATCCGGGACCGCGCCTGCGCCTTGCCTCGAGGGCCGGCATCGGGCACAACGCGGCCAAGCCCTGCATCTGATCCTTTCATGCCCCAATACAAATGCCTCAAGACAACGCTCCTCTTCGCGTGGGCCTTGCCGGCCTTGGAACCGTCGGTTCGGCGGTAGCCCGCATCCTGGCGACGCGCCGTCCGGCGCTTTCGCGCATTGCCGGGCGGGAGATTGTTCTCGCGGCCGTCTGCGCCCGGGATCGAGGGCGGGATCGTGGGGTCGATCTCAAAGGCGCTCAGTGGTTCGACGATCCGGTCGCTCTTGCGCGCGCTCCTGAGCTCGACCTCGTCGTCGAGCTCATCGGCGGTGAGGAGGGGTCGCCGCGCGCAATGGTCGAGGCGGCGATCAAGGCCGGCAGAGGGGTCGTGACGGCGAACAAGGCTTTGCTCGCAAAGCACGGAATCAAGCTCGCGATGGCTGCGGAAAAGGCCGGCGTTCCGCTTGGCTTCGAGGCGGCGGTCGCCGGCGGCATTCCGATCATCAAGACGCTGCGGGAAGCGCTTTCCGGCAACGAGATCACTCGCATCCAGGGGATTTTGAACGGCACCTGCAATTACATCTTGAGCCGCATGGAAACCGAGAAGCTCGCCTTCGCCGAGGTTCTCGCCGACGCCCAGCGCCTCGGCTATGCAGAAGCGGATCCGACCTTCGACGTGGGCGGTTTCGACACCGCTCATAAGCTTGCGATTCTCACGAGCCTCGCCTTCGGAACGCGAATCGATGCCGACGCCATCCATGTCGAGGGCATCGCCTCGATCACGCCGCTCGACCTCGCGATGGCCGATGAGCTCGGGTTTCGCATCAAGCTTCTCGGCGTGGCGGTGCGCACCCCCAACGGCGTGGAGCAGCGGGTACATCCGACCATGGTGGCGAAAGGAGCTGCCATCGCCGAGGTCATGGGCGTGACGAACGCCGTCACAATCGACGCGGATGCGGTGCGCGAAATCACGCTTATGGGGCCCGGCGCGGGCGGAGGGGCAACGGCGTCCGCCGTCGTCGCCGATATCACCGACATCGCGCGCGGGCGTCTCGCGCCGCCTTTCGGCCTGCCCGTCGGTGCGCTCGCTGCGCCGATGCGGGCGCCTATGCAGCGCCACGAGGGTGGTTATTACGTGCGGCTCTTGGTCTATGACCATCCAGGCGCGGTCGCTGCCATCGCGACCCGCTTCGCCGAGCAGAAGATTTCGCTTGAAAGCATCCTGCAGAAGGGGCGGGCGCGCCACCCCGCCTCCGCGACCGCCCGCAACGGCGCCGAGAATGCGGTTCCTGTGGTTTTGATCACCTACGCGACGGCGGAAAGTGCAATCCGCCTCGCCCTTGACGAGGTGACGGCAGACGGGCACATCGCGGAACCGCCTCAGGTAATCCGCATCGAGCGCGAATAACACGCATCGTCGGTTCCCATTCACAGCGTTCCGTCACGAGGAAGACACTTCATGCGCGAGGCCATCACGGTTCGATCCGACAAGATCATCGAACGCATCCTCACACTGGAACTCGTGCGCGTCACCGAGCGCGCCGCGGTGGCTTCGGCGCGCCTGCGCGGGCGCGGCGACGAGAAGGCTGCCGATCAAGCCGCGGTCGATGCGATGCGGCGCGAGCTGAACAAGCTCCAGATCGACGGCACGGTGGTCATCGGCGAAGGCGAGCGTGATGAGGCGCCCATGCTTTTCATCGGGGAGAAGGTCGGCAACGGCAAAGGGCCCAAGGTCGACATCGCGGTCGATCCCTTGGAGGGAACGACGCTCTGCGCCAAGGACATGCCCGGCTCGATCGCCGTAATGGCGATGGCGGAGCATGGCACGCTCCTGAACGCTCCCGACGTTTACATGGAAAAAATCGCGATCGGGCCGGGCTACCCGGAAGGCACCGTCGATCTCGACGCCACACCTGAGGAGAACATCAAGTCGTTGGCGAAAGCCAAGGGCGCCTCACCGAACGAGATCACCGCGCTCATTCTCGATCGCCCGCGCCACGCCGAATTGATCTCGCGCGTGAGAGCGCTCGGTGCCGGCATTCGTCTGATCACGGACGGGGACGTCGCGGGCGTGATCTTCACCAGCAAACCGGAAGCGACCGGCATCGACATCTACATGGGAATCGGCGCCGCGCCGGAGGGCGTTCTCGCCGCGGGCGCGCTACGTTGCGTGGGCGGCCAGATGCAGGGGCGCTTGATTCTCGATACGCCCGAGAAGCGCGCGCGAGCGGAAGCCATGGGCGTCAAGAACCCCAAGCGTAAATACAACCTCCTCGACCTTGCCTCGGGCGATGTCATCGTGGCGGCGACGGGCGTCACCGACGGAGCGCTTCTCTCGGGCGTGCGTTTCGACAAGGATGTGATCGAGACGGAAACCGTCGTCTACCGCTCTGCTACCGGTACGGTTCGGCGCATCAAGGCCGAGCACCGCGAGTTCGAGAAATTCCACCTCGCCTGAAAGGTTGAGGCACACAACCCGGCCGCTCGGGCTCATTCCGTCTTCGGCGAGTTCCTGCGAACCGAAGCTCGACCCGCAGCGCGCCTGGGCGCGCACGCGCGGTCAAAGCATGACCCGCCGCCCGTTGCTTCAAATCCCGCGCAACGCGTTCAGCCCGACGTAAGTATGCCTGCAATTATCGATGCGGCGTACGCGTTGCGTATTCGGCGCCGGCTGCTACGCTAATTACCGCAGTGCCGCGTCGTCACGTGGCCAGGGAGGGGTCTTGGATGCGCTCTTGGTTCCGCTTTGCGGTTCTTGCCGTCGCCTTGCTTTTGGCCGACGCGGCCTTCGCGGATAAAAGCTTCGTCGACGAAAATTTGACCAGCGACGTCGTGCGGCTTCCCGCGCTGCTGCGCAAGGAGTCCGGCGCTCTCATTCAGCGTCCGGCGAATAGGCTCGTCACGGATGGCGTCGCGGCGCTCGCTCGCGGCGAGGCGCGCCGAGCGCTCGATCTCTTCGGTGCCGCGGTCGCTCTCGACGAGAAGAATGCAGCGTCCTGGCTCGGCTATGCGAGTGCGGCTTTCGCGACGGAGCCGCGCGATGCCTATGAGCGCTACTCCCTGCGCGCTCGCGCGCTGACGGCTGCTTACGGCGCTTATCAGCGTGCCGCGTCATCAGACGAAGAAGCCAAGGCGCTTGCCACGTTCGGCGAAATCGCCGCGTCTCTGCAACGGTGGCGTCCGGCACTCGACGCCTATCGGGCAAGCCTCGAGCGAAGCGAGAATGCGGATGTGCGCAAAATCTATGAGGACCTGCGCAAGGAGCGCGGCTTTCGTGTCCTCGACTACAAAGTCGATTCGGACGCGGACCAGCCGCGCGTCTGCTTCGAGTTCTCCGATCCCTTGCAACACGGCAAGGTCGATTTCGCGCCCTTTGTCGCCGTGTCCGGCAATGCCAGCCCGGCGATCACCGTCGAAGAGGCGCAGCTTTGCGTCGAGGGCCTGAAACATGGGGAGCGGTATGCGCTCGTGTTGCGCGAGGGTTTGCCCTCGGCCGTCAACGAAACGCTCCTGAAGTCGGCCGACTATGAGATCTACGTGCGCGACCGTTCCGCGCAAGTACGTTTCAGCGGCAAGAACTACGTGCTGCCGCGCATCGGCCAGGAGGGCATCCCGCTCCTTTCCATCAACACCAGCAAGATCAACGTGGCAATCAGCCGGATCGGTGATCGCAATCTCTTGTCGACGCTTCGCTCGGAGGATTTCCTCAACCAGATCTCCGCTTATCGCGCAGGGCAGATTACCGATCAGGACGGGGTCAAGGTCTGGAACGGCTCGATTGACGTAAAGCCGCTTGCCAATACAGAGGTGACGACGGCGTTCCCTGTGCTCGAGGCGGTCGGCAAGCTCGAGGCCGGCATCTACGTCATGACCGCCTGGGCGGATGAGGGTGCCAAGGACGACAACGAATTTTCGCGAGCCACGCAATGGTTCGTTGTCTCGGACTTCGGGATCACCGCGTTCTCGGGCTCGGACGGCGTGCATGTGCTCGTCAAGTCGCTCGCAAGCGCCGCTCCGCTCGCGGGGACGCAGCTTCGGCTGATCGCCAAGAACAACGAGGTGCTCGACACCAAGACGACGGATGCGAACGGCTATGCGCATTTCGAGGCCGGCCTCGCCCGCGGCAGCGGCGGCATGGCTCCCTCCCTGGTCGTCGCTGCCGATGGCAAGGGCGATTACGGTTTCCTCGATTTGCAGCTTGCGGCCTTCGACCTGACCGATCGTGGCGTGACGGGAAGGCTGGTTCGTTCTGCGCTCGATGCGTTTCTTTTCACGGAACGAGGCGTCTATCGGTCAGGCGAGACTGTCTTCCTCACCGCGCTGTTGCGAGATGCGAAGGCAGAGGTGGTCGCAGGGTTGCCTCTGACCGTAATCGTCAGGCGGCCGGACGGCGTCGAGTTCAAGCGGGTCAAGCTCGATGATCAGGGCCTCGGGGGGCGATCCCTGATGCTGCCCTTGCTCTCGGACGCTCAGCACGGAACCTGGCGCATCGAGGCCTACGCGGATCCGAAATCGGATCCCATCGGGGAGACGAGCTTCCTCGTCGAGGATTATGTTCCCCAGAAACTCGAGGTCAGTCTTGCTCCGGCCGAAAAAATTCTCGCGGCGGGCCAGCCGGCGCGCATCGGCGTCGATGCGCGTTTTCTTTATGGGGCGCCGGGCGTCGGCCTCGACGTGACCGGCAGCGTCACGATCGAACCTCTCGCAGGGAGCTTGCCGGGGCTGGAAGGCTATGCGGTCGGGTTGCAGGACGAGGCCTTTCAGAACCAGACAACGGCCATCGAGGAAGGCACCACGACCGATGACAAGGGCCATGCCGAGGTCGCGGTCGCGCTCGAGGATGTCGCAGCAGCTCGGCCGCTCGAAGCGGCGATAACGCTCACCGTCGGTGAGGACGGCGGACGCTCTCTCGATCGCACGGTGACCCTGCCGATCAGGCCCTCGCACGCTCTCATCGGCGTGAAGAAGCTCTTCAGCGACGAAGAGCTCGTCGAGAACAGCTCAGCGAAATTCGAACTCATCGCGATCGATGCGAAGGGGGGTCGCACGACACTAAAAGACGCAATGTGGACGCTGAGCGAGGTGCACCGCTCGTATCAATGGTTTCGTCGCGACGGAAGCTGGCAATTCGAAGCGCTGACGACAACGCGCAAGGTAGCGGACGGTCGCTTGGAAGTTGGCACGGGCGGCCCGGCCAGGATCGATGTCCCGGTGAGATACGGCAGCTATCGGCTCGATGTGCGCTCGGCCGATGGGGTGGCACAGACCGCGGTCAGCTTCTATGCCGGCTGGGGCGGCGGCACGAAGGCGGATACACCGGACACGCTCGAGCTCACGCTCGACAAGCACGACTACGATTCAGGAAATAGCGCGAAGCTTCACTTCTCTGCGAAGTTCGCAGGAACGGCGACCGTCGCGGTCGTCAATGAAGGCGTGCATGCGCTGAAGACGATTGCCGTGCATGCAGGCGACAACGACGTCGAGGTGCCGGTGGACGCGAGCTGGGGAGCGGGAGCCTATATGCTCGCGCTCGTGCACCGCCCACTCGACGCTGCCGCGAAGCGCCTGCCGGGCCGCGCGCTCGGAGTTGCATGGTTCGGCATCGACCGAGGCGCGCATGCGCTCGGCCTCGAGCTTTCACCTCCTGAGAAGACGCGCCCGCGCGGACGGCTCGACGTTCCGGTGAAGCTCACCGGCCTCGAGCCGGGCGAGGAAGCCTATGTCACTGTCGCGGCTGTCGATGTCGGCATCTTGAACCTTACCAACTACGAACTGCCGAAACCGGGCGAGTTTTTCTTCGGCCAGCGCCAGATGCGCACCGAGATCCGCGATCTTTACGGCTTCCTGATCGACGGGATGCAAGGCGAGAAGGGCGCGATCCGGTCGGGCGGTGATTCGGGCGGGGGCCTCAAGGCCGATACGCCGACACAACCGCCGCTCGCGCGCTATTCGGGGATCGTGAAGGTCGGTCCGGACGGAACGGCGAATGTCTCCTTCGACCTGCCGGCCTTCAACGGGACGGTTCGCGTCATGGCTGCCGCCTGGTCGAAGACGAGGGTCGCGCAGTCGTCGAAGGACGTGATCGTGCGTGATCCGGTCGTGGCTGAGGCCACCTTGCCGCGCTTCCTTAATCTCGGGGACGAATCGCGCTTCAACATCACGGTCGACAATGTCGAGGCGCCCAGCGGCGACTTCTCGGTCGATCTCGATGTTCACGGTCCCCTTACGGTGGGGCCCGGCGCCCAGCACACGAAGCTCAAGCTCGCCGCGCATGAAAGAAAGAACATTCGCATTCCGGTAAGCGCCACGGGCATCGGCACGGGAACCGTCGATGTAACGCTCGCCGGTGCAGGCGAGCGCTATACCCAAAGGCTCGCCGTGAAGATCGAACCGGGACGATCGGAGATCTATCATCGCATCGTTCGGCCGATGCCGCCGCAAGCGAGCCTCACCGTCTCGAAAGATCTGCTCGGCGAATTCGTTCCGGAAACGGGCTCGGTCGGGATTTCGGTGTCGCCCCTCGTCGCGATCGACGTCGCCGCACTCTTGCAGGCGCTTGACCGTTACCCTTACGGCTGCACGGAGCAGACGGTGTCACGGGCATTGCCGCTCCTCTACGTCAACCAGCTCGCCTCAACGGAGCGGCTCGGCCTCGACCCCGATATCGACGGCCGCGTCAAGACGGCGATCGAGCGTGTTCTTTCGCGACAGTCCTCGAACGGCTCCTTTGGCTTGTGGTCGCAGGATTCCAGCGACGATATCTGGCTTGACGCGTTCACGACGGATTTCCTCACCCGGGCACGCGAACGCAACTTCGAGGTTCCGCAACTTGCCCTGCAATCGGCGCTCGACCGTTTGCGTAACTTCATCAAGAACGCCGAGCCGAATGCCGAAGGCGCGAATGGTTTCGCCTACGCCGCCTTAGTGCTGGCGCGCAATCACCGCCCGATCGCAAATGATTTGCGCTATGCGGCCGATACGAAGATCGATGCTTTCAAGAGCCCTTTCGCCCGGGCGCAGATTGCGGCTGCGTTGGCCTTTCTGGGGGACAAGGGGCGCTCGCAGGCGACCTTCTCTTCCGCAATCGAGCTGTTGCGCGGCGAAAGGGACAACGGCTTGTCGCGACCCGACTACGGCTCGCGCTTGCGCGACGGAGCGGGTGTTCTCGCGCTCGGCGCCGAGATGGGCGAGCCCCAGGACCAGCTCGTCAAGGCGAGTGTCGTCATGGACGACGCGCGCTCGTCTCGCCATTTCACCAGCACGCAGGAGAATGCCTGGATGGTACTTGCTGCCCAGGCCCTCGCGACAACCTCGAGCGAGGTGACGCTGAGGGTCGACGGGATCGATCGCAAAGGCAATTTCAACGCGCGCTACTCGGGCGAAAGCCTCGGCGCGAAATCCATGGTCGTCCAGAATACGAGCGATATCGCGGCGCAATCGGTCTTGACGGTGTCCGGCATACCTCTCGTTCAAGACCCGGCCGCGAACCAAGGCTACGAGGTCGCGCGCGAGTATTACAAGCTCGATGGCTCTCGCGCCGACTTGACCAAGGTGAAGCAGAACGATCGCCTCGTCGTGGTGCTCAAGGTGACGGAGCCTGAAACGAAATACGCGCGTCTCCTGCTCGTCGATCCCTTGCCGGCCGGTCTCGAGATCGACAATCCGAAGCTGATGGATGGCGATCAGCTCGCGGCGCTCAGTTGGTTGAAACGCGAAGTGGAACCGTCAAACGCAGAATATCGCGACGATCGCTTTGTCGTCGCCGTCGATCGCGCTCCTGGCCAGCCGGCCGCTTTCGCGTTCGCCTATATGGTCCGCGCGGTGTCTCCCGGCCATTACGTGCAACCGGCCGCGACGGTGGAGGACATGTATCGTCCGGAACGCTTCGGCCGCACAGGCTTCGGCACGTTCGATGTCGCGCCGGCGAAATAGCGGGGAAGGATCACCCCATTGATCCGGATGGAAACCGACGCCCGCGTGGGTCCGCGCGGGGGACAGCCTTCCGGCTCACGCCGCCAGAGGGTCGTCGGGCCCTTGCGTCTCCTCGGGGCCGCCTTCGTGCTGTCGGTTGTCCTCGCGATCGTCGGTTTGTGCGTGCTGTGGCGCGTGGTCGCCGAGCTCGGGCCCGTGCCATGGCCCTCCGAAGAGGGCGCCTCGCCGGTCGTGCTTGATCGCTCCGGCGTGCTGCTGCGGGCCTTCACCACGAGCGACGGCCGCTGGCGCATGCCCGTCGAAGTCCAGGAAGTCGATCCGCGCTACATCGCGATGCTGATCGCCTACGAGGATCGCCGCTTCCTGCAGCACGGCGGCATCGACATCTACGCGGTGGTACGCGCGAGCCTACAGCTGCTGGCGCATGGGCGGGTCGTCTCAGGGGCTTCGACGCTGACGATGCAAGTGGCGCGCCTTCTCGAACCCCGCGCCGATCGTTCCATGTCGGCCAAGCTCCGACAGATGATTCGCGCGGTCGAGATCGAACGCTCCCGATCGAAGAGAGAAGTGCTCGATCTTTACCTCGCGCTCGCGCCCTATGGCGGAAATATCGAGGGTCTTCGCGCCGCGAGCTTCGCCTATTTCGGCAAGGAGCCGAAGCGTCTCTCGATCGGTGAGGCGGCCTTGCTCGTCGCGCTGCCGCAATCTCCGGAAACGCGTCGGCCGGACCGCTTTCCGCAAGCGGCCGAGCGGGCCCGACAGCTTGTGCTCGAGCGCGCGCGCGAGCGCGGCCTCATCAGCGTGGCCGAGGCCGAATATGCCAGGGCTGAGCCTATCCCGTACGAGCGCCGCATCTTCCCGGCGCTCGCGGCGCATGCGGCCCAAGAGGCGCATGAGGCGACGCCTGATGAGCGCGTCATCAGGTTGACGCTCGATGCGCGATTGCAAAGCGCCCTCGAGGCCTTGGCCCGACAGCGTCTCGCGCCGCTCGATCCGCGACTCTCGGCCGCCATTCTCGTGGTCGACAACGCCACAGGCGAATTACGCGCCCATGTCGGCTCACCCGACTTCCTATCGGAGCAACGTTCGGGATCCATCGACATGGCGCGCGCTCTGCGTTCGCCGGGCTCGGCGCTCAAACCCTTCATCTATGCCCTCGCTTTCGAGGACGGGATCGCCCATCCCGAGACTCTCATCGATGATCGTCCGGCGCGCTACGGCACCTACGCGCCCGAGAATTTCGATCTTGGCTATCAAGGGGCGGTGACTGCACGGCACGCCCTGCAAATGTCGCTCAACCTTCCGGCCGTGTCGCTCCTGTCGCAAGTGGGACCTGAGCGCCTGATCGCACGATTGCGTTCGGCAGGGGCCCGGATCGAGCTGCCGAAAGGGACGGAGCCGGGTCTTGCGATCGGCCTTGGCGGGCTCGGCACCACGCTGGAGGATCTGGTGCGCCTTTATGCGGGCCTGGCGAGGGGAGGGGAGGTCATGCCTTTGGTGCGGCGCTTGGGAGACGTCGCAAGCAAGCCGTCGCGTTTCACCGAGGCGGTGCCGGCCTGGTATGTCGCCGATATCCTGAAGGGCGCTCCGCCACCGCTCAACGGCGCAGCCGATCGCATCGCCTTCAAGACCGGCACCTCTTATGGCTATCGCGATGCCTGGGCCGTCGGTTTCGACCGCGCCACGACCATCGCGGTTTGGGTAGGCCGGCCTGACAACGGCGCTGTCCCCGGGCTTGTCGGGCGCATCACGGCCGCACCGATCTTGTTCGACGCTTTTGCGCGGCTCAATCGCGACGTCGAGATCATCCCGCCGCCCCCCGGCGCCCTGTTTCCTCGCAGCACCGCGGCCCTTCCTCCGCCTTTGCGCCATTTGGGGTCGCGCGATGAACTTCCGCCCCAAGGTGGTGGAACTCTGGCCGCGGAGACGCTCAAGATCGCCTTTCCGCTTGACGGGAGCGACATCGACCTTGGCCTGACCTCGGGAGACGGCGCGACACCGCTCGCGCTGAAAGCGTTGGGCGGCTCTCCGCCTCTCACCTGGCTCGTCAATGGCGCCCCTGTGCTGCGCGACGAACTTCGCCGAAACAGCGCCTGGGCACCGGATGGCGCGGGCTTCATTCGACTGACTGTGATCGACGCGGCCGGCGCCACGGACAGCATTTCGGTTCGCCTCGAGTGAAGACCGCCGCAGAGCGATGGCTGATGGTTCTTCACGGCAAGAGATCTTCGCTTTTTCGATAGCTGCACTGCGCAGGGCATAAGTCGGCCCCTTGGACGGTCTTTTGCGAGTGAGACCTTGTGCGAGCGCGGGGCATCGCCGAAGGAAACCGGCCATTTTCGGCGGTCTCCCCGTCCGAACCTGTTGCGCAAGTCCTTTCACGTGAATGCGGGGGCTTCTTTCCCTGCGGCGCACCGCGCGTCGCAGGCCGATTCGAGCTTGAAAGGGCGTGCCATGATCAGATCACCTCGAAAAAAGCCTTTCTCAAGCACCAAGCTCGCGATGGTTACGTTCGCAGCTATCTCGTTTCTGTCCTGGTGGATACATGGAAACGACGCCTCGATGCCGTCCGCCAATGCCAGGTCGGGTATCGCGGTCGCGACGTTCGCGGGAGGCTGTCTGTGGTGTTTGCAGCCCGCCTACGACAGGCTCGAAGGCGTGCTCAGCATCACGCCCGGCTATACCGGCGGTACGAAATCGGACCCGACGGACGAGGAGGTATTGGACGGCGACACCGGACATGCCGAAGCCATCGAGGTGGTTTTCGATCCGGGCAAGATCACCTACGAAAAGCTGCTCGACATATATTGGCACAACATCGACCCACTTACCGCGAATGCCCAGTTCTGCGATCACGGCACACAATATCGCACCGCCATCTTCTACCATGACGATATGCAGAGAAAGCTCGCCAAGTCCGCGAAAGCGAAACTCGAAGCGAGCGGCGTGTTGTCCGGACCCATCGTGACGCAGATCGCCAAAGCGGGCGCATTTTATCCCGCCAAGGATTATCGGCCGGAATTCTTTGACAGGAATTCGGAGCAATATGCCTTCTATCGCTCTGGCTGCGGCCGCGATGTGCGCTTGCGTCAGGTCTGGGGGGCGGCCGCGGCGATCGATTGATCGCTTGGCGGTCGATGCGGCGCGCTTCAGGTCGCGCGCGTCTTGCCGAACACTTCCTCGAAGGCGGCGCGCAGCGCCCTGTCAAACTTCGCCATGGTGACGGGCCGTCCGAGATCGGCAAAGCTCGTCACGCCGTGCCCTTTGATCCCGCAAGGCACGATGCCCTCGTAGTGGGACAGGTCCGGCTCGACATTGATCGATACCCCGTGGAAGCTCACCCAGCGACGCACGCGGATGCCGATGGCCGCGATCTTTTCCTCGATGCCGTCGCCCTTCTCGGGTCGCGCCACCCAGACGCCGACCCGATCATCGCGCCGTTCACCACGGATATTGAAGGCCGAAAGCGTAATGATGATCCAGTCTTCGAGCGCATGCACGAATGCTCGCAGATCGGGTCTGCGATGGCCGAGGTCGAGCATCACATAGGCGACCCGTTGGCCAGGGCCGTGATAGGTGAACTGGCCGCCACGCCCGGTCTTGAAAATCGGGAAGAGCGTGGGCGCCAACAGGTCGTGATCGCGCGCCGAGGTGCCGGCGGTGTAGAGCGGCGGATGCTCGACGAGCCAGACGCGCTCCGGGCATTGGCCCAAGGCAATCAGAGCTGCGTGCTTTTCCATCTCGGAGACCGCGTAATCGTAGGACGTAAGCCCTTCCGCGACCACCCATTCGACCGGCACCCCCCTCGGGTCGGCGAAAGTTGCGTTCGTCCGACCGCGACGCGATCGATAAAGGTCGGGCGCCGCGACATCGGCGCGGCCGTCATCCGCAACCATTTCCGGTTTGCGCCGCACCTTGTCGTCATCGAGCTTCATTGCCGGAAGATCGGAGCTTCGGCGCGTGATTTCAATCGATTCCGCAAGCGCGCTTTGCCCTCGTCTGAGCCGGTGCTATAGCGCCGCATCGGTCCTCCAGAGCTTCGCCCCGGCATGAGCATCTCTGTCGGGAAGGCCGAAGTTCCAAGGGATTGAAGCCCGGATCGTCCGCGTTTCGCCTGAAACGATGCGTCCGAGCCGATCCGGCAAATTCCGCCGGCCGGATCGGCGCTCTCCCAACCATGGCGTCAAGAGGTTTGCCAGATGAACAAGATCAAGGTCGCCAACCCCGTCGTCGAGCTCGACGGGGACGAGATGACAAGGATCATCTGGCATTACATTCGAGAGAAGCTCGTCCATCCCTACCTCGATATCCCGCTCGAATATTACGATCTCTCGATCGAGAATCGCGACGCGACCGATGACCAGGTCACGATCGATGCGGCCAATGCCATCAAGCGCCACGGGGCGGGCGTGAAATGCGCCACGATAACCCCCGACGAGGCGCGGGTGAAGGAATTCAACCTCAAGGAAATGTGGAAATCCCCGAACGGCACGATCCGCAACATCCTGGGAGGCGTGATCTTCCGCGAACCTATCATCTGCAAGAACGTTCCGCGCCTCGTTCCTGGTTGGACGAAACCGATCGTGGTCGGCCGTCACGCCTATGGCGACCAATATCGGGCGACCGATTTCAAGGTGCCGGGCAAGGGGCGCCTCACTTTGAAATTCGAGGGCGATGACGGCAAGGTCATTGAGCGGGAAGTTTTCAAATTCCCGGGTGCCGGCATTGCAATGTCGATGTACAATCTCGACGATTCCATCCGTGATTTTGCGCGAGCTTCGCTCAATTACGGCTTGATGCGCAAATATCCTGTGTATCTATCGACAAAGAACACGATCCTCAAAGTGTACGATGGAAGATTCAAAGATCTCTTCCAGGAAATTTACGAAAACGAGTTCGAATCCAAATTCAAGGCTGCCGGAATTACTTACGAGCATCGTCTGATCGACGACATGGTCGCGGCGGCGCTCAAATGGTCCGGGGGCTATGTGTGGGCCTGCAAGAATTACGATGGCGATGTCCAATCAGACACGGTGGCGCAGGGCTACGGCTCTCTCGGTCTCATGACATCCGTGCTAATGACGCCCGACGGCAAGACGGTGGAGGCCGAGGCCGCGCACGGAACGGTGACCCGTCATTATCGCGAACATCAGAAGGGCAAGGAGACCTCGACCAACTCGATCGCCTCGATCTTCGCCTGGACGCGAGGCCTCGCGCATCGCGCCAAGCTCGACAACAATGCCGAGCTCCTGCGCTTCTCGACGACGCTCGAGAAGGTCTGCGTCGAAACGGTCGAGGCAGGTTTCATGACCAAGGACCTCGCCTTGCTTGTCGGCGCCGATCAGACCTGGCTTTCGACCACGGGCTTCCTGGACAAGATCGACGCCAATTTGAAGACGGCCATGGCGAAGTAAGCCCACCGCACAAGCCCAAACGAACTTATCCGGACATAGGGTGCTTTGCGTCGGCGAGCGGAAAGCTCGCCTCGACGCGCGGCGGAGGAAAGGAGGCGATCTCTCCTCCCGTGAGGGTCGTGCGAAAACGGGCCCGTTTGCGCCGCGCGAATGCCGCGACTTCCCTGCGTTGCCCAGTGCTGATGTTCATGGCGAGCGTGCAATGAGGAACGAAGCTTCCGGGACGATAATGGGGATGGCAGCGCTCCGGAGAGATGAGGTGATGCAGCTTGCGGGCGAGGTTCTCAAGCACAGGCGAGGGTGAGGGCGCCGCATACAGCGTCAAAACCGGACCTTCAAAAAAGCGCACGGCCGCAAATTCGAGCTCGACCGCGACTGCCCCATCGAAGAGCGCCGCCGCGGCGTGTTGCACCACAAGCGGTTGGATATCGTCATAGATCGCGAGGGTGACATGTGGCCAATAGCCGAGATCGCGCAATGAGGGGAGTGACAGCTGGGCGGCAGCTTCATCTTGCAAGGCGAGAATCCGGCCGGCATCACTGTCGTCGACGCGTAAATTCACGGCGCTCGGCATTTCGGCGAAGCCTCAGGCAGGCGTTGCTCTGGCTTCTGCCTTGATACGCTCGACCATGGCTCGCACGCCGTTGGCGCGTTGTGCAGACAAGTGCTGGGCGAGCTGCAGCTTGCCAAAGACGTTTTCGGCATTGGTCGAGAGGATCTCTTTTGCGGTCTTGCGATCGAAAAGCGCAAGGATCAGGGCTACCAGGCCCTTCACGATATGGGCGTCGCTGTCGCCCTTGAAGAAGAGGCGCGTCTTGCCGTCGCTGCCGATCTCGCGACGCGTTTCGAGCCAGACCTGGCTCGCGCAGCCGCGAACCTTGTTGGTTTCCCCTTTCGAGGTCTCCGGAAGAGGCTCGAGGCGACGACCGAGATCGATGAGGTAGCGGTAGCGATCGTCCCAATCGTCGAAAAGCTCGAAGTCGGAAAGGATGTCGTCGATCGTTTGCGTCATGGAGGCTTGGTGACTTTAAACGGGCGAAAGGCTCAAGGCTCATATACGAAGTCGCAGGCTCACATGACACCCCCGAGCTTCCACTCGCCTGTGAGTGAACCCCGCCGACCGGTTTGGAACCAACCCCGTTCGATTGCATGGACTGATCTTGGAAAAATCAGGTGGGGGGTCGCGAGGCGCCGCGAAGGTGCGTCGAGCCGCGAGTTTCTTTCGGACCGCGCCAGGGCGTTGCTCGATCGGTCGCGGTCAGCGTGTCCGACGCAACATGGGCCTCCGCGGCCCCTGCTGGTTCAGGCAAGGCACGAGTTTCCACCATGGAGCTTGCGAGAAGCTGAGCCGCCTCAAGGCAAAGCCTCGGGTCCTTGAAACAAGCGGCAACCGCACCATCCGCCGAATGGCGGAACGCAGGTGCGGCCGATTGAGTGAGCGCCGCCGGCAGGGCACGCGCATCACGCGCAACGTCGGCGTCGGGCGTCAGGGAGTAAACGAGCCCAATGCAAAAAGCGGCACGGACGAGAAACCACATGGAAGCTCTTCTCGAGACGACTCGTTTTTCCGTCCACCGCAAGCTCACATAAGGGTAAAACTTTCAACATGCAGGGAAGGGGATGGCTCGAATTTGAAGCAAATTTGAACCCTTTGCTTTATAAACCCTCAATCGCGGCTTTCATCGAGAACTCACGAAAGTATCTCTTCACCATTTTCGCGGCTTTTCGGATTGAAAGGCCAATTCTGACGTTGGCGTGCAGAACGATTAGGCAACGCTTAAGCCCTGTTTGCGAGCTTGCGCCAGGTCAAAAAAGAATGGGCGTCGCGTTCCGCCGTGTTGTGTCGATCTTTCTTGCAGCGCTTGCTTCGTGCACTCGCCGAACGCGTCGCGCATCCCTCGGTCGCAGCGGGCGCTGGCCGTGCACCCACCGACATTGAATTCGTGGCCTCTCGCATGCTCACGGGCATATTCGCGGCGATCCTCATTCCGATCTTCTTCGTGTTCGGAGACGGCCCGGACCCTTTGGAGCTCGCGCTCCTTCTCGGTTTGATCGCGCCCATGGTTCTCGCCCTTCTTGCCGCCCGCGGGGGATGGCTCGATGCCGCGCGGCTCCTCTGCGCTCTTCTACTCGTTGGCGCCGTCACGGTGGCCGCGTGCTTTTCCGGCGGAATCTTCTCGCCCGTCGCCGCCTGGCTCGTGCTTGCCCCCCTGGTGGCGCTCGAGCGTCCCTCGCGACGCGAATCGATCCTGATCAGCCTTGCGGCCGTTACCGGCGCTGTGGCGCTCGCGAGCGTCGCACTTTGCGGCTGGATGCCGAACCCTGCTCCTTCTTCCGTCATCGTCGGTCCGGTGCTCCTCGTCACGGCATTAGCGGTCGCGATTTCGAAAATCCTGAAAGCGAATGATCGGGTTGCAAAGGCGGAGCACGCTCTCTTGCGCTTGCGCGAAAGCAACCGTCTCTTTCTTGAGAATTTGGGCGATCTCTTCACTCGCCACGATGAGACCGGCGCCTGCACATTCGCCTCACGCGCCTCGCATGCCTTGCTCGGCGTCGATCCAAGTGAACTCATCGGGCAAGGCTTGTTTCAGCGGGTCCATGTCGCCGATCGTGCAGCTTTTCTTCGTGCATTGACGGACGCGAAAACGCGACGGCAACCCGCCGGCGCCATCGTGCGATTGCGCGAGGAGAATGCGCCGCGCCCTTCTGTGCCGGCCCGTCGCGTCAATCTCGCCGAAGCTCGTTTCATCTGGGCGGATCTGCGCGCCTACCCGGCGCTTGGTGAATCGCTCGCAGACGATCACATCGAGGTTGTGGCAGTGATGCGTGATGTGACCGAGCAGAAGGCGCACGAGGAAGAGCTCGAATGCGCGCGCATCGGCGCGGAGGAAGCCGATCGGTCGAAGAGCCGCTTCCTCGCCACGGTGAGCCACGAGCTGCGCACGCCGCTCAACGCGGTCATCGGCTTCTCGGAGATGTTGTCCAACCCGGACCTCGCTCCGAAAGATCCTGCAAGAATCCGCGAATACGCCCGCATCATCCATGCCTCCGGCGCGCATCTCCTCGACATGGTCAATTCCTTTCTCGACGCATCGCGTATCGAGAGCGGTCGTTTCGAACTCAAGCTGGAAAGCTTCGATCTTGCGGAGCTCGTCAGATCGGCTTGTGCCATCGTGGATGTGAAAAGTGCCGAAAGTGGTGTGCGCCTCACCACCATTGCGCCGATGGAAGGCGTCGCCTTCGAGGGAGACCAGCGCGCCTGCCGACAGATTGTCATCAACCTCGTGTCCAACGCCGTCAAATTCACGCCGAAGGGAGGCCGTGTGAAAGTGCAGCTTCGTCGCATCGGCTCCCTGATCGAGCTTAGCGTCGACGATACGGGCATCGGGATTGCAGCGAGCGATCTGGCGCGGCTCGGCGATCCCTTCTTTCAGGCGAAATCCTCGTACGATCGGCCTTATGAGGGGACGGGGCTTGGCCTTTCGGTCGTACGCGGTCTCGTCGGCCTTCATGGCGGCTCGTTGCAAATCGAGAGCACGCCTGGAGCCGGCACCTGCGTCAGCGTACGATTGCCCGCCGAGCGTGCCGAGGAGGCACCATCAGTCTTGTCCATCCCGCGCATCGATGCGCGGTCGCGCCCTTCCGTGGCTCAGGCTGTCGCCTGACGGTCACGGCATAGCCCCGAAACGCCCTCCCGAGGAACCCAGACATGCTTTCCGCCACGAGATCGAGGAAGAACTCAGCGACAGGCTCGCGCGCTCAGGAATCGCTCACATCCATCGCCTTCCGACGAGCGGCAGCTTTTGCCCTTGCCCGTCCGGGAACCGTCGCCTTGCTGTTTCTTTTTGGTGGGCTCGGCGTCGTGATTTCGATCAACGCGCTGTGGATGCAGTCGGACCGTCACCCGGCGCCGCTCTTTCACCAGGCCGCGCTCGCCCCCCAGCCTAGCGCTGCGCTTCCCAAAAGAGGCGGAGGCGAGCCCCCTGCCGCCCCGCCCGCCGCATCGCCGGGTGGCATCGCCGCTCCTGCGACCTCGCCGACGGCGGCACAGGAGGTCGATTCCGCGCTGCCGCCTTCGCGTCCGACTGCGCTCGGCCGTATCGATGGGGGCTCAACTCCCGTCGTCAAAGCGGCGATCGCGCGACATGTCGAGCGTGACCCGCTCGCAGACATCATCAGCGAAACAGGCCCCATGCCTCCGGCATCGATCAAGCCCTCCGCCGCGAGGTCGCAAACCGGCGACAAGGCTTCACGCGGGCCAAGTTCGGGGAATGACGCTCTCGCGAACCTGATCACACAGACGGCCAAAGGGCGCTGATAAGCGTCCGTATTCATCTCGCGGAGAGCGGGTCGCCTTTGCAGGGAGGGGGAGGCTTCATCTTGGGTCTGGCGCTTGATCCATGATCGGGAAGCTCGCCCTCGCATTGAAAAAAGATAGGCAAAAGGCGCAAAAGACAAAGAATCCGGAGCATTTGAATCGCTGTCGTCAGCCTTGGGAAAACATCCTCGGGCATTCTCGCCGCTTGGAGGGGAGGGTGTTGAGCTCCGATCGAGTTTCGGTCGGAACAGCGAGGCGAAGCCTCCTCGACGCTTGTTCAGAGATGAATCGAATCGAGGACGAGCAACCGACATGCCCGAATTCGTAAACGGCTCAAATCCGGCTTTTGCCTTCGTCGGCATGTTTCAGGATCCGACGAATCGCTGGTTTGCGCTTTATGTGGCGATCTCCTTGGCGATCGGCTGCATGGTTTTCTATTTCGAATCGCGCCATGACCCAGAGCTCGCGGAGGAAGGTCTCTTTCGCTACCTTTTTCCGAAGGAGATCTACGCGCATCGCTCGGCGCTTGCCGATTACCGCTTTTTTCTCGTGAACAAGCTCCTCTTCGCGGTGGCCTTCGCGGCATTGATCGCCGTGAGTTCCTCATGCGTCGAAGTGGTGAGCTTCCTCATCAACTCGATTGCGCGCTCGCCCGAACTTGCGGTGCCCTCCTATGTCGCGATCTTCATCACGACCTTGGTGTTCGCGCTCGCGATGGATTTCGGCCTGTGGTTTGCGCACTGGCTCCTCCACAAGATCCCGATCCTTTGGGAATTTCATAAAGTGCATCATTCGGCCGAGGTGCTCACTCCCCTCACGGCCGGGCGGGTTCATCCTCTCGACGATGCGCTGAATATCGTGTGCTCGGCCATTTGCGGGGGCATCGTGCTCGCGTTCTGCCGGTTCCTCTTCGGATCCCAAGCGCAGATGTTCGGCGTCATGCAGCTCAACATTCTCGTGGCGATCTTCTACTTCTTCGGTTTCCATTTGCGTCATTCGCATGTCTGGCTCCCTTACAAGGGAATCTGGGGAAAGCTCTTCGTTTCGCCGGCCCATCATCAGCTGCATCACTCCGTCGCGCGTCGCCATTGGGATAAGAATCTCGGCTTCGTCTTCGCAATCTGGGATTGGCTTTTCGGCACGCTCTATGCCGTGGACCGCCGCGAGGCCGTCCAGATCGGGATGAACGGCATCGAGGAGGCCGAATACCACTCTGTGCGCGCCCTCTATTTTCTTCCTTTCGTGAAGGCCTGGCGCTTGATCCAGGCGCGCTGGAAGGCGATCGCCCCTTCTGCGACACCGCATCTGCCGCCGGCCGAATAGAGTATCAGCGTTTGCCGCCTCTCGACTTCGCGGCGCCGGTCGCGACCGGCATACCCTTCGTCGAAGCCCATTCGGTCCAGGAGCCGTCGTAAAGCGCTTGCGCCGGACGGCCGAGTTCGTCGAGCGCAAGCGAGATGATCGCTGCCGAGACGCCCGAGCCGCAGCTCGTGATCACCGGGCGGTCGCTCTCGACGCCTGCCTGCTCGAGCACCTTGGTGAGGGCCTCGGGCGATTTCAGGCGCCCTTGATCGAGCAAGGTGGAGGAGGGGGCGTTGAGCGCGCCCGGCATGTGCCCGCTCGGGATGCCGGGGCGGATCTCGGGCGCATCGCCCGTGAAACGTTCGGCTGAGCGCGCATCGACGACCTGCGCGGCTCCCGTTTCCAGCGCCTCACGCACGCGGCGCGTATCGGCGACCGCATTCGCATCGAAGCGCGTCCGGAAATGCGCGGGCGCCCGCGTGACGGGACCGCTTTCAATCGGCCGTGATTCGTTCGACCATTTGGGCAAGCCGCCGTCGAGGATATGCACGTCACCCGCCCCAAACACGCGCAGCATCCACCAGACGCGCGGCGCGGAAAACAAACCAGCGCCGTCATAGACCACGATCCTCATCGTGTCGGCGATGCCGAGCTTACCCATCTGCTGCGCGAATTGCTCAGGAGGCGGCATCATATGGGGCAGCGATGAACTGTGGTCGCTGATTTCCTCGATGTCGAAATGCACCGCTCCTGGAATGTGCCGGGCAAGGTATTCGGCCTTTCCGTCACGCTTCTGCGCCGGCAGATACCAAGAGGCATCGATGACCGCGACGTCCGGCGCTTTGAGATTTTCGTGCAGCCAGTCCGTCGAGACGAGATTTTTTGACATTGCCTTCTCCAGCGTGCGGTGTCCGGATCGAGAATAGCGAAATCGCCTCGCCTGTGTCCAAGCTCATAGCCGAACGTGCTGGAGGGACCCTCTCCGTCGGCGGGATGGCTGCCATGAAGCCCATATCGTTGACGCTCTCGTGATTTTGCCATCGGGTGCCGTCGGGCCAGAAGCAAAAGCGCTCGAAGCCTGGGCTTGGCTCCCTGCATCCTCCCATCGTGAAACGAGAACACCCTTAAGGATCGCGACGATATGGCTGTGGTGAAGGACGCGGGTGACCGCCTTGCGCGATACAACGCTTGGATACTCGGGGCCGCCGCCGCGCTCGCAGGCGCCAATGCCAGCGTCGTGATCGCGACGAGCGGGCTCGTCGGGCGAGCCCTCACGGGCGAGATGAAGCTCGCGACCATCCCGGTGCTCACCTTCGTCCTGGGCACCGCCGCCTCGACCTTTCCGGCCGCCTTCTCCATGCGTCGTTTCGGCCGGCGGAACGGGTTTGCGGGTGGTGCGCTCTTCGGGGTTCTCGCAGGTCTCATCGGCGCGGCCGCCATCGTGCATGGGAGTTTTCCGCTCTTCTGCCTCGCGACATTCTCAGCCGGCGCCTATCAGGCTTTCGTGGTGCAATACCGCTTTGCGGCAGCCGATACCGCGACGCCCGCCTATCGTCCGCGTGCCATTGCGTTGACGCTCGGCGGTGGCGTCGCCTCGGCCTTCGTGGGCACAAAGCTCGTGAACTTCACGCAGGACCTCTGGTTGCCCCATGTGTTCGCCGCGACCTATCTCGCCCAGGCAGCTGTCGCGGCCATCGCGTTCTTCGTCCTTTTGGCCTTGCGCGCCCCCTCGGCGCAGGAGCGACCCAAAGGGAACGGTCGTCCCATCGGCGAGATCCTGGCCGATGGGCGGCTCGCTGCCGCCATGCTGCTCGGCATGATTTCACAAGGGGTGATGAATCTCATCATGACCTCGACGCCGCTCGCCATGGTGGGCTGCGGACTTCCCGTGACCACCGCCACGGTTGCGATCCAATGGCACATCGTCGGCATGTATGCGCCGAGCTTCATCACCGGACATTTGATCTCGCGTTTCGGCATCCTCCGCATCGGCCTCGTCGGTTGCGCCATCTTTCTTCTTTGCGGGCTCGTGGCCGAAGCCGGAATCAGCGTGCTCCATTTCGAGGTCGCGCTGTTCCTCTTGGGCGTGGGCTGGAACTTCGCCTTCCTTTCGGCCACGGCGGCCGTGACCAGCGTCACGCGTCCCGAGGAGCGCGCCAAGGTTCAGGCGACGAACGATTTCGTCGTCTTCGGCGGGACGGCCTTCGCCGCTTATTTCTCCGGGGTTCTCCTCGACCTCTTCGGCTGGGCCGGTATCGCGGCGGCCGCCTTTCCGGCAGCCCTCCTCGGAGTGATCCTCATTTTCGCCTCGAGGCGCGCCCATCGCCTCGCTTTGGCTTGAGCGGCAACCCCGCGAGCTCGTTGCTCCTCGGCTTCCCGGTTGCACGCCAGCGTCAAGTTTGGCAAAAGGGCGGCAGTTTTTGGGGCAAATCCCTCCGCGTCGTCCATTCACGCGCCCTCTTCGGGGCTCGGACGAAGCACACGCGATCACCCTTCTGGAGAAGAGCTTATGACTTTGGCGTTGATCATCCTGGCCGGCTTTATCGCCGTCATATACGGCATCGTGACCGTGAAATCGGTCATGGCCCTGGATGCGGGAAGCGCGCGCATGCAGGAGATCGCGGGAGCGATCGCGGAAGGCGCCCAGGCCTATCTCAAGCGGCAATACACCACGATCAGCGCGGTCGGCATCGTGATCTTCATCGTCATCGGGGTCCTGCTCGGCTGGAAAGTCGCCATCGGCTTCCTGATCGGCGCCATCTTGTCGGGCGCGGCAGGTTTCATCGGCATGAATGTCTCGGTGCGTGCGAATGTGCGCACGGCGCAAGCCGCCACCAAATCGCTCGCCGAAGGCCTCGACATCTCCTTCAGGTCCGGCGCGGTCACCGGAATGCTGGTCGCAGGCCTCGCGCTATTGGGCGTGGCCGGATATTATTCGGTCCTGACGAAGATCGGTGGCTTTGCGCCGAATGACCGCGTGGTGGTCGATTCGCTCGTCGCTCTCGGCTTTGGAGCGTCGCTTATCTCGATCTTCGCCCGACTTGGGGGCGGCATTTTCACCAAGGGCGCCGATGTCGGCGCCGATCTGGTCGGCAAGGTCGAAGCCGGCATTCCGGAAGACGACCCTCGCAATCCCGCGACGATCGCCGACAATGTCGGCGACAATGTCGGCGACTGTGCCGGGATGGCGGCCGATCTCTTC
>Ga0213876_10000741_pt1 | contig 22598 bp, 16 predicted proteins | sample BarmaccomBMRX_R9_FD_160113 | JGI IMG/M metagenome (GOLD analysis project Ga0213876, IMG submission 160113) | Root-associated microbial communities from Barbacenia macrantha in rupestrian grasslands, the National Park of Serra do Cipo, Brazil - RX_R9 | ecosystem: Host-associated > Plants > Roots... | reverse complement strand
GCCGCCGCAGCCCCAGGACTCGTTGCCGATGCCCCAGTAGGAGACGTTGTAAGGGTCTCGGTCGCCGTTGGCGGCGCGCATGTCGGAGAGTGTCGTCAGGCCCGCGGGCGCGTTGCAGTATTCGAGCCATTCGAGGAAGGTGCGCACGTCGCGGCTGCGGACGTTGGCGGCGAAGTAGGGCTGCGCGCCGATGAGGCGGCAGAACTGCATGAACTCGCCGGTGCCGAACCAGTTCGGCTCGTACTTCTGCGGGCCGGACTTCAAATTCTTATAAGCGTCGGTCACCTTGTAGTTGGTGTCGGCCCAGAAGTTGACGCGGCGGGGGCGCTTGTCGCGGGGGCCGATGCCGTCGCGCCAGTCGTACTGGTCTGCGAAGCAGCCGCCGGGCCAGCGCATGACACCCGGCTTGATGCGCTTGACGTGCTCGACGAGTTCGCGGCGGATGCCGCCGACGTTCGGCACCTTCGAGTTCTCGCCGACCCAGATGCCGTCGTAGATGACGCCGCCGAGGTGCTCGATGAAGTGGCTGTAGATGTTCGGCGAGATGGTGCCGACCGGCTCGTTCAGGAGCACCTCGACCTTCGACTCAGCCCCCTGCGCGCCGCGCGGCGCGACGAGCGCCAGCGCCCCCGCGGCCAGAGCGCCGCCCACGAACTCACGCCTGCCGACTGTCATCCCTTTGCCCCCCGCTTGCGAAGATTAGCTCGAACTCGATTAACGTAAAGCCCCCTGTCAGACATCGCCCGGGCGCCGAATGCCGCTCACCTCTTACCGGAGGCAGCTTCCACCTCGGCGAGCATGTTCCGTAATTCTCCCGAAGGGAAGTATCTGCCTCTCAATACCACCGAGTTAATCCGCGCCGTGGCTCGGATGTTTTCGAGCGGGTCGGCGTCGAGCAGAACGAGGTCGGCCAGCTTGCCTTTCTCGACGGTGCCCAGCGAATCCAGCTTGTCGAAAAACTTTGCCGCGTGGGAGGTGGCGGCTTGTAACGCCTGCATCGGCGTCAGCCCGGCTTCGACCAGCATCGCGAGTTCGTCGTGGAGGCCGAAACCGGGAATGCTGTAGGGGTTCCCGTCGTCGGTTCCGGCGAGGATTCCGACGCCCGCTCTTTGCATTTTACCGACGAGCGCTTTCTCCTCCCGGACTAGCTCTTTTCTCCGAGACCACTCGCCGGGCGGCGTGTCGGCGGCCCCCCTCGACATGCCCAACCACCGCCTTCTCCAGGACGGTTTCACGTACCGCAGGCGCGGGTCTTTGGCAAGACGGGCGTCGTCCAGGGAGGCGTAATTACTGCGCATGATGATCGTCGGGCAGAGCCAGGTGCCGTTTTTCTTGAGGACGGCGATTAAGGCCGCGGCCTTGCCGTCGTCGGCTCTCGCCCCGTCGAGTCCAGTAAAATGCTCGATACTTTTTTGCCCGGCGCTCGACGCCTCTTCGGCCGTGATTGTTACCGGGACGTGACCTTCGAAGGGCAGGCCGAGCCGTTCGGCCTCGTCTACCAGTGCGAAGTATGACTCTCTCGGGACGTTGTCGTGAACCTTGATAAAGTCCGCCCCTTCTCTTTTGGCCCTCCTGACCTCTTCGCGGATTTGCTTCGGGGAGAGGTTCGACAAATCCGGAGAACCGATGGCGCGGCTCGCGATGAACATGCGCGGGCCCAGGAGCGTCCCGCTTTCGACCTCCCGGCGCCACGCATGATGTTCGGGCGCGCCGTCCATGATGCGGATGCCGGTGACGCCGTTCGCGATAAAGAGTCGGAGGGATGAGTTCCTGTCGAAATCTTCATCGCCGAGATGCGCGTGCATGTCCCAGAGGCCGGGGATTAAGAACCTGCCCGTCGCATCAATCACGCGGGCCGTTCTCGGGATGCGCACCTTCGGCGATCTGCCGATTGCGACGATGCGAGCGCCGCGGATGACGACGGTCATGTCGGCCTCGGGTCGCGCGCCCGTCATGTCAATCACCGTGACGTGAGCGAAGGCCAGCAACCGAGACCGGGCGGCCCGGTTGATCTGGCCCTCAAGAGGCAGATGCAACAGGATAATCAGGAGCAACGCGAAAGACGTTCTCATTCGTTATCCTCGGCCGCCGGAAACGAGAAGGTGTCTCACAAAACGCCGGCTCAGAAGTTGAAGCGGTCGATGTTCTCCTTGTTGAAGACGAAGGGCGCGCCGAGCCGCACCTCGTCGCCCGCGACTTCTATCTTGCCGAGGCGGCCGGCGTCGATGCTCGTGTCGCCGGCCTTGAGCTGGCCGTTGGCGAGCGCGTTCGAGGCGTAGACCGTCAGGTACCCGAGGTCAACGGTGTTCCAGAGCACGATGGACTCGATGACTCCCTCCTTGATGTACGGCCGGCACATGTTCGGCAGCGAGAGACCCGTGACCTTAACGTCCGTCCGCCCCGACTGCTTGACGGCCTCGGCGGCGCCGGGGACGGCGGGCGCGGCAATCGCCATGATGAGCTTCACGTTCGGGTGAACCTTCAGCACGGTCTGCGTCTCGGCGAAGGCGCGGTCACGGTCGCCGTCGCTCGGCCGGATTTCGACGAGGTGGAGGTCGGGGTACTTATCGGCCAGGCGCTCCTTGATGAACTTGATCCACTCGTTCTGGTTATCGGCGCTCAAACTGGCGGTGATGATGGCGAAGTCGCCCTTGCCGCCCGTGATGCGCGCGGCCTCGTCCGTGAGCGTGTAGCCGATGCCCTGCGGCGTCGCCTGGTTGATGAAGAAGTCGCGCGCGTCCTTCTCGGCGTCGGCGTCCCACGCGACGACCTTGATGCCCTTCTCCTTCGCCTTGCGCAGGACGGTCGAGATGCCGGCCTTGTTCTCGACGCTGACGGCGATGGTATCGACGCCGCGCGTGATCCAGGCCTCGACCACCTCGTTCTGCTTCGCCGGGTCGAGGTCGGTCGGCCCGTCCCAGAGCAGCTCGACGCCCAGCTCCTTCGCCGCCTCGTCCGCGCCGGCCTTGCAGCTGACGAAGTACGGGTCGCCCTTCGCCTTCGGCATCAAGGCGACGACGGCCTTCTTGCCGCCGCCCGGCTTCGCGGCGTTCGAGCCCTGCGCGCCCGTGCCGGGGACGACGGCGGCGCCCGCCCCCGCGTTCTCCCTCACCGAGCGCACGAGCACCCAGTTGCTGCCCGCGACGATGAGCGCGCCGAGCAGGATGACGGCGCTCAGGACTGCGACTTGCGAGTTTCTCACCTCTTCGTCCTCCGCTAGGTTGACGGCGCGCGCCGGCCTGGTGCGCGCGCGCGTCGAGAGTCGGTCAAGCAGAATCGTCGCGACGAGCAGCACGCCCGTCAGGATGCCCGCCAGCTCGGCCGGCTGCGCCGAGAGCCGCAGGCCGTTCTGGAGGATGACGATGCCGAACAGCCCGAGCAAAGTCCCCAGCACCGTCCCGCGCCCGCCGAAGATGCTTGCCCCGCCGAGCACCACGGCCGTAATCGCCATCAGCTCGTAGCCCGTCCCCGCGTCCGACTTCGCCTGCCCGAGGTGCGCGACGTAGACGATTGCCGCGAGGCTCGAAGCCAAACCCGACATCACGTAGATGAGCGTCAGGCGCGAGCGCACGGGGATGCCCGCGTAGCGCGCCCCCTCGGCCGAGAAGCCGATGGCGTAGAGGCTCCGCCCGTACGCCGTGCGTTGCAGCCACCACCAGACGCCGACGGCCGCCGCCGCGAGGATGAAGAGCTGCGTCGGCACGAGCCCGCCGACGTAACCCTGGCCTAAGAACAGAAACCCCTGCGAGAAGCCCGAGTAGTTCTCGATGCCGCGCGTCAAACCTTCGGCGACGCCCCGGAAGAGCGAGAACGTGCCGAGCGTGACGATGAGCGGCGGGAAGTTCAGGCGCGTGATGATGAGCGCGTTCAGCAGACCGCCCAAGGCCCCCACGCCGAGCGTGAGCGCAATCGCCAGAGGCATCGGCAGGTGTGCGTCGCGCCACAGCGCCCCGAGCACGACCGCCGCCAGCCCCATCATCGAACCGACCGACAGGTCGATGCCGCCCGTGATGATGATGGGCGTCATGACCAGCGCGAGCAGACCGATCTCGACGGCGAGGCGCGTGATTTCGAACGCGTTCCCGCTCCCGAGGAAGTTGCTGCCCGTTATCGTAAAGACGACGCACTCGAACAGGATGACGACGAGCAGCACCCACTCGTTGTTCGGGAAGACGCGCTCGCGCCAGGGCGCCGTGAGCTTCAGCGTGCGTGCTTCCGCCTGCGGCGCGGCCCCGCTCATTTAGCGCCTCCCGCAGTCTTCAACGTCAGCCCGCCCGCGCGCATCCGCTCGAAGTGGCCGAGCGCCACGTCGGAGACCAAAGCCGCCAGGATGATCGCGCCCTGAATCGCCTTCTCCCAGAAAGGATTGATGCCGACGAAAGTCAGAGCCGTCCCAATCGTCCCCAACAGCGCCGCGCCGATCAAAGTTCCTATCAATGTCCCGCGCCCGCCCGTAATCGCCGCCCCGCCGACGACCACCGCGGCCACGGCCTTCAGCTCAAGCCCGATGCCCGCGTTGCTCGGCACGGCGGAAAACCTCACCGCGTTCAAGAGCGCCGCCAACCCCGTCAGCGCGCCCATCAACACGAACACGCCGAAGACGACCCGCCGCGGCTCTATGCCGGCGAGCCGCGCGGCCTCCGCGTCGGAGCCCACCGCGTAGACCGCGCGCCCGGCCCCGAGGTTCCTCAACATCCAACTGAACGCGACGAGCACTCCCAGCGCGACGCCGACGATGAGCCACTGCGCTAAGGTCTGCCCCAGCCCGAACCACTGGAAGTTGGCCGGCAAATTCTGCACCCACTCGCCCTGCGTCACCCAGCGCAACGCGTCGCGCCAAGCGACCAGCATCGCCAGCGTCACGATGATTGAAGGCAATTTCAAATAACCGACCAGCGCCCCGTTCAAAGCCCCCATCAGCGCGCCGAGCAGGAGCACCGACGGCAGTAACAGGGCTACGGGGACGCCCTCCTTCGCCAGCCACCCGGCGGCCACGCTGCACACGGCGAACTGCGACCCGACCGAGATGTCAATCTCCCCGACCAGAATGACGAGCGTCATCCCCACCGCGACGAGCAGCACCGGCGCGTTGTTCAAAGCAAGGTCGCGCAAATTCCCCGCCCCGAAGAACGTCGGCGCGGCCGCCCCCACCGCCACCAGCAGCGCCAAGTACGCCAGCGCCGCCGAGAGTTCACGCTTGTATCGACTGAAGTTCATCTGCTTCTCAGCCGCGCGCCGCTACGCGGCAGGTATTACTTCGTCGGGACTGTGGCCGAGCGCGAGCGCGAGCACCTTCTCCTGGGTCGCGTCGGCGCGGCCGAGGATTTCCACAATCGTCCCGCCGTACATGACGGCGACGCGGTCGCTCATCCCTAAAATCTCGGGCAGCTCCGAAGAGATCATGAGGACGGCGACGCCCTCGGCGGCGAGGTCGGTCATGAGCGCGTGTATCTCGGACTTCGCTCCCACGTCGATGCCCTGCGTCGGCTCGTCGAGGATGAGCACGGAGGGCTTCGTCAAAAGCCAGCGCGACAGGGCGACCTTCTGCTGGTTGCCGCCCGAGAGCGTCGCGACGGGGACGTAGATGGCCGGCGTCTTGACGCCGAGCCGGCGCGCGTAGTCGCCGGCCAACTCTTTCTCCCTTTTGAAGTCGAGCCCGGCGCCGCGCGAGATTTGGTCGAGCGAGGCAAGCGTGATGTTCGAGCCGATCTGCATGTCGAGGATGACGCCATGCCGCCTGCGGTCTTCGGGCAGATACGCGATGCCACGCTTGATGGCCTGGCGCGGGCTGCCGATGCGGACGGGCTCGCCGCGCAGAAGTATCTGCCCGGAGTCTACCGGCGTCAGCCCGAAGACGGCGCGCGCCAGCTCCGTCCGCCCGGCGCCGACGAGGCCCGCGAGCCCGACGATCTCGCCCGCGCGCACCGAGAGGTTGACGTGCTTGATGCCCGACTCCGCGCAGCCGAGGTCGCGCAACTCAAGCACCACGTCTCCCAACTGAACTTCGCGTTTGGGGAAGACGGCCGACAGCTCGCGCCCGACCATCATCTGGATGAGCTGCTGCCGGTTGACCTCCGACATCAGACGCGTGTCGATGGTGCGTCCGTCGCGCAGCACCGTCACGCGGTCGGCGATGACGGGCAGCTCTTCGAGCCGGTGCGAGATGTAGACCATGCCGACGCCGCGCTCACGCAAGGAACGGATGACGTTGAAGAGGTTCTGCGTGTCCTCCTCGGAGAGCGAGGCGGTCGGCTCGTCGAGGATCAAGACCTTCGCGTCGGCGCCGAGCGCGCGCGCGATCTCGACCAACTGCTGCTGCGGCATCGTGAGGTCGCCCGCGTCCGTGTCGGGGTCTATCTTCGCGCCGACCTGCGCGAGCAGCTTGGCCGCACGCCGCCTGCGCGCGCCCCAGTCAACGCGCCCGCCGAGTCCCGACTGCTCGACGCCGAGCGCGACGTTCTCTGCCACGGTCAGCTCGGGGAAGAGCGCGGGCTGCTGGTAGATGGCGGCGACGCCCAGCTCCTTCGCCAGGCGCGGCGAGTTGTTGGTGACCGTCTTGCCTTCGATTTGCAATTCGCCGCCGTCGGGCTCGACCGCGCCGGTGATGATTTTAATGAGGGTGGACTTGCCCGCGCCGTTCTCGCCGATGAGCGCGTGCACCTCGCCCGCGCGCAGCTCCAGCGAGGCGCTCTTCAAAGCCTGCACGCCCGCGTAAGACTTCGTGATGTCGGTCGCCCGCAGGAGCGGGACTTCAGCCATTGCCTTCACCCCCGATGACGACGACGTAGAGTTCGGCCGGGCCGTGGACGCCGATGGCGAGCGTCAGCTCGATGTCCGAGGTGCGCGAAGGGCCGGTGATGAAAGTTATCGCGCGGCTCAAGCCCCCCTCGCCCCTTTCGTTGATGGCCCGCAGCACTTCGCCGAGCGTGTGCCGAACGTTTCGAGCTTCGAGCAACGCCACGTGCGCCGAGGGGATGAGCGAGGCGAGCCGGTGCCGCTCCGCGTCCGACTCGAGCACGAGCGTGCCCGTCTCTCCCACGCCCCACTGCGCGCCCGTCACGCCGAGGTCGGAGTCGAATAGCTCTCCGACCGCAGCATTCTCAAGCACCTCCGCCGGCAGCCCCGCGAGTTTCAACACACGACCCGCCAGCGGCGAGTCCGACACGGCGACTCGCTGCGACTTTCTTTGCCCGGCTATCTGCCGCAAGACTTCGGCCGCCTCCGCCTCGTCTTTAACAACGAAGCAACGACCCGCCACCGCTTCGAGCGCCTGACGAAAACGTTCGACGGCCGTGCCTTCGAAGACGACGGCCGCGCTCTTCTCGTCGCGCGCCGACACGTCTTCGCCGTGGGCCGCGGCCGCGTGGTGCGCGGCCCTCACAGCGTCGTGCGGCGCGCTCGCCGCGAGGTGCCCGCGGATGGCGTCGAACATCTCGCGCCGTGCCTCTTCGTTTCGTCTCTGCTCGGCCAAAGTTATCTCTTCTGCTCTTCGCGCCACTGTTCCCTGAACGTCCGCGGCGCGAGCGGCGGTGCGTCGCGCCACTCCGTCCAGGCGGCGAGCGGCGGCGCGAGCTTCGCCAACAGTCCGCCGACCTTGCCGATGCGCCCTTTGCGCACGACGGCACCTTGCAGGAGACGGGCGACGCGTGCGCCCCAAAGATAAAGAGTCGGGCTCGACCACGCGCGCGCGTAGAGCCCGAAGGCGAGGCGCTCCAACGGCCGGCTCTTCACAGGCCCGTGCTGCGCGGCCGTGCCCGCGGCCGTCCCTTCGGTCACCTCCGCGCGCAGGTGCAGGAGCAGCTCGGGGATGTCGATCTTGACGGGGCAGACCTCGCGGCACGCGCCGCACAGGCTCGAAGCGTACGGCAGTTGCGCCGACTGTTTGAGCCCCGAGAGCTGCGGCGTAATCACCGCGCCGATGGGGCCGGGGTAGACCGAGCCGTAGGCGTGGCCGCCGACCTGTTGATAGACCGGGCAAGCGTTCAGGCACGCGCCGCAGCGGATGCACGCGAGCGACTGCCGCGTCACAGGGTGCGACAACATCCGTGACCGCCCGTTGTCCATTAGGACGAGGTGCAGTTCCTCCGGCCCTTCGTCCTCGGGCCGCCTCTTCGTCCCGGTTATCAAAGACTGATAGGCCGTCAGGCGCTGCCCAGTGCCCGAGCGCGGGAGCAGCTTGAGAAAGACATCAAGGTCTGTGAACTTCGGGATGACCTTCTCGATGCCCATGACCGCGATGTGCGTGCGCGGCAGGCTCGTCGTCAGGCGCGCGTTGCCCTCGTTCTCCAGAATCAGAATCGTGCCGGTCTCGGCCACGCCGAAGTTGACGCCACTGATTCCGACCTCCGCCTCGGCGAAGCTCCGCCGCAGGATGCGTCGCGCGGCGCCGGTGAGCACGGCCACGTCGTCCGTCGGCTCGATGCCGACCTTCTCCGCGAACAGCTCCGCGATCTGCCGCTTCGACTTGTGAATCGCGGGGACGACGATGTGCGACGGCGTCTCGTGCGCGAGCTGGATGATCCACTCGCCCAGGTCTGTCTCGACGGGCGCCAGCCCTTCGGCTTCGAGCGCGGCGTTGAGGTGTATCTCCTCGGTCGCCATGCTCTTCGACTTCACCAGGCGCGACGCGCCGCGCGCCCGAATCAGATCAAGAACGATGCGGCAAGCCTCCGCCCCGTCCCTCGCCCAATGAATCTGCGCGCCCGCCTTCTCCGCGTTCCCGACGAACTGCTCAAGATACTTGTCGAGGTGCGCGAGCGTCTCGTCCTTCGCCGCCCGCGCACGGTCGCGCAGGCCCTCCCAGTCCTCGACCGTCGCGATGGCCTCTTTACGACGCCCGCCGAACGTCGTCGCCAAGTTGCGCAACGCCCCGCGCAACTGCACGTCCGCCAGCGCCTCGCGCGCGTTCCGGTCGAAAGTCTCTGAAGTCTGTTGGTGCATCACTCCCTCGACGCGAGCAGCTCGGCCAGGTGCATCGTCTTCACCGAAGAGTTGTTGCGCGTCAGTCTTCCGCCGATCTGCATCAGGCAGCTCGCGTCGCCGGAGACGACGGCGCGGACGCCTGCCTTCTCAATCGCGTCGATCTTGTTGTCGAGGATGGCGACGGAAATCTCCGGGTACTTGACCGAGAACGTCCCGCCGAAGCCGCAGCATGAGTCGGCGTTCGCCAGCTCGACGAACTCGGCGCCGCGCACGCCGCGAATCAAGCGGCGCGGCTCCTCGCGCAATCCCAAATCCCGCAGGCCGTGGCAGGCGTCGTGCCAGGTGACGCGCCCTTTGAAGCTGGCGCCCACGTCCTCGACCTTGAGCACGTTGACGAGGAATCCGCCGAACTCGTACGTGCGCGCGGCGAGCGCTTCGGCGCGGCGGCGCCAAGCCTCGTCGTCGGCGAACAACTCGTGGAAGTGGTGCGCCATCGCCGTGCAAGACCCCGAGGGGCTGACGACGTAGTCGGCGCCTCCCTCTTCAAAAATCTCTATGAAGCGGCGCGCGAGCCGGCGCGCCTCCGCGCGGTAGCCCGTGTTGAAGGCCGGCTGGCCGCAGCAGGTCTGCCGCTCGTCGAAGACGACCTCGCAGCCCGCGCGCCGCAGGACTTCGACCGCGCTCGAACCGACCGAGGGCCAGAGCTGGTCGATCAGACAGGTGATGAAGAGCGAGACTCTCATCCTCGGGGCGCCCTCACGCCAGCATCGACGCGAAGGCGCGCTTGAGGTCGTCGATGACCTCGTCCGACATCGGCGCGACCTCGCCGATGAGGCGGCTGTTGACGAGGGCTTCGGAGGTTGATTCGAGCACTTCCAAACGGTCGAACGCTTCGAGCACGCTGGCGCCGAGGACGAGCACGCCGTCGTTCTCAAGCAGCGCGATGGGCGCGCTCAGCGAGACCTGCCGCGCGAGCCCCTCGGGGTCGCGGAACTGCACGCCGTAAGGGACGCGCCCCACGTCGCGCAGCAGCAGGTAGCTCTCCGGAATCGTGCGCGAGTCCAGGGGCGCGCGGGTCACGCTGAACGCCGTCACGTTCACCGGCGAGGCGTTGAGCACGGCGCCGACGTTCGCGTGTCGCTCGTAGATGGCCTGGTGGTTGCGCGCGGCGCGGCTCGCGCGCTTGCCCGCCTCGGCGCGCCCCCGCCGCACGAGCACGAGGTCTTCCACGTCGAGCGCGTGCCGGTCTACCTGGGAAGGCGTGATGAGAAAAGAGTCTTCATCCACGCGCGCCGAGAAGCTGCCGCCGGTGCTGATGAAGAGGCGGTGGTCATAGCCGCGGCGCGTGAAGTCCGCGAGCTGCCGGCGCAGCTCGCGCTCGCGGCTCGAAGGCGACGTGGCTTCGAACTCTTCGAGCGGCGGCACCTGGTTGCGCAGCTCCAGCTCCTCCTCGCTCAGGTAACGAACCTCGCCGAGCAGCCGCGCCTTGATGAGCGTCTTCGCGGTGAACTCAAGCGTCTCGAACTTCTGGAATGCGTTCTGCAAACTCTGGCCGCCGACGGCGACGCCGTGATTTTCGAGCACGACGCAGTCGAAGCCCTTCTCGAAAGTGTCGGCGATGCTCTTTCCCAAATCTTCACTGCCGGGCAAGGCGTAGGGCGCGAAGCCGACGGGGCCGCAGACGTGGCGCGACTGGTGGAAGAGGCGCGTGTCGGGCGCCTGCCCCGTGATGCTGAAGGCGACGAGCGCGACGGCGTGCGCGTGGACGACGCCGCGGATGTCCGGCCGCGCCGAGTAGCACATCTGGTGGAAGGGCAGCTCGGACGAGGGCGGGTGCAAGCCTTCGGTCGAGCCGTCGGGGTTGACGCGGACGATGTCTTCGCGGCGCAGGCCGCCCTTGTCCACGCGCGCGGGCGTGACCCAGACCGTGCCGTCCGGCTCGCGGATCGAAAGGTTGCCGCCCGAGGTCGTCGTCATGCGGTAACGATAGATGCGCTCCATCGTCTGCATGATCTCGTCGCGCGGGTGCACGTACTTTGAGAGTCTGCTCATCGAACCTTCTTCCGTCGTTCAGGCCGCGGCCGCCGCTTCAAGGTAACGCGCTTCGACTTCGGCGTAGCGCCGCGCGGCCTCTTCAATCTTCTCTGTCGGGCGCGGCTCGAACCGACGAAGGGAAACGTTCTCCGCGACGTGCCGTCTTCCCTCGGCGAGCGACGCGAAGCGCCCGGAGGCGACGGCCTGCACGAGCACGTTGCCCGTCACCGTCGCCTCGACCGGCCCGGCGAGCACGGGCCGCCCCGTCGCGTCCGCGGTCGCCTGATTAAGATAATCGTTGCGGCTCCCGCCGCCGACGATCTGCACGCCTGCAATCTTCTCCCCCGTCAGCTCCTCGACCGTGCGCAGCACCGACGCGTAACGCATGGCGAGCGAGTCGAGTATCACCTTCGACAGCGCCGTGGGGTCTTCGGTCGAGACTTGCTGCCCGTTCTCTCTGAGCTGCGCGGCGACCGCTTCGAGCATCGAGGTCGGGTTAAAAAGTCGTGGGTCGTCGGGGAAGATGAAGCCGGCGTGTTCTTTTAAACTATTGACCCTCCCGAGCAGCTCTTCGTACTCGACGCCCGCGCCGCGCGCGGCCCACTCGGCGCGGCACGACTCGAAGAGCCAGAGCCCCATCACGTTCTTCAGGAAGCGGACGGTGCCGAACGCCCCGCCCTCGTTCGTGAAGTTGTGGCGCGCGACCTCGCCTGAGACGAGCGGCCCGGCGCGCTCGACGCCGACCAGCGACCAGGTGCCCGAAGAGATGTAGGCCCACCCTGCTTCGAGCGGCGCGCCGGCCACCGCGCTCCCCGTGTCGTGCGTCGCCGGCGCGACGACCCGCACGCCTTCGAGCCCCAACTCTTCGGCCAACGAAGGCGCGAGCGGCCCGAGGTCTGCCCCCGCCGGAACTATCTCGGCCAGCAGACGGCGCGGCAGTCGCAGGCGTTCAATCAACTCTTCATCCCACCCGCCCGTCCGCGCGCCGACCAACTGCGTCGTCGTCGCGTTCGTGTACTCGCACGCGGCGCGGCCCGTGAGCATGAAGTTGATGAGGTCGGGAATCAGCAGGAGCCGCGCGGCAGCTTCGGGGAAGCCCTCGCGCGCGTGCGCGAACAACTGGTAGAGCGTGTTCAGTTCGAGGAATTGAATCCCCGTCCGCTCGAACAACTCCCCGCGCGGGACGACGCGGAAGACCTCTTCCATCAACCCGCCCGTCCGCCGGTCGCGGTAGCAGACCGGGTCTTCAATCAACTCCCCTGCGGAGTCAACCAGCCCGTAATCGACCGCCCAACTGTCAACCCCTATGCTCCGCACACGGCGCCCGGACTGCCGCGCGCGCGCGCCCGCCTCCCGCAACCCTTCTTTTATCTCGCCGAGAATCTCCGCGAACGGCCAGCGCAGGTGGCCGCCCTCTTCGCGCGGCGGGTACTTGAACCGCCGCACCTCTTCGAGCCGCAGCTCGCCCTCGGCCACGCCGCACAGGAAGACGCGCCCGCTCCCCGCGCCGAGGTCAACCGCGATGTAGAGAGAGTCTTCCATTTTAGATTTTTGATTTTTGATTTGAGGCCGTCAGGACGAGGCGGTCAGCTTTCAGCCGAACTAAAAACCGACCGCCGGGTGCTTCTTCAAATCAAAAATCTAAAATCAAAAATTCCTAAACGATCCCCGAGGCGGCCGCGCCCTTCTGCGCGGGGCGCTCCTCGGCCTTGCGCTGGCGGTAGCCGCTGGCGCGGTAGGCGGCGACGGGGTCGATGGCGCCGCCCTCGCGCTCGCGGGCGCGGGCGAGGATGGGCGCCACGTCCGTCGTGAACGCCTGCTTGAGCGCGGCGAGCGCCATCAAGGGGTCGCAGCGCTCCTGCGCCTCCGTCAGGGCGTCGCGGTCTACGAGGTGCGCCTGGACGTAGGCGCGCGAAAGCTCCACGGCGCTCGACATCAGGGACTCGACCGGGTCGGTCACGTTGTGCGACTGGTCGAGCATGTAGGCCGGGTCGAAGTTCTCGACCTTCGACAGTTCGGCGTCCACCAGCTCGTTGAAGATGAGGAAGAGCTGGAAGGGCTTGATCGAGCCCGCGTCGAGGTCGTCGTCGCCGTACTTCGAGTCGTTGAAGTGGAAGCCGGCCAGCTTGCCGAACTGGATGAGGCGCGCGACGATCATCTCGATGTTGACGTTCGGCGCGTGGTGGCCGAGGTCAACGAGGCAGAACGCCTGCGGCCCCAGCTCGCGCGCGCAGTGGTAGCTCACGCCCCAGTCGTTGATGACCGTCGAGTAGAAGGCCGGCTCGTAGAACTTGTGCTCGATGAAGAGCCGCCAGTCCGAGGGCAGCGCCTTGTAGATGTCGCGCATGCTGTCGAGGTACAGCTCCAGCGCGCGTCGGAAATGCTGCTGGCCCGCAAAGTTCCCGCCGTCGCCGACCCAGACCGTGTGCGCCTTCGAGCCGAGCTTCCGGCCCAGCTCGATGCACTCGACGTTGTGCTCGACGGCCTGGCGGCGCACCGCGGCGTCCGGGTTCGTCAGGCTGCCGTACTTGTAGGAGTGCGGTTGGTTGACCTGATCCTGGAACGTGTTCGAGTTCATCGCGTCGAAGTGGAGGCCGCGGCTCCGGGCGAACTCGACGAGCGCTTCGGGGTCTTCGGGCTTGTCCCAGGGGATGTGGAGGGAGACGCCGGGCGTCGAGCGGACGAGCTTGTTGATGGTCGCGCAGTCTTCCAGCTTCTCGAAGATGCCGCGCGGCTCGCCCACGCCGGGGAAGCGCGCGAACCGCGTCCCGCCCGTGCCGACGCCCCAGGAGGGCACCGCCACGCGGAACGCCTGCGCCTTCGCCGTCAGCTCCTCGATGTCGCGCCCGCGGCGGCTGAGCTGTTTGCCGAGGTGTGCGTAGTCCTCCTCGACCCACGCCCCGGCCGCCTTGTTCTGCTCGGCGATGAAGTCGTCGTCAATCTCGAAGTGAGTAGCCATCGATGTTCTCTCCTACCTCATGAAGCCGTCCTGCAAGCCGCCGTCCACGGGGATGACGTGGCCGGTAGTTTTAGCCAGCCGTTTCGAGACGAGCAGGAAGATGCCCTCGGCCTGGTCGAGCGGCTCGATGGGCGTCTGCGTGAGCGAGCGCTTGGCGTAGAACTGCGCCAGCTTGTCGCGCAGGGATTCGGTCTCTTCGGACTCGTCGAAGTCGATGTTGTACTTGGTCAGGCTGGCGATGACGCGGTCGCGCGGGAACATCGTGCTGCCCTTGACGACCGTGGCAGGCGCGACGGCGTTGACGCGGACGAGCGGGGCGAACTCGATAGCCAGCTCGCGCGTCAGGTGGTTGGCCGCTGCCTTGCTCGTGTCGTAGGCGAGGCTCCCCTTCTTGGCGACGACCGCGTTGGCGCTCGTCGTCAGGACGATGTTGCCGGTCAAGCCCTGCTTCTTGAATATCTGGTATGCCTCGTCGGCGACGACGTAGGCGCCGGTGACGTTGATGCCGAAGGTCAGAGCCCAGTGGCGGTCTTCGACGCGGCCCGACTTGTCGGGCGCGACGAAGACGCCCGCGGTGACGACGACGGCGTCGATGCCGCCGTAGGCGAGCATCACGTCCTCGAACATCTGGCGGACGCTCTCGCGGTTCGTGATGTCGCACGCGAGGCCGATGGCCGGGCCGCAGTTGCTGATGCCCGTCCCGGCGACGCCGATGCCGGGGCCGTACTGCCCGATGATCTCCTGCGCCGTCTCCTTCGCCGACTCTTCGTTGAGGTCAACGCAGACGATGTGCGCGCCCTCCTTGACCAGCCGGTGCGCGGTCTCTTTGCCGATGCCGGCGCCCGCGCCGATGACGACGATGATCTGGCGGTCGAGCTCCTTCTCGGGCGGCATGCGGCGGAGCTTGGCCTCTTCGAGCAGCCAGTACTCGATGTCGAAAGCCTCCTGCTGATCCATCGCCTCGTACTCGTCGATGGCCTCGGCGCCGCGCATGACTTCGATGGCGCAGTTGTAGAACTCGGCCGTCACGCGCGACTCGCTCTTGTTCTTGCCCCACGCGAGCATCCCGAGGCCCGGTATCAAGACGACCGTCGGGTTCGGGTCGCGCATCGCGGGCGAGTCGGGGTGCTTGCAGCGGTCGTAGTAGGCCGCGTAGTCCTTGCGGTATTCGACCAGCCCGTCGGCGATGGCCTTCTTAAGAGACTCGATGTCTCCGCTCGCCGGGTTCCAATCGACGAAGAGCGGCTTGATTTTTGTTCTCAGGAAGTGGTCGGGGCAGGAGGTGCCGAGCGCGGCGAGGCGCGGCGCGTCGTGACTGTTGACGAAGCGGAGCATCCGCTCGTCGTCCTGCACCGTGCCGACGAAGCGCTTGTAGACGGAGACCTGGCCGCGGACGAAAGGAATAACCTCGGCGATGATGCGGCGGCGGTCGGCCTCTGGCAGGGCCGCGTGCTTCTGCCCGCCGAAGGTCTCCGCGCCTCTGTCCTTCGACTCGATGTAGCGCGCGGCGCGGTCGATGATTTCGAGCGCCGTCTCGTAGCAGGTCTTGTCGTCGTTGCTCCAACTGCTCATGCCGTGGTGACCGAGCAGGATGCCCCTCGCCTGCGGGTTCTCCTGAATCAACTGCTCGATCTTCAGGCCGATGTCGAAGCCGGGGCGCTGCCACGGGATGTAGATGATCTCGTCGCCGTAAATCTCCTTCGTCAGGCGCTCCTGGTTGACGGAGGCGGCGACGGCGATGACGGCGTTCGGGTGGAGGTGGTCAACGTGCTGGTAGGGGACGAGCGTGTGGAGCGGCGTGTCGATGGAGCCGGCGCGCGGGTTGAGGTTGAAGACGCAGTGGCTGTACATCGGGTACATCGCGTCCTCGATCTCGGTCTTCGGGCCGTTCTCCGGGTGGTCGAGGTAGATCGGCTTCATCGCGCGAATCTTGTCGAGGTAGAAGGAGGCGAAGCCGTCGCGCTTGGCCGTGCGCAGGTCGCCGCCCGAGCCCTTGACCCAGAGGACTTCCGTCTCCTGCCCTGTCAGGGGGTCGCGCTCGACGAGTTTCGAGGACGTGTTGCCGCCGCCCGTGTTGGTGAGCGTCAGGTCTTCGCCCAGCTTGTTCGAGCGGTAGACGAGGCGGTCGAGCCCCTTTAGTTGCTCCGCGACCTCGTCCTGCCAGAGGTACTTCACGTACTCGAAAGATTTCTTCTCGCGTTGGCTGCTCATAAACCCTCCTGCGGTTTGAGACTGCGGCCCGGACGTGCGGGCCGTCGCGGTCAAGCGGTTAACTCTGCGGGGCCGTAAAAATGCCGAAGTCGCCGGCGTCGCGGGGGCACACGCGCGGGCTCAGGAAGAACGCGCTCCGGGTTTCAGGTCTTGCTTAACTAACGGGGTAGGCCGGATTCTACTCGCTCGGGGGGTCGTTTGCCAAACAGTAATTGGCACCCCGCGCGCCGCCCCGGTCTACTTGCGCGGCGGGGCGGTCGAGTCGCGCGTGATGAGGTGCGTCGGGATGCGCAGCTCCGAGCCCTGCTGCTCGGGGTGCTCGATCATCGCGACGAGCGTCTCGACGACGCGGCGGCCGATCTCGGCGCGCGGCGAGCAGACGGTGGTCAGCGGCGGCTCGGAGAGCGCCGCGAAGGCGATGTCGTCGAAGCCGACGAGGGAGATGTCCTGCGGGATGGAGAGCCCCGCCTTGCGGAACTCGCGCAGCGCCCCGAGCGCCATCATGTCGTTGGCGGCGATGACGGCCGTGGGCAGTTCCGGCGCGGCGAGGATTTCGCTCGCGGCGCGGCGTCCGCCGTCGAGGCGGAAGTCGCCCTCGTAGACCGCCGGTTCGGGCTCGTCGGGCAGGTAGCGCTTCATGAAGTCGAGGAAGGCTTCGCGGCGGATGACGCCCGAGGGGATGCGCGAGGCGCCGGCGATGTGCGCGATGCGCCGGTGGCCTAAGCTGACGAGGTGGCGGACGGCCTCCTCGATGCCGGCGGCGTAGTCCACGCAGATGTTGCCCATGCGGTCGCCCGCGAGGTCGTGGCTGTCGAAGACGACCGAGACCTGCCGGCGCGTGATCTCGTGGAACAGCTCGGAGTCCAGCTCCGAGGTCATCAGGGCCACGCCCGCCATCTTCAGCTCGGAGAGGCGGCGCACGTAGTCGGCGGCGCGCTCGGGGTCGTAGTTGGTGTTGAGCAGGATGACGTTGTAGCCGCGCTCGAAGGCCGCCGACTCGATGGCCTTGACCACCTCGGGGAAGAAGGGGTTCGAGATGTCGGAGATGAGCAGGCCGATCATGTTGCTGCGGCCCGAGGCGAGCGAGCGGGCGTGCGCGTTCGGGTGGTACTCGCAGCGCTCGATGGCCTCCTGCACGCGCTTGCGCGTGTCGTCGGTGACGTACTTGGTGCCGTTGATGACGTGCGAGACGGTCGCCGTCGAGACGCCGGCCATGTGGGCCACGTCCTTGATCCGGGAGGTCTTGAAGGGTGAGATTGTCGGGTGCGCGATCACCTGTCGATGGTGTTCTTCTCTCATTAAGTTCTTACCCGGCTGTTCTCGCCACGTGCGCGCGGCGCTCCCGGGATTGGGGCGCTCTCGGCGCGGGGGATGGGACGAGCCAGTCTGGATAATACTTCGGTCGGGTACTTTTTAAAAGTCCGCCCGCGGAGAGTTGTCCGCGGGCGGACTTTTAAAAGCGTTCGGGGCTTTCGAGAAGCGTGTGAACCTTACCCGCCGACGGCGAGGCGCATGATGTTCTCCTCGGTCGTCTCCTCGCGCGTCAGCACGCCGGTGACGCGCCCCTCGTGCATGACGGCGACGCGGTCAGAGACGTTGATGACCTCCTCCATGTCCGAAGAGATCATGATGATGGCGACGCCCGACTCGGCGAGCTTGCGCATCAGCTCGTAAATCTCGGCCTTGGCGCCCACGTCGATGCCGCGCGTCGGCTCGTCGAAGATTAAGACCTTCGGCTCCAGCGCGAGCCACTTGGCGAGGACGACCTTCTGCTGGTTGCCGCCCGAGAGGTTTGCCGCCTTCGTCTCGACCGTCGGCGCCTTCACGTTCAGGCGCTGGCAGACCTCCTTCGAGCCCTCCTTCTCCTTCTCGAACGAGATGAGCCCGGCCGGCGCGTAGCGTTCGAGCGCGGGCAGGGTCACGTTCTCGCGGATCGGCATGTCCACGATGAGGCCGGCCGTGCGCCGGTCTTCGGGGACGAGGTAGACGCCGTACTTGATGGCGTCCTGCGGCGAGCGGATGCGCAGCGGCCGGGAGTCGAGCAGCAGGCGCGACTCGACCGAAGCGTCCACGCCGAAGATGGCCTGCGCGGCCTCGCTGCGCCCCGCCCCGACCAGGCCGGCGAGGCCCAGAATCTCGCCGCGCCCCACGTCGAACTTGACCTGTTTGTCTGGGTAACGCGCCGTGCGCAGCGTCTCGACCTCGAAGTAGCGCGGGCTCTTCTCGCCGAGGGGCTGCTGGTAGAAGGAGTCGATGTCGCGGCCGACCATGAGCCGCACCATCTGGTCGTGCGTGATCTCCTCGCGCCGGAGCTCGCCGGCGTTCGCGCCGTCGCGGAGGACGACCGCGCGGTCGGCGATCTCCTTGACCTCGCCGAGCCGGTGCGAGATGTAGATGACGGCGACGCCGTGCTCGCGCAGGTCTTTGACCACTTCGAGCAGGCGCTCGGTCTCCGAGAGCGTGAGCGAGGAGGTCGGCTCGTCCATGATGAGGATGCGCGCGTTCAGAGAAAGCGCCTTCGCGATCTCGACCATCTGCTGCTGCGCGATGGAGAGGCGTACGAGCGGCGTGTCGGGCGCGATGTCGAGACCGAGGCGCGCGAGGTGTTTCTTCGTATCTTCCTCCATCCGCCCGCGGTCTAAGAGGCGCAGGGGGCCGCCGTGCGTCGGCTCGCGGCCGAGGTAGACGTTGGCGGCCACGTCGAGGTTGTCGAGGACGTTCAGCTCCTGGTGGATGAAGGCGACGCCGTACTTCGTCGCGTCCGACACGCCCCGGATGACCGCGGGCGCGCCGTCGATTAAGACCTCGCCCGAGTCCGGCTGGTGCACGCCCCCGAGCACCTTCATCAGCGTGGACTTCCCCGCCCCGTTCTCGCCCAAAAGCGCCACCACCTCGCCCTTCGACACCTCGAGGCTCACGCCCTTCAGCGCGTGCACGCCCGGGAAGCGCTTCTCTATCGAACGCATCTGTAGGATGGGAGGCATATGAATAGTAGGCAGTAGGCAGTAGGCAGTAGGCAGTACGCTCCGCGTGACGGCAGTTGAAGGGTTAACCCGAAGTCTTCGACCTAACGGTCTTCAACTGCCTACTGCCGTCTGCCTACTGCCTACTGCTCCTCACCTTCCGCGGAGCTGGTTGATCTGCTTGGTGAACTCCTCGACGTCGGCCTGCTTGATGACCCTGGTCGGGACGAACTTCTGCTTGCTGGCGGGGATGCCGGAGCGGTCGCCCTTGAGCGCGGCCGCCATCAGCTTGATCGCCTGGTAGCCGAACTCGTAGGGCTGCTGGACGATGGTGCCGTAGATCGACCCGTCCTTGATGCCGGCCAGCGTCTCGTCCTCCTCGTCGAAGGCGATGATCTTGACCTTCCCGATCTTCCCCGCGTCGCGCACGGCGTTGACGATGGCCGGGCCGTTGTAGCTCCAGAGGCCGACGAGCCCCGCCACGTCCGGGTACTTGACGAGCGTGTCCGAGACGTTCGACTTGGCGCGGACGCGGTCGGTGTCGTCGGTGCGCGTGTCGATGATGGTCACGTTCGAGCCGTTGAGCGCCTCCTTGATGCCCTGCAAGCGCTCGGCGGCGTTGCGCGCGTCGAGCTTGCCGACGAAGACCATGATCTTGCCGCCCTGCGGCAGGGCCTCCTTGATGAGCCCGCCCGCCTGCCGCCCCGCCTCGACGTTGTCGGTGCCGACGTAGCAGGCGCGCTGGCTGTTCGGCGCGTCGGAGTCCTGCGTGAAGACGAGCGTCTTCTGCGAGACGTCGTTGATGAGGCCGGTCTGGTTGTCGGGATCGACGGGGCTCATGGCGATGCCGTCGATGCCCTTGGCGAGCAGGTCGTCCACGATGCGCTTCTGCTCGGCGGCCGTGCCGTCCGAGGGAATCTTGAACTCGGCGGTCACGTCGGGCAGCTCGGCGTCGGCCTTCTCGACGCCCTTGCGCGCGATAGTCCAGAAGTCGGAGGCGTTGTTGGTGACGAAGGCGAGCCGCTTGGCGCCGCCGCCCGTGCTGCCGGAGGTGTTGCCGCCGTTGGCGGTGTTGGCGCCGCCCGTGCCGCCCTGCTGCGCGCAGGCGGCCAACAACAGGGAGGCGCACAGAAGCATCATCTTCTTCAGTTTCATCTCGCTTCTCCTCAAATGAAAGTAGGCAGTAGGCAGATGGCAGTAGGCAGTCAGTGCCCTCTGCCTTCTTGAATAATTATCCCTCTGCCGCTCGCTGCCAAATGTCTGAACAAAACCTTTGAGCTTAAGCAGTGTCTTCAACTGCCTACTGCCTACTGCCTACTGCTCCCTAACGCGCGCTGAATTTATACACCGTCGTCGAGCGGAACTGCGCGCCCTTGCGCAGCACGGTCGAGGGGAACTTGGGCTGGTTGGGCGAGTCGGGGAAGTGCTGCGTCTCAAGGCAGAAGCCGTAGCGGTACTTGTAGGTCTTGCCGCCCTTGCCCGTGTCCGTCCCGTCCAGGTAGTTCCCCGTGTAGAGCTGCACGCCCGGCTCGGTCGTCCAGACCTCCAACGCGCGCCCCGTCGTCGGCTCCGTGACGCGCGCCGCGAGGCGGAGCACCCCGGCCCGCCCGTCGATGACGAAGTTGTGGTCGTAGCCCTTGCCGAGCTTCAACTGCTCCTCGTCCTGATTGATGCGCGCGCCGATGGCCGTCGGCCGCGTGAAGTCGAAGGGCGTCCCCTTCACCGCGCGCAGCTCGCCCGTCGGGATGGCGCCCGCGTCGGTCGGCGTGAAGCGGCTGGCGTTGAGCGTCAAGACGTGGCCGAGGATGTCGCCGTTGCCCTGCCCGGCGAGGTTGTAGTAGTTGTGGTTCGTCAGGTTGATGACCGTGTCTTTGTCGGTCGTCGCGTAGTAGTCGATCCGCAGCTCGTCCGCGTCCGTCAGCGTGTAGACGACCCGCACCGAGAGGTTGCCGGGGTAGCCCTCCTCGCCGTCCTTGCTGAGGTAGGTGAGTTCGAGCGCCTGCCCGGAGCGCGCGGCGACGGGCCGCGCCGCCCAGACCACCTTGTCGAAGCCGCGGACGCCGCCGTGCAAATGGTTCTCGCCGTTGTTCGTGGCGAGCGTGTACTCCTTGCCGTCCAGCGTGAACCTGCCTTTGGCGATGCGGTTGGCGTAGCGGCCGACGAGCGCGCCGATGTAGGTGGTCGTCTTCTGGTAGCCCTCGATGTCGTCGAAGCCGAGCACCACGTCGTCGAACTTGCCGGCGCGGTCGGGCACCTTGAGCGAGACGACCGCGCCGCCGTAGGTCGTAATGCGCGCCTCGGCTCCGCGCGCGTTCTTCAGCGTGTAGATGTCCACGGCCTGCCCGTCCCTCGTCCGCCCGAAGCTCTCCTTCTTCGGCAAGCCCTTCCCCCCCGCTGCGGGCGCGACGACCAGACAGAGCAGGAGCAGCGCCGCCGTTCTCTTCAAAGGCATAGTCAGAACTCTCCGGATGAATTATTTCAAAAGCCCGCCGACCCTCAAGCCGGCTTCACGCGCGCCGGGCGGCGCTGGAGTATCTGGTCGGCGATGACGCCGATCAGAATCACCGCGCCCAACACGGCGAAGTTCAAAGAGCTGGGGATGCCCAGCAGGTTTACGAGATTCTGCAAGACCTGCAACAGCGCCGTCCCGATGAGGATGCCGACGACCGACCCCTCGCCGCCCCTCAAACTACAGCCGCCCAGCACCGCCGCCGCGATGCCGTACAACTCGAACGAGTTCCCGTGCGAGCTGGGCGAGATCGAGTTCGTGTAGAAGGCGAAGACGATGCCGGCGATGCCGACCAAAGCGCCGAGGATGATGTAGGCGCTCGCCACCATCTTCTCCGAATTGATGCCCGAGTAGCGCGCGGCCGTCTCGTTGCGCCCCACCGCGTAGAGGTAGCGCCCGTAGACCGAGCGGTGCAGCACGACCCACATGACGACGCTGATGATGATGAGCAGCACGAACGGCGTCGGTATCCCGAGCACGCTTCCCGTCGCCAACGTCTTCAGCGTCTCGAACCCCGCACCCGTGCCGAAGCCCTTCGTCTCGTCGTTCGAGATGAAGCGCGCCAGCCCGCGGTAGAAGAGGAGCCCGCACAGCGTCACGATGAAGGGCTGCACCCGCACCTTCGTAATCAGCAGCCCGTGGAGCGCGCCCAGGGCCGTCCCGAGGCCGATGATGGCGACGACCGCCAGCGCCGAGGGCCAGCCCCACTCCGTCAGCATCATCGACATCACCACGCCGAGGAGCGCGAAGACCGAGCCGACCGAGAGGTCGATGCCGCCCGTGATGATGACCAGTCCGAGGCCGATGGAGAAGATGCCGTACATCCCGATCAGCCGCGCCATGTTCTGCAAGTTGGCCGGCGCGAGGAAGCGCGGGTTCAGAATCGCCACGACCACGCACAGGAGCACGAGCAGCAGGAAGGTGCCGAGTTCTTTCTTCATCGAGTTTTCTCTCGGAGGGGAAGCGGTTAACAGGCACGCGGGGACAGGTTGCCCCTCAG
>Ga0213876_10000740_pt1 | contig 22602 bp, 23 predicted proteins | sample BarmaccomBMRX_R9_FD_160113 | JGI IMG/M metagenome (GOLD analysis project Ga0213876, IMG submission 160113) | Root-associated microbial communities from Barbacenia macrantha in rupestrian grasslands, the National Park of Serra do Cipo, Brazil - RX_R9 | ecosystem: Host-associated > Plants > Roots... | reverse complement strand
AGTTTGAGAGAACCTGTGTATGCGGGTTACGGTAACCGCATGGCACAGAAACCTGTCGCTAACGCGCTGACCCTTGAGCTCGAACCCGTGGTGGAAGCCAACATGGATCGCCACCTCGGCACCGAGGACATCTGGTTCGCTCACGACTACGTGCCGTTCGACCGGGGCGAGAACTTCGCCTTCCTCGGTGGGCATGACTGGGACCCGTCGCAGGCGACGCTGCCGCGGACCATCACGGACGCGTGCGAGATCCTGGTGCTCCTCAAGGACAACCTGGCGGCCCACCACCGCGAACTCGTCGACCACTTCATTCTCGAGGATTGGTGGGGCCGCTGGCTCGGCCGGTGGACCGCCGAGGAACACCTGCACGCCATCGCCATACGCGAGTACCTGGTGGTCACCCGCGAAGTCGACCCAACCGCCAACGAGGAGGCCCGCGTCCAATACGTGATGAAGGGCTACCGGGCCGACACGTACACGCAGCTCGAAACCCTGGCGTACATGGCGTTCTACGAGCGCTCGCTCGCCACCTTCGCCCACAATCTGGCCGCCCAGATCGAGGAGCCCATTCTCGCCGGGCTCATCGACCGCATCGCCAGGGACGAAGTGCGGCACGAGCAGTTCTTCGCCAACCTGGTCGAGCACTGCCTCGGATATACCCGCGACGAAACGATCGCGGCGATCGCAGCCCGCGCGGCCGACCTGGGCGTCGTCGGCGCCGACATCGATGCCTACCAGGACAAGCTGCAAAACGTCGCCGAGGCCGGCATTTTCGGCCAGGCGGACTTGGCCCAGGTGATCTCGGAACGCATCACCGCGTGGGGTCTGGCCGACGAGCCGCGGCTCAAGCAATTCGTCTCTAACTGAGTCGCCCAACCACTTTCGGGCTTCCTCTCAGGCAACTGTCGGCGCGCCTGCTCTGCGCGGGTGCGGCGACGGGAGTAGCGTCGCATCCGATGGCCAGCGAATTGCTCTGCTGCCAGGGCGGCACTCCCGGTTTCTGCACGGGTCACTACCAAGGCAGGACCGGCCCCGGTCCTGGTGCTGCGGCCCCCTTCGAAGTGCCTGTGTGGGTCCGCGCGGGCGTAATCTGCTCGAGGAGCGCTCCGTGACCGATATCCGGACGTACGTGCTCGACACCTCCGTGCTGCTGTCCGATCCCTGGGCGTGCAGCAGGTTCGCCGAACACGAGGTCGTGGTTCCGCTGGTGGTGATCAGCGAGTTAGAGGCCAAACGCCACCACCATGAGCTGGGCTGGTTCGCCCGGCAGTCGTTGCGCCTGTTCGACGACCTACGGTTGGAACACGGACGGCTGGATCAGCCCATTCCCGTTGGTACACAAGGGGGTTCGCTTCACGTCGAACTCAACCACACCGACCCGTCGGTGTTGCCTGCTGGCTTTCGTACCGACAGCAACGACTCACGGATCCTGAGTTGTGCCGCCAACCTGGCCGCAGAGGGCAAGCGAGTCACGTTGGTCAGCAAGGACATTCCGCTGCGAGTCAAGGCCGCCGCGGTTGGTCTGGCCGCCGACGAATACCACGCGCAGGACGTCGTGGCCTCCGGATGGTCCGGCATGCACGAAATCGAGACGGCTGCTGAGGACATCGACGCGTTGTTCGCCGACGGCGAGGTGGACCTGGCCGAAGCTCGAGACCTGCCCTGCCACACCGGGATTCGGCTGTTGGGTGGAAGTTCGCATGCACTGGGCCGGGTCACCGCGAACAAACGCGTCCAGCTGGTCCGGGGTGACCGCGAGGTGTTCGGGTTGCGGGGCCGGTCCGCCGAACAGCGCGTGGCGTTGGACCTCTTGCTCGACGAGTCGGTGGGCATCGTCTCGTTGGGTGGCAAGGCCGGCACGGGCAAGTCGGCGCTGGCGCTGTGCGCGGGCCTGGAGGCCGTCCTGGAGCGACGGACACAGCGCAAGGTGGTGGTTTTCCGCCCACTGTACGCCGTGGGCGGCCAGGAACTGGGTTATCTGCCGGGTAGCGAGAGCGACAAGATGGGGCCGTGGGCGCAGGCGGTCTTCGACACGCTGGAAGGGTTGGCCAGCCCCGCGGTGCTCGACGAAGTCCTCTCCCGCGGCATGCTCGAAGTGCTGCCGTTGACCCACATCCGGGGGCGCTCGCTGCACGACTCGTTTGTCATCGTCGATGAGGCGCAGTCACTCGAGCGCAATGTGCTGCTGACCGTGCTGTCCCGGTTGGGAACGGGTTCGCGGGTGGTCCTGACGCACGACATCGCGCAGCGCGACAACCTACGCGTCGGGCGCCACGACGGCGTCGCGGCAGTGATCGAGAAGCTCAAAGGCCACCCGCTGTTCGCCCACATCACGCTGCTGCGCAGTGAGCGGAGCCCGATCGCCGCGCTGGTCACCGAGATGCTCGAAGAGATCGCCGGGCCGCACTGAGCACCCGTTTCGGTAGGCTCTGAGCGTGCCGAAACGACCCGACAACCAGGCCTGGCGCTACTGGCGCACGGTCTTGGGTGTCGTCGCCGCGGGCGCGGTGCTGGTGATCGGCGGCCTCACCGGCCACGTGACGCGCGCCGACAACCTGAGTTGCTCGGTGGTCAAGTGCGTTGCGCTGACCTTTGACGACGGACCCGGTCCGTTTGACGAGCGGCTGCTGCAGATCCTCAAGGACAACGACGCCAAAGCGACATTCTTTTTGATCGGCAACAAGGTGGCGGCCAACCCGGCGGGCGCCAAGCGCATTGCGGACGCTGGCATGGAGATCGGCAGCCACACCTGGGAACACCCCAACATGACGACGATTCCCCCGGAGGACATTGCCGGTCAGTTCTCCCGGGCCAACGACGCGATCAACGCCGCGACCGGGCGGACGCCGACGCTGTACCGGCCGGCCGGCGGGCTGTCCAACGACGCGGTGCGGCAGATCGCCGCGAAGTATGGGTTGGCCGAAATCCTCTGGGATGTCATCCCTTTCGACTGGGCCAACGACTCGAACACGGCCGCGACACGCAACCTGCTGATGAGCCAGATCAAACCGGGCTCGGTGGTGTTGTTCCACGACACCTACTCGAGCACCGTCGACCTGATGTATCAGTTCATCCCGGTGCTCAAATCCAACGGTTATCGCCTGGTGACGGTCAGTGAGCTGCTCGGTCCGCGCGCTCCGGGCAGCAGTTACGGCAGCCGGGAGAACGGCCCACCGGTCAACGGGCTTCAAGACATCCCGGCCAACCAGATTCCCGCACTGCCCAACACCCCGTCGCCCACGCCGATGCCCAATTTCCCGATCACCGACATCCCGGGAGCGAACTCGGGCGGGCCAAACAACGGTGCGTAAGCCAGTCCGCCGAACCGGTGTGCGGCATCCAAAAACGTTCCGCGGCTATGTGATTCAATATGCGACCGACCTTGCCGTGGCCTATATCCTGGCGGTCATCGACGTGGCCGCGATTATGATCCCGCTGCGGGGTAACACGTCCATCGACTTTGCCGAGAAGAACACCGCAGTGGTGACGCTGCTCGTTGTGCTTGGCATTTGCGGGGTTGCGTTAGCGGGTGTAGTGAGCATCGCCCCCACGTTGCGCTGGTTTCTCGCCGGAGACGAACCGACGACTGAACAACGGGACGCGGCGATCAAGCTGAGTGCCCGGCAGTCGGCAATCCTGCTGGCCGCATGGGGCCTGAGCGGCGGAATCCTGATCCTGCTCGATCGGTCTGGCGGGGCTTCGCTGCTGCTGCCCATGTTGCTCGGCGTGCTGCTCGGCGGACCGGCCGCCGCCGGCACCGGCCTGTTGATCGCGCAGCACAGCCTGCGCCCCCTCATGATCGCCGCCACCCAGGGCGCCAAGCCGCGCCTGGCGGCGCCCGGGGTATTCGCGCGTCTGGTCCTCATGTGGTTCCTGTGCAGCGCGGTGCCCATCGCCGTGATCGCGACCTTTGTCGTCCTGCGGTCCTACGGCTGGCTCATCCAGAGGTCGGCATCGCTGGATGCGCCCGTACTGGTGGTGTCGCTGGCGGCGCTGATTCTCGGGTTGCCCACGATGATTCTGACGTCGCGATCCATCGCGGATCCGGTCGGCGAGGTCGTCGACGCGATGGCCGAGGTCGAACACGGCGACCTGGAAACCTACGTCGGCGCCTATGAACGCTCCCAAATCGGGCGCCTGCAAACGGGATTCAACCGGATGGTCGCCGGGCTCGCCGAACGTGACCGGCTGCGCGATCTGTTCGGCCGTTACGTCGGGGCGGATGTGGCCCGTCGCGCCATCGAAGAGGGTGCCGAGCTGTCCGGCGATGTGGTCGAGGCCGCCGTCTTGTACATCGACCTGGTGGGTTCCACACAACTTGCGGAAAGCCGTCCGCCACAAGAGGTTGCCGAGATCCTCAACGATTTCTTCCGGATAGTCGTCGGGGCCGTCGACGAGCAGCAGGGACTGATCAACAAATTCCAGGGCGACGCGGCGCTGGCCATCTTCGGTGCCCCGTTGCGCATGGACCAACCGGCGTCGGCGGCGTTGGCGACGGCCCGCGCCCTGGCTGCCGCGCTACGCCAGCTACCCGTGGTCGACTTCGGCATCGGCGTCTCCGCCGGACGGGTCTTCGCGGGCAACATCGGCGCCGAAAACCGTTACGAATACACGGTTATCGGCGATGCCGTCAACGAAGCGGCGCGCCTGGCCGACGTCGCCAAGACCTCGGATCGGCGGATCTTGTGTTCGGCGGCAGCCATCGAGCGCGCCGGCGAGGCCGAGCGTGACCGGTGGGCGGAATGCTATTCGACCGTGTTGCGCGGTCGCTCGGAAGCAACGCGGGTGTCGACGCCGTCCTAGCTGACTACTTGGCGACCTTCAGGGCCGCGATGACCTGGTTGATGATGCCCGCCGAGGCGGTGTCACCAATGGGCGTAGCACCCATGAAGATCGTGACGGGCTTGGTGTCGACCGCGATGATTACCACCGTGTCGCCTTTCACGCCTTTGGTGGTGTCTGCGATCGAGACATCGGCGTCAACGCGGGCGGCCTTGATCCCGTCGACCGTGATCGACGATGTCTTGACGGGCCCCAGGGTGGGCTGCGCGTTCGAGTAGCCCGGCCCGGCGGCCACGCACGCCATCAACTTCGACGCCTGCGCCCCGACATCCATGCTGGGTACGAAATTGGTGATGGCGACCTCGGCCTGCATCATCCACTGGGTGCCCGACCCCACCTCTTGGGCTACACCCGCCGCGTCGATGAGGTTCGGCGATTGGTCGTCGGAGATGACCTGCCATCCGGGCGCCGCGCTGCTCGGGAACGACAGCTTGCCCGCGCTGATCGAGGTGCCGGTCGGCTTCTCACCGCCAGAGACATTGGGGGTGCAGTCGGTCGCGGTCTGCGCGCCACTCGGCTGTGGTGACGCCGCGCTGGTGGCGGTCGAGGTGGCGGCGGGGTTTGACTTGTTGCCGCTGGTAAGGCCGATTGCCAGGAACACCACGAGCCCGATGACGCCGAGCAGCGCGATGCCGCCCACGATCAGCCAGGGCAGCTTCGAGCCCGAGCCCTTCGGGCCGCCCGGCGGCGGCCCACCCGGGTAGGGTCCGGGCTGCCACCCGGGCGGCGCCTGCTGGCCCGGCTGAGGATATTGCTGGGGCGGATAGGCGCCCGCGGCATAGGGATCCGCCGGGCTCTGCGGGTTGGTGTACGGACCGCCCGGCGGGTACTGGTAGGGGCCGCCTTGCGGCTGCCCACCCTGCGGCTGCCCGCCCCAATAGGGGTCCTGGCCGTACGGATTCGATCCGTAGGGATTCTGACCATAGGGGCCCCCGGGAGGAACCGTCATTGCTCAACCACGCTCTCTGTCAAAGACCTCATGCACCGCGTCCCCCAAAGGTAGCCGCGCAACGCAGTATGACGGTCGGACCTGGACTTGGACCACTTGCCCTTTGCCTGGCCGTCACGTGGGCCTGACGCGAGCCATTGCCAACACGTCGAGGCGACGGTCCAGTTCTTCTTCGGACAGCTTGTCGCCGATCAACCCGCGGTCGATCACGGTCTGGCGGATCGTCTTGCGTTCCTTGAGGGCCTGCTTGGCCACCGCCGCGGCCTCCTCGTAGCCGATGGCCGAGTTCAACGGTGTCACGATGGACGGCGACGACTCCGCCAGCTCGCGCAGATGCTCGACGTTGGCCTTCAGCCCGACGATGCAACGCTCCGCGAACAGCTTCGACACGTTTGTCAGCAGCTTGAACGACTCCAGGATGTTGCGGGCCATCATCGGGATGTAGACGTTCAGCTCGAAGGCGCCGCTCGCGCCGCCCCAGGCCACCGCGGCGTCGTTGCCGATCACCTGCGCGGCCACCTGCGTAACGGCTTCGGGCAGAACGGGGTTCACCTTGCCCGGCATGATCGAGCTGCCGGGCTGCAGGTCCGGAAGCTGGATCTCGGCCAGCCCGGTCAGCGGGCCGGAGCCCATCCAGCGGATGTCGTTGGCAATCTTGGTCAGCGACACCGCGATGGTGCGCAACGCGCCCGATGCCTCGACCAACCCGTCACGGGCCGCCTGGGCTTCGAAAGAATTTGTGGCCGTGCGTAATTCGTTCAGTCCGGTCTCTGCGACCAGCGTCTCGACCACCTTGGTCCCGAAGCCGTCGGGCGCGTTGAGGCCGGTGCCGACGGCGGTGCCGCCGATGGCCAGTTCACCCAACCGTGGCAGCGTCGCCCGCACCCGCTCGATACCGGCCTCGATCTGGCGGGCGTACCCACTGAATTCCTGGCCCAGCGTGACGGGCACGGCGTCCATCAGGTGCGTACGGCCCGACTTCACCACGGTGCGCCACTCGTCGGCCTTGGCGGCCAGCGCACCGTGCAGTTCCTCTAGCGCCGGGATGAGATGGCGCACCGCGGCCTCGGTGGCCGCGATGTGGGTGGCGGTGGGGAAGGTGTCGTTGGACGACTGCGACATGTTGACGTCGTCGTTGGGGTGCACTTTTACCCCGTTGGCGGCCGCGATGCTGGCAATCACCTCATTGGTGTTCATGTTGGAACTGGTGCCCGAACCGGTCTGGAAGACGTCGATGGGAAACTGGTCGTCGTGCTTGCCGTCGGCAATCTCGGCGGCCGCGGCGATGATCGCATCGGCCTTCTCCGGCGCCAGCAAGCCCAGGTCCTTGTTGACGTGCGCGCAGGCCCCCTTCAGCAGGCCCAACGCGCGGATCTGGGTGCGCTCCAGGCCACGGCCAGAGATCGGGAAGTTCTCCACCGCACGCTGGGTTTGCGCGCGCCACAACGCTTTTGCCGGCACCCGGACCTCGCCCATGGTGTCGTGCTCGATGCGGTATTCGGCGCTGTCGGCCATGAATCGGGTTCCTCTTCGCTAGGTGTGTACGGCCTGCTCAAGGCAGGGGATAAGCCGCGGTGCTGTCACCGGTGAAGTCGATGGCGGAGTACTCGTTGAGCTTTGAAAGCCGGTGGTAGGCCTCGATCATCCGCACGGTGCCCGACTTCGACCGCATCACGATCGACTGCGTGGTGCAGCCACCGGGTTGGTACCGCACGCCCTTGAGCAGGTCGCCATCGGTGACCCCGGTGGCGCAGAAGAAGACGTTCTCGCCGGAGACCAGGTCCTCCGTCGTCAGAATCTGGTCGAGGTCGTAGCCCGCGTCCAACGCCTTGCGGCGCTCAGCCTCGTCCTTGGGAGCCAGCTGCGCCTGAATCGCGCCGCCCATGCACCGGATGGCCGCGGCGGCGATGATCCCCTCGGGAGTGCCGCCGATGCCGGCCAGCATGTCGGTGCCCGACTGCGGTCGGCAGGCCGAGATCGCGCCCGCGACGTCGCCGTCGGTGATCAGCCGGATCCGGGCCCCGGTGGTCCGGACATCTTCGATCAATTGAGCGTGCCGCGGCCGGTCCAGGATGCACACCGTCATGTCCCGTACCGACAGCTCCTTGACCCTGGCGACGGCCCGGACGTTGTCCGCGATCGGCGCGGTGATATCCAGCACGTGCGCGGCGTCGGGCCCGACGGCGATCTTGTTCATGTAGAACACCGCCGACGGATCGAACATGGCGCCGCGATCCGCCACCGCCAGCACCGAGATGGCGTTGGGCATGCCCTTGCTCATCAGCGTGGTGCCGTCGATCGGGTCGACGGCGAAGTCGCAATCCGGGCCATCGCCGTTACCGACTTCCTCGCCGTTGTAGAGCATCGGCGCTTCGTCTTTCTCACCCTCGCCGATGACCACGACGCCGCGCATCGAGACCGAGTTCACCAATTCGCGTATCGCGTCGACCGCGGCGCCGTCCCCGCCCTCCTTGTCGCCGCGGCCTACCCAGCGGCCCGCCGCCATGGCGCCGGCCTCGGTAACCCGCACCAGTTCCAGGGCAAGGTTGCGGTCCGGGGCTTCTCCGCGCGGCCGGGCCTGCCTCGATTCGTGCCGCGCGACGGCGGTCGGGCACGAACCGGATCCCTCAGCTGTCATGGTTGCCGATTCTCCCAGAAGCAGTTCAATGGTGTAGAGCTGGGATACTGGCGGGGTGACCACCGAGCCGCAGCCGAAACGGGGGCCAGTTGCGGGCCCTGTTACGGGGGCTGTTGCGGGACCTGTTGCTAAGCCGCCCAAACCGCGCTTGCTGCAGGACGGCCGAGACATGTTCTGGTCCCTGGCGCCGCTGGTCCTTGGCTGCATCGTGCTGGCGGGCATGGTCGGGATGTGTTCGTTAGCGCCGGGGGGGACGACTAGGGGCACCATCCCGTCCTACGACGCCGCGGCGGCCCTGCGTGCGGACGCCGCGACACTGGGATTTCCGATCCGGCTACCCCAGCTGCCCGTTGGCTGGAAACCCAACTCCGGCAGCCGGGGCGGCATCGAAAACGGACGAACCGATGCCTCGACCGGCCAGCGACTCAATGCGGCCACCTCGACCGTCGGATACATCACCCCGACGGGGATGTATGTGAGCCTGACACAGAGCAATGCTGACGAGGACAAGCTGGTTGGTTCGATCCATCCCGGCATGTATCCGACCGGCACGGTCGACGTTTCCGGCTTCAACTGGATCGTCTATCAGGGTGCTGACCAAAACGGTGCCGCCGCCGAGCCGGTATGGACTACCAGGTTGCCCAGTCCGGTCGGCCCCACGCAGATCGCGGTTACCGGTGCCGGCAGCACCGACCAGTTCCGTACCCTGGCGACGGCGACGCAATCGCAGTCGCCATTACCAAGTCGATAGAAGGGACGTAGCGCGTGACTGCACCCGAGGCAGACCTTTCCGGTTGGTCGGCGGCACCGTTCACCGGTGCCGGCTACACCCACGACGTGTATCGCAAGGGCACAGGTCCGGGCGTGGTGTTGATCCCCGAGTTACCCGGGATCCATCCCGGTGTGTTGGCCCTGGGAAATCATCTGGTGGACAACGGTTTCACGGTGGCCATACCGTCGTTGTTCGGTGAGCCGGGCAGGACCGTGACGGCCGGCTATGCGGCGTCGACGATTGCGCGGGCCTGTGTGGCAAAGGAATTCGCGGCGTTTGCGACCAACAAGCAGCGGCCGGTGTCGCTGTTCCTGCGCGCATTGGCTCGGGACCTCAACGCGTCGACGCCGGGCAAGGGCGTCGGCGTGATCGGCCAATGCTTCACCGGCGGCTTCGCGCTGGCCGCCGCGGTCGACGACAGCGTGCTGGCGCCGGTACTGAGCCAGCCTTCGGTGCCGTTCCCGGTGACACCTGCGCAGCGTCGCGATCCCGGGCTGAGTGAGTCCGAGCTGGCAACGGTCGCCGACCGGTGCGCCAACGACGGGCTGTGCGCTATCGGTTTACGGTTCAGCGAGGACAAGACGTCGCCCGGCGCACGGTTCAGCACGCTCAAACAGCGACTGGGTGACGCGTTCGAGGTGATCGAGATCGACTCCGGCCCAGGCAACCAGCACGGCTTCGGCAAAATGGCGCACTCCGTGCTTACCAACGAGCTCCGCGAGGTCGACGGCCAGCCGGCCTACGAGGCCCGCAAACGGGTGGTCGAGTTCCTCACCGAGCGGCTGGCCTAGCCAGCCCGACCTATCGGCTGGCCTTCGCTTTCGAAGCCTTCGCTTTCGAGGCCTCCGCTTTCATCTGGTTGAACAGGTCGACGTAGTAGGGCAGGCATTCTTTCATCGCCTGCTCGGTGTCGAACAGTGGCTCGTAACCGAGGTCGCGTCGGGCCTTGGCAACCGAGAAATAGTTGTCCAGGTAGACCCGTTCTACCGCGTTAGGTTCGAGCAATGGTGCGGGGAAGCCGAAGCGGAAGTGCAGCCGCTGCCAGCCCGTCATCGCCCAGTGCACCGCGGGACCGGAAATCCTTATCCGCGGCCACTTTTCCCCACACGCTTCCACCACCGGCCGCGCGAACTCGAACATATTGATGGGCTCGGCGTCGTTGATGAAGTAGGCCTGACCGGGTGCGGTGCCGCCGGGCACCAGATGCTCGGCGGCCAGGATGAAGCCGTGAATCAGGTTGTGCACGTAAGAGTTATCCAGCCGCGCCGACTTGCGTCCGATCAGCACCTTGACGTGGCCCTTGATGACGCTCTCAAACAACTTGCGGAACATCGTCTGGTCGCCGTTTCCCCAGATGCCACTGGGCCGGATCGAGCAGGTAAGCATGCCGTCAACACCGTTCTGCGACAACACATATCGTTCGGCGGCGACTTTGGTCTCGGTGTACAGGTCATGGAAGCGGTCGGTGTAGGGTAGGGACTCGTCACCGTTGGCGATGTTCTTGCCGCCCATTACCACGCTGTTGGATGCCGTGTAGACGAACCGCTTGACGCCGGCCTTCTGCCCGGCCTGCACCAGATTCTCGGTGCCGCCGACGTTGACAGAAAAACTGCGCTGTCGGTATTCCTCGGTCGCCGACGCGCCGCCCATCAACTCGATGATCGCCGCGGTGTGGAAGACGGTGTCGATGTTGTCCACCGCGGCGGCGCAGACCCCTGCGTCGGTGATGTCACCCTGCAGCACTTCCAGTTGCGGGTGCTGCGGCAGGGGCGACGGCGCGCGGTCGAAAGACCGCACCCGGTGTCCGCGATCGAGCAAGGTGGTCACCAGATTGGCGCCGACGAAGCCGGATCCGCCGGTGACCAGAACGCTGCCGAGTTCGGTTGTCAGTGCCGCATCGCCCATGGGCGAAGCATACTGAAACGTGTTCCAGTCTGACAAAGAATTTGCTTATCGGGACCTGCCTGGGTCAATTTTCGTCGGCGTGGCCAGAGGCCAGGGCATCGGTCACCCGCTGGCGCGCGCCAGCTAAGTGTTCCTCACATCTTTTGGCGAGTTGTTCGCCCCTTTCCCAGAGCCTCAGCGACGCATCCAAATTCAGTCCGCCCTGTTCGAGAAGTCGTACGACTTCGATCAGCTCGTCTCGGCAGGCTTCATAGCCCAGCTTACTAATAGGTGTAATGAATCCGTTCTCGTCTTTATCGCTCATCGTGGTCTTTTTCATCCATCACTGCGCCCCCACTCACCGCGCTCACGGCGCCGTCGCCCACACGTACCCGAAGCCTGGTGCCCGCCGGAGCGTCGCGCACCGATCTGAGCACCTCCGGAGGTCCACCCGAGGCCGGGGCCGCCTGCACCACCGCGTAGCCGCGGGCGAGCGTCGCGGCCGGACCCAGTGTCGCCAGCCGCGCGGCCAGGTGACCCACCCGTTCGGTCTCTGCGGCGACCAGCCGGGTGATGTCACGACGAACCGCTGATCGCGCACGGTGGATCTCGTCGGCGCGCGCGGTCAGCGCCGTCAGCGGATCGGCGAGCACCGGACGGCTGCGCAACTGGGCCAACGCGCGCTGCTCGCGTGAGACCCAATTGCGCAGGGCCTGCGCGCTGCGGCCACGCAACTCGTCGATCAGTCGCTGCTCGGCGGCGGTATCCGGGACCGCTTTCTTGGCCGCGTCGGTGGGCGTGGCAGCACGCAGATCGGCGACCAGGTCGCACAGCGGATTGTCGGGTTCGTGGCCGACGGCGCTAATCACCGGCGTGCGGCACGCCGAGATCGCCCGACACAGCGTCTCGTCGGAAAACGGCAACAGGTCCTCGACGCTGCCGCCGCCGCGGGCCAGCACGATCACGTCGACGTCAGAGTCCCGGTCCAGTTCGTCCAGCGCCTCCACGATTTGCGCAACGGCGTTAGGGCCCTGCACGGCGGTGTTGCGGATGGCGAAACGCACCGCGGGCCAACGTGCGGCGGCCACGGTTGTCACGTCGTGTTCGGCATGACTCGCCCGTCCGGTGATCAGCCCAATAGTGCTGGGCAGGAACGGAATCGGCCGCTTGCGCCGCGGGTCGAACAGCCCCTCGGCGTCCAGCAGCCGACGCAGCCGGTCGATGCGCGCCAACAGCTCGCCGACGCCGACGGCGCGAATCTCGCTGAGCCGCAACGAAAATGTGCCCCGCCCAGTGTAAAAAGAGGGCTTGCCGCAGACGACGACCTGAGTGCCCTCGGCCAATTTCACCGGCGCTGACAACACCAGGTCGCGCGAACAGGTCACGGTCAGTGACATGTCGGCGGCAGGGTCGCGCAACACCATGAAGACCGTGCTGGCGTGGGGCCGCATGGTGACCTGAGCCAGTTGTCCCTCGACCCATACCGTGCCCAGCTTGTCGATCCAGCCCGCGACCCGGATGGCCACCGCGCGCACCGGGAACGGATTCTCGGCGGAATTGCCTTCCGGACCCCGGTTCACTTCGCGGATGCGCGGGTGATCCTGTTGGCGAGCAGCGTCTGGAACGGAGCGCGGGCCTTGGTGGCTTGCTCGTAGGCCAGCAGGGCCTCCAGTTCCGTAACGTCCAGTGATTGCAACCGGGCGCGCAGCTGCGCCAGCGTCAGCGCCGGGTAGTCGAGTTCGGCCGCCACCTCGGGCGCCGGAACCGTCTTTTCGGCGGCGGTCTTCTTCGACTTGCTGGGCGCCGGCGTGGCCGCGCGGGCGGGTGTGGGGGCCTCGGGTACCGAATAGAGCGCGAAGCGTCCCTCGGCCCGGCGATCGGCTTCGATGCCGTCCGCGTCGGGCGGCAGCCCTTCGACACTTTGGGACAGATCCTCGTCGAACGTCGCCCATTCCGGCTGCTCGTCCTTGGATGGAAATATCGATTCCAGCGTGGTGTCGCCCTTGATCACCAGGTCGGCCAGGTTTTGTTGGAAGCGCATCACCAGGTGCGCCGCCTGACTGGCAAGCGTCATCGGGTACATCAGAATCGTCTTCGGCAGCTTCATCGTCTCCTCGACGGCGACTGTCGCCGCGCCGACAAGTAGCCGAACCCCGTACGGTGCAGTAGCCATGGGTCCAAGACTGCCTCAAGCGGCGGCTAAGTCCAAGTGGACCCCGTGAGCTGGCAGTCGCGAGTCGGCAGAACGTACCCTGGGTGACATGCCGCCGACGATCGATATGGGGATTCCCGGTGCTTCGAAATCGGTTGCCGACGACCCAACCCGCAAGCGAGTCCTGCTCGCGGAGCCGCGGGGCTACTGCGCGGGGGTGGACCGGGCCATCGAGACCGTCGAACGTGCGCTGGAGAAGCACGGTGCTCCCGTCTACGTTCGGCACGAGATCGTGCACAACCGGCACGTGGTGGACACCCTGGTCAAGGCCGGTGCGGTGTTCGTCGAGGAGACCGACGAGGTCCCCGAGGGGGCCATCGTGGTGTTCTCGGCGCACGGGGTCGCGCCGACGGTGTACGCGGCCGCGGCCGAACGCAATCTGCGGACCATCGACGCCACCTGCCCGCTGGTCACCAAGGTGCACAACGAGGCCAGACGCTTCGCCCGGGACGACTACGACATTCTGCTGATCGGTCATCAGGGACACGAAGAGGTGATCGGCACGGCCGGCGAGGCGCCCGATCACGTGCAGCTGGTCGACGGGGTCGAGGCCGTGGAGCACGTGACGGTTCGCGACGAGGACAAGGTGGTCTGGCTGTCGCAGACCACGCTGTCCGTCGACGAGACCATGGAGATCGTCGACCGGCTACGGCAGCGCTTCCCGAAACTGCAGGATCCGCCCAGCGACGACATCTGCTACGCCACGCAGAATCGGCAGGTCGCCGTCAAGGCGATGGCACCCGAGTGCGAGCTGGTGATCGTGGTCGGTTCGCGCAACTCGTCGAACTCGGTGCGGTTGGTCGAAGTGGCTTTGGGCGGCGGTTCCCGGGCCGCTCATCTGGTCGATTGGGCTGACGACATCGACCCCGTGTGGCTGAAGGACGTCACCACGGTTGGGGTCACCTCTGGCGCGTCGGTTCCGGAGGTTCTGGTGCGGGGCGTGCTGGAGCGATTGTCGGAGTTCGGCTACGACGTGGTCCAACCGGTGACGACGGCCCAAGAGACGTTGGTGTTCGCCCTGCCACGCGAGATCCGCTCGCTTCTCAAAAACGGCTAGGCCTGATCAGGCGTCGTATTCCCAGGATCCGGCCGGGGGACGGGGCGCACGTGATCGGCGCCGGCGGTCCGCCTCGGGCGGCTCGCGTAGCTGGTCCCGGGAGGTTTCGCCGCGGTAGCGGACTTGCGAGATCGGGTGGTGCGTCCGGTTGGAGCCGTTCGATCCGGTCGGCGTAGCACGGCGGCGTGGCTGCTCCGAGGAGCCATACGGGTCATAGGAGTCATAGGAGTCATAGCCCTCGTAGGGGCCGGAGTGTCTGGACGGGGGCTCCGGCGGGCGCTCGTACCGGTCATACGGGTCGAAGCGGCTGGTGCGAGGCGTGGGCCGCTCGTACGGATTACGGCGGGCCTGCGGGTCTCGACGTGGCTCCCGCTGCGCACGCAGGTCCTGATCGGCCGGCGGCCTCGGGCGCCGGCGTGGTCGCGGGGACGGGGACGGGTCGCCGGCTCCGGCCTCGTAGCCCCGGGGCTGGGCTCTGCGAGCCGGGCGTCGCGGACGCTCGAGCCCTTGTTCCTGCACGTCGTCCGGCGACGGACGGGCATGCCGGGAACGGGTCCGGCTGGCGCGCTCGGTTGATCGGCTGCTGCGTGTCGCCCTGCCCGTTCTCGCGCTGCTTCGACGCGCGTGATTGACGGCGGGCGCCCGCTGGGGGTCTGCGGTCGCGGCGTCGTCCGACTCGAGGTCGGGATCGGCGCTGAAAAGCGATCTCAGTTTCGTCGCGATCGTTCTGATGGCCGACGGCCGCTCGACGGCGGCGGCGGTGTCCTCGGTGCCGGCGGTCGCCACCGAGCGGTGCGACATCCCGAAATACCACCGGATCAGGCCGATCAGCAGCACCCCACCGGCGGTTCCCAGCATCAGCGGGAAGCGTTCGATGAGCGGGTAGCCGCAGTTGATCAGCAGGTCCTTGAGGTTGCCGACCTTGCGATCGTGGAACATCCAGTAGGCGGCCGGAACCGTGCCGAAAAGCAGCAGCGGCGGCTGGATGACGGCAGTGAAGACTCCGGACTGTCGGACGGCCAGCATTGCGGCCACACAACCGGCGATATAGCAGCCGGCAAAGACGTGCGAGAGGTCCTTGTGGCCGGCGTCGATCACCCAACCGACCATCGTCGCTGTGGCGGCGATAAGCACCGCGCCCCACCAGGGCACGCCCGCGATGCTGGGGACGATCGAGCGGTGATCCGCCGCCACCGCCGACCTCGCGCGCTGTGCTGACACAAGTAGACCGTACCGGCTGCGGGCCCAAAGGCCCGTATTACCTAGCCAGCGACCGCGGCGCGTTGACGGCGACCCCTAGACTTGGGTCCCTGTGAGCCTGAGCCTGGGAATCGTGGGTCTGCCCAACGTGGGCAAGTCGACCCTGTTCAACGCGCTGACCCGGAACAACGTGGTGGCGGCCAACTACCCATTCGCCACGATCGAACCCAACGAGGGCGTCGTTTCCCTTCCGGACCCGCGATTGGCCAAACTGGCCGAGATGTTTCACTCCGAGCGCATCGTCGCGGCGCCGGTGACCTTTGTCGACATCGCGGGCTTGGTCAAGGGGGCCTCGGAGGGCGCCGGGCTGGGCAACAAATTCCTGGCACACATCCGTGAATGCGACGCGATCTGTCAGGTGGTGCGGGTTTTCGCCGACGCCGACGTGACCCACGTCTCCGGCCAGGTAGATCCGCAGTCCGATATCGAGGTCGTCGAAACCGAGTTGCTCCTGGCCGACCTGCAGACCCTGGAACGCGCGTTGCCGAGGCTGGAGAAGGAAGCCCGCAACAGCAAGGAGCGCAGGCCCATCTACGACGCGGCGATCAGCGCCCAGGAGGTGCTCGATGGCGGCAAGACATTGTTCGCTGCCGCTGTGGACAGCAGCGTGCTGCGCGAGCTGAACCTGTTGACCACCAAGCCATTTCTGTATGTCTTCAACGCCGACGAGGGCGTGCTGACCGACGCCGCGCGGGTGGCCGAGTTGCGTGAACTGGTCAGGCCCGCCGATGCCGTCTTCCTCGATGCGGCAATCGAGTCCGAGCTGGTAGAGCTGGATGACGAATCGGCCGCGGAGCTTTTGGAATCGATCGGGCAGACGGAACGAGGACTAGATGCGTTGGCGCGCGCGGGTTTTCACACCCTGAAGCTGCAGACCTTCCTGACCGCGGGGCCCAAGGAGGCCCGAGCCTGGACCATTCATCAGGGCGACACCGCGCCCAAGGCCGCCGGGGTGATCCACACCGACTTCGAGAAGGGCTTCATCAAAGCCGAGATCGTGTCGTACGACGATCTGATCTCCGCCGGATCGATGGCTGCCGCCAAGGCCGCGGGCAAGGTGCGCATTGAGGGCAAGGACTACGTCATGGCCGACGGCGACGTCGTCGAATTCCGGTTTCAAGCAACGTCTGGGAGCAAAGGTTAGGCGATGCCGAAGAGCGTCGATCCCGCCCGCCCGCAGGAAGCGCTGGACCGGCGGGTGGGCATGGCGATGGCGCGCTGACACTTGAGCATCCTGGGACGCTGGATCGATGAGTGGGACCTCGTGAGTTTGGGAGGGCTGAAGGTCAAGATCGCGGAGTTCCGACTAAGGACGTCTGACGCAAAGTTGCCAACCGGTGAGGCAGTTAGTCAGCTCCAGTCGTGCTGTCGATCGTGAGTCAAGTGTGCGGTTGTACGAATTGGCTAGTAGCTCAGAAAGAAAACCGTCCCCCGCCCGAGCTGGGCGAGGGACGGGACGGCCACAGGTCGTCGAAATCTAGTCCTCGATTTCCTCTTCGTCATACCTGAACACTTGTGGTTCTCCTTTCCACATGCTCCTAGTCTAACGGGCAACGCAAACACGATGTTCCCTCATACGATGTGCGAAACCGTAGCAGGAGGTGGTTAAGAACATATGCCGACATGGCTACAAGGTTTTCTTGGCGGTGTTGGTGCGTCCCTGCTAGCTTCGGGGATCTTCCTGGGCATTTCGGCTCGCCTCCGACCGCGTATCGCGATATCTGAGTTCATCGCCAAGCGTCGGAACCCGGAGGATGGCAAAACCGAGTACCTCGTCAAGTTCGTCAACCTGTCGCGCAGGGCGTGTGTAGACCTGCAGCTCCACGCATACATCGCTACCGATTCGGAACTTCCTGCCAACGCGACGGGGACCGAAACGGCCCCTAACCGAACCATGAAGGTTATCGAGCTCGCCAAACGAGGGCCGTTTGTTCACGGACGCCGGAAGGATCGAGTGGACGCACCACATGCCCAACGGGTCCGGATTAAGACTGAGCACATCGACGAGTGGCAGCGCTCCGGCCAGCGGAAATACATCATGGTGCGGATTGTCGCCAAAGACGGCGTATCGGGCTTCCCGGCAGTGTTTGAACGCAGGTATGTCCTTGCGAATTGCATCCAGGAGGGAACCTTCATCACCGGCGACAGCCTTGACATTGCGCGATGGGAAGACCCTGCCGTCGATCCCTCGAATCTCGAGACGCCGCGAAGCGGCCAAGCGCTCCCGTCGCCTGACGCTGGTACCAGCGGGTGACAGACGGTAAGCGACGTGGTCGAGTTCCGGCTCAACATCTTAGTCGACCGAAGGTGAATGATATTAGCTGGCAACAATTCTCGTGAACGCTGACAACGTCGCCCGGGCGGAGCGATTCCGCCCGCGTGTGTTCGGCAATACTGGCCGACTCTGCAGTATGGAACGACGTCATCCGCCTCGACAGGCCTCGTGCGCACATCCTCGATGATGGTTGGGCCCCAGTCGACGTGCTCTCATTGTCGGTGGTGGTGCTTAGTCTGTGTTGCGCAAGACGCTGCCCGTCCGGGGGGAGCACCGCGACAGCCCATAGGGAGGCTTCATGAAGTTCCTATCGACCCGCCTCATCACGGCTGACGTCAATCGGCTCGCTGCTTTCTACGAGATGGTCACAGAGACCCCCGCGGTATGGGGCAATCAACTGTTCGCCGAGATACCGACGCCAGTCGGCACGCTGGCCCTCGGCAGCGACAAGACCGTGCCCCTGTTCGGAGAAGGATCGGCCGAGCCGGCCGCCAACCGGAGCGCGATTGTGGAATTCCTCGTCGACGACGTGGACGCCGAATTCGAGCGGCTCCGCGGGCGTCTCGCTGAAGTCGTGACCAAGCCGACAACCATGCCTTGGGGTAACCGCGCGCTTTTGTTCCGCGATCCAGATGGAAACCTCGTCAACCTGTTCACCCCTGTTACGGACGATGCCCGTGCCAAGTTCGGAGTCTGACTATTCGGACGCAGAGTCCGATCGTGAACGGTCCGGTCAAAGCGCGGGTACGTCATGGCGGCTCGACGTATCTTGAGCAGCGGACGGTCATTGATGCGTATGGAGGCGCGGTGCAGCCCGAGGACGTAGTTCGTGCGGAATTGAATGCGTGGCATGGTCTCGATGTCGACGAGATCGTGAGCCACTTCCATCCCGATGCCGTCTGGGACAACGTCGCGCTGGGTGTGCACCGGGGGCACGACGAGATTCGCCAGGCTGTCGACGGCTATGTCCGGCGCATGGAATCCGCCGAGCTGGAGCTTTTGAACATCGCGGTAAATGGCAACGTCGTGTTGACGGAGCGCGTCGATCACTTCGTATACGACGGAAGCAAAGTCGCCGCACGCTGTATGGGCGCTTTCGAGGTGACCGGCGACAAAATCACCGCCTGGCGCGACTACTTTGACGTCCCGCGCTAGGCTCCGGGCTGGTCTGCTGCAGGCGACGTCGTGGTCTGACCGGTGCCCCGTGGTTTGAGTGGTCATGCTCGAACGCCGGGCCCACCTCGCGCTGGAATTGTGCACAGCACTCGTGGACGAAACGGTCAAACCGCCGTGACGCTGGTCGGGATGGCTACTGCGGGTTCATTTTTCGCAGCGACGCCGTTTGAACTGATGGCGTTGGGGTGGGCGATGGAGCCGTGCTGGGGGTAGAAGGAACTTGGCTGGGGACCGTTGGGGCAGTGAGGGAGCCGTATTGGGGACAGTAGGCTTGGATCGCAGCTCCGGTGAAGTAGGCAGCATTGAGCGGTGGCCAGTTGGTGGCGTTGGTGACCTTGGCAACCAGATCCGCGTTGCTGGTGTTGGGGTTCTTGTTGAGGGTGGCGCAGACGACGGTTTTCGCGACCTCGATCGCTCTCTCCGGTGGGCCGTAACTCATTCCTGAGGTATTCAGGTTGGTTATGAACGCGTCGTCGGTGGAGTCCGCATGGGCCGGCACGGCCAATGCTACGGAAAGAACCATCAACGCTATGGCTCTCGCTACCATGACATCCACCTTCTAGTTGAATTTGACGCCGTCCGGTGACCTGGGTGGGCCCAAGGGCGTTCCACCGTATTTTAACTAGCACCGGCCGCGCGGCTACTGCCGTCGCTGGTCGTGGACGCCGCCGACGCCGGCCCGCGCCAGGCGGCGCTAGTTCGAAGGCCTCCGTGTACCGGTCTGGCGGGTCTGCTCGAACCGCTTCGGCACCGAGCCGAACGGCCAAATGGGTTACGGCATAGTCACTTCAACGTGGGACGACGACGAAGATTGCGCTCGCGTCGGCCGCAGCGATCATCGCAAAGGCGCTGCAGCACTGAAGCTTTGGACTACCGGGGCCTGAGTCGAAAGATGGGAATCTGGCGGCCGACCGGCGCTGTCTTGGCCTGGTAGTCGCCGTAACCCGGGTACACCCGCTTTGCGAGAGCCCACAGGCGGGCGTACTCATCGGGATCGGTGACCTCGCTTCCCACGAAACTCTCGCCGCCGAAATCGCACTCGGGATGCGCCCTGAGGTTGTAATACCACTGCGGGTGTTTTTGTCCGCCGTAGTTAGAGGCCATCACGATGGGATCGGAGCCATCGTGGAAGTAGGTGAGCTGAGTCACCCGCGGCTGACCCGACTTCGCGCCCGTGGTCGTCAGTGGCGCGTTGATGATCAGTCCCATGTTCGCGCGTCCGCCGGATATTCGGTGCAGCCACGGGTCCACGCGGGGCGCAAGGTGGCGGGCGAGGAACTGTCCGGCGCGGGAACGCCCGAAGCGCGCGTTGGCTTTGTACACACGACCGCGTTTGCGGTAAGGATCCACGTAGCGCAGCGCCATGCGCGAAACCCTACCGTTGTTCAGGTCGACCGCTCAACGACGGCAGCAACATCGACAACATTTGCCGAAAAGTGCGGATGGTCCGCAATCGCGCAGTTCGACGGCTAGATAAATACCTATAAGCAATTCTTTGTGATTTGCTGATACGTGTAGAGACAGTTCTGTTTCGACACCGTCGTAGTTATGCGACATTGTTTCTGTACATATGGCCTGCGCAATTCATCAATTGCTAAGTGATGAGTACCACAAATTTTGGTTTTCTAAATAAGCCATTGCTAGCGTCCTGCTCATGTTTACTATTGCGACGTTGTTGGCGCTTGTTAATCAGGTTTCAGGGACGCCCTATGTTGTTGGCGGAGATTCTCCCGCCGGCACGGACTGTTCAGGCCTGGCTTCGTGGGTGTCGAATGCAGCCACCGACCGGCCGGTGTTCGGCAGCCGGTTCAACACCGGGAACGAGGAAGCCGCCTTGTTGCAGCGCGGCTTCGAATACGGGACCGCTCCCAATGCCCTGGTGATCGGGTGGAATGGTCGCCACACCGCGGTCACGTTGCCCGACGGCACGTCCGTGTCCAGCGGTGAAGGCGGTGGAGTCCACGTCGGCGGCGCCGGTGCCTACCAGCCACAATTCACGCACCACATGTTCCTGCCAATGCCGGCCGAGGACGGCGGAGTCCTTCCCCCTGCGCCCGACGCCCCGCCCGCGCCCGACGCGCTGCCCCCGCCGCCACCGCCACCACCTGTGGTCCTGGTCGACGCTCCGGCCCCGGCGCCTGATATGCCCGCTCCCGAAACTGCGAATACGTAACAATTCGATTCAAGTTGTGATCTGGCCAACAAATCGGCCGGCGAATGGCGCTTTTATAACGGGCGCCATACCACCGGCCGATTTGTGGTTTATATCACCGCGAAAATTGGTTCACGCCGACAACGCGGCTAACCTCAACGCCGAGCACGTTCGGCGCCCGGCCGCGGATCTGACCGGAAACGCCGCTTCGGCCCCGGTGCGCCCAGAACTCGGGCGATGATGTCCCCATGATCTTCATCGTCGTCAAGTTCGAAACCAAGCCCGACTGGACGCAACGCTGGCCCGGTTTGGTCGCGTCGTTCACCGCCGCCACTCGCGCCGAACCGGGCAACCTGTGGTTCGAATGGTCGCGCAGTCTCGACAACCCGGCAGAGTATGTGTTGGTCGAAGCATTCCGGGACGGCGACGCGGGTGGTGAGCACGTCAACAGCGAGCACTTCAAACAGGCCATGCGCGAACTGCCCGAGGCGCTGACGTCCACGCCCAAGATCATCAGCCAGACGATCGACGCAACGGAGTGGTCGGAAATGGGCGAAATGTCGGTGGATTAGCCTACGGCAACGGCAATTTCGTCGCCCAGCCGATAACCCGGCGCCAGTGGCAACACATCACCGCTCCAGAACTTGCCCGGGTCGAACCAGTTTGTGTCCTTGTCGGTGACGAGCAGTCCCATTTCCTCATAGGTGATTGCCACTGTCTCGGCGCAGTAGGCCGTGGCCAGGCTCATCTTGCGTTCTTCCCGATGCCGCCGGGTCTGTTCGCGAACTTTTCTGTCCACGACGGGAATGCCCCGCACCCAGTCGTTGAGGGTCGGCAGGCGGCCGCGTAACCAGCGACCGGTCAGCCGTGCGCTGGCGGGGAACGCGGTGCCGTCCATCCGCGCGATGACACGCAGCAACGCGTTCTCCTGCTCGCGGGTGGCGTACGGCGTCAACTGACGCAGCCAGCACTTCTGGTGGTAGCGCTGGGTCCACTGCAGCACGGCTTCCCGCAGGTCGTTGAGTTGTACGCCGCGGTGGTTGGTCCCGGTCCACATGTCGGCGAGCTTGTCACCCAGTTCGGCGTGCCAGATCAACGGTGGCAAGTCGTCGATGGCCACCGTCATGCCGACGTGGTTCACCGGGGCGTTCGTCAACGTCTGGATGGCACGGTCGGGCCGCGAACCGCCGCGAAACAACCACAGATCGCCCGTCCGCGTCTCGTTCAGCGCCTCGTCGAGGGTAAGCATCGTAGGGCTACGAACCGGCCAGAACTTCGCGCGCGACATTGCTCGCGGTGGTCGCCGCGGGATAGCCGGCGTAGCCGGTCATGTGGTAGATCACCTCTTCGATCTCTTCGATGGTCAGCCCGTTGCGCAGCGCGAT
>Ga0213876_10000739_pt1 | contig 22677 bp, 21 predicted proteins | sample BarmaccomBMRX_R9_FD_160113 | JGI IMG/M metagenome (GOLD analysis project Ga0213876, IMG submission 160113) | Root-associated microbial communities from Barbacenia macrantha in rupestrian grasslands, the National Park of Serra do Cipo, Brazil - RX_R9 | ecosystem: Host-associated > Plants > Roots... | reverse complement strand
AGGGGACGGGGGACGGGGGACTAGGGGCTAGGGACGGGGGTTCAGCCAGTCCCCAGTCCCCAGTCCCCAGTCCTTACTTCCGCCGTCCCTGCACGAGCGCCCTGACGATCCCGCGCATCGCCTGGACCTCGCGGTTAGACCACCCGGCCTTGGTGAGGATGGTGCGGACCGTGTTCTTCGTCGCCGGGGTGCGGTCGGGCGGGTGGAAATAATCGGCGGCGTCGAGGGCGCCGTAGAGCTGCTGGACCAAACCTTCGAGCTGCGACTGGGTCGCGCGCGGCTCGCGCGGCTCGCCTTCGGTCGGCACGGCCAGCGTCTCGTGCTTCGACCATTCGTAGGCGAGGAGAATCACCGCCTGGGCGAGGTTGAGCGAGCGGAATGCCGGGTTGATCGGCACGGTCACGATCTTGCCGGCGACCGCCACTTCGTCGGTTTCCAGGCCCGATCGTTCGGCGCCGAACAGGATCGCCGAGCGCTCCGGCAACGCCCGCATCTCCCGCGCCGCTTCCTCCGGAGTCACCACCGGCATGACGAGGCCGCGCTTGCGCACCGTGGTCGCGTAGACGTGGGGGATGTCGTGCAGCGCCTCGGCGACGGTGGCGAACACCTCCGCCCGCTCCAGCACCAGGTCGGCGCCCGACGCGGCGGGCCCGGCGGCCGGGTTCGGCCAGCCGTCGCGCGGCGCGACGAGCCGCATCTCGGTAAGGCCGAAGTTCAGCATCGCCCGGGCGGCCTTGCCGATATTCTCGCCGAGTTGCGGGCGGACGAGGACGATCACGGGCGGGGCCATGCGGGCCGCCTAGCCGAGGCGGGGGACGAGAGCCAGTGGCGCGGAGGCCTCTGCCTTCGTCATGCCGGACTTGATTGGGCAGGTGCAAACGTCCCCCGGACCCTTGCAGCCATGTCCGGGGGACATGGCGACCTGCTCAATGGCATCCATCTTGCTCCGGCGGCCGCGAGAGGAAGGTGGACCCCGGATCAAGTCCGGGGTGACGCTCCCGTGGGTCCGGCAGCCGGAGCCTCGCGCAAGGCGAAACGCTGGAGCTTGCCGGTGGCGGTCCTCGGGAGGGCGGCCACGAATTCGACCTCGCGCGGGTATTTGTAGGGCGCGATCGTCGCCTTCACGTGGTCCTGCAGAGCGCGGGCCAGCGCCGGCCCGGGATCGTGGCCCGCGGCGACGATGACGAACGCCTTCACGCGCTGGCCGCGCTCCTCGCACGGCACGCCGATCACCGCGCATTCGGCGACGGCGGGGTGCGCATAAAGGGCGTTCTCGACCTCCGGCGCGGCGATGTTGTAGCCGGAGGAGACGATCATGTCGTCGGAGCGGGCGACGTACCAGAAATAGCCGTCCTCGTCCTCGCGATAGGTGTCGCCGGTGAGGTTCCAGCCGCCCTGGACGTAGGCGGCCTGGCGCGGATCGTCGAAATAGCGGCAGCCGGTCGGGCCTTTCACCGCCAGCCGGCCCGGGGCGTGGAGGATGGGCTTGCCGTTCGGATCGAGGACGCAGGCGCGGTAGCCTGGCACCGCGCGGCCGGTGGCGCCCGGGCGGATCGCGTCGCCGGCCGCCGAGATGAAGATGTGCATCATCTCGGTCGCGCCTATGCCGTCGACGATGGCAAGGCCGGTCGCGTCGCGCCACGCGGTCCAGGTGGCCGCGGGCAGGTGCTCGCCGGCGGAGACGCAGGTGCGCAGCGCGCCGAGGTCGTGCCCGCCGTGCATCGCCAGCATCGCCTTGTAGGCGGTGGGCGCGGTGGCGAGGATGGTGGCGCGGTGGCGCGCCGCCGCCCCCAGCATCGCCTTGGGCGAGGCCTGTTCGACGGTGATCGCCGCCCCGCCGAAGCGCCAGGGGAAGGTCAGCGACATGCCGAGGCCGAAGGTGAAGGCGATCGGCGCCGAACAGAGCCAGCGATCGTCCGCGCGCGGCTCCAGCAGGCGGCGGGCGAAGCTGTCGGCGGAGGCGAGCAGGTCGCGGTGGAAGTGGATGCAGCCTTTCGGCTTGCCGGTCGTGCCCGAGGTGAAGGCGATCATGGCGACGTCGTCGCGGTGGGTGTCGACGGCGCGGAAGCCGGGCGCGCTCGCCTCGAGCCGCTGTTCGAGCCGACCGCCGCCGGCATCGCCGCGATAGGTGAGGAGCGAGCGGATCAGCGCCGTCTCGTCGGCGGCGGCGAGGAAGTCCTCGAGGCAGCGCTCGTCGACGATGGCGTGGTGGACCTGCGCGCGTTCGATCAAAGTGGCGAGCTCGCCGGCGCGCAGCAGCGGCATGGTCGTGACGAGGATGCCGCCGGCCTTGAGCACGCCGAGCCAGGCCGCGAACAGCATCGCCCCGTTCGGCCCGCGCAGCAGCACGCGGTTGCCCGGGACGAGGCCCTCCTCCTCGACGAGCAAGCGGGCGATGCCGTCCGAAAGCCGCCGCAGGTCGCCGTAGCTCCAGGTGCCGCCGTCGTTGATCACCGCGGGCGCGTCGGCGGAGCCCGCATCGATCAGCGCGGAGGCCGCGTTGAGGCGTTCGGGGTAGCGGAGCTCCGGGAGGTCGAAGAGGAATTCCGGCTGCGCCTCCGGCGGCGGCAGGCGGTCGCGCACGAAGCTGTCGAGATGCGCGCTCCGCATGCTCAGGGCACCACCGCCGTGGTCTCGATCTCGACGAGCGCCGCCGGCTCGACGAGGCCCGTGACCCCGACCACCGCCATGGCCGGGAAGTTGCGGCCCATCGCCTCCCGGTAGATCGCGCCGATCTCGGCGAGGCGGGCGCGATAGGCGTCGAGGTCGACGACATACCAGGTCATGCGCACGATATGCTCGGGGCCGGCGTCCGCCTCGGCGAGGATGGCGCGGGTGTTCGCCAGCGCCTGGCGCAGCTGGCCGCAGACGTCGGGCGCGACCATCCGCTCCGCCTCGTCCCAGCCGATGATGCCCGCGGTCACCACCAGCCTGCCCTCGGCGGCGATGCCGTTGGCATAGCCTTTAGGGCGCGGCCAGCCCGGCGGCTGGAGAATCTTCATCGGCGATACTCCGCGAGGTGATGGCGGGCGATGACGAGCTTCTGCACTTCCGACGCACCCTCGTAGATGCGCAGCGCGCGGATCTCGCGGTAGAGGCGCTCGACCGCGACTCCCTTGGTGACGCCGAGACCGCCGAACAGCTGCACCGCCTTGTCGATGACGCGCTGGGCGCCTTCGGTGGCGTGGAGCTTGGCGAGCGCCGCCTCGCGGCTGTTGCGGCGGCCGGCGACGTCGCGCAGCCAGGCGGCGCGGTAGACGAGGAGGGCGGCGGTCTCGACGTCGAGCACCATCTCCGCCAGCGCCGTTTGGGTCACCGGATGGTCGGCGAGCATGGCGCCGGCGAGCGGGCGATCGAGGGCGCGGCGGGTCGCTTCATCGAGGGCGCGGCGGGCGAATCCGAGCGCGGCGGCGCCGACGGTGGTGCGGAATATGTCCAGCGTCGCCATCGCCTGCTGGAAGCCGCGTCCCGGCTCTCCGAGCAGGGCGGAGCCCGGGAGGCGCATGTCCGTGAACCGCAGCCGCGCCAGCGGGTGCGGTGCGATCACGTCGATGCGGTCGGTGCCGTCGAGGCCCGGCACGTCCTTGTCCACCAGAAAGGCCGAGAGGCCCTTCGCTCCGGGCGCCTCGCCCGTGCGCGCGAACACGACGTAGAAATCGGCGATGCCGCCGTTGGAGATGAAGGTCTTCTCGCCGTTCAGCACGTAGCCGTCGCCGTCAGGGTCGGCGCGGGTGGCGATGGCGGCGACGTCCGAGCCGGAGTCCGGTTCGGTCAGCGCGAAGGCGGCGATCTTCTCGCCGCGGGCGACGGCGGGGAGGTAGGCGACCTTCTGCGGGTCGGTGCCGAACAGGGAGATGGCGCCCGAGCCGAGCCCCTGCATCGCGAACGCGAAGTCGGCGAGCCCCGAGTGCCGCGCCAGCGTCTCGCGGATCAGGGCGAGGCTGCGCACGTCGAGCTTGCCGGCCGCGTCCGGGACGCAATGCCGCAGCCAGCCCCCGTCGCCGAGTAGGCGGACGAGGGCGCGACAGGCGGCGTCGACGTCGACCGGCTCCTCGTCCGAGAGTTCGTCGGCGCACCAGGTTTCGAGCCTGCCGGCGAGATCCCGGTGCCGCTCCTCGAAGAACGGCCAGTCGAGGAAGTCGCTCATGAATCCCTCTCCCATTTCGGGAGAGGGGGGGACCCATTGCGCCAGCAACGGGGGGGTGAGGGAATGCACATGAGGCCTATGCCCTCACCCTCCCACGATGCTGTGCATCGCGGGCCCCTCCCTCTCCCGTAAAGGGAGAGGGGCTTTTCCGGCCGCTCAATCACCTTCGAACTCCGGCCTGCGCCTGGCGGCGAAGGCTTCGTAGGCGCGGCGGAAGTCGTTGGTGGCCATGCAGAGGGCCTGGGCCTGGGCCTCCATCTCGATCGCCGTCTCAAGGCTGACGTTCCATTCCTGGTTGAGCTGGGTCTTGGTGATGCCGTGTGCGAAGCTCGGCCCGCTCGCGAGATCGCGGGCCAAAGCCTGCGCCTCGGGGAGGAGCGAGTCGGCGTCGACGAGGCGGTTGTAGAAGCCCCAGCGCGCGCCCTCCTCCGCGCTCATGAAGCGGCCGGTGAAGAGCAGCTCCGCCGCCCGGCCCTGGCCGACGATGCGGGGCAGGATGGCGCAGGCGCCCATGTCGCAGCCGGCGAGGCCGACGCGGGCGAACAGGAAGGCGGTGCGCGCCGCCGGCGTCGCCAGGCGCAGGTCCGCGGCCATGGCAAGGATCGCGCCGGCGCCGGCGCAGACGCCGTCGACCGCGGCGACGATCGGCTGGGGGCAGGCGCGCATCGCCTTGACGAGGTCGCCGGTCATGCGCGTGAAGTCGAGCAGGCCCGGAATGCCCATCGCGGTGAGCGGCCCGATAATCTCGTGGACGTCGCCGCCCGAGCTGAAATTGCCGCCGGCGCCGGCGATCGCCACCGCCTTGACGGCGCGCGTCGCGGCGAGGGCCCGGAACGCGTCGCGCAGCTCCGCATAGCTTTCGAAGGTGAGCGGGTTCTTCCGCTCCGGCCGGTTGAGCGTAACGGTGGCGACGCCGCCGGCGAATTCCCACAGGAAATGGTCGGGGCGGAAGCGTTCAGGGTCCATCGGCGGCGGCTCCGGTTGCGGTCGCGAGCGAGTGCTTCAATCGCCCGAGGCGGGCGTGGAGGTCGCGGCGCTCCTCCTCGCCGAGGCCGCCGAGCAAGGCATCGATCCAGTCATGATGCGCCGCGGCCATCGCGGCGAAGCGGGCGGCGCCGGCGGGCGTGAGGCGGACGCGGGTGGCGCGCCGGTCCGACGGGAGCGGTGCGACCTCGACCATGCCTTCGGCGGCGAGCCCGCGGACGAGGCCGGTGACGTTGCCGTTGGAGACGAGGAGGGCGCGGGAGAGCTCTCCCATCGTCATGCCGCCCGGCGCACGCTCGAGCGCGGCGAGGATGTCGAAACGCGGCAAGGTCGTGCCGAAGGCGCCGGCGAGCCCGCGCTGCACCTCCTTCTCGATCGCCATCGTGCAACTCAGGAGGCGCAGCCAGACGCGGACGCTGAGCCGCTCGCCGGGCGCGCCGCCGTGCTTTTCGGGGATGGCCGCCGGGCGGTTCATGCGGCGTCTCCGCCGACGAGCACGGCCTGGCCGCTGATGCCGCCGCTTTCGGGGAGGCAGAGGCGCGCGACGGCCGCCGCCACCTCTTCCGGCGCCACGATCCGGCCGCCGGGATTCCGGCGCGCGAGGGCTTCGCGCGCTTCCTCGGGCGTGCGGCCCGTCGCGCGGACGATCTCCGCGACGGATCGCTCCAGCAGCGGCGTATCGGTGAAGCCGGGGCAGACGGCGTTCACGGTCACCTTCGTCCCGGCGAGCTCGGCGGCGAGGGCGCGGGTGAGGCCGAGGGCGCCGTGCTTCGCGGCGGTGTAGGCGGCGGCGTAGGCGAAGCCCTCCAGGGCGGCCGTGGAGGCGATCGTGACGATCCGCCCCGCCGCTGCCGCGCGCAGATCCGGCAATGCGGCCTGGCTGCAGTGGAAGACAGCGTCGAGGTTTGCCGCCATCGTCCGGCGCCAGAGGTCGGGATCCGTGTCGGCGAAGGCCGCCGACTGCGCGAAGCCGGCATTGTTGACGAGGATGGCGATCGGTCCGTGCGCCGCGCGCGCGGCGGCGAAGGCGGCGTGCACCTGATCCCGGTCGGTGACGTCGGCGGTGCAAAGATAGACATCGTTCGTCCCGAGCCCAGTCGAGGGGCGCAGGTCTGTGCCGGCGTCCCTCGACTTCGCTCGGGAGGAACGGATTTCTGTTGCCACTGCTTCCAGCGGTTCGGCGCGCCGCCCCACCAGTGTCAGCCGCGCGCCCTCCGCCGCGAGGACGCGGGCGATGGCGGCGCCGATGCCGCTGCCGCCGCCGGTGACGAGGGCGTGCACGCCGGCCAGCCTCACTGTCCCTCACCCTCCCATTGCTGGCGCAATGGGCCCCTCCCTCTCCCGTAAAGGGAGAGGAGCTGGTGCCGCCGACAACCCCTCTCCCATTTCGGGAGAGGGAGGGGCCCAGCCGAAGGCTGGGAGGGTGAGGGCGATGCCCTCACGCCTTCAGCTCCGCTTCGCGCGCCATGTTTCGCGCGAGCTGGGCCATGCCGCCGAGATAAGGTGGCGGGACGTGGACCCCGCGAAAATCGTGGCCCGCGGCGGCGCGCAGGGTCCACATCGGATCGACGAGGTGGGGGCGGGCGAGGGCGACGAGGTCGGCCCTGCCGGCGGCGAGGATCGAGTTGACATGGTCCGGCTCGTAGATGTTGCCGACGGCGATGGTCGCCAGGTGCCCCTCGTTGCGAATCTGGTCGGAGAAGGGCGTCTGGAACATCCGGCCGTAGACGGGGCGGCTGTCGGCCCAGGTCTGGCCGGCGGAGACGTCGATGAGGTCCGCGCCCGCCTCGGCGAAGGCGCGGCCGATCCGCACCGCTTCGTCCGGCGTCACGCCGGCCTCGCCCATCCAGTCGTTGGCGGAGATGCGCACCGACATCGGCTTGTCGTGCGGCCAGGCGGCGCGCATCGCCCGAAACACCTCCAGCGGGAAACGCAGGCGGTTCTCCAGGGTGCCGCCATATTCGTCGGTGCGGCGGTTGGTGAGCGGGGTGATGAAGCTGGAGAGAAGGTAGCCGTGGGCGGCGTGGAGCTCGACCATGTCGAATCCGGCCTGTTCGCCCATGGCGACGGCGGCGACGAACTGCGCGACGACCGTGTCCATGTCGGCGCGGGTCATCGGCCGCGGCATCTGGTTGGCCGGCGACCAGGGCACGTCCGAGGCCGCCATGACCGGCCAGTTGCCTTCGTCGAGCGGCACGTCATAGCCTTCCCAGCCGAGCTTCGTGCTGCCCTTCGGCCCCGAATGGCCAAGCTGCAGGCAGAAGGCGGCGCGGCTGTTGGCGTGAACGAAGTCGACGATCCGGCGCCACGCGGTGACCTGCTCCGGCGTCCATATCCCCGCGCAACCGGGGGTGATGCGGCCCTCCGGGGAGACGCAGGTCATCTCGGTGTAGACGAGGCCGGCGCCGCCCTGGGCGCGCGTCCCATAATGGACGAGGTGGAAGTCGTTCGGCAGGCCCTCGGTGGCGGAATAGGTCGCCATCGGCGAGACCACGACGCGGTTGGCGAGCCGGAGGCCGCGCAGGCGCAACGGGGCGAACATCGGCGGCGCCGGGACGTTGACCGGCGTGCCGAGCGCGCGCGACTGGAACCAGCGCTCGACTCCCTCCAGCCAGGGCTTGTCGCGCAGCCGCAGATTCTCGTGGCTGACGCGCTGCGACCGGGTGAGGAGCGAGTAGGCGAACTGGATCGGCTCGAAATGGAGGTAGCGTTCGAGCGTCTCGAACCATTCGGTCGAGTTGCGCGCCGAATTCTGGAGCTTGAGCACTTCGAGACCGCGCTCCGCCTGATATTCCTCGAGCGCGCGCTCACGCGGCAGGCCGGGGCGGTTCAGCACCTCGGCGAGCTTGATCGCGTCCTCGAGCGCGAGCTTGGTGCCCGAGCCGATCGAGAAATGGGCCGTGTGGGCGGCGTCGCCGAGCAGCACGAGGTTGCGGTAGGACCAGCGCGCGCAGACAATGCGGCGGAAGCGCAGCCACGCCTGCGGGCCCGGCAAGTGGCGCGCGTTGGAAAGCAGCGGATGGTCGCCGAGATATCGGGCGAAGAGGCGTTCGCACAGCGCGATCGCCTCGTCCTGGCTCACCCTATCGAGGCCGAGCTTTTCCCACGTCTCAGGGCCCATCTCGACGATGAAGGTCGAGAGGCCCTCGCCGAAGCGGTAGGCGTGCGCCCACACCCAACCAGCTTCGGTCTCCTCGAACGCGAAGGTGAAAGCCTCGAAGACGCGGCTGGTGCCGAACCAGAAGAAGCGGTTGCGGCGGACCTGGACGTCGACGCCGAAATGCGGCGCGTAGGCGGTGCGGATGCGGCTGTTGGCGCCGTCGGCGGCGACGACGAGGTCGTAGCCGTCCCAGTCGGCGAGGTCGGGGCTGGCCTCGGTCTCGAACTGGAGCACCGCGCCGAGGTCGCGGGCGCGGTCCTGGAGGATCTCGAGCAGGCGCTTGCGGCCGATGCCGATGAAGCCGTGGCCGGACGAGCGGATCGTCTCGCCGTGGATATGGACATCGATATCGTCCCAATGCGCGAACTCGTCGCGGATTTGCGCTCCGGAGACCGGATCGTTCGCCATCAGGTTGTCGACCGTCTGGTCGGAGAACACGACTCCCCAGCCGAACGTGTCGTCGGCGCGGTTGCGCTCGAAGACGTGGATCTCGTGCCGCGGGTCGCGCAGCCTCATCGATATCGCGAAACAGAGCCCGGCGGGGCCGCCGCCGAGGCAGGCGACCCGCATCGCACGACCTCCAGATTGTTTTAGACCTAAAACGATTCCCGGTCGGGCGCAATCGCCTCGCTGTCGCCGCGCGCGGGGGCGAGCGGCGCGTCGATCCGGCAGAAGAGCCCCTCCGGGCGGAATTCGAGCGTCACGGGCCCGCGCAGCTCGCTGGCGAGGGCGCGGCGGATCATGCGGGTGCCGAACCCTTCGCGCTCCGGCTCGGCGACCGGCGGGCCGCCGCTTTCGCGCCAGGTCAGGAGGAGGCGGCCTTCGGCCTGCTGCCAGGTGAACTCGACGCGGCCGCCGGGCACGGAAAGGGCGCCGTACTTCACCGCGTTGGTGGCGAGCTCGTGGAGGGCGATGGCGAGGTTGACGGCGAGCTGCGGCGTCAGCTGCACCTCCTTGCCGTCGAGCCGCACGCGCCGCTCCTCCCCGTCATGAACTTCGAGGACCGCTTCCGCGATGCCGCGCAAGCTCGCGGTCTCGAAGCCGGCCTTGGTGAGGATGTCGTGGGCGGAGGCAAGGGCCTGCAGCCGGCCGGCGAAGGCTTCGGCGACGGCGTCGGGGACCGCGCCCCCGCGCAGCGTCTGGTAAGCGATACCCTGGACGATCGCGAGCGTATTCTTGACCCGGTGGTCGAGCTCGGCGACGAGCAGCTGCTGACGGCGCTCGGCCCGCTTGCGCTCGGTGATGTCCTGGATCGTGCCGACATAGCGGACCGCGCGCTCGGCGCCGGGCGGGCCTTCGAAGATCGCTTCCCCGAACGCCAGCGCCCAGCAGATCGCCCCGTCCGGCCGTACGATCCGATATTCGTAGCTGCTGCGGTCCCGCACCTTCGGATCGATGGCGCGGAGCAGTTGCGCCGAGGTGTTCGGATAGTCTTCGGGGTGGGTGGCGTCCCTGACGATCTCGTAGGTCACGGGCCGGTCGACCGGCAGCCCGTATATCTCCTTGGCTCGATCCGAGTAGATCATCTCCCGGGTGACGAGGTCGAAATCCCACACGCCCTGCTCGGCGGCGGAGAGGGCGATCTGGAGCCGCTGCTGGATGGCCTGCTCCCGCTCCCGGCTCTGCCGTTCCGAGGAGATGTCCTCGACGAAGATGACGGCGCGGTTCGGGAATTCGGGAACGATGCTCGCGCTGACCCGCACCGGGACGCGGTCGCCGCCGGGCCGCTGAAACTCCTTCTCGAACGGCTCGACGTGCCCGGTCTCGGCCAGTCGGCGCAGCGCTTCCTCGTCGAGCGCATGATATTCCTTGGGCGTGAACTCGCGGCCGCGCTCGGCCCGCGCCTCCATCTCCTCCACGCTGACGCCGAGGATCTCGCGCAGGCGCGGATTGGTGGCGACGATGCGGCGGCTGGCGATGTCGGCGACCGCCATGCCGAGCACCGGCGCGTTGAAAAGCGCTCTGAAGAACGAGTCGGTAAGCCTGTCCGGCACGGGAATCTCCGCTGCCCGCCGCGCTAGAATCCTTCGCCCGAAAAGACCAGCCCGCCGGGTGGTCTCCATGGCCTGCGTTGAGCACTGGACACTTGCCGCCGCGCGAGTCACCTTATTCACGCAAGCAGGGCAGGGGGGTCGAGTCGTTTCTCACGAGAAGCGATGACGAGCGACTAGGATTCCACTCAGTCGATCCGGCCGGTTCTGCAGTTGGGGATCAGATCGGGAGCCGCCGCGCCAGCATCATCGCAGCTTCGTCCAGCTCTGTTTTCGCGGGAAATGCGGGTGTCAGTTGCGCCTGATCGTCGGAAAGCGGGGAAGGATTCGCGATGACGATCTATAATGGCGGCAACGGCAAGGACATCATCAATGGCGGCAGCGGCAATGATGTCATTCACGGCGGCAACGGCAACGACACCCTGAATGGCGGCGCCGGCAACGACCAGATATACGGCGACAATGGCAGCGACGATATTACCGGAGGCGCTGGCGACGATCTGATCGACGGCGGTAACGGCCCGGACACCGCTTATTATTCAGGTCCGATCGACGAATACACCTTTTTCACCAGCGGCGGCTATCTCAACATCGTCCACCTCGGCGGCGCCGGCGCCGACGGGCACGACCGGGTGATCAACGTCGAGCGGCTCGTCTTCGCCGATCGCGTCATCGACATCGGCAGCGGCAAGAACATACCCGTGGCCGTCGACGACCAGGTCTACACGAACGAGGATGCGGGGGTCGTCAGCAGCGGTCCGACCGGCGTCCTCGCCAACGATTACGATTTTGACGGCGACGCGCTTCACGTCACCGCCGGCGTGTTCGTCGGCACCTACGGCACGCTCACCCTCAACGCCAACGGCACCTACAGCTACGTGCTGTCGGCTGCGGCGCAGGCCCTGGCCGCCGGCGAGAATGTCGTCGACAGCTTCAACTACAGGGTCACCGACAATGACGGCAGCGACACCGGCGCCCTCGTCTTCCACATCGCCGGCGTCAACGACGCCCCGACCGCCAATCCCGATGCAACCAGCGCCGACGAGAACGCGATCGTCGATTTCGACGTGCTCGCCAACGACAGCGACATCGATCACGGCGCGGTCCTCAGCCTCATCGCGGCGTCCGTCCCGACGGGGCAGGGCAGCGTGTCGATCGTGAACAATCACGTCCGCTTCGACCCGGGCACCGATTTCGACTATCTCAACGACGGCGACACCTTCGTCGTCAACGTCTCCTACACGATCCAGGACGAGCATGGCGCGCAGGCGCATTCGACGCTCAGCATCACCATCCTCGGCAGCGACGATGGCCACATCCTCACCGGCACCGACGCCGCCGAGACGCTGACCGGCGGCAACGCCGGCGACACGATCGACGCGCGGGGCGGCGACGACACGGTGTTCGGCCTCGGCGGCAACGACGTCATCCACGGCGGCGACGGCGCCGACAGCCTGAGCGGGGACGACGGCAACGACACCATCGACGGCGGCAGCGGCAACGACGTGATCTTCGGCGGCGACGGCAATGACAGCCTCGCGGGCGGCGACGGCAATGACGTGCTGTCCGACTTCGCCGGCACCAACAGCTTCACCGGCGGCGCCGGCGACGACCTGATCCTCGCCGGCGCGGGCGACGGGCCGCAGACGATCGATGCCGGCGACGGCAACGACACGATCCAGCTCTCCTACCGGTCGTTCGGGAGCACGATCACGACCGGAGCGGGGAGCGATACGATCGAGCTGCTCTACGCCGACGTCGGCACGTCAGCGGTGACCGTCACCGACTTCACGCCGGGCGCGGGCGGCGACCGGTTCCAGCTGGGTGGCGACGACGGCGCGCTGCTCAGCCTGCTCAGCGGCTGGGACGGCGACTCCAACCCCTTCGGATCGGGATTCCTGCGGCTGGTGCAGAGCGGCGCCGACACCCTGCTGCAATGGGATCAGGATGGCACGGCGGGCGGCGTCCATTGGGACACTCTCGCCGTGTTCCAGAACACCAACGCGACGGCCTTCACCGACGCGAATTTCCTGCCCGGCTATCCGCCCGACGGCAGCGCGCCGGCCGGCGCGACGATCACCGGCACGGCGGCCGGCGAGGTGCTGGTCGGTACCGCCGGCAACGACACGATCGACGCCCAGGGCGGCAACGACACCGTGTTCGCCGGCGGCGGCGCGGACACGGTCTCCGGCGGCGACGGCGTCGACAGCCTCAACGGCGAGGCCGGCAACGACGTCATCCACGGCGGCAACAACGATGACCAGATCTCCGGCGGCGCCGGCAACGACCAGCTGTTCGGCGACGACGGCAACGACGATATCGTCGGCGACGCCGGCAACGACCAGCTCTCGGGCGGCGCCGGCAATGACAGCCTCAACGGCGGCGCCGGCAACGACAGCCTCGACGGCGGCGACGGCGACGATTTCCTGTCCGACTTCAGCGGCACCAACAGCTTCGCCGGCGGGAGCGGCGACGACCTCATCGTCGCCGCCGCATTCGACGGATCGCAGACGATCGACGGCGGCGACGGCAATGACACGATCAAGCTCTCCTACCGCTCGTTCGCCAGCACGATCACGACCGGTACGGGCAGCGACACGATCGAGCTGCTCTACGCCGATACCGGCACCGCGGCGGTCACGGTCACCGACTTCACGCCCGGCGCGGGCGGCGACCTGTTCCAGCTGATGGGCGACGACGGCGCGCTGCTGAGCCTGCTGATCGGCTGGGACGGCAGCTCCAACCCGTTCGGGTCGGGCTTCCTGCGGCTGGAGCAGAGCGGGGCCGACACGCTCCTGCAATGGGACCAGGACGGCACGGCCGGCGGTGCGAACTGGGCGACGATTGCCATCTTCCAGAATACCGACGCGACCGCCTTCACCGACGCCAACTTCGTGCCCGGCTATCCGCCGGACGGGGGAGCGCCGACCGGCGAGACGATCACCGGCACCGCGGACGACGACATCCTCATCGGCTCGGTCGGCCCGGACACGATCAACGCCCTCGACGGACAGGACGCGGTGTTCGGCCTCGCCGGCGCCGACACCATCTATGGCGGCGACGGCCTCGACAATCTCAACGGCGGCGACGGCAACGACTATATCGACGGCGGCAACGGCGACGACGACATCTCCGGCGACGACGGCAACGACCAACTCTTCGGCCAGGCCGGCAACGACAATATCTTCGGCGGCAATGGCGACGACCAGATTTCCGGCGGCGACGGCAACGACAACATCTCCGGGGAAGCGGGGAATGATGTCATCACCGGCGGCAACGACGACGACGTGCTGCGCGGCGGCGACGGCAACGACAGCCTCGACGGCGGCGACGGCAACGACTTCCTCTCGGGCGATGCCGGGTCGGACGTGCTGACCGGCGGCGCCGGCAGCGACGTGTTCAGCTTCACCCTGCCCACGACGGGCCCGGACCAGATCACCGACTTCGCCAGCGGCACCGATCGCATCGAGATCTCGGCGAGCGGTTTCGGCGGCGGGCTCGCGGAGGGTGGGTCGGTCCTCCTCGTCTCGGGCGCGAACCCGACGGCTTCGGGCAGTCTGGGCGAGTTCCTCTACGACACCGACGACGGGAAGCTCTACTGGGACGACGACGGGGCGGGCAGCGACGCGCCGGTCCTCATCGCCACGCTCACCAACCTGCCGCCGCTGGCGCCTTCGGACATTTACGTCGTCGCTTAGCGCTGGGCCGCTCGTCTCAGCCGTACCTCCGCCGGCGCTTGCCGACCGCGGGTGACCGACGCCGTGGCAAAGAGGCGAGCGTCCGGGCCGTTGCAGAGCCGGCGCTCGCCGCGCTCGGGAGAGACCGCGATGGGTTCGCGTTGAAGGCGACTCGTGGTTGCCGTTGCCGAACGGCGGCGTAAAAGCGACAGATATGGTGCTTCGTCGTCTCCTTCAGCTTCTCGGTGGGAGCTTCGGCCAGGGCGCCGAGAATGGTGCCGACGCGGCCGGGCCTGCGGCCCATCCCCCCGCCGGCGGCGATGTGGAATTCGACAGGAACAAGCTTCCCGCCGGTGCGCGGGAGAAGGTCGCGCAAGTCTTGAGTCTGCTGGTTGAGCTCGAGGAGCGGTGCGCCGCGCGGAGAGGGATGGGGCCCTTCGACGAGCTGGAGCGGATTCGGACCGTTCATCTCCCGCGGCTCATTCAAAGCTACATCGATATCCCGCCCGAGCATCGCGCCGAAGTGTTCCGGGAGACCGGCCGTTCAGCCAGCTACATTCTCGTCGATCAACTGGAGAAGCTGCTTGCGCGGCTGCGCGAGATTTCGAAGATGATCGCGCAGGGGGACGTCGATGCGTTCACGCAGAACGTGCGGTTCATCGACATGCAATACGGATCCTCGTTCGATCTCGACTAGCGGGCCGCCCGGGCCGCGGTTCCGTCGGAGCGAACCCCGAAATAATCGGCGCGGCGCCGGATGGCCGTTGCCCATTCACGGTGCGTCGCCGGCTCCACCATCGAGCCCTCGTCGCCGAACACGGCCGGACCGGTCTTGGCCAAGATCTCTTCCGCGGCCGCCAGTTCGGAAGCCGTGACGGCGTAGGCATCCTGTATCACCTGAACCTGGAGCGGATGGATGGCCGTCTTGGAGAAGAGGCCGAACTCGAGGTCTCGCTCCACCTCTTCGCGCAACAGCGCGGGACGGCTGTAATGCTCGAAGACCGGCGCCGACAGGTGAAGACCCTGCGGCCGCATGGTCGTGACGATCGCGGCGATCGTGGGGCCGAGAGGACCGTCGTAGACGGTGCGGTGCCGCGACCGGCGCGTGCCGAGGGTCTGGAGCAGATCGTTCCCGCCGATCCTCACCAGCAAGACCCGTTCGCGGGCTTTGCAGAAGGCCTCGCGGAGCCGACGGAGGGCGTCGGGCTCGAAGACGTCGGCGGTCTCCAGCGTCGGCATGAGGACGTGGTGCCGCCCCTCGATCCGCTCGACGAAGGCCTCGAACCGCGCCACGGTCGCCTTGGGAAGAACGAATCCGTCGACATGTTCGATGCCCGGCAGCTCCAGGAGCCGCGCCAGCATCGCCGCGTCGCGTGGCCGGAGGAACAGGCGGGGACGCGGCGCGGCTTCCGCAGCGAGGGCAAGGAGGAGCCGTGCGACGCCTGCCAATGCATCGGGAAGATCGACGTCGCGCACCGCGTCCTCGAGGCAGACGACCGCGGAGCGAAGCTGCGGAATAGGGCGAAGCGCCAGCGTTTCGGCGAGCCGCGGCCGCACGGCGGGCAGATAGAGCGTGGCGCCGAGCGAAAGCGGATCGATCACGCCGCGCGCTCCTTCGCGCCGAGGCTGCGGATGAGGACGACCGCGCGAAACGGCGCGCTCGCCGGGAGCGAGGCCAGCCCGACGCGCTTGAGCCGGGCGAGCCGCAACAGATGGTGCACGTCGGGATCCGCAGGATCGCGCACGAAGAGCTTCATGGGGACGCGGCGCAGCAGCGCGCGGGTCGATTCGGCGATACCCGGCTTCACGAGATTGGCATCCTTAAGCCCCTCCGTTGCGAGAAGCGCCGCGATGAAAGCATCGCACCGCGTGCGCGCGCCGTCGGGCTCGACGGCAGGGCCTTCCGGGCCAGGCCTGATCGAGGCGGCAAGGCCATCCACCGCATCCACGAAGTCCCGGCTGAGGTCGCGGCCTGTATAATGGTCATAATAGAGGCACGCGTGGAACTCGCCTTTCCCGACCACCGAAGCGTTGAGGATCGTCCTGCTGACGAGGCCCGAGCCGACGGCGTTCAGGAGCGCGCAGGGGATCAGATAGTCGTCGTTGCCGGCGGCGTAGTCCGCGCGCCCCGCGGGGTCGGTAATGACCGCGAGGCGCGGGCGGAAGCCCAGCGTGCAGGCGGCGAGGCTGGCGCGCAGCTCCGCGGCGATCGCACCCTTGCCCGTCCATCCGTCGACGAACACCGCGTCCGCCGCGGCGTGGCGGCGCGCGACGTGAGCGAGGGCGGTCCGGTCGATCCCCCGGTCGCGGACGATGCTGATCGAATAGTGGGCGGCGCGCCGTCCCTGGCGGAGCAGGGCGCGGCGCAGCAGGACGCCGATCGGAGTCCCCGCCCGCGCCAGTGAGAGCAGCACGACCTCGCGCGGCGCCGGAACCGCCTCCGCGAGCAGGCGCGCGAGCGTTGCGACGTCCGCTGCGAGCCGCGCGCCGTTGCGTGCCAGCGCCTCGCGGTAGAGGCGCAGATGCTCCTCGTCGGGAGGAGGTTCGATCGAGATCATCTCGGAATAATGGCGTCGGCCCGTCTGGATCAGCCGTTCCTTCTCGGCGACGCCCGTCGCCGCCATCGTCACGGGCTTGAGGAGGAACGTGACGTCTTCCGCAGCATAGCTGCCGGAGAAGCCGGCGCTCACGGCGCGGTTCCGAGCGCCGCGCGCGCCAGTTGCGAGCGGCTCGGCATCGCGGCGACGTCGCAGAGGCGGAGGAAGGCGGCATCGCTGCAGCTGTCGCCCAGCCCGACGATGGGGGCGTCCGGCCACTGTTCCCGCAGCCGCGGCAGCAGCGCGGCGACCGCGGCTTCCTTGCGGATATGCGCCGGCAGCAGCGCCAGGTTGTTCCCGTTGAGCGACGCGCGCCAACCCTCCGGCAGCGCCGGTGTCAGCGCGGCGGCGACGGCGGCGAGCGCTTCGTCATCCCTCCGCCCGTGCTTGGCGAGGAGGAACAGCGGCGACGGCCCGCCGATGCGGGTGATGCGCAGATCCTGGTTGCCGGCCTGGGCCAGCCGTTCTTCGAGGTCGTCGAATGCGCCTCGGCACCCGGCGGCGGCGTCGGTCATCCTGCGCTCCCACGCAGGCCACGGCCGGCCGTCTTCCAGGATGATGCCGCCGTGCGCGCAGACCGCGTACCGCCAGGACAGGGAGACGCGTTCGAGTCCGGCGCGGCTTCGGGCGGTTACCGGAACCACGCACGCCCCCTCGGAGAGCCAGCGCAGCAGGGCCGACTGCCGCGGCGTCGCGAAGCCGACCGGCTTGCCGTCCGCATCGACGGCGATGGAGCGGAGCCGGCCCTCGGGAATGTCGGGGGGGCACTTTCTCCGCGACTGAAACAACGTGTCGTCGAGATCGGCGAGAACGATCGCGCGCATCGGTCAGGCGAAGGCGACCGGGACGGCGGCGAGGGCGCGGACCAGCGTCGGGTCGAGGCTGCCCCGGCCCGTCTCGCAGCACAGGAGGGCAATCCGCTCCTCACCCTCGTTTCCTGCGTTGTAGAGATAATTGGGCACGCCGGCGCCGTAATTGTCGGCGAAGCAGAGCTTCGACCTGAGCGCGCCGCCGACGCGCGCCGGGCTGCGGCTCGTCGCCTGGACCACGACGTCCCGCCCGTCCGCCTCGAGGGCCTCCGCCAGCAGGAAGGGCGGATAGGTGAACTCGCCGGTGCCGACCACCCGGATCGCCCGATCCTTCGGGAGGGCGAGGCGGCGCCGGTCGAAACCGGGGAGGTCGTCCGGCCGCGAGACCCCGCGCCGGGCGTGGCGCGGTGGCGAGGCCAGCCGGCCGAACCCGGCCTCGGCGCGCTCGGGAAAGGAGGCAGCCGCATCGGCTGAGGCCGGGTCCGGCGTCCAGCGCGCGCGGCCGGTGAGAAGCGCGACGCTGGGGCTTCCCGCTTCGCCGCGGCCGCTCCAGTCCGTCAGTGCCGCTATCACGACCCGCTCCACCCGCGGCAGGGACGAGAGGAGCGCGTCCTCCAGATTGGCGAGGGTGGTGCCGGTCGAGACCTCGTCGTCGACGAGAACGAGCGATCGGAACGCCGCCAGATCGAAATGCGGGCGGTACACGAGGTGCGAGGAGGCGTGGCTGTGCGGCTCCTCGAACCGGCACAGCAGGGGCGCGTCGCCGCGTTGGCGCGTGGTGTGCAGATAGCAGCCCTCGATCCCGCGCCGGACGAGCTCCTCATACACGCCGTGGCCGATGCACACCGCCGTCTCGGCAAGCCCGACGACGAGCGTCGGCTGGGGCAAATCGGCCGGAATCTGCGCGGCAAGGTCCCGCATGGCCCGGCGCGTATCGGACGGCGGCGCCGGGATGTGGCGACCGAGCACGCGCGAGACGATCAGGAAGGGGCGGCGCGGGTTGTCGCGCTCGCCGACTGCGCAGAGCCGGTCGAACGACCAGCCGGGCGCGGCCGCGCCGATGTCGAAGGTGATCGTGCCGCCGGAAAGGGCGAAGCTCAGGCTGTCGCAGCCCGTCACCTCATCCTCCAGACCCGGTGCAGGCCTCGAGCGTCACACGTTCACGCCGAACGAACGGGCAAGGGGGCCGAGGCCGCCGTTGAATCCCTGGCCGACGGCGCGGAACTTCCATTCCGAGCCGTGGCGGTAGAGCTCGCCGAAGATCATCGCGGTTTCGGTGGAGGCGTCTTCCGACAGGTCGTAGCGGGCGATTTCGCTCCCGCCGGTCGCGTTGACGATGCGGATGAAGGCGTTGGTCACCATGCCGAAATTCTGCCGGCGGGAGTCCGCTTCATGAATGGTCACGGCAAAGCTCAGCTTCGCCACATCGGGCGGCAGCCGGTCGAGCGAGACCACGACCGACTCGTCGTCCCCCTCGCCCGCGCCGGTGCGGTTGTCGCCCTGATGGACGACCGCGCCGCCGGCGCCCTCCAGATTGTTGTAGAACACGAAGTCGGCATCGGAGCGAACCCGGCCCGCCTCGGTCAGGATGAACACGCTGGCGTCGAGGTCGAACTCGCTGCCGTCGGAGACGCGCTGGTCCCAGCCGAGGCCGACCTGGACCGTGTGGAGGCCGGGCGCCTCCTTCGACAGGCTGACATTGGCGCCTTTGGTCAGAGATACCGCCACATTCCTGCTCCCTTGTTCAACCGACGTCGACGCCGAAGCCGCGCGCGAGCGCGGCCAGTCCACCCTGAAACCCCTGGCCCACGGCACGGAACTTCCAGTCGCCGCCGTACCGATAGACCTCGCCGAAGATGAGCGCCGTCTCCGTGGAATAATCCTCGCCGAGATCGTATCGCGCCACCTCGCGGTCGCTGTCGCTGTTGACGATGCGGATGTAGGCGTTGCGAACCATCCCGAAATTCTGGCGCCTGGCGACGGCCTCATGGATGGTGACGGCGAAGGCGAGGCGCTCGACGTCCGGCGGAATCCTCGTCAGGTCGACCTTGATCGCTTCGTCGTCGCCGTCGCCGGAGCCGGTGAGATTGTCCCCGGTATGCTCCACCGACCCCTCCGGCGAGCGCAGCTGGTTGTAGAAGATGAAGTCGCCGTCACTGCGGACCTTTCCCGCCGCGGTCAGCAGGAATGCGCTGGCGTCCAGGTCGAAGTCCGCGCCATCGCTCTCGCGCGCGTCCCAGCCGAGGCCGACGAGCACGTTCCTGAGGCCGGGCTCCTCCTTCGAAAGGCTGATATTGCCGCCTTTTGCCAGGCTGATGCTCATGAGGCTCCTCCGGCCGCTCCGGTTCCTTCGACGACGCTCCCGTCGGGCGCGACGCCCCCGTCCTCGGCGGCGTCCTGATTGCCGTTGATCCGGTTGTACCGGGCGGAACCCCAGAGAGACAGCCCGATCAGGACCGCGCCGATAAACCCGGTGACGACCTCCGGAATCTCGAAGCGGGAGGAAAGCAGCATGATCGCCGACAGAATGAGGATCGCCCAGAATGCGCCGTGCTCGAGATAGCGATATTCCGAAAGCGTGCCTCGCTCCACCAGGAGGACGGTCATCGACCGGACGAACATGGCGCCGATCCCGAGGCCGAGCGCGATGATGAAGATGTTGTTGGAAAGCGCGAACGCGCCGATGACGCCGTCGAAGGAGAAGGCGGAATCGAGCATGTTCAGGTACAGGAAGCCGCCGATCCCGGCGCGAACGACGATGCCCGATCCGTCCTCCGGTTCGAGGACGGAGCTGATCGCTTCCACCACGAGGAAGGCGAGGAGCCCGAAGATCCCCGCCTTGAGCAGCGTGAACGCGTCGTCCGGCGGCAGGAGGAGCGACACTCCGTAAACGGCGAGGAGGACGATGCCGATCTGAATTGCCTCGACGGCGGCCATCCTCGCCAGCCATCGCTCGACGAAGCCGATCCAGTGAACTTCCTTGTCCTGGTCGAAGAAGTAGGTGAGGCCGACCATGGCGAGGAAGGTTCCTCCGAACCCGGAGATCCCAACGTGCGCGGACGTGATGATCCGCTCATACTCGGCCGGTTTCTCGGCGGCGAGCTCGACGGCGGCAAGGGGGCCGAGCCTGGCGGCGATCGCCACGATGGCGAGGGGAAACACGACCCGCATGCCGAACACGGCGATGACCATGCCCCAGGTCAGGAACCGCTTCCGCCAGATGGGGGGCATGTCCTTGAGGACGGCGGCGTTGACGACGGCGTTGTCGAACGAGAGCGAGACTTCCAGCACCCCCAGGACGATGACGATCCAGACGACGCCCGCGGTCCCGGCAGCGGAGTGCGTCAGGCCCCACCCGAGCCAGGCCGCGAGGGCGAGGCAGATCGCAGTGAAGACGACTGCCCCTTTGAAATGGCTAAGCATCCTGTTCCCCTTCAATCCTTCCGGCCCGGGACCCAACGCATGCCCCACCCGTAGGCGCGGTCAAGCTCGCTCTGTCCCCGGTAATAGTCGACGATCCGGGTCGCCCGCAGCGTCCCGCCGATATTTTCGAGCAGCACGACCGCGCACAGGGCGCGATCATTGCGGCCCTCGGTCATCCGCACCTCGATCTGCGGCTGGTCCGGGAGCGTGACGGTGACGATCCCGTCCGTCTCGCGCCAGTTCGGCACGCCCTCGTAGATGGTGGCGAAGACGGCGACGCGCTTGATCCTCGCCCACTCGGCACCATTGATCCGCAGATTCTCGCCCCCGGCCGCATCGCCCGTGCGGTCGTCGCCGTCGAGCCGGATGAAGGGCGGCAGCGCATAGTCGCCGAAGTCGCGCCCGAGCGCCTGGACGACGCCGCGGTCGCCGTCGGCGAGCTCCCACAGACAGCCCAGGTCGAGGTCGATCGCGCCGCCGCCGAAAAAGCCCCTCCGTCCCCTCGACCAGTTCAGGTTGACCAGGATCTCGCCGTAAGAGGCGCCGCGTTTCTCGAGGCTGACCGATTGCCCCTTCTTGTCGAGGGTCACCTTGGCAAGATTCACCCGCGCCGGCGCGGCCCCTGGCGGCGGAGGCGGAGGGGGGACGGCGGGTGCCGGCGGCGGGTCGTCCGCGACGTCGATGCCGAACGACCGCGCCAGCGGTGCGAGGCCGCCGTTGAACCCCTGTCCGACGGCCCTGAACTTCCAGGACCCGGCCCGCCGGTACAGCTCGCCGAGCATCAGCGCCGCTTCGGAGGCGTACGCGAGATCGGGAGCGAAGCGGCACAGCGAAACTCCCTCCCGCGCGATCGCCATGGCAAGGCCGTCCGCCTCGGCAACGGTCCTCCGGCCGCCCGACGGATCCGTCGTGACGCAGAAGACGATGCGCTCGACCGCGGCGTCGATCGAATCGAGGGCGACCTCGAACCGGGCCTCGCCCTCGCTCGAGCTCAGGCGGAGGGCGCCGTCGGCACTGACCGCCTGGTTGTAGAAGATCATGTCGCGGTCGCCGCGGACCTTGCCGCCGGCGCCGAGGAGATATGCGGAGCATTCGTACCCGCGGAGGCGCCCGCCCGGCGCGGACAGGGTCACCGCGACAGAGCCCCCGCCGACCGGGGCATTGCCGCCCATTGTCAGGTCCATCGGCAGCGCCCCGGCAGTCAGAGATGCGAGACGATCGCGGGCATCATGTCGTGGAAGGTCCGGCCGTTCGTCCGGTCGCCGATGGCCGTCATCTCCCAGCCGCCGTCGCGCCGCGACACTTTCGCCATGACCTGGCCGGTGTGGGACCCGCTGCCGGTGAGGTCGAAGCGGGCAAGCTCGCGGTCGCCCGCCTGGTCGACCAGCCGGCAATAGGCGTTCTCGATGCGGTCGAAGCTGTCGCCGGTGAAGCTGTTGACCGTGAAGACGAGCGTGGTGACGTTCGCCGGAAGCCGCTGCAGGTCCACCATGATCTGTTCGTCGTCGCCTTCGCCCGCGCCGGTCCGGTTGTCGCCGGTGTGGACGATGCTGCCGTCGTTGCTCTGCAATTGCTGGAACCAGACGGCATCGACGAGCGCCCCGGTCGCGTCGAACAGCAGGCAGGAGGCGTCGAGATCGATATCGCCTCCGCCGCCGCCGAACAGCCCGAGAAAGCCTCTCGACTGCCGCACGTCCCAGCCGAGCCCCATCGTGACCCGCCTGAGACCCGCGTCGGCGATCTTGTCCAGCCTGACCGACTGCCCCTTGACTAAGCTGACCATGGATCTCCCCTGTAGGCGCGAAGCTAAGGCAGGCGGGAGTCGATAGGCAACCGTTTTTTCCGTTGCCGCGACGGCGCTTGAGCCTGGCGGCGGGGGGTCGGGAGGC
>Ga0213876_10000738_pt1 | contig 22700 bp, 24 predicted proteins | sample BarmaccomBMRX_R9_FD_160113 | JGI IMG/M metagenome (GOLD analysis project Ga0213876, IMG submission 160113) | Root-associated microbial communities from Barbacenia macrantha in rupestrian grasslands, the National Park of Serra do Cipo, Brazil - RX_R9 | ecosystem: Host-associated > Plants > Roots... | reverse complement strand
CAACGAGCGGCCTCATGAATCCCTGAACAACCTGACGCCGGAAGAGTACCGGCTGATGGCTGAAAAACCGGAACTCTCAAAAAGTGCGTGGAACTAAAACAGGTGTGCTTACACTTTCTTTAGGAAGCTTCTCGAAAATAAAAGCGTACAACCTATCTAAGTAATTAATTGCCATAATATCTTCTGATTTAATCTGAAGGTTGGCATTCATGGTTATTGATGTGATTCTATTTCCTATGTCTTCATAATCCGAAACGACATCATGCGGCGATGAAAGAATTAAACCAAACGTATCTGAGTCTATAGTTGATAATTTAAAACTAGGATCTACTATATACTCAACGCTGACTTTACGACTTTCTGCAATTACTTTTGAATTGGATGTAAAAGCCTTTTCCAATTCTATTCCCATATTTTCCAATCCTGCAGAAAATAATGCATCTCGATCCTTATGCGGATTTATTCGTATTTTTTCCAGAATATTGAGCTCTGTATATATCCAAGGAGAATATGTGACCTCTACCTCTTCCCCTATTTTTTTAATGGATTTTTCTGTGTTAAGGAATAGGCAGCAATCACTTTTATCAATTGCATCCATCAGAGCATTTGATAATGTAAGATAAAAATTAGTCCCGACCATTAAGCAGCTATCATATCTTAGAAGATGGTCTTGTGGTGCAGGGCACTTTGAATACTCATTATTTATATCACTGATGGCATCATCAACAAACTGCCAGAAATCAGAATCTATAAAGGTTTTGATTTTGTAGTTTTGATATAAATAATTTGCTATTTTTATAGCGATGTTTCTATCTTGATGGCTGTGTGACAGGAAAACATGGCATCCAGACTCAGGAAACCAATCATTTAATATGTCTTCATGTTTTATTTTAACTTCTTTTTTTACATCATCAACTACAGCTATTGATTTTATTTTGTTTACAATTTCGTCTTTTTTATTATTGTAAATGAGCGACTCTGTGTTGTTCAAGTCACTGTTCCGCAGATACATACTTAGACTGCCTTCATCAATTTTAACATTAAACTTGTGTAACATATCAATTCCTTTGCTAGGTAATAATTATCATGCAGCAAGCAATAAAAAAGCACCCGAGGGTGCTTTTCTTATTATTTAAATAAATCTAAAACTTTCCACATGAAAATCAAGATCATTACAGTCATGACACCATAAAATGGAAACAATGTTTTAGTGAACGCCACTTCTAAATAGCAACCAATATCTTTGCTATAAACTGAAGCATTCATTGTGAACTTGTCACTTTTTACAATTTCATTTGCGACTTCTTCGTACAGCTTTCTATACATCTTTTCTTGACGAAGAAAGAATGTATCTAATCCCCAAAAAATAACTAACGGAAAAAGTGCTAGATATGCAAAGTTTGAATTTGCTTTATCAGCAGACAAAGCAAAGATTGCAGCAACCAAGGTAATACACCACCCCTTTATCATAAAACTGTTGCTGCCCATTCTGTTGATAACACCCTGGATGAAACCAAGGTGTGCAATTTTATCGTCCATACCACCTCCAAATCATTCAAATTTTGTCATAAAGAAAGTCTAATGCATTCGTTCCTGTCTTGCCACAATTATACAACTTCAGAATATTGATCTTATCCAGAAGAAGAAGATGCTTTAAATCTAAGTCATACTTTACTGATATAGATTCATCTATAGAGATAGATCTCTCTTCCATGGAGGCTTTAACCATCATTCTTCTTTTTGGGATATTTTTTCTAAGCAATCTAGTTGCTTCTATTTCCGCATAAATCCATGGCGATTCAGTTCCATCACTCTCAATACATCCTTTGCATGAAAGTGATCTGGGTGTATTCAAGAAGATGATGCACTCACATTGATCAATCATCTTTGTAAGTGAAGTAGCCAACATCATATTCACATGTCCATTTGTGATGTTTCTTCTGTCATAGTCATAGTGCCCACTTTCTTTAAGGCAGAATTTTTTATCCAGTTTTTTCAATAGTTCTGGGGAATAACCCCAAACACAAGAATCGATGAAAGATGAAACATCTAGGTTATCCTTGAGCCATCCTGCTAGTCGTATTGCAAGCGCTTCATCTTTATGTGAGTGGGAGATAAAGACATCTGCTTTCATTTTTGGAAACCAGTCTTCCATAATTTTTGTTGCGACTAGACTTCCATCGCCATCAAAAAAAGCATCTAACCCACTTTGAGCAGCCGAGTTATTTGCTTTTTTTACGGTTTCACCACTTTGTAAATACCCTTTAAAAAAATCATCATCTACTCTTAAGCTGTATGCTTTGTACATCACCTTCCTCCATGACTCATTCAATTCAACTAATTATCCTTTACTAAAGGATAAAAAGAAGCACCTTCTAATGCTTTTTTCATTCCTGCTACCTGATGGTCACTGTAGTGGCATACCGATTTTGGCCACATAAGCAGAAGTGTGAAATGTCCCCTCCTGGCATAAAGCCGACGTGGGCAGTTTTATAGGAACGAGTAAAAATACAAAATTATTACTTATAAATCAATTCATTAAATGATAATGCTTTTTGTGAACAGGGTTGCATTGTTCTTTTGTTCCAGGCAGATAGTATTTCCCATCTGACGCTGGAGATGTTCCGCCTAGACAACCGTTCATTCCGGACTGGCCATTTTTACCCGGAAGACCATCACCACCGTTCTGGTTCGATGAGGAGCCAGCTCCCCCCTTACCACCAACACCTCCCTGTCCGGCGTAGCTGTAGGCAGAAATGGTCACAGTTGCCAGTAAAAAAAAGCTCAATAGCTTACTCATAATGATCGACTCCTCGTCCTCACAGACTGATAGTTATTAACTATCCCCTCAGCTCAAGCACTTTGGAACAGTTCTTTCTGCCTCTGCATTGACAAAAACAACATAAAGCAAACACCTCATTAACATCATATATTTATTAATACGGCATAACACTTTTGAGATCTATATCACAATAGCGTTTCACAATAAATTCATAAATAAAGATGTTTCGCCCTTATGTGAGAACACAAATAAATTTAACTTAAGGATTGTATAAATGGCTAAGAAAGTTGATATCGTCAAGGTCAAAAGCCCTGCTGGATGGACGCCAGACCTACACCATGCTGTTGAAGAAGAAAAAACAGAGACGCTTCTTTATGAATGCGATACGCAGCAGCAAGCGATTACTTGGGCAAAAAACAAAGGATATGAGATAAATATTCATAGAGAACGAAATAGAAAACCGACAGATAAACATGGTCAATTTAGGGGGCGCTAAATTTCTTTCTTGATAAAGATATTGCCCAGAGAAAATTAAGTTTGTTGTAGACTTAATAGCATCACATGGTTTAATTTAGTGATTGGTTGCTCGCATGAGGAAAGGTACTTTCACACCTTTCCTCTATTAAAAATAGCCTATGCCTCTATTATTTGCCCCCATTATATAACGGTTTTCTTATTCCCTTACATTATTCCATTAATAATAAATACCGACATGGCATTGACAAATAATTTAAATAGTAATACTGATGTGATTGAATATTCAATTCCAGATATGAAAAGGAGTTCATATGGAAAAACAACTATCGATGCCTAGCATTGCTAAAAGCAACACACCTGTAATAAAGCAATCTTCCAACCTGCCAGACCTAATACCACAAACTCTGAGAACTCACTGTGTCAGTGTCCGGCTCAATAACGCAGAATTGAGTAAGCTAAACACGTTGAGAGGAGATTACGCAAAAGGCGAATGGTTACGTATGGCTTCGTTACAGAAGCTCCCGACGATTGTTCCTCCAATCAACCTTAACACCTGGAAGACGTTGAGCGAGATTAATCAGAAGCTAAACCGTATAGCTCTACATATCGACAGTAAGAGCAAAGACAGCACGCTTACGAATACAGAGCTTTTTGCAGTCAGAAGACAGATCATAGAGCTTCGCCAGAACCTTATCTCAGCAGACTTATGGAGCAAACCCGATGAAGGGTATGCAGAAGATCAAACGAGGTAAGAGCTTCGCTGGTGTGGTTCTATATGCGTTAAAGCTAGGGATCTACCATAGAAGCGATCCAATCGTCATTGGCGGGAACATGTTAGGTGATTCAGCACTTGAACTGATTGCTGAATTTGATGGCACTAAACAGCTTCGTGCTGATGTCCAGAAACCGGTGTGGCACAACTCCCTACGTTTACCAGCTGGTGAATCATTGTCGAATGACCAATGGGGAAAAATAGCAGACGACTACATGCAGCGTATGGGATTCAGCGACACTCACCTACGCTGCTATGTCCTACATGATGACGAAGCAGGGCAGCATATCCATATCATCGCAAGTCGTATCGATGTGAATGGAGGGAGGCTGTATTTAGGAAGGAACGAGAATCTAATCAGCACACGAATAATCAATGAACTCGAAATTGCTCATGGCCTGACAGTGACCAAGACTGCACCTTCATTAGACCAACCGAAGCGGAAGAGGGTTTCCCGGAATGAGAAGATGCTTTCTGAACGAACCGGAATGCCTTCACCAAAAGAAGCCTTACAACAGCTTATTGTTAAAACTTTGGCAGATAAACCAGACTTAAAAACCTTCCTTCTCAGACTGGAACAGGAAGAAGTCCATTGGACGGCCAACATTGCTTCCACGGGCAAGATGAACGGTTTTTCGTTCGAATACGCCGGGGTAGCTTTCAAGGCTTCTCAGCTGGGGAAAGGGTACGGCTGGAAGAACCTACAAGAAAAGCTAGATTACAAACCAACACGTGATACTGCTTATCTGCTTTCACTTAGGGCAGAAACAACGTCAGAAGAAGATGCCGTTGAGGTAGACCCTTTCATGCAGCTTGCAATGAATCCTGCAGATTTGCCAGCGACCATCCATCCTGAACCAAGCAGCCAGCAACGAGATCCGGAGCCTGTTGAAGCAATCAGTATCAGGGAAGCGATAGAAGCTCTGTCACGAAAAATACAGTCCTTTAAAGCTGAACAACAGATACCGCAGTTCAGGAGAAGCTCAGCTTCACAGCATTATAAACAAACCATTCCCTCTAAACAGTTTCACCGTTTCATCTTCACTTTTAAGCCGTTCCGATTCATTTATGCGATTTTGCACCGATTGCCTTTACTGGGGAGCTTCAAAACTTTTGATGAATTCTCGCCTGAACTTACGTCAAGAAAACCACCCAAGATTCGCATGTAAGAAACCCGTTATCAAAAGTTGAGTTTAGTCTCATTAGGTTCAATGAGTTACGCTCACGAACCCTTTTAAATCAAATATTCACGACAGCAATCGATCGGTTAAACAGATCGATAATCTATTTATGATAGATAATAACTATCAAATAAACTTCATCGATCGGTACAAGTGATTTGAGTTTGCTTAAAAACCCATCAAGAATGTGATGAAACAAGGGATTCATAGATAACTGATTTATCTAGTTTTATTCATGAAAATAGTCTTGTCAGGTACAAAATCATACACTCAGCCAGAAAGGAATTTTATGGCCATCCAAACATCATTGCGAAAACCTACGGTCCTCTCTATGAAGAGGTTCTGGATCGCCCTCGCCTTTCCAGCATGGATTTACTATGCCAGTGACGCAGGTAGAGAGTTGAGGAATCTGCAGGATTATTTCTGGCTCTGGTTTCCGGTAAGTATGTTTATCTTCCTTTCAGGGATTCAGAGACTGCTGCACAAGAGGGATGAGGTGTCCTCATTGAATATTTTCAATGAAGATAATAATGGTATCTATTTTCACCAGTTCCATTCAGGCATAGGTTCTGCTTTTGTAAAAGAAAGAAGGAAATCCTCCGTAAGGATTGATACAAACAAGAACACCATAACTCTCAATTCAGAGGGAAATGAAAAGACTTACCCAATCGAAGATATCAAAAGCTGGAGCTATTTCCTCAGTGGTAGCAGTCAGGTAACCGGGACTGATGTTACAGGTGTATTAATGGCATTTTCAATGAATAACAGAGAAAGAAGGGAGAGTTTTGAACGCTCTGGCTTATTCATTAAAATGAGGGATGTTGAATTCCCTGAATGGCAAATTATGTATCACCCAAGAAAAGGTAAAGGACGCTATTTCAGTAAAGAAGGACTAAATGATATGGAATTCCAATTGAAACAATGGATGGAAGTTTTAGATCAAGTAACAAACCAGAAATAAAAAGGATAAAAAATGAAAAAATTAGCCGTTACACTACTACTGGCTGTTTCTTTAACTGCCTGCGTCAATACCGGGAACCAAACGTTAAAATCAGAAAGCCAAGAAAGCATTAAGTCGAAGTTAGTCAAAGGGAAAACAACGAAAGAAGACGTACAGGCAAATTTTGGAACCCCCTACTCACGTTCGACTCTTGATAGTGGTGAAGAAGTCTGGTCATACGTGATGCACAACAGCCAGATGAATGCGACGAGTTTTATTCCTGTCGTAGGGCTGTTTACTGGTGGCAGTGATAACCAAAGCAAAACTTTGCAGATTAGCTTTAATGGAAATGTGGTTAATAAATGGTCTTTCTCTTCAGGCTCTAACGATATTAAAACAGGGATAATACGGTAATAAACCTTCATAAGGATTTACGTAATGAAAAAATTAATCTGTTTAGTTAGCCTACTGACCACTTCTTTCTTGCTGGCTGGTTGTGACAGCGAGCCGTCCCAGGAAGATGTAGCCACTGCCATGCAACAGTCAATTGACCAGATGAACACCGAGACAAAAGCTTTAACAGGTGCAAACACCTCTGACCGAATGCTGGTAAAGCTTAACTCAGCAAAAAAGATCTCATGTGAAGACAAATCACAAGATGGTAGTTATAAATGCAAGGTTGACTTCGACATGACACTGCCTTTGGTAGGCAATAAGAAAGGCATTTCAGATTTTACTTTTATTAAAACTGATACCGGATGGAAGGCTGTAAACTGATTTAGAAACAATCACACTTCATTCACTTGAATGAGAACATTTAAAATGAATACATTGATTGGTTTTCTTCTTCACAAATACACGCTTATTTTAGCCATCAACGCTGCTGTTTCTTATTGTATGATTAAATATATTAACTATGTTGGTCAACTGGAAAAATTGGTTGAAGAATATGGGTTAACAGGAAAAGATCGAAGAGAATTAGGACCAGATTTTTTTGATAATTTCATTGCAATTATCGCTTTTATTATCTGGTTTGGAACCGTATTCGTATTTTTCTTTAATATTGGTGACTGGTTAAGTCTTTTATCAAGAACGTTCTTCTAATCTTCATAACCTTGTAGACCTCGCAGAACAGCTTCTGCGAGGTTTTGCACTGTTTCTAAGTAAAGACTTCTCATATGCTGCTTTAATCTCAAGATAGCGCATTTCGGTATATTCTTTATTACAACTAATCAGGTCAACAACTTCGTTTAAGAAGAAAAGCATGTTCTTTTTATTAGAGAGTCGTAGACCTATATCGCTGTCAAAAAAAGTTAGTATGGTATAAATCATATCTACGACACCAATAGCACCGCCATTAACGGTCCTGCCGATTTGGTGACTATAATGCTTCACATGATATCCAGCGCAAAACAAATAAGTATGGTACGAGATATCAACTTCACCGAAGTCATTACTCTTCATGTTATTTATAAATTTATCAATAACGAGAATAAACTTCTCTTCTTGCGAGAGATTTCTATAATCTTTTTTCATAATTTGCATCCTTGCATAAATTAAATTTTGTCATCCTGACCTTTATAGATGTAACATACAAATTTAACTAGTCAATAGGTACAGACTATCAAATTCATTATTGCGATAACTTCAACTAGAACTTTAAATCACTCTCTCGAATATTATATTTTGAGCAAAAAATAAGAAGCTTTGTAATATATTCTCGTTGGCTATTTATAGTTTTTTCATGCGCTTCTATTTTTGTTTCAAGTCGTTCAATTCTCTCAGCAGCTACTTTAAGATTTGCTGGCCGTACATGACTTTTTGATTTAGATCTTACCAGGCCTTTCTTACTTTCATATGCTTCGACAATACCTTTGTGCATGTATAATGATTGTCTCGTAGGACGTTTCCCAATCTTTTTAGCAACACTATCGCATAACCCTTCCCAGGTTAATTTTTTTTGAGAGGACCATGCGTTTATTGATTCAATTATTGTTTTAATGTCGTAATTTGTTAGTCTTCTTGCCATATTGCCCCCTATTGTAATCTTGTTTTAAATATTAAATCTCTGTTCGCCCATTTATCTGCACCATAAACTCCACTGACTTTATCTTTATCCGATGTTTTTATTAATAATTCAAATTTTTCTTTCAAAACTTTATTATCTTTGTTAAAGCCTGGATATTTTTTACATGGCGCAATTGAATAGTCATGCTCGCAAAAACCATTGTCCATGATCATAAATGCTCCATGACATTGACTGAAATCTGGCTCAGGTTCACATACAGGAACTTCATCATGACTGTCTATGCCTAATGTAGTAGGAGTTTCTGGTATGTTTTGCATAAAATCCATAATATGTTCCTGCGAAACATGGTTATAGTTCTTATTTTGAGAAATATTTTTTCTTCCAGACCAGCGAGCTATATCAAAATCAGTCATACCACCAAGGTATGCGATTGTATTCAATAAATGCCGAGCCATGTGAGTGTTTACAAATAACGGATTATTTTTATCATCAAGAAAACCATGTCTCGAAAAAATATTATGCGGATTAGAGCGTGATATATCTTTAATAAAATTACTTGCCTTTAAAACCCTGACATTGAATTCTGATATTTCTTTATTCTTTGAAAATCTTTTTCTCTTTTGTAAACATAAAGCATTTTTATACTCAGCGTTTAATCCTTCTGACAACCGTGAACACTCATAACCATTTCTCTCATATAGACCTTTTTTGTCATACTCCTCAACCAGTTGTCTTGCAGATTGAGACATCATCTTGAGTCTTGAAATCGCTTTTTTTGCTACTGGAATCATAATGGTAGGGATCCATTTAATATTTGCCCCATAACCTTTCAATGAGTAAAACCTAAGGCCAACTCTTTCAATTCCGTTCTGATCTATAGCATGATACTCACAGTCGCATGGAAGAGACAAAATCTCAGTAATACGAGAAGGTGCGCACATGAGTAGCGCAAACACAGAAGTTGTGAAGATATCCTGATCACTTAATTTACTGTCGTCTTTTGCGAAAATTGCTGCTAATGCCTCAATTGATTTCAGACCACATAATTTACCCTCTTCACTAATCAAGTGCTCAAAACTACCATATAGTTCCGGTGTTGGTGCTCTGACAGGGCTTTTCCATTTTAAATAAACTTTACTGGCAAAACCATTTTGAAAAATAATTTCTGATATTTTTTCCAGTTTAGATGATATATTGAAAAGAGTTGTCGGCTTATATAAAGACTTTGCAATATCAAATGCGCGATCAAAAACTTTTTCATCAATCACTCTGATATCAGCAACGCTGTATTTTTCTTTAAGTGATATCTCTAAAAGCCACATAGCTGATATTAATGAAGAGTATGATATCGAGGGATTTAACATATGCTTATGTATCAGTAGAGCCTTGCAAAAATCGCTGAAGCCCTCATCCATTTCTTTCCTTTGATTTCTACCCTTCTCTCTTTTTAACAAGCTTTTAAAAATCCCAAACCCTCGCCATTTGTTATCTTCCCACTTAAAAGGAAAGTCATAAGAATGGAATATTTCTTTTCCTTCACGAATGTAGCTATCTAATCTATCGTATGAGTTTTTGTTGTTATGGACAACATGCAATTGTTTTATCATTTATTATCTCCATTTTTTTAATCTTTTACAACCTTCACAAGAGGGCGTCGTACCATCACTTCGTATTTTTTTCACTGATTCAGGCATTATTGAACTTACTAAAACATTTCCGTTATAAGATCTTTTACCCATAAAAATGTCGGCTATATCCTTAAGGTAAGGAGTAACCGCTTTATCAATAGCTTCAACTCTTCCTGGTTCATTTTTTATGTACACACCTGCACAAGCTGTTGAGCTATGATCTAAAGCGTAAGCTATTTCATGAATGCTGGCTCCTTGTTGAGCTAATTTAGTACCAAACGTATATCTAAATCTGTTAGGGTTCATTTTAATGAGCTGATTTGTTCTTTCTGATAACACATTATTATCTTCAACAAATTTCCTTAACGCATAATTTACCTGCGATTTATTTAGAGCCATATCGCGAACGGATATAATTTCTTTAACTTTATTTTTGATTTTTTTATTTAAGAAAATTGGAATATTGTCATACCCGCTAATATCATTGTTTATGAAAGAAATACCCTTCAGAAATTTTAAATTTTCATCTTTTAAACTCACAAGTTGAGACCATAGCTCACTTTCAATTTTAATTTCACGAAAAAGATCTCTTGAATGCGCTCTTTGTTTGGCTCGCGGAACATTAAGATATTCGTTCTCAGAATAACCGCCCAAGTCTCTTACTCTGAGATTAAGTATCTGACTTATTCTACGTCCAGTTGTAATTAATAACATAATAATCAGATAAATTTGGTTATCTAATGTATTGTTTTTCACTGCAAATTTTGACTTTTGAGCTATACCTCGGATTTCACTTTCTGTGAATGGTCCTTTTACAGGATCCATGCTTGCAACTACCTCTCCTGCTGATTTACCTTTTGTCCTTATTTCACAGATATAGCTGTATGCTTCTGAATCGACACCTGGTAAGCAAAGCTCATACCATTTCTTTAGAAAGCATTTGGTGCTTAAGAAGTAACTATGATTCTTTTCATCAATATTCGCATACAAACTCCAAATGAAATATTTATTTATTTCTGACGGTAAATTATACTTAAATGAATAGATTAAACCTTGTAGAATATTTTTTGCATATACTAAACTATAATTATCAACATAAAATAAAAGTGTCTCAACCATACTGTTTTGTAAATTAACATCAACGTTATTTAATAATCTTGATATGTCGGTATTCAGAAGTTTATTTATTTTTTTTATCTTGTTACTCATGTCCTCATTGGAATTGAAACACAAAGAATGTGTCAATACGTTATTTTTCAAATTATTCATAGACTAGTCCTTTTAGGTCTGTATAAATACTTTCTTGCACAATAGCGAGCAATTTAAACATTTTCTCTTGATAATATTTATTATTGTAAATAGCTGCCATTTGAGAATTAGGAGACCAACCCATTGCGAATGATCTAATTAACTCAGGGTTAATTTTTATCAGGCTAGAATCTATATTCTCTAATTTTAATGAGAACTCATGATTCCAGGTGTGTCTTAATGCATGTCCAGAGAAATCTTTAAATAGAGGATCATGCTCTTTGATTTTTTGAATTGTTTTTTCATATGCATCAATTGACATAGGTAGACCAGATAATTTTCCTCCACGGTGGTTAACCAACAAAAAGTCATGTTGTTTTTTTCCAATGCTATTTCTTCTATCTGTCTTTATATAGTTAATTAACTTTCCCATAATCCAGTCACTAACTTTCATAACACGGTTAAGTGTTTTTACGACTGGCTGGTTAACTCTACTATCGAATTTATCATCGTGTCTGCGTATAATTGAAATTCCATTTACAGAAAAATCAATATCACTTATCCTCATATTCAATAACTCCCCTTTCCTTAGGCCGAGCGAGTAAAGCAGTATGATTATCAACTCATTCCTTTTTCTTACACTTTTAGTATAAATGTTGCTCTCCGAATTAACGCTGACACATTTAAACAAAGCCGTTTTTTGGCGCTCATCAATTGCCTTGTGTCTTTTTGTATAAAAATTTTCATCTATTTTTTTCTTAGGACAATAACCATTAAGCATTCTTAAAAAAAGTTTTGCTTTTTCGTCAATGTATGCCTTGCTTCCAAGTAGATACTCGCATAACCAAGTTATGTATCTGATAGCTATTTTTATTCTATAAAATATTGTACCAGAAGATACTAACCTATCCTTTTCATTGATATTAACAACGTTTCCAGAATTTATTTTCCCTGACATGTAATAGATAATGCTTTTGATATCTTCTCTAGTCAAAAAACGTTTTTCATTTATAGCACTCTCAATATTTATGCCTCTTTGATCGAGAAAAACCAATAATATGCTTATAGACTTAGCTACTGCTAACGCAGTTGTCGCAGTATTTCTCTTTCTCCTCACCTCATCTTCCAGATATAAATTAGGATATAACAAAGGTTCTTGCTCACCATTATATAGCAAGCAAGATCTTGTTCCGTCCTTCATCATAAAACTCTTTATTAAATATTTTTTCATTTAGACCTCCAGGTTTTTACATTTCAAATCAAATCTGGGTATCTATATTTTATAATTTTTAGTTTTACAAATTTTTTATTTTATTTTTTTTAGTATCGAGAAAGGGTATTATGTCGATTGAATGTTTTTTGCGCTTTATTATCTAGTCAGGTAAATTTATTTTCTCCTGACTAGATACTAACAAACACTCCTGCAAACATTGATAACATTAGGTTTAACAAAGGTTTGTAAAATAACTTGTAAAAAAGACTAAGCTTTTAGTGCTATTTTTTACTTTTTGCTTAGGACAATATATTCAAGAATTCATATAGCATTATTAGATGCGAATATTATTTTCAGAGTACTGATGCAAGAGAGTCATTTTCGTAAGCCACGGATGATATTGAACACAGAGTAAACTTGATGTTGCTCAATTTGTTGCTTCATCAGTATTGAAAGGTCAACAGACGAGGCGTATCACTGTAGATGGCACTTTTGCCATTCTTTGGGAACGGAAACATGGCTGACAGAAGACCACTTAATCCAGATGTCGTCGTACCTAAACCCGGTGGAGGTAAGCAACCTCGCGACAGGAACAATGACGGAAGAGTTCGTGAGAAACGCTCGGACGCAGGTAAACCGAGAAAATAGCGATTAAGGCCGCCGTGAGGTGGCCTTTTTGGTTTTCACCCATGAGAAAAGCAAACCATCGGGACTTAGTGATCTCATCAATCCCTGCGGCAAGGTATGGGCATACTGATTTTTCATCACCACCTACTCCAACAATCCTCGATGACCTGTTAGTGTTGAACGCGTATGATTTAGTAGGTTTCAAAGAGCTACAAGGGCTTCCAAATTTTTTGTTGGTCATAAGGTTGGAACAATTATGGAAATATCAAATAAAACTCAGTTAAATCATCGAAGTGTTTATAGGTTCGATTCCTGCAGGGGACACCATACACACCTCTCCTGATCTCTGGCGAAACCACTTTTCCCAACGTATGCCATACACCATTCGTGGGTCAGTTGATCTTCATTTCCAGGTTTACCTTTTAACTACCTAAAGACAAATTTATCTGATATCGGCTAAATCAGTGCTGATAAGCGCTTATTGTCATGATAGCTACGCCGATCTGATTATCATTGCCGGATATCACCGGGGCAAAGCATTGCGATTCAGACCCGCTATAACCTGAGCGGCTAATATGCGTAAGGCGGCAGGCATTCTCAGACATACATCCATGTAACGCCACTCGGATGAGATCAATGTCAATATTTTCTATTTATAAGGATAAGCATCCGCATAAAAAATGCTTTCCCCGATTCATTATTTTTCATCTGACACTCTTACTTAACACAATAGCTCCCGGAATAGCCCAAATCGTATGTAAATAACCAGTCCTACTTTTTTAATGTAGCAACAGTACAATATTCATAAAGCAATGCTTTAGCGTAAATTATTCGACAAATGGCAATAACCAGCCACACTTTTAATGTTGTTTTCTCGCATCTTTCCAGCTCTGCACATTTCAACATCAATAAGGAGTTAGTTATGGACTGTTATATGGGAACAATTCTTCCTTTTGCTTTTAACTACGCACCAAGCTATTTTGATTTCTGCAATGGACAACAATATAAAGTTTCGCAATATCAGGCGCTTTTCGCTTTGTTGGGCAAAATTTACGGTGGTGATGGCGCAACAACGTTTAACCTGCCGAATCTCCAGGGACGAATGCCGATTGGTTTCGGTCAGCTACAAACGGTTATTCATAACATTGGCGATACTGGTGGCACTGCCAATGTTCAGTTGTCGACCGCAAATATGCCGACACATACGCATACCCCCGCTTTACAGGTAAAATTACAGGCCAGCGGCACTGCCAACCCCACAACACCGGCCAGTATTCCCTCAGCACAGGCGCCGTTCATTGGTGCATCCGGCGGCGGCACGGGGCTGGCAACCATCTGGTCAACCACACTAAAAGATCCTGTAGATGTCGGCGGTACCAGTATTACGGGTCAACTGAACCCTACAGGCGGGAATGTCCCTGTATCTGTCATGAACCCATTTCTGGCGATTAACTTCTGTATCGCAGTCACCGGAATATTTCCCATGCGCAATGATTAACATATCCAGAGGGTCTTATGCTGGAAGAAATTAACAGCCACTTATTTACATCTTTTATTGGGAAAACCTGTACGATGGATGCTGATAATGGTATGGCGTTAACTTTATCAGTGCAGTCCGTCACATTGCTACCAAGAGCTCAAATGCCTACCAAGCGGAATATATCACGCATTCCGTTTATTGTAGAATTGCAGGCCACGGCAAATACACCGCTGGTGAATGTCTATGGCATCTTACGATTACCTGAAACCACTGAACATCAGGAGTTAAAAATAGAAGGCGTCAATATCAACCGTACACTGGAAATGGGAAGAGATCCTGCTTACAGTTATTTCCAACTTATTTTTAATTAACGCCCTGGCGCAGAAAAAATTCTGCGCCAATATAATTAGCTGTCTGAGGGATACCACACCCATTTATCCGCAACTGCACCTTGTTCCTCACACCGAAATCCCAGCGCCAGATATAACCGTTGGGCATCGTGATTCATTCGCCAGACGGTAGCACTGAGCGGGCAGCCGACTTTACGGGCAGCAACCTGTAATTGCTGTAATATCAGGCGTCCGTAACCTTGTCCACGCGCTTGCGGCAACATAGCAATGAATATCACCCTTGCCTCATTATGACCAAAATCGACCATCACGGTGCCGACATTCGAACCTGCACGCTCCACCATAAAATGCATGGCATTGGGGTGCTGTTCACCGCTGGATTGCTGCATCATAGACCACTGTTGCTGGCGTACGGTCTCTATAAGCGCCTGTTCACCATCAATCCATTGCAAATCAGGTCGAGCGCTCTGATAAATTTGCTCAATTAATGGCATATCCGATGTGCGTGCAGGCCGCAAAGATAAGACATCTATTGACTTCGAAACCACGGGCTTAGATACCATCATGACTCCTTTATGCAAAAATCCTGCTTCCAGAGGGATTACAACCCGGCCTCCCGACCCAGACTGACCACCAGCCACTGCCAGGCACGTTGTAAAAAACTACGATGCTCACTCTGTAACACCACTTTTCCGGCCATCTCCCGCTCTGGCGAAAGGCGTGTTTCGCAGGCATCCAGACGAACGCGGAAAATGGTGTTAATGGGCACAAGGCGCTCATTGATGATCTGCACCGGAATGCCACCGCCATACACCGATGCCAGCAACGGTTGGTCAAGCGTCGTTTGGTTAAGCCTGTCAACCTGACCGACTTTACAGCGAATCGCCCTTGTTTCACCGCTGTCCGGCACAAAGAACGCAGCATCGCCAGGGCGCAGGGTCGTGACCGTATCTTCATCCACCCAACCTTCACCACGCATACCCTCTTTACCCAGAACTTGCATCAACCGTTCGCCCTGAACCACTACGGTACCGGGCTTTAACGTATCGCTGGCATCCGCTATGCGTCCGGCGAAAGGGGCGGTTAATGTCAGCCGCGCTTGCTGACGTAATAAACTTTCGATTTGCTGCTGAGCGGCCAGCGCCAGCTTTTTCAGTGCCGCACCTTGTTCATCAAGCCCCTTTGAAAACGGCTGCTGAGCAACCTGCCAGGCCAGATTCGCAGCGATAACCTTAGCCTGCGCTATCTGGTAATCAAGGCTGTCCGACGTCAATACCGCCAGTACCTGCCCTTGTTGCACCCAGTCGCCATCATGCACATTCACCTGCCCGACTAACGCATCCTCCGGCACATAAATAGCCTGAGATTGTGCCGCGTCCATCACGGCGGGTACCGAAACGCCCCGCTGCCATGGCACGGCCAAAAAAAGCACTATCACAGTCAGGAAAAACAACGTGCGCCAGGTTCTCAATCCCCAGCGTAAATCATGGCGCCGCCGCCACCAAACCTGTAATTCATTAACAAAGGGTCGCACCACAAACCACCCCAGTTCCACCATCAGTAATATTATCCCCAGCGTTTTAAAAAAAAGGTGATAAACCAAAAACGCGATGGAGGTGAAGATGACCAGGCGGTATAACCAGGTCAGCCAGGCAAAAATGAGTAAACCACGTCGCCGTGAAGCAGAGAAATGCTCTGGTTCGGGATCATCAAGCCCCAGCAATACTCGTCTCAAGTGCCAGCGTGCCAATGCAAAGGACCTGGCGTGTAGATTTGGCATTTGCAGCAGATCCGATAACAGAAAATAGCCGTCGAAACGCATAAAGGGGCTGGCATTAATGGCCAGCGTCGCCAGCCAGGTTGTGCTGGCTAAGAGAAAAATACCGGCGCGAAACGGGCTGTCGGGTAAGAAACACCAGAGTAACGTCGCACAGGAGGCCAGCGTCAGTTCAGCCATCATTCCGGCGCCGCCAATCAATAATCGTTGCCGACGCGACGGTAATTTCCACGCATCATTGGTATCGGTATACAGCACCGGGACCATCACCAAAAAAGCGATCCCCATGGCGGGCACCCGGCACCCAAAATGGCGGGCGGTAAACGCATGTCCCAGTTCGTGAACCACTTTAGCGACACTCAGGGCCACCGCAATCCCTACCGCCGCCATCCAGCCGCCATAACTTGAAAACGTATGCGTAAAGGCATCCCACTGCTGAGACACCATAAACAAGCCGCTCAGGGTTATCAGCGCCATTAGCCACCAGAATACCGGGCGAAAAACCCAACTGATCCAGGGTAACAAGCGAGCCAGAAGCGCATCCGGACGAACCAGAGGAATACGGAAAAACAGATAATGGCTGAGCAGCCAGGATAAATAACCGCGATGGCGATGCTGATGCAAACGCCACAACTCGTCACTCGACGCTGTTTGCAGTAACTGATTTTCGCGCAGAAATTGCACCAGATGCTGGATATCGTGCATATCCAGCGTCAATGTGGTTTGCGTATTGACGGCCTTCATCAGGCGCCCGGCATCCCGTGCTCCCCAGCGTGATAGCATCTCAAAACTGGCCCACCCCAGCAGGAAAAAACGGTTTGCCGCCGGGTCGTGCAGTACCCAGCCTGGCGAGCCATCCTGCTGATCCGGCCCGGCATGCAGGGTCAGTTCCTGACGCAGTGGAGGAAGCAGGAAATTGTCCATGCTACCACCCAAGCCACTGTCGCGCGGCGGTCAAAGGACGCCGCAGGGCATAGTAGCCCAAAGGAACCCAGTCGCCATAAATACGCGCAGTGCCCATTTGTCCAATCATGGGTGTCTGTTTTGGCGCAAGGAATTTGGCCTGCAGGCGATAGCTCAGCACGTTGCCATCACTGACCTCTGCTTTATACGCTATTCTTACCAGGGTCGCGTCAAAGGCGCTAAAGGGCGATGCGTTTGGGTAAAGAGTGACTTTCGCCCCCGGTTGCAGATGAATAGCATCCGCCGCAGGTAACCAGGCCGCCAGCTCCACATGTTCCGGATCGGCCAGGGTCATGACTTTCTCACCAACGTTAACTGCTTTTCCCTGCCATTCCTCAGCATCGGAAAACACCACCACGCCGCTGCCCGGCGCCGTCACGTTAAGTTTATCCAACGCCTTTCCGGCATAGTCGGCCGAGATGTCTTTTGCCGCCAGACGCGATTTATCCTCAGCCAGTTCCAGCTTATTCTTGTCGCTGGTCACCGCCATCTGCGCACTGATCCGAAAGCGCTCTTTTGCCGCCAGCGCCTCCTGTTTTGCCAGGGCGAACTGCCCGGCCAGTACCGTTGCGTCCAGGGCGAAAAGCGCCGTTCCCTTCTGCACCACCTGATTCGGCTGTACCAACACTTTATCGATAACCCCAACTACGGGGGCACGAATTAGCTCGGGATCCGATGGCACCACCTCTGCCCGCGCAAGCACACTCATCCGCACGGGTATACATAACAGGAGCAGCGGCGCCAGCAGCCACCATTTCCGGCGCGGCGACGCTTTCAACCAGGCCTGAAATTTCTGACGGCTATTCAGGTGTGGCAGATGCTGAACCAGCGCAAAACGGTAGCCGTGGATCAGTTCCTGGGCCAGATGGAGGGTTTCGTCATCCCAGGGCTCATCGCTGGCAAACAATAATGCGCCCGCAGACCCCAACGGGAACCAGACCGCATGGGCGGGTAGCCACTGAGACCAGTCCGCAGCCAGAGACTCAGGTAAAGCCGCAGCCGTTAACGCCACATACGGCGGCAATTCAGGGTGGTGTTGATAAAGAAATCGAAAAACACCGCTCAACCACTGTAAATAGGGTGAGGTGGCGTCAGCTTCCGCAAGCCCGGAGACAGAAACAACCTGACGGCGCAGCCCCTCCTGCCAGAACGCCGCCTGGCGATAAACCAACAACTGGCGGGACTCATTCACCATAATGAATCCCAGACGTAGCGGACTTTGCGCCTCTCGCGCCAGATGAAGAAGATGCAGCAGTACCGCCAGCCCGTTATGTTGCGCTTGTTCCATATCAACCTTAATTAAAGTTTGCCCACCCACTCATACCGGGTAACAAATTCTCCGCATTCCCGGTGATAACGCCAATCACCGGAATGGTCTGGCTGACAGGGTCGATTTGCGCGCCTGTACGCTTGATTTTTGCCGGGAAGGTCTGCCCCAACTCATCAATCGTCACCTGGAATGTGGCACCGGCGTTTAAGCGCGGTAGCCATTTTGACGGCACCAGCATACGTAACTCCAAATCCTGGGTTGCCACAATATCGAGAACCGGTGCGCCTGGGGTCATATACTGCCAGGCTGCGGCATGTCGCTTTGAAACACGCCCATCAAAAGGTGCTGTGATCGTGCATTTTGAGACCAGCGTTTGCATATAGCTGACATCCGCCGCCGCCTCATCAAGCTTTCCTTTTGCCTGGGTCAGCTCCAGGGTGCCGACAGAATTGTATTTCGCCAGTTGATTGTTCACTTTCAGCAACTGACTGGCGGCCTCCTGCACGGCCTGCGCCTTACGCAGTTGTGCGCGATAGGTCGCACAATCGAACTCAATCAGTGTCTGGCCCTGTCGAAAGCTGTCGCCTTCCGATACTTTGAGTGCGGCAATGCGCGCCGCGACTTCGCCGGAGAGCGTGACCGCATGGGGAGAGAGCAGTTCGACACGAATCCCGCCATCACTACTGCCTGACGGCGTGCTCTCCGGCGTCGGCGATGAGCTGGTCGTTGCGCCAACCGCGCTGGCGCTCAGGACGCCAGCCATCAACCACAGCGCGTATTTTTTCATTGTTTATCGCCTGCCATTTGCTTAGTGACGCGGGCTGTAACGCCTTTAAAGGCTTGATCCAATGAGGCAATATCATATCCCCGCGTATCTTCCGGCAAAGGATCAAGCCCAAGGCTGGCCCCCATTTGTCCGTAGGCGTTTTGTAATGCGCCATAGGACTGATAGAGCCGTAATGATGAGTAGACCGCGTTAGCATCAGCCAGAATACCCTGCAAACGTGCCGATGCGCCGCTCTCTACCGCATGGCGTGTCTGCTCGTAAATCGTTTGATCAACCGTATTCAACTGGCGTTCCAGTTCAAACTGCTTGGTTTTACCTTCATAATCCAGCCAGGCGATATTCACCTGAGTCAGCACCGCCATGCTCAACGCCAGGCGCTGGGCATCGTTGACTTGTTTTTCCGCCTCAGCCGCTTTGGTAATCGGCCCGGCATTAAACAGATTGAGCAGGTTCCAGCTCACACGTAACCCGGCATATCCCCAGGCATTGTTTGTCAGGAATTTATTGCTGTCATAGCTTTGCCCAACGCTCAACTCAATACCCGGTAATAGTTTGGCGATCGCTTTACGGGTTTCCAGCGCACTGATGCGCTGGCTGTAATTCGCTTCCACCATTTCAGGACGGTTAAGCAGAGCGATATCTTCCATCTTGTCGACGGGGATACCCAACTTAGGTACAGGCATATCATCAGATACCGCGACACTGAAATCGAGCCCAGGGGAAATGTTCATTAATGCTGCCAGCCGTGGTTTTGCCTGAGCCAGCGCGCTGCGCACCGCCGTTAGCTGGCGAATAACATCCAATAACTGACGCTGATAATTCAGGGCTTCCAGCGGGGAACGCAGTTTTAAGCTTTCGACCTCCCTGGCATCTTCCAGCGCGGACTGGGCCTGAGCAAGAAGGGTATCGATTCGCCCTTGTAACTGCTGCGCACCTGCTGCCTGCCACCATGCTTCGCGCACTTGCTGAACCAACTGTTGCCCTACCCGGCGTTTACGTTGTTCCAGAATCAAAACGCGATCAGCCTGTTGCTGCGCGGTGTAATAACTCACGCCAAAATCCAGCACGTTCCAGCTCAGGCTTAAATCCGCCATGCGGTCCTGTTTTTCGGTTGAGATAGACGGAGCAAGGGATTGTTCGCCAGTGGCGATATTTTGCGATGAAGAGGCGTTGTCTTTATCCCTGGCGGTATAACCGGCAGAGGCGGCAAGTTTGGGTAACATATCCAGATTCGCCACATCCAACTGACGTTGTCCCATGGCCTCTTCCATGAGCTTGACGCGGTAATCCATATTGTATTTCAGCGCCCGGGCCATGGCATTTTCCAGAGTGACCGGCGCTGATATTTTTTCCTGGCTGCCAAACAGCGTTTGTTTATCGGCGGCGGCGGTGGCCTGCCGCTCTTGCAGGCTCACAGGATGCGGTTTGACCATACACCCTGACAGCAGCAGAGCGAGCGCGACAGGGAGAAGGGCAAACCGGCCTGGATGACGTTGTGCGGATAACGTACCTTGCATGCTACCATCCTTAATATATCGATTGATTTTAGTTATAAAAAACAGCGCATTAGATATTTGGTAAACATTACACCTGTTTTTCAGACGTCATCAGTCGCCCTGCAAAAACGGTCTTTTGAGCAGCGATTTGTTGATCCAGACCGGGCTTGCCCGGTGATGCCTGAAGACTTGCCGAGGGGGTGGCTTCCCGCGGCCCGGCGACTTTCAGCTCCAGATGGCTGGTGCCTGAATGCCCTTGCTTATCCACCACTCGAATTTCAATAGAGACGGGTTGCTTCCATCCGGCGGGTGGCTGTCCGGAAAAACGCCCGGTTGCCGGATCGAATTTAATCCATAGAGGCAGCGGCATACCGTTACTTTGGCGCACGGTCACCGATAAGTTCGCCATAGATTCACGGGTTAAAATCGTGCCTGCCGGGAGTGAAACGCTAAAGCTTTGGCCGGACACAACGCCTACACTGCCCACATCCGCCCGCACTTCAAGGGCTGCAGTCGGTACTGGTAATAGAACCAATATAAGAAGGCGATGCCGCACCGCCCGAAACCGCAAACTCACCAAAGACTGGGGTAACGGAGAGGGTTAACGGTAAGGTTGCGTTTCCTGTTGCCAGCAAGCTGTCCCCGCTCAAATTTAACGCTGGCGTACTGATGCCGTTGAGCGCTGTTAAAACAATATTGGGCGAGATGGAAGAAGGAGCAGCCTCCTGAAACAGGCCTTTCATTGAACCGCCGAGCGGCGACTGCAGTGCTATCGCTGGCGCCGAATTCCCCGGCACAACTGGCGATACGGTAGACGGTGTTGTCGGCGTCACAGGTGTAACAGCAGGCGCGACCTGATGCACCGGAACATTGACCTGCGCGCCTGACAACGTGTTCCCCGCGACGTCTTTAATAGTGCTATCCACAAAACCCAGGGTGACGGTGCCAGTGCCCTGGACATTTAATACAGCCTGCCATGTCGTGGCGTTGACCTGAGTAACCGAAACGATATTCGCCTGGACATTGCCCGTGACCAGCGCCTGCAACTCACTCGCGGATAAAGCCTGAACCGGTTTCGTGAAGGAGATGTTATACCCGACCTGCCCCTGAGCCCCTGTAAGCGTATTCTGCGCGGTAACTGTCTGCACCTGAGGTGCGGCGGTGTCCACCGTAAAGGTCCGGGGGGTTGCCGCGGCACTGACATTACCCGCGGTATCTGTCGCGGTGGCACTGACCGTATGCGCGCCGTCGGCCAGGGGGGCCGCAACGTTATACTGCCAAACCCCGCTGCCGTCTGCGGTGGTGGTGCCGACAGCCGTTCCGTCGATATAGACCGTCACCAGGCTGCCCGCGGTGGCTGCCCCCGAGAGGGTCGGCTGATTATTACCGGTCACCCCGTCACTGGCGCTCACGCCGGTATCGGTGGCTGCGGTCAGCGCAATCCCTGTCGGGATCGCCGGGGCGGCGGTGTCCACCGTAAAGATCCGGGGCGTGGTCGCGGCACTGACGTTACCGGCGGTATCCGTCGCGGTGGCACTGACCGTATGCGCGCCGTCGGCCAGGGGGGCCGCAACGTTGTACTGCCAGACTCCGCTGCCGTCCGCGGTGGCGGTGCCGACAGCCGTCCCGTCGATATAGACGGTCACCAGGCTGCCTGCGGTGGCTGCCCCCGTGAGGGTC
>Ga0213876_10000737_pt1 | contig 22714 bp, 18 predicted proteins | sample BarmaccomBMRX_R9_FD_160113 | JGI IMG/M metagenome (GOLD analysis project Ga0213876, IMG submission 160113) | Root-associated microbial communities from Barbacenia macrantha in rupestrian grasslands, the National Park of Serra do Cipo, Brazil - RX_R9 | ecosystem: Host-associated > Plants > Roots... | reverse complement strand
CGCCGAGAGCGGCCGCGGCTTCGACCCAAGCGTCGGTTGCCGTGACGTTTGTCGCCAACATTCGCGCCGCGTCGCGATCCGCGGGGCGAACGCCATACGCGGCACAATGAAAGACGAGATCGACGGCGTCGCCATGCAGCGATTCCAAGATGGCCCCGGCGCTCGTCGCCTCGAGCCGGATCTGCCGGTCGGCCGCCGGCAGGCATGACGACGGTCGTCCGGCTGCGATCGTGCGCTTGCCGATTGCCTGCAAATGCGAAACGAGCGCACGGCCGATAAAGCCGCTTGCTCCGGTTACGAGCGCGTTGCTGAAGCTCATCCGGCATACTCCCGGAAGACTTCGATCTGCTGCGACAAGAGATCGCTCGCAGGGAGGCCCTCGCGGTGAAAGCCACGATACCATTCGGCCGTCAGCCCGATGGTGCGCGCAAAGTCGAGCCGAGGCCGCCAGCCGAGAAGCATCTTGGATTTGGCGATGTCGAGCTTGAGGGAATGGCTTTCCTTCAGCGGGGAGGGGACCACCTCGATCCGAGCGCGGCTGTCGCCGTAAGCTTGCGCAAAACTTCGCGCCAGATGCTCGACATCGACCTCATTGTCGGGTCCGGGACCGAAATTCCACGCGTCGCTCGCTTGGGCCGGATCGTTGAGAAGCCGATGCGCGAGGGTCAAATAGCCCGCGAGGAGCTCGAGGACATGCTGCCACGGACGGATCGCCCGCGGATTGCGCAAGACGATCGGCTCTCCGGCATTGATGAATCGGACAATATCAGGAACGAGACGATCCTCGGACCAGTCACCCCCGCCGACCACGTTGCCCCCGCGTGCGGTGGCGAGCGCGATCCGGTGATCGTCAAGGGGAAGCAAGGCGCGGCGATAAGATCCGGCGACGATCTCGGCTGCGGCTTTGCTCGCGCTATACGGGTCGGCGCCGCCGAGCGGATCGTCTTCGCGGTAGCCCCACACCCACTCCTTGTCGTCATAGACCTTGTCGGTTGTGACGCAGACGATCGCGCGAACCGAGCCGCAGCGTCGTGCCGCTTCGAGCACATGGGCCGTGCCCATCACATTGGTGGAGAAGGTGGTGAGCGGGTCGCGATAGGAGCGCCGCACGAGCGGCTGCGCCGCAAGATGAAAGACGACCTCCGGCTGGAATTCTTGAAATTCGCGCTCGACGAGTTCGAAGGCGCGGATGTCGCCAAGGCTCGAGCGCATGCCCTTGCCGACATTGGCGGCTTCGAAAAGATTGGGTTGGCCGTTGGGCTCCGGCGCGAGAGCCAACCCCGCGACCTCTGCTCCGTCCTGCTTGAGCCAGGAACAAAGCCAGGAGCCCTTGAAGCCGGTGTGCCCGGTCACAAGCGTCCGAAACCCACGCAAGGAAGGCAAATCGATCATCGAGGCTTCAACCTTGGCGCGAGAAGCGCATTTTTGGGCCTGATAAAAAGAAACACGAAGCGGATCAACCCTTCATTGCCCGTATGATGAAAACGAGAGTGACCGAGAAGAAAGAGCGCGTCCAAGCAAGGTGTACTGCCTCACACCCGCTCGATGATCTTCTCGCCGAATAGTCCTTGAGGGCAAAAAAGAAGGAAGACGAGCGCGATCACGTAGGCAAACCAGCTATCGATGCCGCCGCCCAGAAGAGGCCCCCAATAGAATTCGGCCAGCTTCTCGCCGACCCCGATGATGAGACCACCCACGATGGCGCCGGGTACCGATGTGAATCCGCCGAGGATGAGGACGGGTAGCGCCTTGAGCGCGATGATCTGAAGGGCGAAAGAAACATTGGAGCGGGCGCCCCACAGGATGCCGGCAACCAGCGCCACGACGCCTGCCGCGAACCAGACGATCACCCAGATCTGGTCGAGCGAGATGCCGACAGAAAGTGCTGCCTTGTGACTGTCGGCGACCGCGCGCAACGCGCGGCCGATCCTCGTCCATTGAAACAAGCAGGCAAGTGCCCCGATCAAGAGCGCCGCAATGACGGCCGCCGCGATGTCGAGCTTTTGGAAGCTCACCACGCCGCCCAGCATCTTCGCATCGATCGTCCCTTGCGGCAGATGAAGCTCGGCGGTGATCATGTTCTTCGGATCCCCGCCGAAGACGAGTTCGCCCAAGCCGATCAGCACATAAGTGAGCCCGAAGGTCGCCATGAACAAAACGATCTCGGGCTGGTTGACGAGAGGGCGAAGCACGAGGCGTTGCACGGCGACCGCGAGCGCAAGCATCACGAGAAGCGTGAGCGCCAAAGCCAAAATCGCCGGCACGCCTTTCTCGTAAAGGCCGACGAGCGTGAGCCCGGCGAACACCACCATGATCCCTTGCGCGAAATTGAAGACGCCGGACGCCTTGTAGATGAGGACGAAGCCGAGCGCGATAAGCGCATAGAGAACGCCGGTGACGAGGCCTTCCCATAGGGTTTGCGCCAAGAGATCGGGGGCGGCCGCCATCTGGACGAACGGGTCGATCAGGATGGCGTAGAGGAAATCCATCGACGCTGCTTTTCCCCGTATGGACCGGGGCAGCTTCAGGAAATTGGGCCTGAATAGTCAAGTGAAGCTTGCAAACGAGCGCGAGAAGTGAAGCGCGAAGAGCCAATCTCGAGGCGAGGAGATGAAACGCGTTCTGCCTCACTCCTCACCATTCACACTCATCTTCCCTCAGACAGTCTCCGCCTCTTTCATCCTGACCGCCTTCTTGCGATCGTTCGGGTCGAGGATCAGCTTGCGCAAGCGGATTGATTTCGGCGTCACCTCGACGAGCTCATCATCCTGGATATACGCGAGCGCCTTCTCCAAGGTCATGCGAACGGGCGGCGTGAGGCGCACCGCTTCGTCTTTCGAAGTGGTGCGAATATTGGTGAGTTTCTTGCCCTTCAGCACATTGACCTCGAGGTCGTTGTCGCGGGTATGTTCGCCGACGATCATGCCCTGGTAGACCTTCCACCCGGGCTCGATCATCATCGGGCCGCGATCCTCGAGGTTCCACAGCGCGTAAGCGACGGCTTCGCCCTGCTCATTGGCGATGAGCACACCGTTGCGCCGCCCAGCGATCTCGCCTTTGAATGGCGCATAAGCGTGAAACAGCCGGTTCATCACCGCCGTGCCGCGCGTATCCGTCAGGAGCTCGCCTTGATAGCCGATGAGGCCGCGCGTCGGGGCGTGGAAAACGAGGCGCAGGCGGCCGCCGCCCGAGGGGCGCATCTCGACCATCTCGGCTTTGCGCTCCGACATCTTTTGCACGACGATCCCGGAATGCTCCTCGTCGACGTCGATCATGACCTCCTCGATCGGCTCGAGAAGCTCTCCCGAAGACTGGCGCTTGAGCACGACCTTGGGGCGCGAGACGGAAAGCTCGAAGCCCTCGCGCCGCATCTGCTCGATCAGGATGGCGAGCTGCAGCTCGCCGCGTCCGGCCACTTCCATCGCATCTTTGCCGGCCGCTTCGCTCACGCGAAGCGCCACATTGCCCTCGGCTTCGCGCAACAGGCGATCTCGGATGACACGGCTCGTCACCTTGTCCCCCTCGGTTCCCGCGAGCGGCGAATCGTTGACGAGGAAGGACATGGCGACGGTGGGCGGATCGATGGGTTGGGCGTGCAGCGGCTCCGTCACTTCGACGGCGCAGAAAGTGTCCGCGACGCTTCCCTTGCCCAACCCCGCGATGGCGACGATATCTCCCGCCTCGCCCATGTCGATCGGCTGGCGTTCGATGCCGCGGAAAGCGAGGATCTTCGAGACGCGCCCTTGCTCGATCAGGCGGCCGTCATGTGAGAGCGCCTTAATCGTCTGGTTCGATCGCACCGTTCCCGAGTGGATGCGTCCTGTGATGATCCGGCCGAGATAGGGGTTGGCCTCGAGAATGGTGCCGAGCATGCGGAAAGGCCCTGTCTGGACCGCCGGCTCAGCGACGTGTCGCAGCACGAGATCGAAGAGGGGGGCCATCCCTTGATCCTTCGGGCCTTCGGGAGAAAGCGCCATCCACCCCTGTTTCGCCGAGCCGTAAAGGATCGGGAAATCGAGCTGCGAGTCATCGGCGTCGAGCGCCGCGAAGAGATCGAAGACCTCATTCACCACCTCGCCCGGGCGCGCGTCCTGCTTGTCGATCTTGTTGACCGCGACGATCGGCTTGAGCCCGATCTTCAACGCCTTGGAGACCACAAATTTCGTCTGCGGCATCGGACCTTCCGAAGCATCGACGAGCACGATCGCCCCATCGACCATGCTCAGGATGCGCTCCACCTCACCGCCGAAATCGGCGTGACCGGGTGTGTCGACGATGTTGATCCGCGTGCCTTTCCACACCACGGAGGTGCATTTGGCGAGGATGGTGATGCCGCGCTCGCGCTCGAGCTCGTTCGAATCCATCACCCGCTCGGCCACGCGCTGGTTTTCCCGGAAGGCGCCTGACTGACCGAGCAGCTTGTCGACGAGCGTAGTCTTGCCATGATCGACATGAGCGATGATGGCTATGTTGCGCATGTTCATTTCAGGATCCGAAACATAAAGGCCTCCGGCGCGAAGACCCTCAGGCCAAACGCTCGGAGGCGAGGAAGCGGAAGCTCACGATCTATATAGGTAGCCCGCTTGCCGCAAGCATCTTCGCTGCGCTGCAACAAATGCGCTCGAGAGTCGCAGATGAGGTACAATCAGGCGGAACCGACGGCAGCCTCGGCGAGCTCCGCCACATAGTCCCCGATGGCGAGAGAAGACGTAAGGCCCGGCGATTCGATCCCGTAAAGATTGATGAGACCTGCAACTTTGTGTGTTTCGGGCCCTTGGATCATGAAATCCGGCGCATCCGTGCCATTCGCCGGAAGCTTCGGTCGGATGCCCGCATAGCCGGGCACGAGCGCCTCGTCGGGGAGCGCTGGCCAATATTGCCGGATCGCCGCATAGAAGCGCGCGCCGCGCGACGGGTCGACCGTGTAGTCGGGCCTCTCGATCCATTCGACATCCGGTCCGAACTTCGCCTGGCCGCCAAGATCGATGGTGATGTGAACGCCGAGCCCGCCGGGCTCCGGCACGGGATAGATCAGGCGCTTGAAAGGCGCGGGACCGAGAAGCTGGAAGTAATTGCCTTTGGCATATCGAAGCGGCGGGACGGTGTCCCGGGGCAGTCCGGAGATGGAGTATGCGACCGCTTGTGCCTCGAGCCCGGCGCAATTGACTAGGAGGCGCGGCGCAAGCGACATGGATGCGCCGTCCGAAGCGACGTCGATGACGACGCCATTCTCGTCGACGCGGCCGCCTTCAACGCTGCTCCCATACGCGATCATCGCGCCGTTGGCTTGAGCGTCCCCGAGGAGCGCCAGCATGTAGGCATGGCTGTCGAGGATGCCGGTCGAGGGCGACAGCAAAGCGCCCGAGCAGACGAGCGCGGGTTCGAGCACCTGCGCCTGCCTGCGGGAGATGGGCTCGATGTCGTCGACGCCGTTACCGCGCGCGGTCGCGAGCACGCGTTCGAGCGCGCCGCGCTGCTCTTCGCCGATCGCCACAATGAGCTTTCCGCAGCGGCGATAGGGGACGCCATGAGCATCGCAATAGGCATAAAGAGCCTTGCGGCCGGCGACGCACAAACGCGCCTTCAATGAGCCTTTCGGATAGTAGATGCCGGCATGAATGACCTCGCTGTTGCGCGAGCTCGTGGCGGTGCCGATCGTGGTCTCTTTCTCGAGAATGATCGTCTCGTGCCCGGCAAGCGCGAGCGCGCGCGCCACCGCGAGGCCGACGACCCCGGCGCCGACCACGACTGCATCGACCTTGTCGGCTGGCCCATTTTTGTGCATTGCGGGTGCTGTGGCTCACAGGCGAGCATGTGTCAAACGCGGTGCCTTGTTCGTGTTCTTCGAGCTCGCGTGGTTGTCCTGGCAAGATGCTCGTCCCTGTCATTGCTTGAGATTCGGGCAAGATCGACATATATACCGGGCATATTGCCGGGCATTTGAAGAAAGCTTGACGTGAAAACCTCGCAAAGTCGCGCCACCCGAAGTTACCGCGCTCGGCTTGCCGGGCGCGGTCTCGCGCGTTTCGAGGTGCTGGGTCGAAAGGCTGATCGCGATCTGATCCGTTCTCTCGCACGCCTATTGGCGCAAGGCGGCCCCGAGGCCTCGCGTTTGCGGGCGGCTGTCAACCGCAACATTCTTGGAGAGCCGCCGAAAAAAGGGGGTATTCTGACGGCGCTGCGTCGCTCTCCGCTGGTGGGAGCCGATCTCGACATTGACCGTTCCCGAGAGGAAGGGCGCAAGACAGAGATCTGATGCGCTATTTGCTCGACACCAACATCATCAGCAATATCGCAAAGCTAACACCTTCCGCAGCGTTGCTGGCGTGGATGGAAGAGCAAAATGACGACGATCTCTGCATTTGCTCGCTCACCGTCGCGGAAATTCGCCGCGGCATCTTGGAAAAACCCGTCGGTAAAAGGCGCAATGAGCTCGAGACATGGTTCAGCGGACCGGAAGGACCACAATCCTTGTTCGCGGGTCGCGTGCTTCCTTTCGACGAGCCGGCTGCCTTGATTTGGGCGAGGCTTATGAGTGCGGGCAAAGCCGAGGGAAGGCCTCGTAGCGCACTCGACACCATCATTGCCGCCGTTGCGCAAGCGAATGATTGCATCGTCGTCACGGATAATGAGAAGGATTTTTTTGGCGTCGAGACGATCAATCCTCTCCGGAAGCCACTGCGGTGACGATCGTCATGGCGTGACGGTTCGAGGTGACAGGCCCTCAAGGGGACGTGCGGCGGGCTCCGCATCTTTCACATGGCTTGACGCATAGGTCTGATCGTGGTCGCTCGCACCGCCTTACGAATGGCGGAAGCGGGACGCATGCGACGCGAACCAAATGCCGAAAGCTTCGACTATGTGATCGTCGGCGCGGGCTCGGCCGGCTGCGTGCTCGCCTCGCGACTGAGCGAGGACGGGCGTTTCAGCGTGCTCGTGCTCGAGCACGGCGGCCCCAATCGCTCGGTGTTCATCGACATGCCGAGCGCGCTCTCCATCCCGATGCACATGACGCGCTATGATTGGGGATATGTGAGCGAGCCCGAACCGCATCTCGGCGGCCGGCGCCTCCATTGCCCGCGCGGCAAAGGGCTCGGCGGCTCATCCGCGATCAACGGCCTTGTCTATGTGCGCGGCAACCCCCTCGATTTCGATCGGTGGGAAAGTGAAGGCGCGGCGGGCTGGAGCTATGCGCGTGTGCTCCCCTATTTCAGGCGCGCCGAAGGGCGCACCGAAGGCGGCGACGCTTATCGCGGCGAGGAGGGTCCGCTCAGGACATGCTACGGAACGCTCGACAACCCCCTCTATCGCGTTTTCATCGAGGCGGCGCGCCAAGCCGGCTACGCCGAGACCTCCGACGTCAACGGCTTCAGGCAGGAGGGCTTCGGCCGCATGGACATGACGGTCGAGCGCGGCGTCCGCTGGAGCGCGGCGAGGGCTTATCTTCGCCCGGCCATGAAGCGCCCGAACCTCGAGGTCCGCACGAAAGCGCTCGCGACGCGCGTTCGCTTCGAAGGGCAGCGCGCCGTCGGGGTCAGCTATTTGCGGGGCGGCGTCGAAGAGACCGTTTCGGCGCGGCGCGAAGTGATCCTCGCGGGCGGCGCCATCAACTCGCCGCAGCTCTTGCAGCTTTCCGGTATCGGCCCTGCCGAGGAGTTGCGCCAGCATGGGATCGCGGTCGTGCGTCACCTGCCCGGCGTCGGCGCCAATCTTCAAGACCATCTCGAATTTTATTTCCAGGTGGCGAGCAAGGAGCCGATCACGCTTTTCTCGTCGACGGGAGTGCTCGCGAAAGCTTTGATCGGCTTGCGCTGGCTGTTGCGCAAGGATGGGCTCGGCGCGACCAACCATTTCGAGAGTTGCGGCTTCATTCGAAGCCGGGCGGGCATTCGCTTTCCCGACATCCAATATCATTTCCTGCCGCTCGCCGTCTCTTATGATGGCAAGTCTCTCGCGACCGAGCACGGCTTTCAGGCGCATGTCGGCCCCATGCGCTCGAAAAGCCGTGGTTGGGTGCGGCTTGCCTCCGCCGATCCGCGCGCAAAGCCGCGCCTCTTCTTCAACTACATGAGCCATCCCGACGATTGGACGGAAATGCGTGCCTGTGTGCGGCTCACGCGCGAGATCTTCGCGCAACCGGCATTCGATCGCTATCGCGGTCGCGAAATCCAGCCGGGCGCGCAAGTCACAAGCGATGCGGCGATCGATGCTTTCATCCGCGCCAAGGTCGAAAGCGCCTTCCACCCCTCTTGCACCTGCAAGATGGGGGCGAGCGATGATCCGATGGCCGTCGTCGATCCGCAGACGCGGGTCATCGGCGTCGAAGGCTTGCGCGTCGTGGATGCCTCGATCATGCCGTCGATCACAACCGGCAATCTCAACGCGCCGACCATCATGATCGGCGAGAAGGCGGCAGACCATATTCTCGGACGCGAGCCGCTGCCCGCCTCGAACGCCCCCGTCTATGTCGCGTCGGATTGGGAGACGGAGCAGCGGTGAAAAGAGCGAGTAGCGAGTAGCAGATGGCTTTTCCTTCTATTCTACTCCCTATTCGCCATTCGCTATTCTCACAAATCTCGCTCGGCTTGCTCCAGGAACCGCCAGGCATAAGGCGCGAAGGAACGCGCCACCTCGACGTGAAACTCGGTCTCGGCGACCCGCCACAGCACGATCTCGGTCTTTTGCAGGAGCGTTCGCGTGCACATGCCGACCGGGAAGGCCTGACGATCGAGGTCGAGCGGGCAGCCGGCGTTGAGAAGAAGCTCCGCTTGCGGGCCGGCAATCTTCAGAGCGACCTGACGATGGCTCACATCGACGAGCGAATAGGAGAGCGGCGCAAGCGCAATGGCCAATCTGTCGATGATGCTTCGCGCTTCGCCCTCCTTCGCAAGCAGAAGCCATTCATCGGGCCCAAGCCAGAGCGCCGCGCGATCACCGAAGATCGCAGCTCGACAAGGCTCCATGGCGGGCTCGACGCCGAATGCCGCGGCGACCCGGCCTACGGTCGAGATTCGGCCCCGATAGTTGAGCCGCGACAGGGGCGGCAAGAGCGAGAACGTGCCCGCGCGGCCCGAAGCCTCGATGCCTTCGAGGACGCTTTGCCGGGCTTGGGTGAGATCAGGCATCGAGCCGCTTTCCTTCCGGATCGAGGAAAACGGGATTGGTGACCGCGACCTTGATCACGCCCTGCGGCATCGGCACGAAAAGCGTTTCGCCCATGCGCCGGCGTCCGCCAGCGACCATTGCCAGCGCGATACCGCGGTCGAGAGCGGCGCTGAAATAGGAGGATGTCACATGGCCGATCATCTTTTGGCCGATGGGTGCATCCTTGCTTTTCGGCTTTGCGTCCGCCGGCAGCTCGGCGATGATCTGAGCGCCCTCTTCGAGCACCAGCTCGGGGTCTTCTGGAAGAAGCCCCACGAGTTGCTTGCGATCGGGATCCGTCATCGCCGGGCGGGTGAGCGAACGCTTGCCGACAAAGTCCATCTTCGCCTTGCCGATCGCCCAGGAGAGGCCGACATCATCCGGCGTCACCGTGCCGTCGGTGTCCTGCCCGACGATGATGTAACCCTTCTCGGCGCGCATTACATGCATCGCTTCGGTGCCGTAAGGCGTGATGGCGCGTGAGAAACCGGCGTCGAACACCGCTTCCCAAATGGCGCGCCCGAAATCGGCCGGCACATTGATCTCGAAGCCGAGCTCTCCGGTGAAGCTCACACGGAACAAGCGCGTGGGCACGCCGCAGATGTGACCCTCGCGCACGCTCATATGCGGCATGGCGGCGCTGGACAAATCGATGTCGTCGACGAGCCGCTCCAAGACCTTGCGCGAGTCGGGACCTTGCACGGCGATGACCGCCCATTGCTCGGTGGCCGAGGTGAGCCAGCAATCGAGGCCTGACCACTCGGTCTGAAGAAAATCCTCCATGTGATTCAAGACCTGCGCCGCGCCGCCCGTCGTCGTCGTGACATGGAAGCGGTCCGAGGCGAGACGCCCGACGACGCCGTCGTCGAGGATCGAGCCGTCTTCGCGCAACATCACGCCGTAGCGGCAACGCCCGGGCTCGAGCTTGTTCCAGGGGTTCACATAGATGCGGTTCATGAATTCGGCCGCGTCGGGGCCCACGATCTCGATCTTGCCGAGCGTCGAGCCATCGAAGATGCCGACCGATTGGCGCACGGCCTGGCACTCGCGGGCGACGGCGCCGTGCATGTCCTCGCCCTTGAGCGGGAAGTATCGGGCACGCTTCCATTGGCCGACATCCTCGAAAACGGCCCCCTTCGCGCTCGCCCAATCATGGGTCGCCGTCACTCTCACGGGATCGAAAAGATTGCCGCGGGCCGAGCCTGCGAAGGCGCCGAAGGTGACCGGCGTATACGGCATGCGAAAGGTGGTGAGGCCGACAGCCGGGACCGGCTTGTCGAGCGCCGAAGCCGCAATGCCGAGAGCGTTCATGTTCGAGGTTTTGCCTTGGTCGGTTGCCATTCCGGTCGTCGTGTAGCGCTTGATGTGCTCGATCGAGCGGAAGCCCTCGCGCACCGCGAGCTTCACGTCCTTCGCGGTCACATCGTTCTGGAAATCGACGAAGGCTTTCACTCGATGCGGCGAACGGTGGTGCGGCAGCGGCTCGAGGCGGCCGCCGTCCTCATCCTCGGAGAGGGGGACGGGCGCGTGCACGGCTTCGATGCGCCCTCCGACGGCATCGCGAGCCGCGGCTTCACCGGCCGCAACGCCGTCGGCGACAACCGCATCCAAGCCGGAAATCCCCCGGCACGCGCCGGCGCAGCGTATGCCTTCGGCGCCGCCATCGGGGAGGAAGGCATTCAGCTTCTCCGAAAACCGCAGCTTGCCGCGCGCTTGGGAGAACAAATGGATCGTCGGGGTGAATCCGCCGCACATCAGCACGACGTCGCAATCGAGCCGTGAGCGTGCGCCGACCTTGCCATCGGGCCGACAAGGGGCGATCTCGACAGAGGACACCCGGTGCCGGCCTCTCGTCCCGCAGATCGTGGTCGCGGAGAGAACAGGCAAGCCCGCCGCACGGGCTCGATCGGCCCAGGGGCCCGACGCATCCTCGCGTATATCAACGATCGCCACGATCTCGACGCTTTCGGCGGCGAGCTCGATCGCCGCGCGGTAAGCTTCGTCATGGGCGGCCGCGACGACCGCGCGCGAGCCGGGCTTCACCGCATAACGCAAGAGATATTGGCGCGCGGCATCGGCGAGCATGATGCCGGGGCGATCATTGTCGGGAAAGACGAGCGGGCGCTCCAACGCGCCCGTCGCAAGCACGACCTCCTTCGCGCGGACCTGCCACAAGCGCTCGCGCGGTCGGCCTTCGGCCGGCGCGGCGAGGTGGTCCGTGAGACGCTCGACGAGCCCGATCATGTTGTGCGGGAAAGAGCCGAAGGCGGTGGTGCGCGAGAGCCATCTCACTTTGGCCGAGCGGGAGAGCTTCGCCACCGCATCCGCAAGCCAGGAAGGTGCGCTCTTGGCGTCGATCGTGGCTTTCCTTTCCGCGAGAAGCGACCCGCCGAGCTCGGCCTGCTCGTCGCACAAGATGACGCGCGCCCCGTGTGCTTCGGCGGCGAGCGCTGCGGCAATGCCTGCCGGACCCGCGCCGATGATCAGCGCGTCGCAATGGGCATGGCGTTGCGCGTAGTTGTCGGGGTCGGGAAGGGTCGGCGCGCGACCAAGCCCCGCCATGGCCCGAATCTTCGGTTCATAAAGCCGTTTCCATGCCGATTTCGGCCACATGAACGTCTTGTAGTAGAAGCCGGCCGGAAAGAGGGGCGAGAACACATCGTTCACGGCGCCGAAATCGAAGCCGAGCGAAGGCCAGTGATTCTGGCTTTGCGCCACGAGGCCGTCGTAAAGCTCGACCTGCGTGGCGCGCAGATTGGGCGTGAAGCGAACATCCGATCCCACAGCGATAAGCGCATTCGGCTCGTCCGATCCGGCCGCGACGATGCCGCGCGGGCGGTGGTATTTGAACGATCGTCCCACGAGATGCACGCCGTTGGCGAGCAAGGCGGAAGCGAGCGTGTCGCCGGCAAAGCCTTCGTAAACCTTGCGATCGAAAGTGAAGCGCAGCGGGCGCGATCGGTCGATGCGCCCGCCTGCGTTCAGGCGGCAGGACGCGCTCATGCCGAAGCGGCTCCTTCGGCTTCGGGGATGGCCGGGCGTTCCTCGCCGATCTTGTAGGTCGCGGCGAAGCGATCATTCGTGGTGTCGCGCAGCGCGTTGAAGAAGCGCCCGCATCCATGGACATGGCGCCATCGCTCGGCGTGCACCCCGCGCGGATTGCTGCGCCCGTAAAGGAACTGGCCCCAAGCCTTGTCGCCGAGGTCGGCCGGGTCTGCGGGACGCGCGAGATGCGCCTCGCCCCCATAGCGAAATTCGAGCTCGGGGCGCTTGCCGCAAAAGGGACAGTCGATCAGCAGCATGAAAATCTCCCGCGCGCTTTTCCTACTCTCGCATCAATGCGCCACGGCCGCCGCTGCCGCTTCGTCGATGAGATATCCGTCGCGGAAACGATCGAGGCGGAAAGGCGCATTGATCGGGTGGGGCTCATCCTTCGCCAGCGTCCAGGCGAAGAGATGACCCGAGCCTGGTGTCGCCTTGAAGCCTCCTGTGCCCCAACCGCAATTGACGTAAAGCCCGGCGACCGGCGTCTTGCCGATGATGGGGGAGCGGTCAGGCGTGACATCGACGATCCCGCCCCAATTGCGCAGCATTCTCAAGCGGCGGAAGATCGGGAAAAGCTCGCAGATGGCTTCGAGCGTATGCATCGGCACATGCAACGCGCCGCGCTGCGTGTAGGAGACATACGCGTCCGTCCCCGCGCCGATGACGAGCTCGCCCTTGTCCGATTGGCTGATATAGGCGTGGATGGTGTTCGACATCACGACGCACGGGAAAATAGGTTTCACGGGTTCGGACACAAGCGCCTGCAAAGGATAGCTTTCGAGCGGCATGCGCAAATCCGCCATGGCCATGACGGTGCTCGTATTGCCGGCGGCGACGACGCCGATTTTGCGCGTCTCGATCGTGCCGCGCGTGGTCTCGACCGCTTCGACCGCTCCGCCGACGCCGCGCCTGATCGCCGTCACGGCGCAATTTTCGATGATATCGACCCCCATGGCGTCGGCGGCGCGCGCATAGCCCCAGGCGACCGCGTCATGGCGCGCGACCCCGCCGCGTCGCTGCAACGCGGCGCCGGTCACCGGATAGCGCATGGACTTTTCGATGTTGAGCGGCGGGCAGAAGGCTTTCGCCTGTCGTGCGCTCAACCATTCATTGTCGACGCCGTTGAGGCGGTTCGCATGGATGTGTCGCTGCAGGCTTTGCTGGTCATGCACGTTATGCGCGAGCATCATCACGCCGCGCTGCGAGAACATGACGTTGTAGTTGAGGGCTTGGGACAGTCCCTCCCACAACTTCACGGCGTGGTCGTAAAGCGCCGCGCTTTCGTCGAAAAGATAGTTCGAGCGAATGATCGTCGTGTTGCGTCCCGTGTTCCCCCCGCCGATCCAGCCCTTCTCGAGCACGGCGACATTAGAGATCCCGAACTCGGTCGCGAGATAATAGGCGGTAGCAAGGCCGTGCCCGCCCCCGCCGACGATCACCGCGTCATAGGCGGCCTTGGGCTCCGCTGCGCGCCATTGGGGCCGCCAGCTTCGGTGGCCGCCGAAAGCGTGCCGAATGAGCGCGAGCGCGGAAAATCTTTGCATTTCCTTTGCGGGACTTTCGATTCGAAGAGAACCGATCTTCGCCCAAGCTCGAGCCGGGAGCAAATTCATCGCGAGCGCCCAAAAGGCAAGCACAAGGCGCGCGGCTTGCGAGCGGCGACGTGCGCGCAACCCTGCCTTTCTGAAAGCCCCTGGACGCGGCTTTAGAACTTTTGCATTCACGCTCTCAGAAAATGTGAAGGGAGTGCCTCGGACATGCAAAACAGCGAAGAGATCTGGCGGCTCGTCGATGCCAAGAAGCAAAGCTTCGTCGAACTCAGCGATCGGGTGTGGGGCATGCCCGAGCTTTGCTACACCGAGACGCGCTCTTGCGCCGAGCATGTGGCCGCGCTCGAGGCCGAAGGCTTTCGCGTCACGCGCAATATCGCGGGCATTCCGACGGCGGTGGTTGGAGAGGCCGGCGAAGGCGGCCCGGTGATCGCCATCCTTGGCGAATACGACGCGTTGCCGGGGTTGAGCCAGGAGGCGGGTGTCGCGGAACCGCGCCCCGTCGAGGCGAACGGCAATGGCCATGGCTGCGGTCACAATCTTTTGGGCTCGGCTTCGCTCCTCGCCGCGACCGCGGTGAAGGACTACCTCGCCGCCCACGGGATCAAGGGGCGCGTTCGCTACTATGGCTGTCCCGCCGAGGAGGGCGGCGCCGCGAAGGGCTTCATGGTGCGCGCCGGGGCATTCGACGACGTCGATATCGCTATTTCCTGGCATCCCGCCTCATTCTCGGGCGTGAACGAGCCGGAATCGCTTGCCAACACCCGCATCGACTTCACCTTCACCGGGCGCTCCTCCCATGCGGCGGCCGCCCCGCATCTCGGCCGCAGCGCGCTCGATGCGGTGGAGCTCATGAATGTCGGCGTGAACTACATGCGCGAGCACATGCCGGACGGGGCGCGCGTGCATTACGCGATCCTCGACGGCGGCGGTGTCGCGCCGAACGTGGTGCAGTCGCGAGCCAAGGTCCGCTACCTCATTCGCGCGCATGACCTCATGGAGTTGTCGCCTCTGGTGGCGCGCGTGAGAAAAATCGCCGAAGGCGCGGCCTTGATGACCGAGACGAGCGTCGAGACGCGGGTCGTCAGCGCCGTCTCCAATCTCCTCGGCAACGCCCCTCTCGAAAAGCTCATGCATGACAATTTCATGCGCCTCGGGCCGCCGGATTTCGACGAAAGGGATCGCGAGGTCGCGGCGAAATTTCACGCGACGCTCACCAAGGAAGACATCCTTGCCGCGCATCGACGTCACGGGCTCAAGGTCGAGCCGGACAAGGTGCTGTGCGACACCGTCGTGCCGCTCAACGCGGAAGGCGCGGGCGGCGTCGGTTCGACCGATGTCGGGGATGTGAGCTGGGTGGTGCCGACCGTGCAGGCGCGCGGCGCGACCTGCGCCATCGGCACGCCGTTCCATTCCTGGCAATTGACCGGCCAAGGCAAGACGAGCTTCGCCCATAAGGGGCTCGTGCATGTCGCCAAGGTGATGGCCGGCACCGCGATCGATGCCATCCGCGATGCGGACGTGATCGCGCAAGCAAAAGCGGATCTGCAGGAGCGCACGCAGGGCACTCCCTATGCGAGCCCTCTGCCGCCCGAGGTCAAGCCTGCTCTCGACATGAGTGTCGCCGCGTGACGGAGCGGTTGCGGCACGCAGCTGGGTCGTAATCTAAGCGAAAAGGGGAGGGGTGAAGACGCTGGCCTATCCGTGCCGGCAGCCGGCGCTGATGGTTCATCAGCTCATGAATTTGTTTCAGCGCTGATCGCTTCCCTCGCCCCGCTAAGCGGCGGGGAGCGCACGCTCAACGTTTCCATCCGGCTGCCCCTCACGGGGCGAACACTTCCGCAATGCGTCGCGATGCCGGAGATGGGAGCTCGGCGTCGCGATGCCGGCGCTACGAAAAAAGAACGCTTCCGTGTAAAGATTAGCGTAGCTCGCCCTTGTTCTCGACAACAAGCTAATTAGACGCTATCGGTTCATCCACGATGAATCGCTTCGCATACCTGCACAAAGCCCGCACCTCGAATGCCCTCACGCTTCGCGGGCTGGGCTCTGCCCTCATGGCGGCGCTTGCCCTCGCCCCAACCCTCGCGCACGCGCAAAATTACAAGGATGTGGCGCCGCAGCCCGTGCCGGCGCCGCCGCCGAAAGCGGCGCCCGCGCCGCCATTGCCGACCGACCTTCCGACGGGGCCAGCCGCGACGAAGACGATCATCCCGGCCGTGAAGGCGCTCGTCTTCGTGCCGGGCGTGCAAAATGTCGTGAAGAAAGGGGCGGTCGGGAAAGGGGTCGAGATCAAGGATCTCCCGCTTCTCGACGATCCGGCGTTCCTCGCCGCGGTGACGCCCTTCATCGGGCAAAAGCTCACGCTCGCGCGCATCACCGAGATCACGCGCGAGGTGGTAAAGCAATATCGCGCCAAGGATCATCCCCTCGTCGACGTGATCGTGCCCGAGCAGGACGTGAATAACGGGGTCGTGCAGCTCGCCGTCGTCGAGTTCACGGTCGGCAAGGTGCGCACCGAAGGCAATCGCTGGTTCTCGAGCGAGGTCCTCGTCGGCAAGGTGCATCTGAAGCCCGGCGATCACGTGGTGGGCTCGCGCCTTCTCGTCGATCAGACACTCTTGAACGACAGCCCGTATCGCTCGGTCGAGATCGTCTACGAGCGCGGCCAAGAGGCAGGCCAGACGGATGTCGTGCTCAAGACGACGGATCGCCTGCCGGTGCGCGTCTATGCGGGCTACGACGATCAGGGCACGAAATCGGTCGGTGTCGATCGATTCAACGCCGGCTTCGGATGGGGCAATGTCTTTGGGCTCGACCATCAGCTCGGCTTCCAGGTGACCTCGAGCGACGATCTGCTCCTGGGCAATCCCGATCTGCCGGGGCGCCCGCATGATCCGCGCTTCCTCTCGGAATCCTGGAACTACACGGCGCCGCTGCCATGGGACGACAAGATCAGCGTCTTCGGCCTGCATGCCGAATCGGTGCCGCGCCTCGCCAATACCTTCAACCAGGTCGGCCTCACCGATCAGGTGAGCGCGCGCTACATCAAGCGGCTGCCGATCTGGGAGGGCTTCACGGAGGAAGCGCAGTTCGGCTTCGACTTCAAGCGCACCAACAACAATCTCGCCTTCGGCGGCATCCAGATCGACAACACCTCGACCGAGGTCGACCAATTCGTCGGGCAATACAGCGCGACCTATATCGACCCCTGGGGCTCGACGTCGCTGACGGCAGACGGCTACTATTCACCGGGCAAGATCACGCGCAACAACAACGATGCGGCCTTCCAGACGAGCCGCGCGGGCGCGCGCGCCGAATACGCCTATGGCCAGGTCGTGGGCGAGCGCCTCACCCCGATCCCGCAATTCGGCTTGCTGCCGGAGGGCTTCATCTGGTCGGTCAAGGGGACGGTGCAGGATTCGAACCGGGCGCTTCTGCCGAGCGAGGAGCTGAGCCTCGGCGGCGTCGGCGCGCTGCGCGGCTATGACCCCTATCTCATCCAAGGCGACAAGGGCTGGATCGTCTCGAACGAGCTGCGCGCGCCGGCTTTCAGCCTCACGGCGCTCACGCGTGGCGACAATCCGTGGAACGACCGCATCCAGCTCTTCGTGTTTCACGATATCGGCCGCGTCTGGAACATCGTGCCGCAGCCGAACGAGCCCGCGAGCACGACCTTGGCGAGTGCCGGCGCCGGCTTCCACTACACCGTCGATCGCTATGTCGATCTGCGCTTCGATTGGGGCTGGCAGCTCACCCATATCCGCTTCGACCCGCACCCACTGGGCCAGCGCGGCGACGTCTCGCTCACGGTGGCGTTCTGAAGGCGTCTTCGGCCACCCTCGATCATTGACGGGCCGACCGTCTCGCCCACCCCCGCGACGCAGTCGCGGCCCCACCACTTCCTGGGCCCCCTTCCCGAGGCTCGCGCTGCGAGCCTCGCCGGGGGTGACACGGTGGTGGTAGGGTTATTCCCGGCCGAGCGCGAGAGAAAACATTCCCGGCCGAACGCGCCGTAGGCGCGTGAGGGGAAGGGAACCCATCTTTTCCGCCGTTTCGCGGGGGAGGGAGGCCTATTCCTCGTGCGGCCCTGCGCGTCTCGCCGATTTGACGCGCGAGCGTCGCGCCTTGGAGGCGAGGCGGCGCTCCTTCGCGGCGCGCGTCGGTTTCGTCGGCCGGCGCGGGCGGGGAGGGGTGGCGGCCCTTCGGATGAGATCGACGAGACGCGCCAGAGCCTCTTCGCGATTGCGCTTCAGGCTGCGTTGGGTCTGGGCATGGATGACGATGACGCCGTCCTGCGTCGCACGGCTTCCGGCAAGCCGAATGAGGCGGGCCGCGACTTCGGGTGCGAGCGAGGGCGAATGCCGCGCGTCGAAGCGCAGCTGAACCGCAGTCGAAGAGGTGTTGACGTGCTGTCCGCCGGGACCTGAGGCGCGCACGAAGCTTTCCGCGATCTCGCTCTCCTCGATCGCCAGGTTCTGCGTGATCGGGATCATGAAGGCGCGCCGCCTCTCATCAGTCCATGCCAGCGGCCGGGCGATATGCCGAAGGCGCGCCCGAAAAGCCGCGTCATGTGGCTCTGATCCGCGAAACCCGAGGCCTGCGCGGCGTCGGCAAGGGAGTTTCCGGCGCGGATCATCGATTTCGCCCGGTCGAGGCGCCGCATCGTCAAATAGCGATAGGGGCTGGTTCCGAGGCGTGCCCGGAAATGGCGAGCCAGCGCGTAGCGCGTCAGGCCGCAGACGGCTTCGAGCTCCTCGGAGGCGACGGTGCGCGTGAAATGGGCGTCGAGGAATTGCCGTGCCTGCTCGACCGCGAAATGACAGGTCGCGCCGGCGGCGCAGGCCCTTCCGGCCGAGCCGTCGAGCGCCAGCAGGGCGTGCGCAATGCCGAGCACGGCCTGATCCTGCTCGATCGGCTCCAAGCCATGGTCGAGATCATCGAGCGCGGGAACCAAGGCTTCGAGCAGGCGCGAAGAGCCGGAGACCGGGCGCCGCAGAAAAGGCAGGGCTTTCGCGGCTTCGCCGAGGGCGTCGCGGATGAGCCGCGGTTCGAGATAGAGCATCTTGTAGCGAAAACCCAAAGCCGCTCCGGCCCGCCCGTTATGCGCTTCGTCGGGGTAAAGCACCACGACATCCTTCTCGAGGCTGTCGAACCGCTCACCGCGAAAATCGAAGGATTGCACTCCGCCCAAGGTGTAGCCGATCGCGTAGGTGTCATGCCGGTGCAGGTCGTAAGCGTGGCCGGAGAAATAGGCCTCGAAGCGGGCAAGGCCCGGTTGAGACGGAGCGTGACGAATCCAATCGGCCAGCGACGTGCCGCACGATCGTTCAAGACGGGCTGTCCGCTTTTCATTCACGACTATGCTCATGCGCTTCGACACTAAGATCGCCATCCTAGTGCGCGACGATCTCGCGAGCTGGCAGAAACTCAACGTCGCCTGTTTCTTGTCGGGCGGCCTCGTCGGTGCGAATCCGATACTTGCCGGAGAACCCTATGTCGACGCATCCGGGCAAGTCTATGGCCCGCTCGTCAGGCAACCCATCCTCGTCTTTTCGGCTTCGGCCGAGGAGCTGCGGAACTCGCTCCGGCGCGCGCTTGAGCGCGGCTTGAGACCTTCGCTCTACACGAAGGAGCTTTTCGCAACCGGCAACGACGTCGATAATCGCGCCGCGGTCGCCGGCGTGGCGACCGAAGCGCTCGATCTCGCGGGGCTCGGTCTGCACGGCGAGCGCAAGGAAATCGACAAGGCCACGAAAGGCCTGTCGTTGCATTCGTGACCCGATCGGTTCGCTTGTCCCACTCAGGTGGCTCGGGGCCTTTTCGCGTCAGGGCCGGGCTTCGGCCACGGCCATTGGCGCGGGCGCGGCATGAGCGGGGGCGTTGCGCTCCCACTGGCGTCGACGACGAAATCGGTCCAAGATTCGCGCTTCCCGGGTCATTGCACGACGAGGCCAGCTGGATTTAGGCCCGCAATGCCGGACCGATCTGTCGTAAGGAGAGAACGATGCGCGACCTGAACGAAACAAGCGTCACGGACGCCGTTCTCGAGCAGATGGCGGGGACACCGGACGAAAGGCTTCGCGAGGTCATGGCGAGCCTCGTGCGGCACCTGCATGATTTCGCCCGGGATGTGCGTTTGACGCCGCAGGAATGGCTGCAGGCCATCGGTTTCCTCACGCAGGTCGGGCAAGCCTGTACGCCGGCGCGCCAGGAGTTCATCCTGCTTTCGGATGTCTTGGGCTTGAGCGCGCTCGTCAATCTGATGCACGACAAGACAGCGATCGAGCAGGGGACGGAGAGCAGCCTCCTCGGTCCGTTCTACCGGCAGGATGCGCCCGATCTCGCGCTCGGCGAGACGATCGCAGCGAAAGCGCCAGGCCACGAGTTCCTTGTCTACGGGCGCGTCACGGATCTTCACGGCAAGGCGCTGCCGAACGCCTCTGTGCAGGTCTGGCAGACCGACGAAGACGGTGTCTACGATCTGCAAAAGGGGCGCGGCGAGACGATGGATATGCGCGGCAATTTCCGTTGCGATGCCGCCGGCCGTTTTCATTTTCGCACCGTGAAGCCGCTCGGCTACCTCATTCCCATGGACGGACCTGTCGGCAAGCTCGTGCACAGCCAGCATCGGCACGGATATCGGCCGGCGCATATCCATTTCCTGGTCGGTGCGCCGGGCTACCGCGAACTCGTCACGGCGCTCTACCTTGCCGATGACGAGCACATCGAGACGGACACGGTCTTCGGAGTTTCGAATGCCCTTGTCACCTCGCCGCGCGACGAGGATCCGCAAGCACCGATGAAAGGCATTCCGGCGATCCACTACGATTTCCGCCTCGGGATCGCCGCGGCGGATGAGGCGGGTCGCGTCGGCGCCGATCCTTCCCAGATCGTCGCCGCGCACTGACGCGCGTTCGTGGTGATCGGCCCGCGATCCTCCAGCGCCCCGCGCGAAACGATGACGGCTCGCCTTCTTGCGACGACGGTCGTCGGCAGCTATCCGCAACCGGAATGGCTCGTTGATCGAGAGCTTCTGCGCTCTCGCCTGGTGCCGCGCCTTGCGGCTCCCGAGATCTGGCGCGTGCCTGAGCCTTTTCTCGAACAAGCGAAGAACGATGCCACCTTGCTCGCCCTACGCGATATGGAAGAAGCCGGGATCGACATCATCAGTGACGGCGAGATCCGGCGGGAAAGCTACTCCAATCACTTTGCCTTGGCGCTCGACGGCATCGATGCCGAAAATCCTGCCGAGGTGATCGGGCGCACCGGCGCGAGGACCCTGGTGCCGCGCGTGGTCGGCCCGATCCGAAGATCGCGCCCGATCGAAATCGCCGATGCGCGATTTCTCGCGCGCAACACCAAGCATGCGACAAAGGTCACCTTGCCTGGCCCTTTCACTTTGTCACAGCAAGCGATGAACGAGTATTACCGGGATGAAGCGGAGGTCGCGCTCGCCTATGCGGCAGCGGTCAATGCCGAAGCGCGCGAGCTCGAGCAAGTGGGGATCGACGTCATCCAGCTCGACGAACCCTGGCTGCAAGCGCGGCCGGAGGCGGCCGCGCGCTTTGCCGTCCCGGCGATCAACCGCGCGCTCGAGGGCCTCGAAGGCGAGACCGTCGTGCATCTTTGCTTCGGCTATGCCGAGATCGTCCGCGACAAGCCGAGCGGCTATTCCTTCCTGCCGCAGCTTTCCGACTGCATTGCCGATGCGATCTCGATCGAAGCGGCACAACCGAAGCTCGATCTCGGCGTGCTGCGTGAACTTGGCGACAAAAGAGTCCTTCTCGGCGTTCTCGACCTTGGTTCGCCGGAGGTCGAAAGTGCCGAAGAGGTCGCTTCCCGGATAAGGCAGGGCCTCAAGTTCCTGGCGCCCCAGCGTCTTACGCCTGCGCCCGATTGCGGCATGAAATATCTGACGCGCGCAACGGCCTTGGGTAAGCTCAAGGCCCTCGCCGAAGGCGCCGCCTTGGTGCGCCATGAATTGGCGGGCTGATTTCCAAGGCGCCGGTTCGACTGACCTTTCCACGCAAAACAGGGATCACACGATGCGAATGATGAGTTTTCGCCGCGCCGACGGCTCAACGAGCTGGGGGATCGTCGAGGGCGGGGAAGTGGCCGATTGCGGCGCGCTCGCACCCAGCCTTCGGGCGGCACTCGCGGCTGGAAAAATCGGCGCACCGCCTGACGGCGAGCCTCGCCACGCGCTCGACAAGATCACCTTCCTGCCGCCGATCCCCGACCCGGAGAAGATCATTTGCGTGGGACTGAACTATCTCACGCATATCCTGGAAGGCGGGCGGGAAGTCCCGAAAAAGCCGACGATCTTCACGCGTTTCGCCAACACGCAGGTCGGCCATCTGCAACCGCTCATTCGGCCCGCGGTCTCCGAAACGCTCGACTTCGAAGGAGAGATGGCGGTCATCATCGGCCGCCGATGCCGGCACGTGAAACGAGCGGAAGCCGTCTCCGTCGTCGCCGGATACAGCTGCTACAATGACGGCTCGGTGCGGGAATGGCAAAGACATGCAAGCCAATTCACGCCGGGCAAGAATTTTCCGGGCACCGGCGGCTTCGGTCCATGGATCGTCACAAAAGACGAGGTGGGCGACATCGCCAAGGCGACGCTTTCGACGCGGGTGAACGGGGCGGAGACGCAACGCGCCACGATCGACGATCTGGTCTTCGACGTGCCGGGGCTCGTCGAGTACTGCTCGACCTTCACGATCCTCGAGCCGGGGGACGTGATCATCACGGGCACCACCGGTGGAGTGGGGGCTTATCGCAAACCGCCGCTCTGGCTCAAGCCTGGCGATGAGGTCGAGGTCGAGGTGAGCGGCGTCGGCACCTTGCGCAATTTCGTGGTTCAGGAAGGCGCCGCTCCCGCTTGAGCAACCGCATACCGGGATGCTGGAGCAGCCGCTGTGGGGACGCTGGTTCCCTACGTGAATGGAGTCGAATTATAACGTAAGGTA
>Ga0213876_10000736_pt1 | contig 22718 bp, 19 predicted proteins | sample BarmaccomBMRX_R9_FD_160113 | JGI IMG/M metagenome (GOLD analysis project Ga0213876, IMG submission 160113) | Root-associated microbial communities from Barbacenia macrantha in rupestrian grasslands, the National Park of Serra do Cipo, Brazil - RX_R9 | ecosystem: Host-associated > Plants > Roots... | reverse complement strand
TCAATCAAGGTGTGCAGGACCTGGCGGCCTTGCGCTTGCCGCTTCCCGGCACCGACCATATGGTGTTCGTGCCCGCGGCGGGACTGCCCTGGTTTCTCGCGCTCTTTGGCCGTGACACGCTCATCGCCTCCCTGCAGACGATGATCGTCTACCCCGAATTCGCGATGGGTTCGTTGGAGGTGCTCGGCCAGCATCAAGCCAAGGAGCGAGACGACTACCGCGATGCCGAGCCCGGGAAGATTTTGCACGAGCTTCGCTATGGCGAGCTTGCCCATTTCAAGCTCATTCCACACACGCCTTATTATGGCACCGCGGACGCGACGCCGCTCTACCTCGTGGCACTGCATGCCACCTGGCGGGCGACCGGCGAGCGCGCGCTCATCGAAAGGCAACTGCCGATCGCGGAAGCCTGCCTCGAATGGATCGACAAATATGGCGATCTCGATGGGGACGGATTTCAGGAATACCAGACGCGCTCGAAGGCCGGTTACGAGAATATGGGATGGAAGGATTCCGGCGATGCGGTGATGTATACGGACGGAACGCTGGTACGCGGTCCGAAAGCGCTTTGCGAGCTGCAAGGCTATGTCTACGACGCCTGGTTGCGCATGGCCGAAATCTATGACGAGCTCGATCAGAAGCGGCGCGCCGGCGCTTTGCGCAAAAAGGCCGCGGCCCTGTTCGCGAAATTCAACCAAGTCTTCTGGGACGAGAAGTCAGGCTTCTACGCCTATGCGCTCGACGGCGACAAGAAGAAGGTTCTCTCGGTCGCTTCCAACGTCGGACAATGCCTGTGGTCGGGCATCATCGCGCCGGAGCGCGCGGCGGCGGTGGTCAGAAGATTGATGCGCAAGGACATGTGGAGCGGCTGGGGCATCCGCACGCTCTCGGCGGACCACCCATCCTTCAACCCGTACAACTATCAGACAGGGTCGGTTTGGCCCCATGACAATTCGATCATCGCCCTCGGCATGCGCCGTTATGGCTTTGCCGCCGAGGCGGCGGCGGTGGCGCGCGACATCAGCGGTGCCGCGGGCCATTTCCTCTTGAATCAGTTGCCGGAGCTTTATGCCGGCTTGCAGCGCGACCCGACGAGCTTCCCGGTGCAATATCTTGGCGCCAACGTGCCGCAAGCCTGGGCGGCGGGCAGCTCCTTCATGCTGCTGCAAGCAATCCTTGGCCTGCAGCAGGATGCACCGCGCGGCAAGCTCTATGTCGACCCCGCGCTTCCGGAATGGCTGCCCGATGTCACGCTAACCGACCTGCGTCTAGGGCAACGCCATTTCGACATTCGCTTCTGGCGAGAAGGCAACGAGACTAAATTCAAGGTGCTGAAGGGTGACCGGCACATGGTCGAGCACATGAGCATCGCGATCTCGCAAGGTGTGGAGGGTGGCAAGTTGCAGGCGCAAGCAACCGGGCGGCACAAGACGCACGCGCGGCCAAAGCGCGCCGCCGCCTTGCACGGCCGCCGCAAAGCGCGCGCATGATCAATCGTTCGACAAACGTCTTCAGCGTAGCCACGCCTCGTCCACGGACCTGAGTTCCGGCAGGGCCGATCCGATCGAAGCTGGAGCTCGACCCCTTCCGCCGCACAGGTCCGCATCACAGCCACTCATCTGATCGCGTTGAAAACTTGCGGCGCTGATGTAGTAGCCTCGCTCAAACGGCGGCAACGCGGAGGCCGAGGGAGCATGGAGGGTTCAGCAGCGGCATCGATCGCGTCTCAGGACCGCGCGCTCGAGGTTCTTCGATCCGTCTTCGGCTATGGCGCGTTCCGCCGCGAGCAGGCGGCGATCATCGACCGGGTCGTGGCAGGCGGTGACGCGCTCGTCCTGATGCCCACCGGTGGTGGAAAATCGCTGTGCTATCAAATTCCCGCATTGCTGCGCGACGGCATGGGCGTCGTCGTCTCGCCTTTGATCGCGTTGATGAAAGACCAGGTCGATGCGTTGCGCCAGGCCGGCGTGCGTGCGGCATATCTCAATTCCACGCTCACACCCTCGCAGGCCGATGAGGTGGAGCGCGACATGCGCCAGGGCAAGCTCGATCTTGTTTACGTCGCGCCCGAACGCCTGCTCGCGCCGCGGTGTCTCGAGCTGTTGTCACGCTGCAAGATCGCGCTTTTCGCGATTGATGAAGCCCATTGTGTTTCGCAATGGGGCCATGATTTTCGTCCCGAATACTTGCAGTTGCGCATCTTGCACGAACGTTTTCCGAAGGTGCCCCGGATCGCATTGACCGCGACCGCTGACGGTCCAACGCGAAACGACATCATTGAACGCTTGGTGCTGGGCGATGCGAACATTTTCGCCGTCGGTTTCGATCGCCCCAATATCCGCTATCGCGTGCTCGCCAAGCGGGAGGCCAAGTCGCAGCTCTGGGCGTTCCTCCGATCGGAGCACCCCTCAGACGCAGGGATCGTGTACTGTCTCTCGCGGCGCAAAGTCGAGGAGGTTGCAGATTGGCTTTGCGCCAAGGGCCGCGTGGCGCTTCCCTATCATGCAGGGCTCGACGCACCGATTCGCGAACGAAACCAGGATCGCTTTCTCAAGGAAGAAGGCATTATCATCGTTGCGACCGTCGCCTTCGGAATGGGGATCGACAAACCGAATGTGCGGTTTGTCGCGCATCTCGACCTGCCCAAGAATCTCGAGGCCTATTACCAGGAAACCGGGCGCTCGGGACGAGACGGGCTGCCGGCGAACGCCTTCATGACCTATGGCCTGACGGATATAAGGACGCTTTTGAGATTTATCGACGGCGCCGATTTCGAAGAACGCCAGCGCCGCATCGAACACCACAAGCTCAATGCTCTTCTGGGATATTGTGAAACGGCCACCTGCCGGCGCCAGGTCCTGCTCGCTTATTTCGGGGAACGCGACCATCAACCCTGTGGGAATTGCGATAATTGCCTCGAGCCGCCACGGGTATTGGACGGAGTGAAGGCCGCGCAAAAAGCATTATCGGCGGTCATTCGCACGGGAGAGCGCTTTGGCGTCGGACATCTCGTCGATGTTTTGCTCGGCAATTCGACAGAACACATTCGCAAGCTGGGACATCACCAGCTGAAAACCTTTGGCGTCGGCAGCGATCTCGACCGAAAACGATGGCGATCGATTTTTCGTCAACTCGTGGCGCAAGGACATTTGGAAGTCGATGTGGAAGGGCATGGCGGACTGAAGTTCGGCAAGACCGGCTGGGCCGTGCTTCGCGGCCAAGTCCCCGTGGTTTTTCGTAGCGAGACCAAAACCGCGCGCCGCCCTGCGGATTTCAGTAGAGATACCGCCTCGGATCCATCATCTTCTGCCGCAAACGACAAACTATTCCAGGCTTTACGTGCGCTGCGTTCGGAATTGGCGCGCGAGCAGAACGTTCCACCTTACGTCATTTTTCACGATACGACGCTGATGGAAATGGTACGCCGGAAGCCCACCGACTTGCTGGCGATGAGCGATATTCCCGGCGTCGGACGCCGCAAGCTCGACCGGTATGGCGCCGCATTCATCGCCGCGATCGTCAAGTCAGTCACCTGACGGTCGCGGATGCCTGCGCGGCTTTGGTTAACGCATCATTCGGCAATTTCGCGCGCCGGTTGATGCTCCTGCAACGGTCACCCATTTATAACGGGCCCCATTGCAGATGTAGAAGCAAGTTTTGCGTCCATGGGCTCTATGGTCGCCTCTCGCACATATCGGAAGTGCGCTGCCGAATGCACCAGGCTGGCGCGGTCTGCGCCCAGCCTCAGGACCAGACAAAGCTTCGCCGCGGCTGCCAAAAGCTGGCTCACACTCGCCGCGCTCGAGGAGGACTCGAGGTGCGCAAACCCAATCGCGTCACGCGATGAACTCCGGCGAGACTACGGAAAGCAAAAAGCAAGCGGTTAGCGACGTCAGCGCCATTGCTTCGGACCTAAAGGGGACACCCGGAAGCAATGCCAGTATACGCGCCAACAATTCCCCTGACCAATAACAAAGTATACATCGAACCCGGATACAAGGGTGGCAGCGAAGCCTCGCCAAAGCTACGCGCGCGTTCCGCTGCGCTCTGGCGGTGGCAACGGACCTGCCTTCAACGGCTGGAGGAATGCATGATGCGAATTGCCGTCATCTTTGCGATGGCATGCCTCTTCTCAGGGTGCATGGCGACCGTACCTGGGGTTCCCCTGGCCCCGCCCATGGCGCCCCCCAATTACCATTGCGCCTATGTCGGCGGCGGGTATTTCTCGTGCTACCCGTGGTGAGCAGGCCTGGTTCAAGGCTGAGCTGCCTGATGAGGCGGTTATGAAAGGACTTTTGGCGCGTGGCGATCAGATGCGCCCTGGTACTCGGATTGGAGACGCGGACGCGCCTTAAGGCCAAGATCATTCGACTTGGGGCAGATACGGCCCTCGACAACCCGTTCGGCTCAAGGTTGTCACCCATGTCTTAGGAACGAAGTGTCACCTATGTGTCCGGTTCGGACAGCGGAATTTTGGAGCGGGCGATGGGATTCGAACCCACGACCCCAACCTTGGCAAGGTTGTGCTCTACCCCTGAGCTACACCCGCATGGCGCATTGCGCCGCGCTGCTCCGCGGGGCCTCTATGCCTCAAACCCGTTCATCACGCAACGCCTCTTTGAAGTCGTGGGGGTGCACGGCCGAAGGCCAGCAAGGGGGTGTTTTGACGCAACCTCGGGCGTCTCTAACCAAGCTGTTTGGCGCGCGCCGCCGCAAGCTCCCAGGGAGAACGCACCATACTCCTCACGGCTTCGCCTTCTCTCCGGACTTGAACTCGCTCACGCCGAGCGCGTCGGCCAAGCGAGCCTTGGCCGAGCCGGGCTGCAAGGGTCGCTGCTGGCTCTCATGGGGAGCCCAGCCGGAAAGCCAGACAAGGTCGAATGTAGCACGAAGCCGTCCATCGGCATCGGCGAAGCGTTCCGCATAGATTTGCGCCGAGCGCAGGAACGTCGCGCGACGAAGCGGCGCACGGGCTCGCTCGACGAGCGGGTTTGCCATGCCCATCGCGCGAAGGTCGCGCATGAGCGCGAAGGCATCAGGATAGCGCACGGTGAGCCTCTCGAGATCGGTCACGGGTAACGTAAAGCCCGCCCGCTGGAGAAGCGCCCCAGCCTCGCGCGCATCCGCGAAGGGAGCGACGCGCGGGCTCACTCCCGCGCTAAGCTCCGTCTCCGCCTGCGCCAGGGATTGACGCAGCTCCGTCAAGCTCTCCGCGCCCAACAGGCAGCCAATGAAGAAGCCGTCCGGCCGCAAAGCTCGCTTGATTTGCGTGAGCACGCCCGGGAGATCGTTCACCGCCTGTAGCGAAAGGAGCGAGGCGACGAGATCGACACTTCCTTTGCCAAGCGGCAGCACCTCCTCATCGGCGATGGCCACAGGAAAGCTGCTCGGCGCCGATAGCGGCAAGGCAGCAAGACGGAGCACGGTCTCGGCCTTGCCGCTTCGCGAAAGCGCCTGCGCCACGTGCGCGGTGACGCCGCCGAGGTCAATCGCGACCTGAAATTTCCGCAAGATGGGCGCGAGCCGTTCGGCGAGGTCCCCTGCGACATGCTCGATCAAAAATTCCGCGGGGCTCGCCCGAGCCGCACGCGCGAGACGGCGGCGGATCAAGGTGCGATCGAAAATCCGCGGCGGCGACATTTTGCGCCCCGCCCGTTATTTCTGGCAGATCCGGCAAAAGAAGGTCGAGCGTCCCGATTGCACAAGGCGCGCGATGGTGCCTCGGCAGCCGGCGCGAAGGCACGCTTCGCCCTCCCGCCCGTAAGCGCGAAACTCGTGCTGAAACGCGCCGCGCTCGCCATCGGCCTTGGCGTAGTCCCGCAAGGTCGAGCCGCCTTTCTCGATCGCCTCGGCGAGCACGCGGCGGATCGCCTCGGCAAGCGCCTCGCGCCTCGCGCGCGCCAGCGCGCCCTTTCCGGCGAGCGTGTTGGCGGCGCGACGCGGTGAAAGCCCGGCGCGGAAGAGCGCCTCGCTGACATAGATGTTGCCGAGGCCCGCGATCAGGCGCTGGTCGAGAAGCGCCGATTTCAGCGGCCGCATCTTTCCGGCGAAGAGCCCCACTAGCGCCTCCGCGCCGAATTCATTCCCTATCGGCTCGATCCCGAGCCCGTGGAACAACGGGTGCGCATCGAGCTCGTCTCGCTTGACCAAAGTCATGAAGCCGAAACGGCGCGCGTCGTTGTAGATGACGCGCTTGCCGGTCGAGAGATGAAAGACCACGTGATCATGCGCGGCGATCCGCTCCGTATCGTCATAAAAGCGACCGGGCTCGAAGCGCCTCTTCGGCCCGTCCGTGCTCTCCTCGACCACGAAACGGCCCGTCATGCCGAGATGGATGACGAGCACGTCGCCGCTGTCGAGCTCGCCGACGAGGTATTTGGCGCGTCGGCCGAGCGCCGTCACCTCGGCGCCTTCGAGCCGCTTCGCAAAGCTCCTCGGAAACGGGAAACGCAAATCCCTCCGGCGCAGCTCGACCTTGGTGAAGCTCGCGCCTTCGAGCGCCGGCGCAAGACCGCGCCGGATGGTTTCGACCTCCGGTAGCTCGGGCATAACTCCTGTTACCGCATAGGAAAGCGCGGGCCAAGGTCGACGCAGCCGGGCGACCGTGCCGAACGGAGTGGATGTGAGCCCTTCGACATTTATGCCACCCATCTGGGCCGGCGAGGCTTGCGAACAACCCGTGTCATCCTCGCGATCTCGCGACAACGGACGCAGCCCGACGATTGGGCGTGCATTTCGCCGCGTTAAAGGGTAAGGGCGGCAGGACTAAGGTTACCCTTGCCCGCCTCTCGACGTGGTTTATCTAGGATACGGAATATTTCCGATCTCGCCTGAGTCGTGCATGGCGAACTTGGTCGTGCATGGCGAACTTGCTTTTGCGACATCCCTTTCCGATCCGATCCTTCGACCAACGAGGTCCCCGTGAGTTCAAAGCCTGACAAGACCGCAGTACGCGGCCACCATGATGACATCGTCTATCCCTCGGCGGTGCCCTTCGTGATCGTCCATGTCGTGTGTCTTGCGGCGATCTGGACCGGGGTCACCTGGGGAGCGGTCGCGACAGGCATAGGGCTCTATTGGCTGCGCATCTTCTCGATCGGCGCCGGGTATCACCGCTATTTCTCACATCGTTCTTATTCCACGAGCCGCATCTTTCAGTTCGTGCTCGCCTTCATGTCGCAGACGACGACACAGAAGAGCGTCTTGTGGTGGGCCGCCAAGCACCGTCACCACCACCTGCATTCCGACACCGAAGAGGACGTGCATTCGCCGCGCCACACGGGCTTCATTTACGCTCATCTCGGCTGGATCTTTGCCGCTCGTCACGACAAGGCGGATCTTTCCAAGGTCTCTGATTTCACCCGCTTCCCCGAACTCGTCTGGCTGCACAAATGCGAGCAACTCCCCGCGATCTTCCTGGGAACCCTCGTCTTTCTGCTCGGGGGGTGGAGCTATCTCGTTGTTGGCTTCTTCTGGAGCACGGTCGCCGTTTATCACGCGACCTTCTGCATCAACTCGCTCGCCCATGTGCACGGCCGTCAGCGCTACGTGACGGGCGATGATTCCCGCAACAACTGGTTTCTAGCGCTCTTCACCATGGGCGAGGGCTGGCACAACAACCATCATGCCTATCAGGCAAGCGTGCGCCAGGGTTTCCGCTGGTGGGAATATGATCCCACCTATTACGTCCTTCGGGGGCTTTCGCTTATCGGCGTCGTTTGGGATCTCAAGCAGCCGCCCAAGGCGGTATTGCGCAACGAGCAAAGGCTTGGCGCGAGGGTGATCGAGCGTGCCGCCCGCCAGCTTGCGCTCTCCTTCGATCCCGAGCGGATCGCGAGCGCGCTGCATGGCACCTTCGCGGGTACGCCGAGCCTCGCGGAGCTGCAAGAAAAACTCGCCCAGGCCCGCCAGCAGGCCGCCGGCGCTTTTGCCAACATGTCGCTTCCCTCGATCCCGACGCTCGAGGAAATACGTGCGCGCGCCTCGGCGCTCTTCGCCCAGACGCCTTCGCTCGACGAGATCGTCGAGCGCGCCAACCGCATGATCCTCGAGACCGTCTCTGCCCGGATGAATTGGCCCCTCACTCAAGAGGCATGACTCTCGAGCAAGGCGTTCTGCTCGACCCGAGCTGCCGAAAATATCGGTACGCCAGGATGAAATTTGTGTTTTTGCGCCGCCCTCGTTATAGGGTCGCGCGCGCGGAAAACTTGCACCCTTGGAGGCATTTTCGCGCGGCTTCCCGTGAACGACCGAACTCCGTGGCCTGAAAGGCCGGCCTCGACGTTGGCGGGATGAGCCTTTCATCAGCACCGAAGGACTTGGACCATGACCGCTGCAAAGCAGATCAAGGCTCAGGCGCGGGCCAAGAGCGGCAAGGGGGCCGCCAGAGCCGTACGCCGGACGGGCCGCACTCCCGCCGTGATTTACGGGGCCGGCACGCCGGCCACCGCCATTTCGCTCGACTCGAAGGAAATCAGCCTGCGCATCCGCGCCGGCCGTTTCCTCACCACGATCTTCGAGGTCGACGTCGACGGAAAGGCGGAGCGCGTCATCCCGCGCGATTTCCAGCTCGACCCCGTCAAGGACTTCCCGATCCATGTCGATTTCATGCGGCTCGCCGCGGGCCAAACTATTCGCGTCGAGGTCCCCGTCCACTTCATCAACCAAGAGACCTCGCCTGGATTGAAGCGCGGCGGCACGCTCAACATCGTGCGGCACACCATCGAGGTTCTGTCATTGCCCGAGGCGATCCCGGAATTTCTCACCGCCGATCTGAACGGCCTCGAGATCAATGACGGTGTTCACATTTCGGATATGACGCTGCCCGAAGGCGTGCGCCCCGTGATCCGAGAGCGCGACTTCACCGTGGCCACGATCGCGCCGCCGACGGTGCTCGTCGAGGCCGAGCCGACGGCCGCTGCCGCCGAGGGCGCGCCGGCCGAGGGCGGCGAAGCTGCCGCCGGCGAAGCTGCGGCGGCGCCGGGCGCGGCCCCGGCCGCGGCCCCCGCGAAGAAGAGCTAATCTTCGGGTTCCGAGCATCGTCCCTCGCGGCTGGCCGCGACGGACAAACGGCCGGCCTGAAAAGGCGACCGCCTTCATGCCGGTGGGGCTTCGCGCCAGAGGGTCGAGGCTGCCCTCGTCCTCTTTGGCGAAACGCAATTCATAATAGCTTCCGAATTGAATCCAGGAACTGGATCTCGTCATGCAGATCCTCGTCGGCCTCGGCAATCCGGGGGCTCGTTACGCAGGCAACCGCCACAATATCGGCTTCATGGTGCTCGATGCGATCGCGCGCGAGCACCGTGCGGGGCCTTGGCGTCGCCGGTTCCAGAGCGAGGCATCGGAGGCGGTCATCTCAGGCGAACGCGTGCTCCTCTTGAAGCCGCAAACCTTCATGAACGACAGCGGACGCGCGGTCGCGCAAGCGGCGCGCTTCTTCAAAACCGAGCTTGACGCCATCACGGTGTTTCACGACGAGCTCGATCTGAAGGACGGAAAGCTCAGAGTGAAGCGCGGTGGTGGAGATGCGGGCCATAATGGGTTGCGCTCGATCACCGCGCATCTGGGGAGCGGTTATCGCCGAGTGCGCCTCGGCATCGGGCACCCCGGCGACAAGAACCTCGTCTACCCATATGTCCTCTCGGATTTCTTTAAGGAGGAGTGGCCCTGGGTCAGGGATCTCGTCGAGGCTTGCGCCCAATTCATCGACGTCCTCATCAAGGGCGAGGAATCGACCTTCCAAAACAAGGTGCACCTCGCCATGCAAGGGAAGGGCTGGGGCGAGGAATTGCCCTCGTCGGGACAATGAACCCGCTTCTCGCACGCGATCGGTAGAGGGATTCCTTCATGGGCTTTAAATGTGGCATTGTCGGCTTGCCCAACGTTGGGAAATCGACGCTTTTCAATGCGCTCACTCAGACCGCGGCGGCGCAGGCGGCAAATTACCCCTTTTGCACGATCGAGCCGAATGTGGGCGAGGTTGCCGTGCCCGACGAGCGGCTCGCTGCGCTCGCTACGATCGCCGGCTCCGCGGAAATCATTCCGACACGCCTCACCTTCGTCGACATCGCGGGGCTCGTGCGGGGCGCGTCGCAAGGCGAAGGCCTCGGCAATCAATTCCTCGCCAATATCCGCGAGGTCGACGCCATTGCGCACGTCGTGCGCTGTTTCGAGGATGGGGACGTGACCCATGTCGAGGGTCGGATCGATCCGATCGCCGACATCGAGACGATCGAGACCGAGTTGATGCTCGCCGACCTCGATTCACTCGAGAAACGCGTTCCCTCGCTGGAGAAGCGCGTGCGCGGCGCGGACAAGGAGGCGAAGGAGACGCTCGCTCTCGTCGAGCGTTCCCTCGCCTATCTGCGCGAAGGCAAACCGGCGCGGCTCGTCGAGCGCAAACCCGAAGAGGAGAGGACATTTCGCCTGCTTGGCCTCCTCACGTCGAAACCCGTGCTCTACGTCTGCAATGTCGAGGAGAGCGCCGCCGACAAAGGAAACGCCTATTCGGCGCGAGTCTTCGAGCGCGCCGCGAAGGAAGGCGCCAAGGCAGTGGTCGTCTCGGCCAAGATCGAGAGCGAGATCGCGCTTTTGCCGCCCGAGGAGCAGGCCGAATATCTCGCTTCTGTCGGGCTCACCGAGCCTGGTCTCAACCGGGTGATCCGTGCCGGCTACGAGCTTCTCGGCCTCGTCACCTTCTTCACCGCCGGTCCAAAGGAGGCGCGCGCCTGGACCTTGAACCAGGGCGCGAAAGCCCCGCAGGCAGCCGGTGTCATCCACACCGATTTCGAGAAGGGCTTCATTCGCGCCGAAACCATTGCGTATGCCGATTACGTCGCGCTGGAGGGAGAGGCCGGGGCGCGCGACGCGGGAAAGCTTCGCCTGGAAGGAAAGGATTATGTGGTCGCCGATGGTGACGTCCTGCATTTCAGATTTGCGAATTGAGCCCTGACGGAACGAGAAAGCCCCGTTACGGTCCCCTCATGCCCGAGATCTTCTTCGAGGACTTCGAGATCGGCTCGCGCGGCGAGTGCGGCCCGAGAACCATCACACGCGAGGAGATCATCGCCTTCGCCCGCGAGTTCGATCCGCAACCTTTCCACCTCGACGAGGAGGCGGCCAAGGGCACTTTCGTCGGCGAGCTCATCGCGTCGGGCTGGCACACCTGCGCGCTCATCATGCGCATCATGTTCGACGGGCTGATCAGCAAGACCTCCTCGATGGGCGCGCCCGGCATGGATGAGGTGAAATGGCTGAAGCCCCTGCGCCCTGGCGATACGCTCACCGTGCGTTGGCACGTCATCGACAAGCGCGCTTCCCGCTCGCGCCCGCAAATGGGCCTCGTGAAGATCGGCCTCGCGCTTCTCAACCAGCATGGCGTCGTCGCCTGCGAGCAGCTTTTCTGGATGATGGCGGGACGGCGGGATTTCGGTGCCACGGCAGACCTCGCGGAGAGCGCGAATATGGCCGCGCCGGCTGGCGCTGTGAAAGCAGCCTTGCACGGCGGGGACGCCGGCAAAACCGCGGCGCCGGCCGATCCGAAGCTGCCCGCGAAACTTGAATATTTCGACGATCTCGTGGTGGGCGCGACAAACGAGATCGGCTCCCATCATTTCGACGCCGACGACATCATCCGCTTTGCCAAGGCGTTCGATCCCCAGTCTTTCCATGTCGATCCGGAGGCGGCAGCCAAGAGCCATTTCGGCGGGCTGTGCGCCTCGGGCTGGCATACGGGGGCAGCTTGCATGCGCAAGCTGATCGATCGGCGTCTTTCGCTGTGCGACGCGATGATCGCGCGCGGTCTCACTCCGCCGGCGATGGGTTCTTCTCCCGGATTCACCGACCTCTTATGGCACAAGCCGGTCTATGCGGGAGACATCATCAAATTCGAGAGCACGCTCGTCTCGAAGCGGCCGAGCGCCTCGCGGCCGCGCTGGGGGCTCATCTTCTCGCGCAACACCGGCACGAACCAGAAGGGCGAGCTTGTCTACTCCTTCCTCGGCTCGGTGTTCATCGAGCGGCGGCCCTCATGACGCCCTTGGGCCGCGGCCGCTCGACGAGCGACCGCTTGACCTCGCAAGGGCGAGGCGAAATGGTCGTGCGATGAAAAGCTGCGGCGGCATCCTTCCCGGACATGACATCGACGCTCTCGTCGCCAAAGGCGCGATCGCCTCCGAGCGTCCGCTGCTGGACGGGCAAATCCAGCCCGCGAGCCTCGACCTGCGGCTCGGCGCGCGCGCCTGGCGCGTCCGCGCAAGCTTTCTGCCTGGGCCGCATCGCAAGGTGGCGGAGTGCCTCGCCAAGCTCAATGCGCATGAGGTCGACCTCGACGGTGAGCAAGGCGCGGTGCTCGAGAGGAATTGCGTCTACATCGCCGAGATCGAGGAGAGCCTCGCGCTTTCCGCCTCCTTGTCGGCGGCCGCCAATCCCAAAAGCTCGACCGGACGGCTCGACGTGTTCACGCGCGTCATCACTGATCGCGCCGACCGTTTCGACATCATCAAGCCCGGTTATGCCGGCAAGCTCTATGCGGAAGTCTCGCCGCGCACCTTTCCGGTGCTGGCGCGACGCGGGTCGAGACTTGCCCAGCTTCGCCTGCGCACAGGCGAAGCCAGGCTCGATGACGATGAGCTCGCCGAGCTGCACGAGCGCGAAACCTTGGTGGCCGGGCTCAACCCTTCATTCGCCTCGGGCATCGCGGTGAGTGTCGACCTCGTGGGAACAAATGCCTCGGCCGTGGTCGGCTACCGGGCGAAGAACCATACGGGGCTGATCGATGTCGATCGCGCCGATGCCTACGAGCTCGGCGATTTCTGGGAACCGCTCACCGCGCCGGACAGAACACTCGTGCTCGATCCCGACCAATTCTACATCCTGGCTTCGCGCGAGGCGGTGCATGTGCCGCCCGATTACGCGGCCGAGATGATGCCCTTCGATCCACTGGTCGGGGAATTCCGCGTGCATTACGCGGGTTTTTTCGACCCGGGTTTCGGCCACGCCGCCGCCGGTGGCCATGGCAGCCGCGCCGTGCTCGAAGTGCGCTCCCGCGACGTGCCCTTCATTCTCGAGGACGGACAGACCGTAGCGCGCCTCGTTTACGAGCGTCTCTCCGAGCGGCCGAAGGCGCTCTACGGGAGCGATCTCGGTTCCCACTATCAGGCGCAAGGACTAAAACTCTCGAAGCATTTCCGGGTTGGCTGAGCGCTCCAGACGATCGAAACCGTGATCGCAGTTCCAGACACGGCCTCCAGGTCCTCCTTGTCGCGCCCAATTGGCCGCGCTCAACCTTCGACCGCCTCCGTCTTGACGATCTCGATGCCGAAGCCCGAAAGGCCGACATACGTCATCTCATGGGAGGACAGAAGGCGGATCGAGGAGACGCCGAGATCGCGCAGTATTTGGGCGCCGACACCGATCTCGCGCCATTGGCGGGTGCGCTCGGCCTGCGAGCCCGTGCGCTCGCCGTCGGGAAGCTTCGCGACCGGCACACCCGAGGTGCCGTCGCGCAAGTAGATGAGGACGCCGCGGCCTGCCTCCTTGAAGCGCGCAAGCGACGCGTTGATTGCTTTGCCACCCCCGAAAACGTCTTGAAGAATATGGGCGCGATGGAGCCTGGTAAGCACGTCTCGCCCCTCAGCAAGGTCGCCATGAACGAAAGCGAAATGGTTGACGGCGTCAAAAGGCGTGACGAAAGCGTGGCCTTGCAGCGGTCCGATGGCAGTCTCGACCGCAAAGGAGGCAACCCGTTCCACGAGCTTCTCGCGCGATTGGCGATAGGCGATGAGATCGGCGACGGTGAAATGCTTGAGCTTGTGCCGCTTCGCGAATTCGGCGACTTGCCTGCCCTTCATCACCGTGCCGTCATCGTTGACGAGCTCGGCGAGCACGCCCACCGGCGGCAGGCCCGCAAGGTGGCACAGATCGACACAAGCTTCAGTATGCCCCGAGCGCATGAGAACGCCCCCGTCGCGCGCGATCAGTGGGAAGACATGCCCCGGACGCACGAAATCGGACGCGCCCATGTTGTCGTTTGCGAGCGCCCGCACCGTGTTGGTCCGTTCCTCGGCCGAGATGCCGGTCGTGAGTCCATGGCGCACGTCGACGGAGACGGTGAATGCAGTGCCGAGCGGGGCATCGTTCGTCGACACCATCGGATCGAGGCGCAACCGACGCGCCTCTTCGGCTGGCAAGGGTGCGCAGACGATCCCCGACGTGTGACGCACGATGAAGGCCATGGCCTGCGGCGTCGCGAGCGACGCCGCAATGAAGAGATCGCCTTCTCCTTCACGATCCTCATCGTCCGAGACCACGACGATCTCGCCCGCCTTGAAGGCCGCGATTGCCGAAGAGATCGTGTCAGTCACGTCGTTATCCTTCCCGTTCAGCGCGTCGGACCCCGCAAGCCCCAGGAAATCGTTCGGCGTCACGGCGCCTTTCGTTTCCTTGAGGATGAGCGTCGCCGTTTCCCGCGAGATCCAGGCGCGGTCCTGATTGCAGAATTGCGTTATTGCGCCCGGCGAGACACCGATCGAGCGCGCGAAATCGGCGCGAGACACGCCTTTTGCCTTGAGCCACGCGGCAAGCTTCATGGGGCGAATTCTACCGGGAACTGAGGTTTAATACAACTAAACCGCGTGAATCACCCGCGTGGGGTCATTTAATGCAACTAAACAGGGGCTACGGATCATCGCGGAAAGGGCCAGCGCGGGGGCTCTCCGAGCTGGGCGCGCTGGCGCAAAAAATGGTCTGCGATCACGCAGGCGAGCATCGCTTCGCCGACGGGCACCGCCCGTATGCCGACACACGGATCATGGCGGCCCTTGGTCGCGATCTCGCGCTCGGCGCCAAAACGATCCACCGTTCGGCGGGGAGAGAGGATGGAAGAGGTCGGCTTCACGGCAAAGCGGGCCACGACGGCCTGCCCCGTCGATATGCCCCCGAGAATCCCGCCCGCGTGGTTTGAAAGGAAAGTGATTCCATCATTGCCGGCGCGCATCTCGTCCGCATTCTCCTCGCCCGACAGGCTCGCGGCCGCAAAGCCCTCGCCGATCTCAACCCCCTTCACCGCGTTGATGCTCATCAGCGCCGCCGCGATATCGGCATCGAGTTTTCCGTAAACCGGTGCGCCGAGCCCGGCCGGGACGCCTTCGGCCACGACCTCGATCACCGCGCCGAGCGACGAGCCGCGCTTTCGAACCGCGTCGAGCTCCTCGGCGAAACTCGCCGCGGCTTTAGCGTCGGGGCTGAAGAAGGCGTTGCGCGCGACTTCGTCCCAATCCCAACGATCGCGATCGACCCGCAACGAGCCCATCTGCACGAGCGCGCCGCGAACCGTCATGCCGGGCACGATCTTGCGCGCGATGGCGCCGGCCGCGACCCGCATCGCGGTCTCGCGCGCCGACGAACGCCCGCCCCCTCGATAATCACGAAATCCGTATTTCAGGTCGTAAGTCACGTCTGCGTGGCCGGGGCGATAGGCGTCACGGATGTCGTCGTAATCCTTTGAGCGCCTATCCTCGTTGTCGATGACGAGGCCGATCGGCGTGCCCGTGGTCACTGGTGCCTTGATGCGATCATCGGCGAAGACGCCCGATAGAATTTTCACGCGGTCGGGCTCGCGCCTTTGCGTGGTGAAGCGGGACTGGCCGGGGCGGCGCCGGTCGAGTTCGCGCTGGATATCAGCCTCGGAAAGCGGGATGCCGGGCGGGCAGCCATCGACGACGCAGCCGATCGACACCCCGTGGCTTTCGCCGAAGGTAGTGACCCGAAAGAGGTGGCCGAAGCTGTTATGCGACATCGAAGGCGCCTCGGCTATGCGAAGGACCGGCGGCTCGCCCCTGATCCCTTGCGTGAACAGAGCAAACCAAAGACGCGGATGGTGATTGCCGCCAGGACAGCGAAAGTCAACCAGCCCTCACCACAAGCCTTGACCTGCGATGAATTTGCAAGGCATCGAACTCTCATGCGGCTTCGCAGCGACATATGGGTCTCGGCTTATCTGCGCCGTTGCGCGGCCGAGGGCGTCACGGCCGTGCTTCGACGCAGGGGCGCTGCGGAAGCCGGCGCGATCTTCGTCAAGGTCGACAGGCTCGACGATACGGCAACGCTTTACGGCCCCTCCCCGCCGACCGAGGAGCTCCCGCAAGGGGTCGATCGCCTGTTCACGCGCTTTCACGAACTTGCGGCAGTGCCTCCTGCCGAGATCGAGGCGCGCCTCGCGAAGGAACGCCGCTTCGATCCCGACATCTGGATCGTCGAGGTCGAGGATCGCCAGGGCCGCTCATTCTTGGAGCTGGCGTGAAGGGGACATCTGATTCGACCGAAGCAGGATATTCGAGCGGCGAGCCGCAAGGCCGGCTCAGCGGCTGCGTTCGCGGCGTTTGAACGAGCCGGCGATGACGGGCTCAGCGCTGGGCAATGGCGTCTCGCGAAACGGGCGCTGCGCAGCCACATGACGAAGTGGGCGGGCCCTGAACTGCGCAAACCCCTCAAGCACCATGAGGGCAGCCGCGCCGCTCGTCTCGCGGGCGAGGCGCTCGAGTGAAAAGATGCGCTCGACCGAGCGCGAGAGGTGGACGCCGCGCCGCAAGAGCAACGTGACGATCGGCTCGGGCCGCGCTCCGCAAGCCCGCAGCGCGATCACGAGCGGCTCGCCAGTCGAATCCTCGACGATCCTGCGGGCATCTTCGAGGCTGACGCCGAGCCAGCTCGCAAGCGCCTCGACCACTTTCTCCTTACCCTGTCCCGCAAGCTCGTGGATGGCCACATCGAGCTCTTCGCGCGCATATGGGCTCGGGCGCCCCCTTGTCAAAAAGCCACGGCGTGTCGCTTCGGCCGCGATCGCGGCGCGCTCATGGGGCTCGGCCTCCATGAAGAGGGCGCAGCGTTCGCGAAGGCCGAGGCTTGGTCTCTCGAGCAGCAGTTTTGCAAGCTCGAGATCGCCGCGCGCCCTCGCGCACAACAGGGAGACGACATCTCCCGGCAGATCGCGTTTCGGCTTTTGCGCAAGCGCGAGGTCGACCGGGAGTTGGTCGCGATAGACCAGAATGCGCGCGGTCGTTTCCGCGATGTCGTTACGTGTCGCGATGGCGGCCGCGACCAAGCCCGAACCTTGCTCGGCCAGGATATCGAGCGTGCGCCGATCGAGCGTGATCGCGTCACGCAGCACGGCGAAGCTCACCTCGTCCTCGCGCGCCAGAAGCGCTTCGAGAACGCCACGCGGCGTCTCGACATGTCGGGCGAGCTTTGCCGCAACCGCGAGCCCCGTTTGCACATCGACGATGCGGATCAGCGGCTCTATGAGGGCTTCGAACTGAACGAGTTCGTCATTGGTGTGCATCACGCGCCCGACGAAGAGGTCCGTGAGCACGCGCGCCAGTACCATGCGCGGATCGATGCCATCGGCCTTCGCCGCGAGGATGAGGGGGCCAATCTCTGGAAAAGCGTTCGCTGGCATCGGTGTCGCGGGAACCTGCATGACGTGATCGGTCGCACGGCAAAAATATGCGTGCCGCCGTTAGCATCACGTTAACCAACCTCCCCCAGCATGGAACTCGGACGAGTGAGCGCGGCCCGATGGCGTGCTCGAGGGTCGGGTCGAACGAGCGCCAAGGCGGCAATCGAGCAGCCTTCCGCGCGAGACCGAAACGGAGTGGGGACATCATGGGTCACGTCGTCTCTTTGTCGGAGGCCGCACGCGTCTTTCCATCTCGCCACCGCGAGCCCGTGCCTCAAGGTGGCGCGACGATCAGCCTCTTCCTTGGCGTGCGCTACGAGCGCTGGGATACATCGGCCAATGGCACGAAACGCGATGTGGTTTCGAGCCCGGACACGAACACCGAGCAGGCGACGGCGCAAGGCGAGATCGCAGCGGCCGACGTGGCTTAGCGCATCGGTTAAGGCGGCCCAAGCGCCGTTCCGTAACCGGCCGCGCATGCGGGCCGAGGTTTCGGCTCACGCGCGATTTGTTCACTCGATATGCTGGCAGCTTGCGCGCGAGACGAGCGTCTTGGCGGCTTGGCGCTGACTCGGAAAAAGCGCGAGCGCCCGGAAGACGGCGAAGCCGCGCGTGCGCGACGAGACGGCACGCACTTCCCCGCTCGGATTGTCCGGGTCATCGTCGATGGCACGTTCGGCCGCCTGGGCGGGCGTCAGCGCGACCACCTCGAGGCGGCCGTTCTCCGCGACGGAATTCGACAAGGCGAAGAAGGCGCCCCCTCCCTCCTGATGAAGCGCGATCGACGAGAACCCGTCAACACCCGCGGGCAGCGAGACCTTCACTGGCCCTTCGGTGAGATCGAAAGAACATACCGCAGCTGCGACGTTGGGATCTTCCATGCCATCGAGAAGCGTCGCATTTCGGTCGAGCGGCACGAGACGAAGCTCCGGCGCAAGGCCGGATACGAGCGAGAAAGCATCCGCGTGCGACAAGCTCGGCACGGAAAGAACGCTCACGATGTGCACCGAAACAGCAACGAGGACGAGGCAAGCGATCAGCCTCAGCGCCTCGGCGAGTTTGCCGATCAGGTGCATGTGAGCCTCGTGATCGCCGGGACCTGCTCGGGCGTCACCGAGACCCCGGTGCCGATCGGCGTGTCGTAAAGGCGCAAGAGCAGGATGAATCCACCAGCCGGCGCGGGCAGCCAATCACCCGGCATGATCTGCGAGCCCACATTGATGGCAAAAATGCCCTTTGCGTCGCGGCTGAGCTCGGTCGAGGTGAAGCCCTGGCGTTGCGCCGGGTTGGCGATGAGGCGGCCTGCCTCATCGAACAAGGTGACGCTCCAGAAACGCGCGGCCGGCGTTGCCCCGGATATCGAATACGCACAACGCCCATCGAGCCTGCGCCCTTGCGAATCGTGCCGCGCCGTCAAGGTGAATCCTTCTCCCGAGGCAAGCGGAATGACGCCCGAGCGGGCTCTCTCGGCTTGTGCATAAGGATCGGCGGAAACCAGGCTTTCCGAGATTCGCATCTCCCACGCGCCGGCCCGAACGAGATCCCCCGATACATTGCGATCGAGCGCGAGCTCGGCGCTTCTGAGCCCGACCGCGGCTCCGCCGAAGAGGACCATGAGGATCGCGAGAAGGCGCAGCATCGGCTTCGTTCCGATCAGCGAAGTGCCCGCGCGCCGGCCGCGCTCAAGCGTCCATCCTCGAGCTGCAGGATGCGCACGGGATCGGTCGGCACTTCCTGCACGGCGACGGGTTGCGCAAGCAGATTCTCGATGCCGTTGATGACCTCCATGGAACGGCGCGACAACGTTTGCGAACGCGGCGCGGCGACACCCGTCCCGCGCGCTTGCTCGTCCTTGGCCCGCGCCGCGGGCGTGCCGTCAAGCCGGTCGTCGAATTGCTGGAAGGGCAGCGGCTTCGGATCGAGCCCCTGATGGGCATAGGCCATGATCTCATGCCAGGTCTTGGCCGGCAGGGAGCCGCCGGTCATGCCATTCGTCGGTTCGTAGTCGTCATTGCCCATCCAGATCACGCCGACGAGGTAAGCGCTGTAGCCGTCGAACCACGCGTCGCGGCTGGCGTTCGTCGTGCCGGTTTTTCCGGCGAGCATCATGCCCGGAATGATGGCGGCGCGCCCGGTTCCCTCGGCCACCACATGGCGCATCATGCCGACGATATCGGTCTCCACTTGCGTCGAAAGCACTTGCGGGCGGGGCGCGCCGTCCTTGTCGAAAGTGTAGATCACCTGGCCTTTGGGATTCATGATCTCGATCGCGGCATGCGGCGGCGCCCGGCGTCCGCCGTTGGCGAAGACGGCATAGACAGAGGCGATCTCGAGCGGATTGACCCCGACGGCACCGATGGGAAGCGACTGTGTATCGTTGATTTCGGTGGTGATGCCGAGCCGTTTCGCCATTTCGATGATTCGCGCGCGCCCGGCCTTCGGATTGCCGTCCCCGAGCGCGATCGACAAACGCACCGGAACGCTGTTCAGCGAATGCGTGATGGCTTGGGTCAGCGTCACCCGCCCCATATATTTGCCGCCGAAATTCGACGGGCACCAATTGACGATGCAAATTGGCGCGTCGACGATCATCGTATCGGGATGAAATTTTCCGCTGGCGAGCGCTGTCGTATAGACGATCGGCTTGAAGGACGATCCTGGCTGCCTCAAGGAATCGGTCGCGCGGTTGAACTGGCTGTCGCCGTAGTCGCGCCCGCCCACCATGACGCGCACGGCGCCGTCCGGCTCCATGATCACCATCGCGGATTGCTCGACATTCCAATGGTCGCCCTCGTCGCGCAACGCGGCCTCTATCGAGCTTTCGGCCTTGCGCTGCAGATCGGCATCGAAGGCCGTGCGCACGATGACGGAGCGCTCCGGACCGAGCTTGCCGGCATCGGCGAGCTTGCGCACCTCGTCGTAAGCGTAATCAAGATAATAATCGGGGCTGTAGTCGCGTCCTCGATCGACCGGAGTTGCCGGGTTCTGCCGCGCGGCGAGCACCTGGCCTTCGGTCATGAAACCGGCATCGACCATGTTGGACAAGACGTCGTTTGCCCGCGCGCGCGCCGCTGGCAAATTCACGTAAGGCCCATATTTGGTCGGCGCCTTGAAGAGGCCGGCCAGCATTGCCGCCTCTGCAAGCGATATCTCCTTCACCGATTTGCCGAAATAATATTCGGAAGCCGCCGCGACCCCGAAGGTGCCGCCTCCCATATAGGCGCGGTCGAGATAGAGCTTGAGGATTTGCGACTTCGTCAGCCGCCTTTCGAGCCAAATCGAAAGAAAGGCCTCTTTTACCTTGCGCTCGAACGAGCGCTCGTTGGTGAGAAAAATGTTTTTCGCGAGTTGTTGCGTCAGCGTCGAGCCACCCTGCACCACGCCCGAGGCTCGGGCGTTGACGGTCAGGGCTCGCACAAGACCGACGGGATCGATGCCGAAATGTTCATAAAACCGCCGATCCTCGGTCGCGAACACGGCTTTGAGAAGATGGTCGGGAAATTCGCTCAGCGGGATCGTCGCGTCCTGTTTCAGGCCTCGTTTGCCGATCTCGACGCCGTTGCGGCCGAGAAATGTGACGGCGAGATCCTGGCGCGACAGAAAATCATCGCTAGTGAGGCGGAAAGCCGGCTGAGCCAGCATCAACAGACCGACCAATCCGACGGTGCCGAGCGTCGCGGCCTCGCTCAACAGCTCGACGATGAGCCTGCGGATGCCCGAGACGTGGAGCTTGTCCGCGTGCAGCGCAAAGCGTCGGTAAGCATCGGTGATCCATTCACCGGCGCCGTAAAGCCCAGAGTCGATGAAAGAGTCGGCCCCGAGCAGCGCCCTTTTGGTCCTTGCCCAAAGCGAACTCGGCTTGGTCAGCATCGAGTGGCGACCCCACATGATCCTTTACGCCGCAGGCCCGCTTGCGAGACGGATATCTAGCAATGTGAGCGGGACAAAACCAGGGGAAACGGCTAATCCTGAGGATATAGACAAAAGAGGCAACCACAAGCTTCGAGTGACCCCGAGAATCGCCGCTATTTTGTGTCACCAAGCCATGGCCGGAAAGCGGCAAGGATGTAGAAATTGCTCATGAGCGAGGACGATCTTCCCTTCTGGCGCCGCAAAACGCTCGAGGAGATGTCGCGGGACGAATGGGAGAGCCTGTGCGATGGCTGCGGCCGTTGTTGCCTCATCAAGCTCGAGGACGAGGATGATGGGCGCATCTACACGACCGATGTCGGCTGTCGCCTCCTCGACAAATCGACCTGCCGTTGCGGCGACTACAAAAATCGCAAGCAAAAGGTTCCCGATTGCATCCAGCTTTCGCCCGACCTCGCGCGCACCTTGAAATGGCTGCCGCCGACCTGTGCTTACCGGCTCGTTTCACGCGGCCAGGATCTCCCGTGGTGGCACCCCCTCGTATCGGGGCGGGCCGAAACGGTCATCGAGGCCGGCGTCTCGGCCGCCCGACGGATCGCGACTGGCGAGGATGAGGTCTCGACGGACGGCCTGTTCTCCCACATCAGGACGTGGCCGACACGCTGGCCGAGAAAAGCGCGGTTCAAGCCGGGGACAGGTGACGGGGAAAAACGTTAGCAAAGCGCCAAAGTGGTCAACGAGGCGGAGAAGCATGTGGAGGACATCTTACCGCTACATTTCTCAGGGGCATTCCGTCCACCTTCGAGCAAGCATCTACTTGCGAGCAAGCATCTACTTGCCTTCCAGCATCGCGACAATCTCCTCTGCCGCCGCAGCCGGCAGGAGACGGGAGGCCGCCACCTCTGCCTCGAGCGCGCAAAGCCGGGCGCGGATCGCCGGGTCATCGCGAAGGCGCGACGTGACGCGCTCCTCGACCAACGCGTGCATCCATTTGATGTTCTGCGCGCGCCTGCGCGCTTCCCATTCGCCTGACGCTTGCGCAGCGCGCCGGTGGGCGAGAACGGTCTCCCATAAACGATCGAGCCCGCGATTGGCCATTCCGGAGACGGTGAGCACAGGCACTTTCCAAGATCCCGACGATGAGCCGAGAATGTTGAGTGCGGCCTGATAATCTTTTGCCGCCACCTCGGCCCGCCCCGCGCCCTCTCCATCGGCCTTGTTGACCGCGACGATGTCGGCGAGCTCGAGCACGCCTTTCTTCAAACCCTGCAGCTCATCGCCGGCCCCGCCGAGCAAAAGCACGACGAAGACATCCGTGAGGTCGGCAACGGCAGTCTCCGACTGCCCGACGCCGACAGTCTCGACGAGAATCACGTCGAAACCGGCCGCCTCA